>Ga0070741_10019700_pt1 | contig 10743 bp, 13 predicted proteins | sample Coa_R1_4_FD_66440 | JGI IMG/M metagenome (GOLD analysis project Ga0070741, IMG submission 66440) | Surface soil microbial communities from Centralia Pennsylvania, which are recovering from an underground coalmine fire - Coalmine... | ecosystem: Environmental > Terrestrial > Soil > Unclassified ... | reverse complement strand
CACGGCTCCGGCGTGAGGCCGGTGAGCGCGTATTCGACGGGCAACGGCTCGCCCGATTCAAGGAAGGCGTTGACCCCCGCGGCGTACGCCTCGAACATCGCCCGCGTTTCGGCGGACATCACGGCCAGATCGGCCTGCGCCGCTGGCGCGAGCTGCAGCCGCCGCGCCAGCCGGTCCGCGGGGATGGCAACGCTGCCCGCGGCCTCCGCCCAGCGGCCGCAGGCACGCAGGCGGTCGTACTCCATCTGCCAGAGCCGATCCTGCGCCGCCGCAAAACCCTGCCCGAAGTACGCATCATGCTCGGTCTCGGCGCGCACGTGCGGCACGCCAAAGCTATCGCGGCGGATTGCGACGGGGCCATGCAGCCCGCGCACGCGCAGCTCGCCATCGCGCCGCGATACCGCTCCGTTAAAGTCGATGCGGCTCTGAAGCTGCGTCATCTCCGTGCCTCCTGTCGATCGGTATGAGAGTTGAGATCGCGCCGGCTCGCGGCCGTCCAGCGACAGCATACGCGCGCGTACTCACTCCTCGCTCGTACCTGGCCACGCCGGCGCTGACTGCGCAGGAGGCCGCGGTGATGGGCGATACGTCCGGCTTCCAGCCGCGCCTGCGGTCCCCGGCAGGGCGAGCCTACGAGCATGCCAGCCCGAAGGCGCCCTGCAGGTGGATGTTGCCCGTCTCCACGATCGGGCGCAGCGAGGCGTGTCGCGCGGACGGGTTCTGCGCCGCGGGGCCGCACAACCGTGGCGCGACCGCGCGTGCCTCGCAGGCGGCGTGCCGGGGCCATGGTATCGCCGACCTGCATCGTTGCCGTCTCAGGCAAAGGTGCCCCGCGCCACCGGAACGCCGCCCCAGGCCGTGACCGGCAGCGCCTGCAGTGCAGCACGCGTTGACAGGATAGAGACGGGGAAGGGGACGCCCGACGGAGCCGGCAGAGATAGGTGACGCGCCGATCCGCCCCCTCTACAATCCAAAGAGTGGGCGAAGGGGCGGGCCGAAGCGCGACTGCGCGGCCACTCCATCTCCTGTAACCTGTTAGCGGTCAGGTGCCACCTGACGAGAGGATTCGCGTGAAGCCCGACCTGATGGAGATCCTGGTCTGCCCCGTGTGCAAAGGCGAGTTGCAGCTCACCGTCGACGAAGAGCGCGACGGCGAGATCGTCAGCGGCTCGCTGTTCTGCGCCCGTTGCAACGAGCGCTACCCGATCGAGGACACGATCCCCAACCTGCTGCCGCCGGACATGCGATCGCAGCCGGCCTGAGTCAGCCCCGCATCGCCCGAAACAGCGAACCGCCGGAGGCGCCGAGATGGACCGTTCCCAGATGACCGGCGCGGCGATCGTCGCCGTCGCCGTCGTACAGCTCGTGCTGTTCATCGCCGGGGTGGCGCGCAAGAGCTACCTGGCGCTGGCGCTGCCGCTCGGCCTCGCCATCGCCGGCGTCTCGGCGCTGGCGATCTGGGTGGGCTGGACGATGATGACCACCGAGACCGACCTGCCGGAGCCCGAAGAAGCGGCGCCGGCTACGTAACCGCACCGCGCGGTGCAGGAGTTGCCGATGTGGTCCACGCCCGCTCACCTGCATGATCTGAACGACGAGGAGCACTTCACTGCGCAGCACATGCGCGACTACGTGCTCGAATCGACCGGCTGGGCGCCGGCCGATGTGCAGGTCAGCGACGTGGTGATCGGCACGTTTCTGGGCCGCACCTGGAAACGGTTGGCGCAGGAGGCGCAGGCCGAGCCCATGCCGCGCTGGATCCTGCCGTCTGAGACCACAACCCTGTTTCAGGGCACGGCGGGCGACCGACCGGTGACCGTGGTGAAGTTCCCCGTCGGCGGCGCCGCCACGGCGATGGTGATGGAGGTGCTGATCGCCTGCGGCGCACGGCGTTTCCTCATTCTCGGCGCGGCCGGCAGCCTGCAAGAACGTGCGCCGCTGGGCTCGCTGGTGCTGCCGGAGGCGGTGCTGCGCGAGGACGGCACCTCCTTCCATTACCTGCCGCCCGAGGCCGTGCCGGCGCCAGACCCGGCGCTCACGGCGCTGGTACGCGCCGCCTGCGAGCGGCGCGGCATCACGCCTGTCTCCGGCATCAACTGGTCCACCGACGCGATCTTCCGCGAGTTCAAGAAGAAGGTGGAGCACCTGCGCCGCGAGGGGGTGCTCTGCGTGGAGATGGAGGCGGCGACGATCTTCTCCGTCGCCGCCGTGCGCAAGGTCCAGGCGACGCTGCTGCTCGCCATCTCCGACGAGCTGTTCCGCCCCTGGGCGCCGGCGTTCCTGCACGACCTCTACCGCCAGCGCGTGCGCGACGTGCAACAGATCCTGCTCGACGTGGCGGTGGAGCTGCCTCTGCCCGAGCGCGACTCAGTCGATCGCCCACTCGGGGCCGGCGATGCGGCGGGCGCCCGCCCGCTCGGCGGCGGGCAGGGCTGAGAGCAGCGCCGCGACGCTCTGCACTGTGCCCGGCACGATCCGCGCGGCGGCGATCTCGGCCAGCGGCAGCAGCACGAAGCCGCGCTCGGCGAGACGCGGATGCGGCACGGTCAGCCGCTCCGTCTGGCACGCCTCTCCACCGGCGAGCAGCAGGTCGATGTCGGCGGGCCTCGGCCCCCAGACGCGCGACGGCCGCCGGCCCAGCTCCCACTCGATCCGCTTCGCCAGCGTCAGCAGATCGGGCAAGCTCATGGCCGTGCGCACGGCGCAGGCGGCGTTGTAGAAGGGCGGCTGGTCGGTCACGCCGGCCGGCGCGGTTTCGTAGAGGCCGCTCACCGGGCCGAGTTCGGTGGAGGCGGCGAGGCGGGCGAGCGCGGCGCGCAGGTTCAGCCGCCGGTCGCCGACGTTGCTGCCAAGGGCGAGGCAAACCGTACGGGCCGTCGCGTCGCTCATGGCTGGTCCGCCGCCTGCGCCGGTGCGCCGCGCACCACGGCGTCCGCCATACGGGCGACGATGCGCATCTGCGCCACGTCGTGGACGCGCACGATCTCGGCGCCGCCGGCGATCGCCAGCGTGGTGAGCGCGCCGTTCGCCTCGAGCGAGCGGCCCATGCCGGGGCCGAGCACGCGCGCGATCGTGGATTTGCGCGAGAGGCCGGCGACGATCGGCAGGCCGTAGCCATGCAGCTCGCGCAGCCGGCCCAGCAGCTCAAGGTTCATGCGCCAGTCCTTGCCGAAACCGAAGCCCGGGTCGATCAGCAGCCGCTCGCGCGGGATGCCGTGCGCCGCGGCCGCAGCCAGGCTCTCGGCCAGGTCGCTGCGCACGCGGGCGATCACGTCGTCCTGCCGGCCGGCGCCGCGGGCCATCAGCAGCGCCGGCACGCCGGCCTCGCGCACCACGCCGGCCATCGCCTCGTCGCCGCAGAGGCCGGAGACGTCGTTTACCAGCGCCGCACCGCGCCCCAGCGCCGCGCGCGCCACCGCCGCCTTGCGCGTATCGATGCTGATCGGCACCGAGACGGCGGCGACGATCGCTTCCAGCGCCGGCAGCACCCGCCGGAGCTCCTCCTCGCAATCGACCGGCGTGTGCCCCGGCCGCGTCGATTCGCCGCCGAGGTCGATGATGTCGGCGCCCGCCCCGGCCAGCGCAACGGCCCGGGCCTGCGCCGCGCCCACGTCCAGCCCCACGCCGTCGCCGGAGAAGCTGTCGGGTGTGACGTTGACGATGCCCATCAGATAGGTGCGGCTGCCCCAGACGAACTCGCGGCCGCCGATGCGCATGGTGGGAGCGAGCAGGCAGCGCGGCGTCATGGCGTCCCGTTACCCGGCGCGGCCTTGCGCGCCAGCACGGCGTAGAGCGGGTCGGCGTAGCCGTTGCCGCGCGGCGAGCAGTCGCGCGCTTCAAGCTCGGTCCAGCCGCCGCTCAGCTCGAAGTAGGCGCCGACCAACCGCGCGTGGTCGCGGTCGCCCAGCGCGCGCCAGATCGCCACGGCCTTGGTGGGAAAGCAGCGGTTGGAGAAGGTGACGATGAACGGGGCGCCGGGGCGCAGCACGCGCCGCACCTCGGCGAAAACCTCGACCGGGCGCGTGAGATACTGCACGGAGACGGTGCAGATGCAGCCGCCGAACTCGCCGTCGGCGAAGGGCAGCGCCGGCTCGCGGTTGAGGTTGTGCACGACGTAAGCGGAAAGCCGCGGGTTCGCCGCCAGCTCTTCCCCGTTCATGCCGAGGCCGACGAGCCGCCGCACCGGGAACGCGTCCGGCAGGTGCGAGACCCAGCTACTCATCAGGTCGAGCAGGTCGTCGTTCGGCGGCAACAGCTCGGCGTAGAGCTGGCCGGCGGCGGCGATCGCGCCGTCGTCGATGTGCGTCACGAGCCGAGGCGTATCGTAGAACGCCTCGTCCGCGCTCTCGTCGATGCGCTGAAAATGCTCGGGGCCGAACGGCGATCCGGCCGCGTCCGTCACAGCTGGCTCCTGCGCGGCCAATACCCGCACCTGCGACCATTGTAGCCGCTGATGCACGTACGCCGGAGCCGAGCGGCACAGCCGCGGTAGCCGAGTGCGCTGCTGCGTGCCGAACGAGCGAGACCCTGGCGCGCATCCTCGATCAGGGCAGCGATCTGAGTGAGCGGACCATGCGTATGGCGGCGGTACATCGCTCAGTGCGCGGTGGCGGCGCCCAGCAGTTCGCGTACGAGCAGGTGTGTCAGCCACTGCTCATAACGATCGCCGCTCCAGCCCACGGCGTCCACCAGCTCGCGGTACGGCTCGGCCGCGGTGAGGGCGCGGAGCACGGCCGCGGCGCTGTCGAGATCGACGCCCGGGGCGAGGCGATCGCCGCAGCCTTCGAGCACCTGGGCGAAAGCCGCGGCTCGCTGCGTTTTCCAGCCGTCCAGCATGAACGCGACCTCTGCGTCCGCCAGCGCCGCGCCTTCCAGCATCGGCACGACGTCGCGCCCGCGCTCCCACTGCTGGCGGCTGAGCCGCGCGATCAGCGCCAGGCGGCGCGCCGTGTCCCCCTCCTGCATCGCCTGCTGGATCAGCGGAAAGACGCCGGACGCAGCCAGCCATTCATCGCAGATCGCGGCCAGAATCGCCTTCTTCGTGCCGAAGGCCGCGTAGACGGTGCGCACCGCCACGCCTGCCTCCTCGGCGAGCGCCTCGATGCTCGTATCGCCGTAGCCGCGCGCCGCGAATAGACGGCGGGCCGCGCGGGCGATCCGCCGCTTCGTTTCCTGCGCCTGTAACTGGCGGTACGGCGTGCGCCCCGGTGGGTTGACAGCGTCCATCGTGCTAACTACAGTAGCAGAGCAGTAACTGCAGTCACACTGCATTCAATGTCGCGACAGTGCTGAACGCCGGTGCCAACCTGGCGCGGCATTGGCCGAGGCGCTGGTTGCCTGTCCGCTGTCGGCTTTCCCAGGAAGGAGTGCGCCATGTCCACAGACGAAAACGTGGCAAGGTTCAAGCGGCTGATCGAGGAGGCGTTCTTCGCGGGCAAGCTGGACGTGATCGACGAGGTGGTCGCCCCTGAAGTGCAGGAGCACCAGTGGGGGGTGCCGCCGGGCGCCGACGGCCCCCAGCGAATACGGGCGTTGGTGACCGAGCTGCACGTGATGCTGCCCAACCGTACCTGCCGCTGGATCCACCTCACCGCCGACGGCGACACCGTCTGGGCGCACTTCCGCGCCAGCGGCATCGACTCGCACGGCTTCGCCGGCCGGCCGCCTACCGACCGGCCGTACGAGATCGACGTGATCGACATCGCTCGCTTCGCAAACGGCAAGATCGTCGAGCACTGGGGCGTGCCGGATCGCTTCGCGCTGTTGGCGCAACTGGGAGCAATCCCCGCTCCGGGACTCGCGGCGCAGCAGCCTGCCCATACCTGAGCGGATTTCCGCTCTGGCCTCCCGTGCCGCGCCGGCCGGCCCGAGAGGCCGGCCGGCGCCGTTTGACGGCAGTTCGGCGGAATGCCAGAGTGGTGGCACGACGCATTCGGGGCGGCGGGAGGACACGATGACCAGCGGCGGCGAGGGCAGCGGGCGCACGGCTGCGGCCGAGCCGACGATGATCCCCTCCTGCACCGAGCGCGACTTCTTCGAGACGATCCATCGCTACGGCCGCCACGGCGCCTGGTCCTGCGTCTACTGCGGCGAGCCGATCGAGTACGCGCCGGACGGCACGGTCTACGTCGGCGCCGCGCGGCTGGAGTGCCGCGTCGAGGATCTTGGCGGCTACTATCAGCTCACGCCGAAGCACGGCGCGCCCGGCGCCGTCAACCGCTGCTGCAGCGACCGCATCGCCGCGGCCGACGACGTGATCCCGCTCGGCCGCAGCATCCCCTGCCCGATCTGCGGCGATGTATACACCAGCGCCATGGTCGCCCGCTGGCAGGGCAGCTCGCACGTCAAGGGCTACACACGCGAGGGCCGCGCCTTCGCCGTGGACCACGAGCTGGCCGTGCCCACGCTCGTGCCCGTCGAGCGGCTCAGCAGCCGGCGCGGCTAGACGGTGGCGCCCAGCGTCGTCCACAGCGCCGGCGCCCTGGCCGAGGCCGCGGCCAGCCTCGGCCGCGAGACGAGCATCGCCGTCGACACCGAGGCCGACAGCCTGCACTCCTACTGGCACCAGACCTGCCTGCTGCAGATCTCCTCGCCCGAGCACGACTATGTGATCGACCCGCTCGCCGTGGACCCCGCGCCGCTCGGGTCGCTGTTCGCTAATCCAGCGGTCGAGAAGATCATGCACGCCGGCGAGAACGACGTGCGCGTGCTGAAACGTGACTTCGCCTTCGCCTTCACCAACCTGTTCGACACGATGGTCGCCGCCCGTATCCTCGGCTACCCGCGCTGGGGGCTGGCGGACCTGCTGCGGGACGCCTTCGACGTGGAGCTGGACAAGCGCTACCAGCGTTACGACTGGGCGCAGCGGCCGCTGCCGCCGGAGGTGCTGCACTACGCGGCGATGGACACGCACCACCTGCCGGCGCTGCGCGAGAAGCTGGGCCGCGAGCTGCACATCGGCGGCCACGACGAAGAGGCGGCGGAGGAGTTCGCCCGCATCGCTGCCACGCCGCCGGCAGAGCGCGGCTTCGATCCCGAGGACTTCTGGCGGGTCAAGGGCGCCTACGACCTCGAACCCGCGCAGCGGCCGGCCCTGCGCGAGCTGCACCGCTTCCGCGACGAGCAGGCGCGCCGCCTCAACCGCCCGCCCTTCCGCGTGATGCCGGACCAAACGCTGATCGCCGTGGCGAAGGCGGCGCCGCACACGCAACAGGAGCTCGAGAAGCTGGCCGGCGTCTCGCCGTTCATCGCCCAGCGCTACGGCCGCGCCCTGCTCGCCGCGGTGCAGCGTGCCGCCGGCCGGCCCCCGATCCGCGCCGAGCGCAACGCCCGGCCGGACGAGGCCACGCTCGCCCGCTACGACGCGCTGCGCGCCTGGCGCAACGCCCGTGCCGCGCAGCGCAAGGTGGAAGGCGACGTGATTGTCGCCAACAGTGTGCTGCGAGCGCTGGCCGCGGCGCCGCCGGCCGACCGCCCCGCGCTGGAGGCGAGCGGTCTGCTCGGCCCGTGGAAGCTGCGCAACTACGGCGACGAGGTTCTGGCCGTGCTGCGCTCCACTCCACGCTGATCACGCCGTTCGCAGGCGCTGGGATACGCGGGCCGCTCTGCTAAGCTAGCCACGTAGCGGTTGCGCTGTCGCAACTTCTTCAGATCGGGTCGGCGGCGCGGGCAGGGAATGGGGGTCGGAGTGGCGGAACAGGATACCGAGAAGTCGCAGGCGGCGGGCAGCGTTGGTACGGCGCAAGAGACGCAGCCGGCGCCGGCGGTAGCGGAAACAGTGCAGATGCCGGCCGCCGAGGCGGATGGCGTACGCGGCGAGCCCGTAGAGGCGATCGACGTAGCCGATGGCAGCGCGGAGGCCGAGCCGCTGGACGAACCGCCGGCCGAGGACGCTGAGGCGAATGTGGCCGACGAGGCGCTGGCGGTCGAGTATGCGCCCGAGGACGAGGAGGCGACGCTCGGTGAGGACGGTGAGCTGGTCGAGGAGCGCGTGGTCGTGGTTCGGCGCGGCGTGTTCTACGCGCTGGCCGGGATCGCGGCGCTCGCGATCATCGCGCTCGCCGTCGGCAACATCTACCAGTGGCGGGCCAACAGCGGCAGCGCCGCCGTCGCCACGGTCAACGGCAGCAAGATTACCCGCGCCGAGTACGACAAGGCCGTGGCGCAGGGCGACGGCGGCGACATCCTCGACAACCTGATCAGCAAGCGGCTCGTGGAGGACGACGCGGCGAAGAGGCACATTACCGCCACGCCCGACGAGATCGACGCGAAGATCAGGGACACGAAGGCGCAGCTCGGCTCCGAGGCGCAGTGGCAGCAGGCGCTCGCCGCCCAGCACCTGACCGAACTGGAGGCGCGCGACCTCTTCCGTATCGAGATTCTGCTGGACAAGCTCACCGCCGATAAGGCACAGGTGACGCAGGCCGATATCCAGCAGTATTTCGACCAGAACAAGGACACGCAGTTCCAGGGCAAGACGATCGACCAGGTGCAGGACCAGATCAAGCAGCAACTGACCTCGGACAAGCAGCAGCAGGCGCGGTCGGACTACCTCACCAGCCTGAAGAACAACGCCAGGATCGTGAAGAAGCTGCCGGGCGCCTGATCCGGTCCGGCTCGCGGCAGCGAGAGGATCAACCGTGGCGAAGTCGCCGAAGGCTCCGGCAAAAGCACCGCGCGACTGGACGCGCGTGCTGCGCCGCCTCGACGACGTGCGCTGGGAGCTGCCGGCGGACGCGCTGCCCGGCATGCGCGTGCCCGGCCGCATCTATGCCAACGAGAAGCTGATCGAGCTGATCGCGACGGACGAGGCGGTCGGCCAGGTGGCGGGTGTGGCGACGCTGCCGGGGATCGTCGGCGCCTCGCTGGCGATGCCCGACATCCACCAGGGGTACGGCTTCCCGATCGGCGGCGTGGCGGCAACGCGCGTGAGCGATGGCGTCGTCTCGCCCGGCGGCGTCGGCTTCGACATCAACTGCGGCGTACGGCTGCTGCGCAGCAGCCTTTTCCGCCATGAGCTGCAGCCGCGCCTGGGCGAGCTGCTGGACCAGCTCGCGCGCGACGTGCCCGCCGGCGCCGGCACGGGCACGAAGGCGATCTCCGCCGACGATCAAGAAGGCGTGCTCTGGGAGGGCGCTGCGCGGGCCGTCGCCATGGGTCATGGCTGCATGGCCGACCTCGCCATGCTCGAATCGAACGGCGCCCTGCCCGATCCGGAGCCGGCGCTGGTGAGCGAGCGGGCGCGCAAGCGCGGCCTGCCGCAGCTCGGCACGCTCGGCTCGGGCAACCACTTCCTCGAAGTGCAGGCCGTCGACCGCATCTTCGACGAGGCGGCGGCCGCGGCCTACGGCTTCGAGGGGCGCGGGCAGATCGTCGTGATGCTGCACACCGGCTCGCGCGGACTGGGCCACCAGGTCTGCCAGGACTTCTTGGGCCTGATGCAAGGCGCGATGCAGCGGTACGGCATCAACGTGCCGGACGCGCAGCTCGCCTGCGTGCCGGTGCGGTCGCAGGAGGGGCGCGAGTATCTGGGCGCTATGTCGGCCGCGGCGAACTTCGCCTGGGCGAACCGCCAGGCGATCACCGGTGCGGTGCGGCGGGCGTTCGCGCGGGTGCTCGGCGTGCGCGACCCCGATGCCGAGCTACCGGTCGTCTACGACGTCTCCCACAACATCGTCAAAATCGAGCGGCACACGGTCGATGGCGAAGCGCTGGAGCTGTGTGTGCACCGCAAGGGCGCCACCCGCGCCTTCCCCGCCGGCCATCCCGAGGTGCCGCAGCCGTACCGCGGCGTGGGGCAGCCGGTGCTGGTGCCGGGCGATATGGGCCGCTACTCGTACGTCTGCGCCGGGCTGCCTGGGGCGATGGCAGAGACGTTCGGCTCCTGCTGTCACGGCGCCGGCCGAGTGCTGAGCCGCAGCGCGGCGAAGCGCAGCCTCGCCGGCGTGGACATCGCGAAGCGGATGCAGGGCGAGGGCGTGTTGGTGCGGGCGGCGAACAGGGCCGACCTCGCCGCAGAGGCGAGCGAGGCGTACAAGGACGCGCGCGAGGTGGTGCTGACGGTGCAGGAGGCCGGCATCGCCCGCATGGTGGCGCAACTCCGCCCGCTCGGCGTGGTCAAAGGCTAACGCCAGCGTTCACGGCCGCAATGTGCGGACAACGGACGGGCGATGAAAGCAAACTTCGGTGAAGGCGCCGAGGAAATTCAGGCCGAGCATCGCTTCAAGGCCCAGGCGAGACACAACGTTGCTGACGTGAGCCTCGATCTCCGGCAGCACGTCGCCTCCCACGTGCATCTCGTGGATGCGCACCGCCCTGGCGGATAGCGGCGCGAAGCCCAAACGCTTGCAAGACAACGCGTGTGCTCTCGGTGATACGAGTGAGCGGAAAGCTCGTGTCCAGCACGAAATTGACATTGACGAGGGCGCCCACCTTGATTGGCAGGATCACCCAGCCGTTCGAATGCGCATGCCCCTGGAGCCTGATCTCAGCGGGGTCGTCGGCCACCACGTCTCCTCTTCGGCCGCCGGTTTTCGTCGAGGGACGCGCGCCATTCGTCCCAGGTGCGGTAGTGGGGACCGCACGAAACCGGTGGTAGCGTCGCGGGGTGTCGATCGCGTCCCGAAGCACGGCGATCGTCGGCTCGGTGATGCTCTCCGATAACGTCCCAGTGAGTGTGTAAATCGGCGAGGCCGTTGACGGCGACGGCCACCGTGTGGTCCTCATCGAGTTGCTGAGACGCGA
>Ga0070741_10019699_pt1 | contig 10744 bp, 8 predicted proteins | sample Coa_R1_4_FD_66440 | JGI IMG/M metagenome (GOLD analysis project Ga0070741, IMG submission 66440) | Surface soil microbial communities from Centralia Pennsylvania, which are recovering from an underground coalmine fire - Coalmine... | ecosystem: Environmental > Terrestrial > Soil > Unclassified ... | reverse complement strand
GTTCCTGAAGTGCTCGTGGTCCCCGTCCAAGTGATCACCACCATTCCGTTGAACGGCGTACCGGATGGCGTCATCACAGTATCCTGAATCTGCGAAAGAGTGCTGGTTCGCGCGAATGCACAAATCGCTGAAAGGATGGAAATGAGTATGTAGCTGGTAATTTTCTGCTTGGGCTGCAAAATTTGTTGGAGAGTGTGTCGCACCATGTCGCCTCACGTGTGAAAGGGGTTTATGTCGGCGACTTCAGTGAACCATTCGCGAGGTCGCGGTCAACGCCTTTTGCAACCGGAAGGTGGCTAGACGCACCGCCTAAAACATTGAACGCTTAGGCTTTAGCGAAAAATCAGCAAAAATAATGTGAGTTGTGACTCGGCAAAATATCGAGCTAGATTTGCCTGAAACCGCCGGGCTCGATGAATTCAACGCCTACATACGGTTGGAGCACAGCGGGAATTCGCACGCTTCCATCGCTCTCCTGATAATTCTCAAGAATCGCCACCCAAGTGCGACCGACCGCCAATGCGCTCCCGTTCAACGTATGCACGAAATCGGGCTTACTCTTTCCGGTTCGATAACGAATCTGTGTCCGCCGTGCCTGAAACGCTTCGAAATTTGAGCACGAGGAAATCTCTTTGTAGCCGTTCTGCCCAGGCAGCCAGACTTCAAGATCATAGGTCTTCGCTGAACTAAATCCCAAGTCGCCGGTACTAAGAGCAACACGTCGGTAGGGAAGTTCCAGCTTCTCCAAAATGATTTCCGCGTTTCTGGTGAGCTTCTCATGCTCTTCGTAACTCTGCTCCGGCCGCGTGAACTTAACAAGCTCTACTTTCTGAAATTGATGCTGTCGAATAATGCCGCGTACATCACGTCCGTAAGATCCGGCCTCGCTGCGAAAGCAAGGGGTGTAGGCACAGAGCGAGATCGGCAGCGAATCCCCATTTAGAGTTTCATCGCGGAACAAGTTGGTAACCGGTACCTCCGCTGTCGGCGCAAGCCAAAGATCGTATTTTTCGCACTTGAACAGATCATCTGCAAACTTGGGCAAATTGCCTGTTCCATAGAGGCTGTCCGAGTTGACCAAAAACGGCGGCAACACTTCCTGGTATCCATGCTCACGTGTGTGGACATCGAGCATGAAGTTAATCAATCCGCGTTCCAGCCGCGCGCCGGCTCCCCAATAGACGGCAAAGCGCGCCCCGGCAACTTTCGCGGCTCGCTCCAAATCTAGAATGCCCAGTTCCGAACCAAGATCCCAGTGCGCTTTCGGAGTGAACGAGAACTCACGTGGCTTGCCCCAGCGGTGTACTTCTTGGTTGGCGTGTTCGTCCTTACCAACGGGAACGCTCTCATGGGGCAAATTGGGAACGCGCGCCAGAAAATCGCGAAATTCGGTGTCAAGCTGCTCGACTTGTCCGTCTAGGGCAGAGACTTGGTCTCCTATTGCGCGCACCTGCTGCTGCCGTTCTGCCGTATCTATGCCTTGCTTGCGCAACTTGCCAATTTCTGCTGTTGCTTGGTTGCGCTCGGCCTTAAGCTTCTCGCTCTCCGTGACACACTGCCGGCGACGTGCATCCAAGTCGCGAAAGGTCTGCGCATCTAGCGTGTATCCGCGATCGCCCAGCCGCTCCCGAATGGCGTCCAGGTTGGCGCGGAAAAACTGTAGATCGTACATTCTTAGAGTTGCCGTCCGTCTAAGACCTTTGGTCCAGCGGAACCCAAGGCTGCCCGTCGGGAGCGCCCGTGTAGTCGGCCCGGGGACGAATGAGACGGTTATTTCTGTACTGTTCCAGGATGTGAGCGGTCCATCCGGACATGCGGCTGACGGCGAAGATGGGCGTAAATAAATCTACTGGTATGCCGAGCGAATAGTAAGTGGACGCGGAGTAGAAATCGACGTTTGCGTTCAGCCCCTTCAGTTCCTTGATGGTCTGCTCCACCCGCGAAGACTTTTCATATAGTTCGGTATGTCCGGTACGCTTGCCCAACTCTTCACTCATTTTTTTCAGATGAATGGCGCGTGGATCCAATGTTCGATAAACCCGGTGACCGAACCCAGAAATTTTCTTTTTGTTGTTCAGATCATCCTTTATCTTCTGAACCGCCTCCTCGGGCGATTTCGTAGCCAACAGCATACGAATCACGTCTTCGTTGGCGCCGCCGTGCAAAGGACCTTTCAGCGCCCCAATCGCCGAAGTCGCCGCCGAATAGATATCGGACAGCGTGGCCGCTGTAACGCGCGCTGCGAAAGTTGATGCATTCAATTCGTGATCCGCGTGCAGAATCAGCGCCACGTCGAACACGCGCTCCATCACGTCGTCGGGCTTTTTACCGGTCAACGTGTACAAAAAGTTGGCCGCGTAACCAATCTTGGGATCGCCTGAAATGAGCTGTCTGCCATTGCGCAAATTGTCATAGCTGGTGACGATGGTCGACACTCTCGCCATCAACTTGATTGCTTTTTTTTCGCTGGCGCCAATCGAATTATCTCGTTCCGCGGGATCGTAAAGACTCAACATGGACACCGCAGTTCGCAAAACGTCCATAGGCATGGCGTTCTTCGGCGCACTCTTTAAAAACGTTTCGATCTCCTTCGGCAGTTCACGTTCTGCTACAAGCGAGGATTTCAATTGCCCAAGTTCTTCTTTTTTCGGCAGCCGTCCGTTCCATAAAAGGTAAATAACCTCTTCAAACGTCGCATTTTCAGCCAAAGTTTGAATGTTGTAGCCGTAATAGCTCAACACTCCTTGGTTGCCGTCGATGTAGCAGATCTTCGATGAAGTTGCGATAACTCCTTCAAGACCCGCCCCTGCGCTCGCCATTGGTCAGTTGTATCTCCCGATAACGATTCTATATAACGCGCTAATAAGTCCGTAAATTGGCCTGATTACTTGCAGGGCCTGTCTTCTTCTCCGGTGACTTCTCGCCAGCGATTAATCAAGTCCTGGCAAGCACCGCGCCAATTGGGAAAGTGAAACTCGAAGCCCGCGTCTTGAAGCCGCTTCGGTATCACTCGTCGGCTCTTCAAAATCAACTCCGTTTCCGTGCGCATGAAGAGAGCGCCAATATTCAGCGCCCAGGTAGGTGCTGGTAATCCTACGTAGCTCGTGCAGTATGCTCTCCGCAAACAGCACATGAAGTCGCGATTCGTCACAGGTTGCGGCGATGCCACATTCACGACCCCCTGAAAGTCTTCACGTCTGATAAGAAATTCAATTGCTCTGATGAAGTCGACGTCATGAATCCAGGAAATATATTGACTTCCCGGGCCGGATCTCCCACCGAGGCCCCAGCGCACAAGCCGCAGTAGATGATCAAAGACACCGCCGGGATCGGGACTCATGGTCATCGCGCTACGCAAGGCGATTTTGCGCGTCCGTGGCGTCTCTGCCGCAAAGAACGTACGTTCCCAACTCGTCGCGACGTCAATGCTAAAGGCCCATTTCTCTGGCGCGCCGGGCTCATTACCGCCGATCTCGCCAGTAGCCTCATCCATGGGCCGATCCAGCGCGTGCCGGTAAATAGTTGCTGTGCTGGCATTAAGCCAAAGGCGCGGCGGGATCTTGGCTTGGGCGATAGCTTGGCCAACCAATGCCGTTGTGAAAATACGCGAGTTCTTGATTTCCCGCCGGTTCGTCGAGTTGTACCGGCAGTTTACGCTGCGGCCGGCAAGGTTGACCACCACATCCGCGCCTTCCATTGCCGCAGTCCATGGCCCCAAATCGTGACCGGTCCAGGCCACGACGGGCCATTCCGTTTCTACTGGATGCCGGGCAATTACTGTGACTGAATGCCCCTGCTCGTGAAAATGCCGGGCCAGGATATTGCCAACCTGTCCAGTCCCTCCGGGAATAACAATGCGCAACGGCCGTGCGAGTGCCATGTATTGCGTCTTGCACTCGATTGTCCCACGTGTCGGCGCGGAGCCACCTTCGCCATCACTCAAACAAAAAGCCTCGGAGCCGCAGCCCCGAGGCAAGCTCTACATATTTATATAGGGCTTTTTAGTGCTCTCCGAACGTCCAGCCCAACGAGGCGCCGTATTCAGGAACCCAATTGCTTCCAAATTGGAAGAAGTTATTGATATAGTGCGCGTCCACCTGTGGCCGAATGAATAGATGCTGTGTCGCATAGAAGCGCACACCAGCTTCGAGGTGGGTCTGGAAATGGTTGGAGCTTTCCACTAGATAGTTGCTGCTTGAGCATCCAGCGAAGGCATCGCAATAGGATTGATTCGCGTAGAATGAAACCTTACTGCCCCCGATACCGGCTTGCAACTCTGGGACGACTCGTTTAAATCGATGCGCTGTCGGCATCCAGATTACATTGAAATCGTAGAACAAAGGCCGATAACCGAGACCGGCATATGCGCCTTGCGAAAAACGGAAATCGGTTTCCGCTCCTACACCTAGCCACGGTTTGAACATAACGTCAGCGCCGAACTTTCCAAAAGCTCCGGCCAAACTGGGCGTCGTAAATGGATTGCCGGTACTGAACGTGTCAATTTGCTGACCACTGGAACTGTCCATTGCAGTTCCTACACCGGCAAAAACGTCGATGCTTGCCTGCGCATTAGCGAATGTTGCGCCCATGAACAAAGCAATAGACAAGGGAAATATACTTTGTAACAACTTAGACATCTCACTCCTCACTAGTTACTGATAGCGGTGCGGACCCGTAGTTATAAAGTTCGTCAGTGCCCCTGAAAGCACTAACATCCGCACTCACAAACAATCGGATGCACGTCAATATGTATCCGGTTTCAATAAGTAGCTAGCGATTAGACACTAAGTTGCCTTAAGTTGCTGAATTTAGGCAATCGAAGGATCGATAGTTTCGGGATTTATACCTAGTTCGCCGATAGCCTGTACTGCTTTTTGCGCATCGAAGCGGTGCCACGCCGCAAGTCGCGAAAGAGCGGCTGCCGTAATGCTGGCCGCATCCACTTCAAAAAACTTTCGCAAGTGCTCGCGGTTTTCGCTGCGCCCAAATCCGTCGGTTCCGAGTGCTGTGAGCCTGCCGGGAAGCCAAGGCGATACCTGGTCGGCTACGATTTTCATGTAATCGGTTGCCGCAATGATCGGCATATCAACTTCTCCGAGTGCCTGCAGCAGGTATGGCTTGCGCGCCGGCTCGTTGGGATGCAGTCTGTTCCACCGCTCGGTGATAAGAGCATCGCGGCGTAGCTCCGTATAACTGGTCACGCTCCAAACATCTGCTCCAATTCCGTATTTTTCCGAAAGAATTGTTTGTGCCTTCAAAGCCTCGTTGAAAATCGGCCCACTGCCGAATAGAGTTACTTGGGCGGGCCCGCGTTCGGAGCGCTTGAATGGATATAGCCCTTTTAGGATGCCTTCTCGAATACGCTCGCCTTCCGGCATGGGAGGCTGCACGTAGTTTTCGTTGCAGACGGTTAGGTAATAAAAATGGTCTTCGCTATTTTCATACATCCGGCGGATGCCGTCTTGCACGATAACGGCGATTTCATAGGCGTAGGCCGGGTCGTAGCTTTTGCAAGTCGGCACCACGCTCGATAGCACCTGACTGTGTCCATCGTCGTGTTGCAGTCCTTCTCCTAAAAGCGTCGTTCTTCCGGCAGTACCTCCTACTAGAAAACCTTTGCCCCGCGAATCGCCGAACGCCCAGATCAGGTCGCCGACTCTCTGAAATCCGAACATCGAATAGTAAATAAAGAATGGAATGGTCGGTATGCCTACGTTGGCGTAGGCGGTACCGGCTGCCGTAAATGAAGCCATTGCGCCTGCTTCGGTAATGCCTTCTTCCAAAATCTGGCCGTTCTGCGCTTCCTTGTAGTACATCAGGACGTCACTATCGACCGGCTTATAAAGCTGCCCGCCCGCCGCATAGATACCTCGTTCGCGGAACATCGATTCCATACCGAACGTACGAGCTTCGTCCGGAATGATCGGCACGACGTATTTACCGATCTCGGGAACCTTCAGCAGAGACTTCAGCACGGAAACGAACGCACTCGTGGTTGAGGCTTCGCGTCCACGCGATCCGCCTAGGGACTCATGGAATGCATCCAGCGGCGGCGCCTTAAGCTCAATCTTCTTGGGAGCGCGTTTGGGTAAGTAGCCGCCCAGAGCCTCTCTGCGCTCTTTTAGGTATCTGATCTCCGCGCTATCTTCCGGCGGACGCACAAACGAAATTGCATGGATCGCTTCTTTCGAAAGATTCAGATCGAACCGGTTAGCAAGATAGAACAATTCCTCTTCGTTCAGCTTCTTCTGTTGATGCGTGACGTTCTTGCCTTCGCCGGCCTCGCCCAAGCCGTAGCCCTTGACGGTTTTGAACAGCAGCACAGTGGGCTGACCCTTGTGCTCGAAAGCCCGTTTGAAACCGTTATAGACCTTTACCGGATCGTGACCGCCGCGCCGTAGCCGTGCTATCTGCTCATCCGATTTGTCTTCTACTAGTTTCAGTAGTTCGGGATACTTGCCGAAAAATTCTTTGCGAGTATACGCGCCGCCGCGAGCCTTAAAGTTCTGGTACTCGCCGTCCACGCATTCTTCCATGCGCTTTAGCAACAGGCCCGTCTGATCTCGCGCAAACAGATCGTCCCAATCGCTGCCCCAAATTACTTTGATAACGTTCCAGCCGGCTCCGCGATAAATGCGCTCCAGTTCCTGAATGACGCTGCTGTTGCCCCGCACCGGTCCGTCCAGCCGTTGCAAATTGCAATTGACGACAAAAATCAGATTGTCGAGCTTCTCCCGTGAAGCAATATGCAGAGCCCCGGTCGATTCGGGCTCATCCATCTCGCCGTCACCGCAAAAAGCAATGACCTTCCGGTCCGTTTTGGGAATGATTTCGCGGTTCTCCAGATACCGCAGGAAACGCGCGTTGTATATCGAGTTGATCGGTCCGATGCCCATCGAAACCGTCGGGAACTGCCAAAAATCTGGCATCAACCACGGATGCGGGTAAGACGAAAGTCCGGGCTTATCGCGTAGCTCATGCCGGAAGTTCATCAAATGAGCTTCTGACAGCCGTCCTTCCAGAAATGCGCGCGCATAGACGCCTGGCGAAGCGTGGCCCTGATAGTAGACCAGATCTCCCGGTTGACCGTCGATGCTGGCCCGGAAGAAGTGATTAAACCCAACCTCGCTGACGGTTGCCAGCGATGCGTAGGTCGAGATATGGCCGCCGATATTGGGGTCGTATTTGTTCGCATGAACTACCATTGCGGCCGCATTCCAGCGGATCAGGCTCTTAATGGTGCGCTCTAATCCCCGGTCTCCCGGATAGGGCACTTCTTCATGTGCTGGAATCGTGTTCACATATGGCGTATTCAGCGTTCCGGCGTTCGAGACACCCGCCGCGGCGGCCCGCTCAAGCAGTTTGTCGATCAGGTAAGAGACGCGGGCGGGTCCCGCTTCATCTAGTACCTGGTCCAGGGCCTCAATCCACTCGGAGGTTTCCTGTGGATTTAGGTCCGTCTGGCGTTCTTCTTTAGTTTTAAGCATCTTGAAAGGGGTAAATTCAACGATACGTCGTCCGCCCACGGCCCGCAAACGTGGCGTGCGAAGGCAGACGAACGCGGAGCCCCGCGGTGGCCACTTGGGCTCGTAAACTTGCGGCTTACTAAATAATTATCGCTTATTGCTTGCATTTCCTAGCAACGTCAGGCAATCTAAAAGGTTTTCGGAGAACAAACGTTTATAGATGAAGGTGCGAGTCCTCTATCATGACCACTGCTTTGATGGGGCGGCCTCAGCGGCATTTGTCACGCGATTTTTACAAGCCAAATTTTATCCGGACGCCGAATTTCATTACACAGGCTTGGCTCATCGCGCGGACCAATTGTTTGAAGATAGCCTTTTCGACGGCGACGTAAACGCCATTGTCGACTTCAAGTACGCCACGCATCCCAATCTGACCTGGTGGTTCGACCACCACCAGAGCGCGTTCTTGAGTCCTGAAGACGCCGAACACTTCCGTCACGACACGTCCGGCCGAAAGCTGCTTGACCCGAGCTATCGTTCCTGTACTAAATTTATCGCCAATGTAGTCAAGCGCGATTATGGCTTCGAGGCGCCTGATCTCGAAGAACTTGTGACTTGGGCAGACATCGTAGACGGAGCGCTCTATAAAAGCGCGGAAGCAGCCGTCGAGATGAACGCTCCAGCCATGAAGCTAACCTTGGTGATCGAAGGCAGCCATGGACCACGTCTCGTGCAGAAGATCATTCACCTTATGCAGCGCGATTGCCTACAGCAAATCATCTGCGACCCGGAAGTTCTGGCCGAATACAATCGCCTTCATCAAATACATTTGCGCAACATCGACGTTATCCGCGAGGCCGGCTCTTGTGATCGCGGCGTGATCTATTTCGATCTTGTGGATTACGGCATCGAAGGCTACAACAAGTTCATTCCGTATTACTTGTTTCCGGATTCCGCATACACGGTCTCTGTTTCGACCTCCACTTTCCGGACCAAAGTTTCGGTGGGCTCCAATCCTTGGGTACGTGAGCCTTTGCAGCACAACCTTGCGTCCATTTGCGAACGTTATGGCGGCGGCGGTCATCCCAAGGTAGGCGCAATCAGCTTTCCGATTGGCGCGCTTGCGGAGGCTCGCAAAGCTGCTGCCGAAATTCGCGAAGAGTTGAAGCAGTAGATTCTTCCGCCATTAGGCGCAATAGACAGGCATTTTACCTTGGAGGCGCCGGTGGTACGGCTCCCGGAATGTCCAGCAGCTCGATTTCAAAAATCAGGGCCGCTCCTCCTGGAATGCCTGGACGCCCACGCTCTCCGTAAGCAAGATCGGAGGGACAAACCAACTCCGCCTTTCCACCCACCTTCATCCGCTGAACTCCCTCCGTCCAGCAAGGAATCACGCCGTTCAGCGCAAATTGCATGGGTTGGTTTCGCTTATAAGAACTATCGAACTCAGTCCCGTCCACAAGAGTGCCGCGATAGTTCACTTTCACCGTATCTGTTGCCTTCGGTGAGGCACCCGTTCCCGGCCGGAGGTCACGATACACCAATCCCGATTCGGTCTTGATCGCTCCAGGTTCGGCCGACGCTTTAGCGAGATATGCTGCGGAATCGGCCTTTTGACGTTCGGAGATTCGGGCGGCGCGCGCTTGTGCGAACGGTTGGATTTTCGGTCCCCACTCACTCAAATCGATTTCCGGTTTTCCCGCCGCCGCATCTGAAAATGCACGCTGCACAATGGCAACTTCCTGAGGAGACAAGTCGAACTGTCCGATCGAACGATACATAGAAAGCCCGAGTGCATAAATCGTCTTTTGCTCGTCCGTCATCGGCGCCTGAGCCGCAGCAGGCTTCACAGTGGCCTTTGCAGCAGTCGAAGTTCTGGTAGTAGCGGTAGAACTCTTAGTTGCGATCCTCGGCTTCGCTGCCTGCGATGTCGGGCTCGGTGTTTGGGCGAGTGCAACGCCCGTAATACAAATCAAGAAAAAGCGCACGTGCTCAGACTAGCATTGATTTGCCATCAAACACTCACCCGCGGGACGCGATTAGCTTTTCCAGGTGTTTCGCCAAAATGTCGACCTCCACGTTAACGAGCGCGCCAACTCCGTATCCTCGCAACGTCGTGTGTTCGTACGTGTGCGGAATTATTGTGAAACTCACTTGGTGGCCTTCGATTTCGGCCACCGTCAGGCTGATGCCATCTACGGCAACAGAGCCTTTCTCGACGATATAACGCGTGAGCGCTTCTGGAACCTGGACTCGTAACCACCAATTGTCCTCACCCAGACCATCTAGCGAGATGATCTCAGCGGTTGCATCTACATGTCCTAAAACGAAGTGACCATCCAACCGGCTGTTTGCGCGTAAAGGCCGCTCCAGGTTTACTAAAGATCCGTTTCGCAGGTTGCCGAGATTCGTTCTCTTTAAAGTCTCAGGCGCCAGATCGGCCGTGAAATGCTCTTCGCCTAGCTCAACCGCCGTGACGCATGCGCCATTCACAGCGATGCTCGCACCCGGCGTCGCTTCCGAAAGAACGCGTGAACAGCTAATCCTCAGCTTTGCTCCCGTCGCGCGATGCTCCACTTCTCGCACCACGCCGAGTTCTTCCACTATCCCCGTGAACATCTATTGCTTCACCACGTACGCCTCGACGGCAAATTCATTTGTGGACACAGGATGAACGCTCAACCGGTCCAGCAGAATTGCATCGGCGCGGCGCATGCGTCCCTGGCCACCAGCGACGGGCAGGCTTTTCAGCCCCCCCAAAATTTTGGGTGCGTAATAAAACAACACTTTATCGGCAAGGTTCGAGTCGAGCATAGTCCAGTTGATCTTGCTGCCGGCCTCTACTACCAACGAAAGGTATTTCTGCTGCGCCAGGTACTGCAGCACCTGGCGCGGGTCCGTGCGGCCGCCGGTTCCATCGGCAACCAGCACCTGAATGCCGGCTGCCTCCAGTGCCTCTTTCCTCTGTTGCGGCGCCGCTGAAGTGCCCACCACCAGCACGTCGCCTTTTGCAGTTTTCGCCATCTTGGACGTCAACGGTATGCGAAGCTGTGAATCCAGCACAATGCGCAACAGCGGACGGCTGCGCTCTCGACCGGAACGGTCCGTCAACAGGCAATCGTCTTCCATCACCGTTCCGATACCGGTCAGAATCGCATCTGAGTAGTGCCTGACCTGTTGCACGTCGGCGCGCGCGATATCGCTGGTGATCCAACCAACATTGTCTTGCGGCGCGGCGATCTTGCCGTCGAGTGTCAGTGCCGCCTTGACCGTCACCA
>Ga0070741_10019698_pt1 | contig 10744 bp, 7 predicted proteins | sample Coa_R1_4_FD_66440 | JGI IMG/M metagenome (GOLD analysis project Ga0070741, IMG submission 66440) | Surface soil microbial communities from Centralia Pennsylvania, which are recovering from an underground coalmine fire - Coalmine... | ecosystem: Environmental > Terrestrial > Soil > Unclassified ... | reverse complement strand
TCAAGGCCTTGACGGACGCGTGTACGCCTTCGACCAGTAACCCACAGATGCGGCACCTCGACCGCGTTGTCAACCCAGGCGGTAACCTGCGCGTCTAACCATCGGCATGGATTCGCTCATTCGCGACGTTCGTCACGCGCTCAGGAGCATCGTCCGGACACCCGGCTTCGCGATTATTACTGTCGTCACGCTTGCGCTCGGCATCGGCGCCAACACCGCCATTTTCTCGGTCGTGAACGCGGTGATGCTGCGGCCGCTGGCCTACCCGCGTCCGTCGCAGCTCGTCTACATTTCCAGCACGTTCCCGACGATGGGGTTCGATCAGTTCTGGGTATCGCCGCCCGAGTATTTCGAGTTCAAGGAGCGCACGCGCGCGTTCGCATCGGTCGCGGCGTACTCGACCGGCAACGTGAACATTTCGGGATTCGATCGTCCGCGGCGGGTCGATTCGGCGGCCGTCACCGCGAGTCTGTTCCAGGTGCTCGGCGTTGCGCCGATGGCCGGCCGCACGTTCACGGATCAAGAGACGCTGCCGAAGGGACCGGCCGTCGTCGTGCTCTCGAGCGAGCTCTGGCAGTCCGCGCTCGGCGGCCGCTCCGACATCGTCGGCAGCCAGATCGAGATCGACGGCGCGAAGCGGACGGTGATCGGGATCATGCCGCCGGGGTTCGACGTCGCGGACAGTCACATCGCCGTGTGGCTGCCGATCGGGCTGGATCCCGCGAACCGGCAGAACCGGGCGAGCCATTACCTGTATTTGATCGGACGGCTGGCCGACCACGCGACGTTCGCGACGGCGCAGGCCGAAGTCGAGACGCTGCTGGCGACGTGGCAGAAGTCCATCACCGGAGTGGCGACGGCGCCGGCCGATCAGCGCGTGCACACGCCGAACCCGACGCGGCACAGGCTGCGGCTCGATCCGCTGCAGGCGCAGATCGTCGGAAGCGCGTCGCGCGCGATCTGGGTGCTGCAGGGCGCGGTCGTGTTCGTCCTGCTGATCGCATGCGCGAACCTCGCGAATCTGCTGCTCGCGCGCGCCGAATCGCGGCACAAGGAATTCGCCGTTCGCGCCGCCCTCGGCGCCTCGCGCAGCCGCCTTCTTCGACAATTCGTCACGGAAGGATGTCTCCTGTCCGTCACAGGCGCGGTGCTGGGCATCGTCCTGGCCAATGCCGGCGTGCGTGCGTTGATCGCGGCCTATCCCGAGAGCCTGCCGCGATCGGCGGCGGTTGCGGTCGATGCGCGTGTCCTGGCGTTCACGCTGTTGGTCGCGATTGCGACCGGTGCGGTGTTCGGGCTCGCGCCGCTTCTGCACCTCGGTCCGGTCGTCACGGCTATGGCGCTCAAGGAAGGCGGTCAACGTTCGACGGCGGGCGGCCGAAACCGGCTGCGCCGCGGACTGGTCGTCGCGGAAGTGGCGCTCGCGGTTGCGCTCGTCATCGGCGCCGGCCTGCTGCTTCGCACGGTCGTGAACCTGTCGCGCGTGGACGCCGGATTCAACCGCTCGCGGCTGGTGACGTTCTCGCTCAGTCTGCCGACGGCGACTTACGCGAAGCAGGAGCAGGTCATCGGGTTCTACCGCCGGCTGATCGACCGGCTGTCGGTCATACCCGGCGTCCAGAGCGTCGCCGGCATGGACGGCCTGCCCCCGGTGCGAACGGTCGATGCGAACGACACGACGATCGAAGGCTATAAAGCTCCGCCGGAAGGCCCGTACGAGAACGTCGATTACTACCAGAACGTCACCGCCAATTACGTGCAGACGATGGGAATTCCGGTCGTCGAAGGACGATCGTTCGAGACGGCGGACGCGAACGGACCGCTCGTCGTCATGATCAACCAGACGATGGCGCGGACCTTCTACTCCGGCCAGAGCCCGATCGGCAGACGCATCCGCGTGTGCTGCGGCGACAAATTTCCGTGGTTCACGATTGTTGGCGTATTGAAGGACGTCAAGCAGGGCGGCGTCGATCGCAAGACCGGCACGGAGGTGTACTTCGACGTCGATCAGGTCTGGCAGGTGCCGAACGCGCTCCCGCGAACCCTCAATTTCGTGCTTCGCACGCCGCTCGCGTCCGATCAGGTCGCCGGCACGATTCACGACGCGGTGGTGGCGCTCGATCCCGCACTGCCGATCGTGAAGTTGCGCGCGATGGACGACGTGTTCGACGAGGCGATCGGGCGTCCGAGACTCATCGCCGAGCTGCTTGGCATCTTCGCCGCGCTGGCGCTGCTCCTCGCGGCGATCGGCAGCTACGGCGTTCTTTCGTACATGGTCACGGAGAGACGGCGGGAAATCGGCATTCGCGTCGCCCTGGGCGCCGATCGCGCTTCAGTTCTGCAGATGGTGCTCGGGCAAGGCCTCCGTCTGACGGTAGTGGGAGTGACGATTGGCCTCGCGGTGGCGCTCGCCGTCAACCGCGTGCTCGCCTCGCTGCTGTTCGGCGTCGCGCCCTTCGATCCGGCGACAATCGTCGCGGTCGTGGCGTTGATGTCCGTCGTCGCGCTCGTCGCCTGTTACGTGCCCGCACGCAGCGCCACGCGCGTCGATCCGATGATCGTGCTGCGCGACAACTGAGCGCGCGCTCACTCGCTTCGAATCACCCGCACCGGATCGGTGCCGGCCGCTGCCCACGCCGGAATGGCCGCGGCGGTCACGCAGGCGGCGGTCGCCAGCAGTCCAATAGCCACGCCGCCGGCGGCCAACCGGAAGCTGCTCTCGATCGTCGACACGAAAATCCTGGTCGAGCTCGCACCGAGCGCGAGGCGGACGCCGAGCTCCGGCCGCGACGGGCCACCGCGTACGCCATCACGCCCTAAATGCCGACGATCGACAAGACGAGCGCGAGCGCCGCGAACGCGGTCAGCATCCGGTGATCGGCGGCATTCAGCTTCAGGGTGCGTGTCACGACATCCGCCGCGCCGCATTCGCGCCGATGCACAAGGTCATCGTCGCGACGATCACGACCGTGACGAGTGGCCGCGCGCGGATCCCGCGGAGCGCAAGCGCGAGAGCTCCCATTGAGCCTCCGATCAGCCGTTGGACGGGCGCGGTCGGCGAGCGGTTAGTCGTGGAGCGCTCAGTCGTGACGCCGTTGAATGAGCTCCAGCGAAGGCAGAGGCGACGAGACGTGGCGCGTGTTGTACTCCGACTGGTACTGGCGCGTCGCGGCCGTGTCCGGGTAACGCTCGGGCCAGGCGTACGGATAGCGCGACATTCCGTGGAACGGTAGCGGCCCGACTTCGTCTGGCGACGCGGAGTTCACGTCCATTTCTTTGCTGAAACCGTCGGCGAACAGCAGGAACGTCCGCCGCTGGACGGCCCGCAGCGCGGCAATGTGTGACGCGTCGAACGCCAGCGCGACTTCGTCGCCGGGCCGCGCGATTGCGAAGCGATCGTCGGCGGCCGTGAGCAGCGGGAGCACGTCTCCTTCGCGCGTATAGTCTCCGCGCATCACTTTCCATCCGGCGTCGGCGGTGACGCGGGCGTAATCGTAGGACACCGGATCGCGGCCGTCGGGCCGCACCTCTGCGGAAAACCCGCGGAAGGCGAGCCGCGCCGCCGTCGGATCGAGCCGGTCGATGGTGACGCCGTCGAGCGATGCGGCAGTCGCGACGAGGATCTGATCCCAGTAGATCCGCATGTTCGTCACGATGCGCAGTTCGGCCGCGCGGCCATCCGAAGACGGTGAGGCACGACCGATGTCGACGACGATCGTCTGCGGCCGCCCGACGGGGATGCCGATGTCGTCGACGAGCGTGCGCCAGCGGCCGTCGCGATCGCGCCTCTCGACGCGCGGCGGCTGGAGCGCCAGGCCGGCCTGGTGGGCGGCGACGTTGTCGCTCGAGAACGCGTAATCGGTCCAGCCGGTGAGGAGAAGCAGCTCCGGCGCCGTCGAAGGCGGTACCGTCAACGTCAACGCGTGCGGCTCGGCGTAGCCGCGGAATCTCGCGAGGGGAAAGCCGTCGGCATACAGCCGATCGCGCCGTGCGATACGCGCGGTCACGTCGCGGCCGCGATCGTCGACGACGCGCGCCGGCGGCTTTGCATCGCGCGCGGCGAAGAGGCGGAATGGCTTTGGCGGATCGGTCATTCCCTCGTTCGGGTAGATGTCCACGTCGCCGGGATGAGCGATCGCGAGCAGCTGGAATCGATCGTAGAAGACGGCTTCCTCGAGCTCGTTCGTGACGCGCAGCTCGTAGCGGCCGGCCCGCGGCTGCAGCTGATCGCCGCGAATCCTCACGTATTCCTCGGGATCGGGCGAGTTGCGGACCGACGGTGCCTCCCAATAGCCCATCTCACCGCCGCCCATGAAATCCGTCACGAATTCGAAGCGGTGGCCGTTCCACGTGTACAAGAAAGGACACGAAGACGGTTTCCGATCGAGCTCGGTAATCGCGAGGGGAGTCGCGATCGTCGTTTCGGCCTGGAGAATTCCCGACGGCCACAGCACTCGAATCACGTCTGCGCCCGGCCGTGAGCCGAGGCCGAACACGACGTCGGCCGGACCGACCTGCGGCGTGGCGGATGAGGTCTCGATGCGGGCGCGGAGGCTGCCGGCGCGCAGATCGATTTTCGATCCGACACCGGCGCGATTGCTCGCGCGTCCGGTCAGATGCACGGCGATCGACGGATGCGGATGCGAGGTCGAGCTGCGCCACCAAGAAACGGCGCCGCTTCGATCGGCGACGACGAGATCGGAGGTGCCCTTCGCGCCGAAGTCGGCAGCGGCCACGCTTCGCGGCGATGCGACGACCGTTCGGCTCCCGCCGGCGCCGGCCGGCATCGTGCCTTCCGTGACGTCAATCCAGCCATCGCCGACGTTCCGAAAGAGGTGAGGACCACCGGCGGACCACGTCACGAGATCGATCAGGCCGTCGTTGTCGTAATCGAGCAGCTGCGATGCCGTCGCATCGACGGTTTCGGGCGGCGCGGCGGCGATCGAGAAACGGCCGCGGCCGTCGCTCAGCGCAAACACGCCGGGCGATCCTCGCCGGCCGAAGAAGAAATCGGGAAAATCGTCCTTGTTCACGTCGGCCGTCGCGGCGGTCGTCACGCGCCCGTCGACGTCGAGCCCGGTTTCGGTCGCAACATCCCGGAACGTCCCGTCGCGAAGGTTCTTGTAGAGCGCAGGCCGTCCCGACGATCTGACGATCATCAAGTCGATGTCGCGATGGTTGTCGTAGTCCGTCGGCAGGACCGCGATTCCGCCAGCCGCGGCCGCGATTCCGGTGTCGGCTGTGATGTCGGTAAAGGTCCCGTTACCGTTGTTCCTAACGAGTTGTACTGCTTCAGTTCCGGCGATGACGAGATCGAGATCGCCGTCGTGATCGAAATCGACGAACGCCGCCGATTCCGGCGCCGACGCAAAAGTGGGCAGCTTCGCAGCGGTCGTTGCGTTCGAGAACTTCCCGCCGCCGTCGTTGTGAAAGAGGCGCGTTCCATCGCGGCGCAGAATCAACAGATCGGCGCGTCCGTCGTTGTCGTAGTCGCCGGCGACCGCGGCGACGGCGCCGGCGACGTCGGTCTGCTCGATCCCTGACTGGGCCGTGATGTCGGAGAACGATCGCCCGTCGTTCCTGAGAACTCGAATTCCGCCGGACCAGACCGCGACGATCCCCGGGTGACCATCGCCGTCGACGTCGAGGAGCGCGACGCTCGTCGGTGCCGATTCGCCGCCGCCGCTGGCGATCGGCTGCCGCGCAAATGTCACGTCGGGCCGTGCCCGATCGACGAGGTCGCGCTCGGCGCCCGTCGACACGAGCGCTTCCGCATAGCGCCCCTGCTCCAGATAATTCGCGGAAAAGATAATGCCGTAGCCCCCGGCGCGCATCGCCTGCGACCGCTCCATCGCCTGAACGCCCTCGTCTCTTCGACCGGCGCGCGTGAGGGCCAGCCCGAGGTTGTACATCGCCGTGACGCTGGACGGCTCGCCGGTGAGCGCGGCGCGAAAATGATCGACGGCCTGCGTATAGCGCTGCTCCTGCAGATCGATCTGTCCGAGATTGATCTGCGCGCCGACGTCGCGCGGATCGAGTTGCAGCACGCGATCGAACGCGGCCCGCGCCTGCGCGTCCCGTCCGCCGCGCGCCCGCTCGATCAGGCCGAGGATATAAGAAGGATGAGGATCGTTCGGGAGGAGCCGCGCCGCGTCGGTCGCCTCGCGCTCCGCGCCATCCAGATCCGGCGCGTAGAGGAGCGCAATGGCCAGGTTGACGCGCGCGAGCGCGAGCGGCGGATTCAGGCGCAGCGCCTCGCGAAACCGGTCGGCGGCCGCGGTGTAGTTGAACTGCTCGAGCAGGGCGACGCCCACGTTGTTGGCGCGGTAGGCGGCTTCCCGCGCATCGGGATCGGCCGGCGGCTGCATCCGCATGGCCGCTGCAGACAGAACAAAAAAGAATAAGAGCCGGGATGCCTTCACGCGGCGATGGTAGCACCGGCCGCCTGAACTGCCGCACCCCTCAAGAATTCTCAAGAACGGACCTCCCGCTGCCGATACATCGGGAGAGATGATCCCTCGTCGCGCATGCGCCCTCGCTTGTCTCGTCGCGCTCGAGTTCCTCGCGATTTCAGGCGCCGCAGAACGCGTCGAGGCGCGCGAACCGGCACAGCAGAACCACTCGAGGAAATTCGGGCCCGGGGAATGCGGACCGGTCGACGCGAGCTACATTCGGGTCGCGGACGAAACCGGTGGGCAGCCGTTCTTCCTGAATCCGTCCGAAACCGCCAAAGCCTTTCATTTCGTTCGCGAAACGTCGATCGGCGATCAGGCCATGCTGCTGCGCGCGACGGGCACGCTCGACGACGGACGCGTGCACGATTTCGCGGTGCCGATCGACTCCACGTCGCGTCGCGTCACATTTTCGTTGTCCGTGAATACGTCGGGCTCGGATTTCGCCGTCATCGATCCGAGTGGGGCGGCGGTCGATACGGCTAACGATCGAACCGAGATCACCGTGATGAATTGCGGCCGCATCGTGACGCAGGACGCACCAGCCCTCGGAACCTGGCACGTGCGGGTCGGCGGCGTCGGCCGGTTCTGGCTGTCGGTCCACGCGAAAACCGAACTATCGTTCGTCACGGCCGAATTCGTTCGAATGGGCGGCCGTCCCGGCCACGAAGGACTCTTTCGGATTCAGGGTCAGCCGATCGCGGGCACTGTGGCGACGCTGCGCGCCGTCGTGAGCCGTGAACGGACGCGGACGGCGAAGATCGATCTCGTCTCGCCCCATGGCGACGTCATTCAGACCCTCGACGTCAGCACGGAATCGACGGGCTCGTCAGACGAATTCCTGGGAACCTTCGTTCCGCCGTCGGAGCCGTTCCGCGTGCGGGTCAGCGGCCTCGACGACGCGGGCCATCCCTATCAGCGGGTTTTCCATACCCAGTTCCATGCGGAGACCGTCGAAGTGATTCCGCCGGCGGCGGTAGACGATTTGTCCGCCGGCGCAGCCGTTCCGCTGACCTTTACCGTCCGGAACGTCGGTACCGCCGCCGCAAGCTTCCGAATCATCGCCGCCGACGGCCGCCGCTTCGTCACGCGCTTCGAGCCGCGCACGCTTTCGCTCGAGGCGGCGACCGAAGCGGCCGTGACTGTTTGGGTCTCGATCCCGCCCGAGACCGCGGCCGGCACCGGCTTCGACGTGACCGTCACGGCCAGCGGCGAGCCGCCGGCGCACACGATGAACGGCGCGTCGCTTCATCTCGGCGTCGCCGGAACACGCGGAAAATAGCAGCGGCAGGCGCCGCCGGCGTCAGTGAACGCCGGCGGGCTTCTCGAGGCTTGCGAGGAGATTGAGGGTGGCGGGTGCGTCGGGCGCCACGCGCGCGGCGTGCTTTGCGTACTCGAGCGCGGCCGTCCGATCGCCGCGGTCCGACGCGAGTCGCGATTTCATCATGAGCGCCGTCGTGTTGTCGGGCTCGTGCGCGAGAACCTGATCGGTGACGCGCTCGGCATCGTCGCGTTCGCCGCGGTCGTAATAGATGGACGCCACGCGCATGCGCGCCGCGCCGCCCTCATCGCGCTCCGTCGTGAGCGGCGTCAGCACCCGCAGCGCGTCGTCCGGCCTCGCGGCGTAGACGTAATAGTCGGCGAGGGAGAGCTTGCCGCTCGCATCGGTCGATTCACTCGACACCTTCAACCAGTACGGCTCCGCGTCGTCGCAGCGATCGGTGGCGACGAGAAGACTGGCGTAGGCGCGATTCGCCTCCGGATCGTCGGGATTGTTGTCGAGCGCCAGCCGCAGCTGCTGCTCTCCCTGATCGGCGCGATCGGTATCGAAGTACAGGGAGGCGAGGGCGACGCGCGGGCTCGCGTCCTTCGGCGCCAGCGAGGTGGCTTTCACGAGCAGGGTTTCGGCCACCGCCGGATTTCCTGCGCGCCGCTGGAGCTCGGCGAGGAGCTCGTAGGGACGCGGATTGGTCGGCGCCAGGCCAATCGCGGTCCGCAGCTCTTTTTCCGCGGAGCGAAGATCGCCGCCCGACAGCAGCGCGCGCGCCAGCAGCAGATGCGCGTCGACGTTGCCATCGTCGTGGAGCAGGAGCTCGCGCGCGAGCGCGGCGGCCCCGTTGATGTCACCGAACGACAAGTGCGCGACGCCGGCCTTGATCGCGACGGCGACATCGGCCGGAGTCAGGCGCCAAGCGGTCTCGTAGGCGATCGCCGCGCCCACGAAGTCGTGGAGCGCGGCAGCCGCGTCGCCGAGCTTCCGCTGAAGCGCGGCGGATTGGGGATCGAGGCGAATCGCGTTGCGATACTCGATCATCGCCTCGGCGTATTTGCGCGCGCTCATATCGCGATCGCCGTTCCGGACGTAGCGATCGATGGCTCGCCCGGAACAGGCGACGAGCGCGGCAACAGAGAGGATCACGACAGCGGAGCGCATCACCGAATCCTGAGCGCTACGAGCGGTTGCGACGCCGGCGCGCCGCGAAGAACCCACCGATTCCCGTCGTCAGGAGAATCAGGGTCGCCGGCTCTGGCGTCGCCGACGGCGTGACCGCGGCAGTGCGTACCGGCAACGCCGGCACCGCGGCAGCCGCAGTGGCCTTGGCGGCGGCGATCGCCGCGAAGGGGGCTCGAGTCGTGGCGAGCGCAGGCAACGTTACCGTGCCTACCGAGCCGTTCGGCCGGCCGCTCGACGGCATGCTGACGAGCGACGCCGCTGAGCTGGCGCCGGCCACCCCACCGAGTCTCGCCGCGCCGGTGTAGCCGGTGCTGCCGAAAATCAGAGACGAATACGCACTCGAGCCGTGAAGCGCCGCAAAGGGATTGCTGTGGAGCACTTGCGTTGTCGCGCGCGCCGAACTTGCGGCAGAGCAGACCGGCCCGCTGGCCGAGAACGCTGCACCGTAGGTCGTCGCGGCGACCTCATGTGACCCGTGGCGGCCCTTGGACGCTTTGTCGTCCGATGACGCGGCCGATGCGGCAGCCACGCTGAGGACGACGGCGGCAGCCACGCCGGTCAGAAACGGACCAGTCGACATAACACCTCCGAAAGTGAGTCGGTCCCGCGACTGTTTGTGGAAAAGCTGTTCTGCAAAACGTGCGGCGCGGGCATACGCGGACGTGTTTCGCAAACCATGAGCCACGTCACGAGGTTGTCACGAGGGCGCCCGTCGGGCTTCGGTCCGTGTGCGGTTCAGCTAGCGAGTGGTCGCCGCCGCACGCTGCCGCGCGGCATCCGAAGCACCGGTTGGAGCCGAGTGGCGCCGACGCGGTTCGGCGTGTTCGTGGCGAGCAGACGGATGAAATCGGCCATGTACGGAAGTTTCGCCGTGTCTTTCAGCGTCACGGCGGACCAGCGCCGCCGATGGCCGCCGCCGGTGAGAGGAATCGCCCGGACCTCGCGGGCGCGCACGTATGGCGCGATCGCCCATTCCGCGAGAATCGCGACGCCGAGTCCCGCTTTCACGAGCTCGACGATCGCTTCGGTCAGTTGGATCTGCTGGATGGCTTTGGGGGTGATGCCCGATCGGACGATCACGCGCTGGTAGACGAAACTGTCTTCTTTTCGTGCGTAGAGGAGAAGCGTTTCGCTTCGGAGGTCGTGCGGGCGCACGGAGGAGCGGCGCGCGAAGGGGTGCGTCGGCGCGACGATGACCAGCATGGTGTCGTCGAACAGCGGGTGCATCGCGAAGCGCCTGTCGCGAGGGGCCGTGGACACGACCGCCAGGTCGAGCTGGCCGTCCGCGAGCGCCCGCAGCGGGTTCGCCGTCGCCGCCGCATCGATTCGCACATCGACGCCGGGATGTGCCACTTGAAACTGTTTGAGGATCGGCGGAAGCCAGTGATAGACGGTGTAGCACTCGGTGCTGATGCGGAGCGTTCCTTCCGCGCCCTGTGACGCCTTCCTGATTCGATCTTCGGCCGCGCCGACCGTGGCGAGCACGGTGGCGGCGGTCTCGACCAGCAGGCGGCCGGCGTCGGTCGGCAGCATGCGCCGCCCGACGCGGTGAAAGAGACGCGCGCCGAGCCGCGATTCGATGTCGCGCAGTTGATGGCTGAGCGCCGACTGAGTGAGGTGCAGCGTCTCGCCCGCACGGGTCACGCTGCCGGTCTGCGCAATTGCCGCGACGAGTCGAAAATGCCGGATCTCGAGCTCCACCCGTCGATGATATCAGCTCATCGAACCAGCGCAAAACATGAGGAACATGCATAGGAATCGATTCCATTCATCGGGATGATGACGACTTTTCATTCGACCACCCCCGACTTCCATGTGATCGTCTACGCATGTCCTT
>Ga0070741_10019697_pt1 | contig 10744 bp, 11 predicted proteins | sample Coa_R1_4_FD_66440 | JGI IMG/M metagenome (GOLD analysis project Ga0070741, IMG submission 66440) | Surface soil microbial communities from Centralia Pennsylvania, which are recovering from an underground coalmine fire - Coalmine... | ecosystem: Environmental > Terrestrial > Soil > Unclassified ... | reverse complement strand
CGACTGCGACGGCGACACGCTGCTGTTCGTCGTCGACCAGGAGGGCAAGGGCGCCTGCCACACCGGCGAGCGGACGTGCTTCTTCCGCAGCTTCGCCGACCAGCCGGATGGCTGAGCTCCACCCCTCCCTCACCGAGTTCAAAGAGCTGGCCCAGTCCTACACCGTGGTGCCCGTGTGGCGCGAGGTGCTGGCCGACCTCGAGACGCCGGTGTCGCTGTTCCTCAAGCTCGTCGGGAGCGGCGGCGAGGGCTTCCTCCTCGAGTCGGTGGAGCACGGCGAGCGGTGGGGCCGGTACTCCTTCGTGGGGCGCGACCCCAGCCTCACGCTCGTCGCCCGGTCCGGCTCGGTCCGCTGGCTCGAAGCCGACGCCGACCCCGAACGACACGACGGCGGCCTCGCCGCCGGCCTGCCCGGCGACCGGGGCGCCCTCGGGGCGCTCGAGGCGCTGCTGGCCCGCTACCGGGCGCCCCGCCTGCCGGACCTGCCGCCTTTCCACGGCGGCATCGTCGGCTGGCTCGGCTACGACGTGGTGCGGGAGATCGAGCGGCTGCCCCACGTCCCGGCCCAGGACCCCGGCCTGCCCGACGCCGTCATGTCGCTCACCGGCCACGTGGCGGCCTTCGACCACTTCCGGCAGCGGATCTACCTGATCGAGAACGTCCTCGTCCGGCCCGGGGCCGGCGAGGCCGACCTCGGCGCGGCCTACGACACCGCCGCCCGCCGCCTCGACGCCCTCGTCGACGACCTGGCCCGGGCGCTGCCCTACCAGCCGGTGGCGCCGCCGACCGATGTCGGAGAGGGGAGCGAGCTGCCGCCGTTCCGGTCGTCGATGGTCGGGACCTACCGCCGGGCAGTGGAGGCGGCCCGGGAGCACATCCTGGCCGGCGACATCTTCCAGGTGGTGCTGGCCCAGCGGTTCGACTTCGAGCTCGGCTGCGACCCGTTCGACGTCTACCGGGTCCTGCGTCAGGTCAACCCGTCGCCCTACATGTACTTCCTGCGGGGGGCGGACGGCGTCACGGTGTGCGGGTCGTCGCCGGAGCCGATGGTCCAGCTGCTCGACGGGCGGGTGATCTCCCGCCCCATCGCCGGCACCCGGCGCCGGGGCCGGGACGAGGCCGCCGACAAGCGCCTGGCCGGCGAGCTGATCGAACACCCGAAGGAACGGGCCGAGCACGTCATGCTGGTCGACCTGGCCCGCAACGACGTCGGCCGCGTCGTCCGCTTCGGCACCGAGCAGGTCGACGAGCTCATGACGCTGGAGCGCTACAGCCACGTGATGCACCTGACGTCCCAGGTCTCGGGGGAACTGCGGCCGGGGCAGGGCCCGGTCGACGTGCTCCGGGCCACGTTCCCGGCCGGCACCGTGTCCGGCGCCCCCAAAGTGCGGGCGATGGAGATCATCGACGAGCTCGAGCCGGTCAAGCGGGGCCCCTACGCCGGTGTCGTCGGCTACGTCGACTTCTCCGGCAACCTCGACACCGCCATCGCCATCCGCACGATGATCGTCGACGGGGACGGCGGTGCCTCGGTGTCGGCCGGCGCCGGGATCGTGGCCGACTCCGATCCCTCCGACGAGGACCTCGAGTGCCACAACAAGGCCCGGGCCATCCTGGCCTCGGCGGCCGCCGCCCGCCGCCTGCGGGCCCGTCCGCAGCCGACGGAGGCCTGGTGAGAAGGGGCCCTGGTGAGGACGGGTCTGGTGAGGAAGGGGCCGAGATGAGCGACCGCCGGACCCCGCTGAGCGCGGCCCTCGAAGGCGCCTCCCGCACCGCCGACGACCTCGGCGTGGCCGTCGCCGCCGACTACGGCGACCCCGCCGCCGAGGAGCGGGCCTTCGCCGGCGGCGCGGCCCTCGTCGACCGCTGCGCCCGGGGGGCGGTCCTGGTGGAGGGCCCCGACGGAATCAGGTTCCTCCAGAGCCTCCTCTCCCAGGACATCGATTCCCTCTCCGACGGGCAGGGCACCCACGCCCTGCTCCTCCAGCCCCAGGGGAAGCTCGACACCGACCTGCGGCTGCTGCGGGTCGGGGACACCGCCTGGCTCGACTGCGAGGTGGGGCGAGGCGAGGCGCTGGCCGCCTCGCTGCGGCGGTTCCGGATCCGGATCAAGGCCGACATCGAGGACCGGACGGGCGGCTGGGGCTGCCTGACGCTGCGGGGGCCCGAGGTCGGCGCCATGGTCGAGGCGGCGGGCGGGCCGCCGCTGCCGGAGGAGCTCCACGCCCACCTGCCCTGGGCCCCCGACACGGGAGCGACAACCCGGCTCGTCCGGGCCGACTGGCCGGGGGGTCCGCCGGGCGCCGACCTCGTCGGCCCCGTCGGAGAGCTCGAGGGGCTGTGGAGCTCGCTGCGGGCGGCGGGGTGCCGTCCCGCCGGGCTGACCGCCTACGAGGCGGCCCGGGTGCGGGCCGGCGTCCCCCGCCAGGGGCTCGACATCGACGAGCGGACGATCCCCCAGGAGGCCTTCCTCGAACTCGACGCCGTCTCGTTCACCAAGGGCTGCTTCCTCGGCCAGGAGCTGGTGTGCCGCATCGACTCCCGGGGTCACGTCAACCGTCTGCTGCGATCGCTCACGATCGCCGAGGGCGACTCGGGCGGCATTGACACCACTCCGCCGGCCGGAGCGGGCATCGTGGTGGCGGACAAGGAGGTGGGGACGCTGACGACGGTGGCCCGAGCGGAAGGCGGCGTGGTGGCGCTCGGCTACATACGGCGCGAGGTCGAGGTGCCGGCCGACGTCCTCGTCCGGTGGAGTGGGGGCGAGGCGCCGGCGGTGGCCAGCGCGCTCCCGGAGCGGCCGTGAACCGCCGGCGCCCCCGGGCCGGGCTCGTGGCGCTGGTGGCCGCCGTCGTGGCGCTGCCGCTGCTGGCCGGCTGCTCCCGGCACGACGGAAAGGCCCTGCCGAAGCCGAAGGTGCCGGACACCACGACCACCACCGACCCCATCGACCTGACCCAGGTGTCGCTCCAGCCGATCTCCGTCACCGGCGGTCCGACGACCACCACCCGGCCGATCGGCGGCGGCAAGGCCGCGATCTTCGGCCGGGTCCTCGACAGCAACGGCGCCCCCGTGCCGGGGGCCTTCATCCGGGCCATCTACTACGGCGATCCGACCAAGCCCGAGACCATCGAGGCACTGTCGGCCGACGACGGCACCTACCGCTTCGACCAGGTGCTGGGCGGGCGGTGGCGGATCCGGGCCTGGAAGACGCCCCAGCTGGCCACGCTGTCCGACGAGACGTTCTTCCTCGGCTACACCGAGCAGCATCAGGTCGACCTCAAGGTCAAGGAGGCCGGCGACTACACCGTCACGTCGAGCGTCGCCCCCAACCCGCCCTTCACCGGCTCGCCGGTCGAGGTGGCGGTGCTGGTGCTGAGCCAGACCGTCGACGACAACGGCATCGTCCACCGCTCGCCCATCCCCGGGGCGGGGGTGACCCTCAACATCACCGGCCGCTGGTACCTGGGCACCGACGCCGGCCAGACGACCGACTCCAGCGGCCGGGCGGCGTGGACGCTGACCTGTATGGAGGTCGGCTCCCAGCCGATCAGCGCCATCGTCGGCGGGCAGGACTGGCCCCTCAACGTCCCGGCCTGTCACGATCCGATGGAGACGACGACGACCACGACGACGGCCCCTCCGCCGGGGGCGTCGTCGACGACGAGCTCGACGAAGCCGAAGTCGAAGTCGTCGACGACGACGTCGACGAGGCCGAAGTCCTACGCCACGACGTCGACCCGTCCGGCGGGAGGGCACGCCTAGCGTCGCCCGGCCGTCCTGACTCTGCTGGCTGCAGGGTGACGACGAAGCGGGTGCCGCCCTCGGCCGTGGCGGCCACGGTGACCTGGCCGCCCATGGCCGACACCAGCTCCCGCACGATGGCCAGGCCGAGGCCCGTGCCGACCTTGCGGCCCGGCTGGCGGCGGGAGGTGTAGAGCCGCTCGAAGACCCGGGGCAGGTCGTCGGGGTCGATGCCGGGGCCGTCGTCGGCCACGCCGATCTCGACTCCGCCGCCGCCGGGCAGGCCGGGCCGGGCCGGGCGGACGTCGACCTCCACGGTGCCGGCGGCGTATTTGATGGCGTTCTCGACCAGGTTGGCCACCACCTGGGCCAGCCGCTCCGGATCGGCCGTGGCCGGCAGCGGACCGGGGTCGCCGGCCACCACCAGGCGCAGCCCGGCGTCCCGGGCGGCCGGCTCGAGGGCCAGCGCCGCCTGCCGGGCCACCTCGGCGGCGTCGACCGGCCCCGGATGGAGCGAGAACTCCCGGGCGTCGAGCCGGGCCAGCTCGAGCAGGTCGGCCACCAGCCGCTCCAGCCGGCGGGCCTCGGCCTCGATGATCGTCGCCGCCCGCCGCCGCGACTCCTCGTCGTCGGCCGCCCCCTCGGCCACCGCCTCGGCGTAGCCCCGGATCGACGTCAGCGGCGTCCGCAAATCGTGGGAGATGCTCATGAGGAAGGCGCGTTCCAGCACCCGGTGGCGACCGAGCTCGGCGGCCATGGTGTCGATGGCCGCGCCGACCGAGGCCAGCTCGTCGTCGACGTCGGTGGCCGGCAGGCCCACCCGGGCGTCGAGGTCGCCGCCGGCGATGGCCCGGGCGGTGCGCTCGATGGCCTGCAGCGGCCGGGTCAGCCGCCGGACGAGCCACAGCGAGACCGCCGCCCCGACCAGGGCCGCCACCACCGCGGCCAGGAAGAGGATCCCGCCCAGCCGGCCGAGGGCGAAGAAGCCGATGCGGCGGGTGGCGATCAGCACCAGCGTGCCCTCCGGCGCCGGCGTGAGCGGCTGGGCGACCCACACGATCTGGCCGCTGCTGCCGGAGAGCACCTTCCCGGCGGCCAGGGCGGCGGTGTCGAGGTCGGCTCTCGTCACGCCGGCCGGCAGGGCGGTCAGCAGGGCGGCACCGCCCGCCCGGTTGCGGAGCCGGCCGGCGAGCCCCGGAACGTTCATCGTCAGGCCCGGCCCGGCCAGCGTGCCGTTGGCCAGCACGGCCGTCACGCCGACCTGGTTGGCCAGCAGCTGGTTCTTCAGCCGGGCCACCGTCAGCCGGGGGCGGACGCCGTCGCGGTCGTCCTCGTAGAGGACGTTGAGGCCCCGCTTGAGCTCCGAGATGGCCGTCGATCTGGTGGCCGGGCGGGCGGCCACGACGGTGATGATCCCGGCCAGCAGCACCGACCCGACCGACAGCCCGACGAGGGCCAGGACGAGCCGCTGGCGGAGCGACCGGCGGGACGGCGCCGGCATCAGACGGGTTTCGGCGGGTCCTCGGGGGGCGGAGCCCCCCGAGGGTGCGGGTCGAGCCGGTAGCCCACACCCCGGACGGTGGTGATGGCCACGGCGTCGCCCAGCTTCTTGCGGACCTGGGCGACGTGGACGTCGACGGTGCGGGCGTCGCCGTACCAGCCGTAGCCCCAGACGCCGTCGAGGATCTGCTGGCGGGACAGGGCCCGGCCCCGGTTCTCGGCCAGGTAGCGGAGCAGCTCGAACTCCTTGCCGGTCATGTCGACCACGGCGCCGTTGGCCGTCACCTCGCGGCGGCCGAGGTCGATCACGGCGCCGCCGACCTCGATGACCTCGGGAGGCGGGGCGGCCGCCTGCGACCGGCGCAGGATCGCCTTGACCCGGGCCACCAGCTCCCGGGGCGAGAAGGGCTTGGTGAGGTAGTCGTCGGCTCCCATCTCGAGGCCGAGGATCCGGTCGATCTCGCCGTCCCGGGCGGTGAGGAAGATCACCGGCACGCGGTTCATCTCCGGGACGGCGTCGGCCCGCATCCGGCGGCAGACCTCGAGCCCGTCGATGCCCGGCAGCCCCACGTCGAGGACGACGAGCCGGGGCCGTTCCCGCTTGGCCGCCGCCAGCCCGTCCTCCCCGGTGGCGGCCTTCAGCACCCGGAACCCCTCCTTGCGGAGGTAGAGCTCGACGAGGTCGGCGATGTTGGCCTCGTCGTCGACGACCAGGATCGTCCCGCCCGCCCCGGGTTGGGTCACGGCCGAGATCTTGTCACCAGTGGCCGCGGTGGACGACCTCATCCTCGGGACGGCGGCCCCGGCGCAGCGACGGCGACGGCTCGTCGGGCGCCGGCCACCCGAGGGCCACCGCCCCGATGGGGTGGTATTCGTCGGGGATCCCGAACGCCGCCCGCAGCGCCAAAAGGCCGTCGAAGATCCCGAAGAAGAGGGCACCGAGGCCCTCGTCGACGGCGGTGAGCAGGACGGCCATCGTCGCCATCCCGCAGTCGATGTCCCAGTAGGGGACCGGCCAGCGGGCCTCGTCCCGGTCGGCCCAGCCCTTGTCCGGCTCGGCGTAGCGGTCGAGGTACGCCGCCTTGGAGGCGCAGGGCACGATGACCACCGGCGCCCGGAACAGCCCCGGCCACCGGAAGCCGGCCCGCCGCCCGGCGGGGAACGTGCAGTCCCAGAACCGGCCGACCTGCTCCGGTCCTTCGAGGACCAGGAAGGCCGAGCCCTGGGTGTGGCCGGCCGACGGCGCCCGGCGGGCATGGTCGAGGATCCGCCGGAGCGCCTCGGGCGGCACCGGCCGGTCCTCGAAGTTGCGCACCATCCGCCGCCGGCGGACGGCCTCCCCGAACTCCAACCGCTCAGCCCTTCGGGAGGCCGAGCACTCTTTCGCCGATGATGTTGTGGAGGATCTCGTCGGTGCCGCCGGCCACCCGCATGCCGGGCACGGTCAGCACGAACTGGGACCAGGCGTAGGTCCCCCACTCGCCGGTGTCGGCCACCAGCCGGGGGCCGAGGAGCGACGTCAGCACGTTCGACATCCGCTGCATGTTGTTGGTCAGGGCCAGCTTCAGCGTCGACAGCTCCGGCCCCGGCAGCTGGCCGGCCCGCATCTTGGCCATGGCCCGCAGGTTGGTGTAGCGGTTGACCGAGTGCCGGATGAGGACGTCGGCCAGCTGCTGGCGCACCACCGGGTCGTCGGCCAGGCCCATGTGGCGGGCCAGCGCCCGCAGCCGCCCGGAGAGGTCCAGCCCACTGCCCACGCCGCCGCCGCCGATGGCCATCCGCTCGTTCATCAGCGTGGTCAGCGCCACGGTCCAGCCCTCGTCGACGTCGCCGAGGCGCATCTCGTCGGGCACCCGCACGTCGGTGAAGAACACCTCGTTGAACGAGGCGCCGCCCGTCATCTGGCGCAGCGGCCGCACCTCGACGCCCGGCGCCTTCATGTCGACCAGGAACATCGTCAGGCCGCGGTGGCGGCTGTCGGGATAGGCCGCCGTCCGGGTGATGATCTCGCCGATGTCGGAGTACTGCGCCCCCGACGTCCACACCTTCTGGCCGTTCAGGATCCACTCCTCGCCGTCGCGCACCGCCCTGGTCTGGATACCGGCCAGGTCGGAGCCGGCCACCGGCTCGGAGAAGAGCTGGCAGGCGACGACGTCGCCCCGGTAGAGCGGCGTGAGGTACCTGCGGCGGACGGGCTCGATGGCGTGGGCCAGGATCGTCGGCGCCACCATCCCGAGACCGATGCCGAACGGGCCGATGCCGGGGACGTCGTAGTCGTTCTCCAGGCTCTGCCAGATCCGCTCGTAGGACTTCGGGAGGCCGCGGCCGCCGTACTCCTCGGGGCCGCTGATCCAGCCGAAGCCGGCGTCGAACACCCTGGCTCTCCAGGCCTTGGCCTGGGCCAGGAGCACGGCGTCCTCCTCCGGGGTCCGCTCGGCGAGGATGGCGACCTCGTCACTGCCCTCGCCCCAGGCCTCACTGACCTTGACCTTGCGCCGGGCATTGGCCTCGAGGAAGGCGGCCGCCTCGCCCCGGAACTCCTCGGTGGTGATCATAAAGCGATCGTAGGCTCCGGTAACCGGCGATCCCGGAGCGGGCCGGGCCGCCGACTAGCGTCGAAGGACGATGGATCCGACAACGTGCCGGCTCTGCGGCGCGCCGCTGGCCCCCGCCGGCGGCGCCGGCGCCCGCTGCGTCAACTGCGGCCTCTACTCCGCCGACGACCTCGGCGGGCGGGGCTACGGCCGGATCCTGGCCGGGCTGGCCGGCGTCTACGGCGTCACCGCGCTCCTGGTGCTGCTGGTCCGCGGCTGACGATGGCGGAGCCGGACGGGTCGGCGGTCTCGGTCGAGGGGCTGAAGAAGGCCTACGGCGCCAACCTGGCGGTGGACGGGCTGACGTTCACCGTCGCCCGCGGCGAGGTCTTCGGGCTTCTCGGGCCGAACGGCGCCGGCAAGACGTCGACGGTCGAGATGCTGGAGGGCTACCGGGCCCCCGACGCCGGCACCGCCCGGGTGCTCGGGCTCGACCCGATCCGGGACCACTCCGCCCTGACGCCCCGGATCGGCGTGATGCTCCAGGAGGGCGGCCTCTACCCCGGCATCCGGCCGCTGGAGGCGCTGCGCCTGTTCGCCGCCTACTACGCCGACCCCGAGGACCCCGGCGCCCTCCTCGACCTCGTCGGGCTGCGGCCGGTGGCCGGCACGCTGGTGCGGCGCCTGTCGGGGGGGCAGAGGCAGCGCCTGTCGCTGGCCCTGGCCCTGGTCGGGAAGCCCGAGATCGTGTTCCTCGACGAGCCGACCGCCGGGATGGACCCCCACGCCCGGCTCACGACGTGGGACGTCGTGCTCGGGCTCAAGGAGCGGGGGGCGACCGTGCTCCTCACCACCCACGCCATGGACGAGGCCGAGCGGCTCTGCGACCGGGTCGCCATCATCGACGGGGGCCATCTCGTGGCGCTGGGCTCGCCGGGCGAGCTGACCCGCTCGGCCGGCGGCGGCGAGACCCGCTTCAGCGCCGACCCCGGCCTCGACACCGCCGACCTGGCCGGCACGCTGCTGCTGGCGCCGGCGGCGGTGATCGAGAGCAAGCCGGGGGAGTACGTCGTCCACGCCGCCCCGAGCCCCGAGCTCGTGGCCGCCCTCACCGCCTGGCTGCGGGACCACGGGGTGGCCCTCGGCGACCTCCGGGCCGGCCGGCGGACGCTGGAGGAGGTGTTCCTCCAGGTGACGTCGGAGCCGTCGACGGCCGGCGGGGAGGACGAGGAGGCCACCGTGCCCGGCGGGCGCCGGGGGCGGCGCCGGAGCCGGGCCTCGGCCCGGACGAGGAGCCACACGTGAGCCTGCGGGGCGTCGGCGCCCAGGTCGAGGTCGAGACGAAGCTCACGCTCCGGCGGGGCGAGAGCGTCATCGTCACCCTCGGGATCCCCGTCGGGATCCTGGTGTTCTTCGGCCGGGTGAACCTCGACCTCTACGCCGGCTACAAGGACCCGCTCGACTTCCTGGTGCCCGGCGTCCTGGGGCTGGCGGTGATGTCGGCGGCCATGGTGAGCCTGGGGATCGCCACCGGGTTCGAACGGCGCTACGGCGTCCTCAAGCGGCTGGGGACGACGCCGCTCGGCCGCTCCGGCCTGCTCACGGCCAAGACGCTGACGGTCGTGGCCGTCGAGGTCATCCAGGCGGTGATCATCATCGCCGCCGCCGTCGCCATGGGCTGGTCGCCGGCCGGCGGCTACGCCGCGGCGCTCGGCGTGATGGTGCTCGGCACCATCGCCTTCTCCGGCCTCGGCCTGCTCATGGCCGGCACACTGCGGGCGGAGGGCACGCTGGCCGTGGCCAATGGGCTCTACCTGCTGCTGCTGGTCCTCGGCGGGATGGCCTACCCGCTCTCGAAGCTGCCCCTGGCCCTCCAGGACGTCGCCCGCGTCCTGCCTGCCGCCCCGATGACCGACTGCCTCCGGGCCGCCCTGACCGGGGCCGGCATCCCCGGCGCCCGCCTGTCGATCCTCATCGGCTGGGCGGTGCTGGCACCCCTGCTGGCGGCTCGCAGCTTCCGGTGGGAGGAATAAGGGCCGGTCAGCCCGTCCGGGTGATCTTGTCGAACTCCTTCTCCAGGTTCCCGACGAAGACGGGCCCGATCAGGTCGCCGGCGATCGTGCCGTCGGGCTTGAGGAAGAAGTTCGCCGGCGCGCCCTCCACGCCGTACTCCGCCGCCACCTGCCCGCCCGGATCGACGAGCGTCGGCCAGTCGACGCCGGCCTTTTGGGCGGTGTCCCGTCCGACATCGGGGGCTTCCTTGTAGAGGATCCCGACGACGGCCACCCCGGGGTAGCGCTGGTGCAGCTCGACGAGCCGGGGCAGCTCGAGGGTGCACTGCTCGCACCAGGCGCCCCAGAACACGACCACCGTCGGCCGGCCCCGGTAGCTGGCCAGGGACACGGTCTGGCCGTCCACCGATCGCAGCTCGAAGGTCGGCGCCGTGCCGGAGTGGAGGGGATCGACGCGCTGGGCGGGGTTGAGGGCCCGCCGGATCAGGAGGCTGATCGGCACGCACAGCACGATGAGGCCGAAAACGACGTAGCGGATCCACCGGCCCCGGTCGGTGGACGGCGCCGGCGGCTCAGAAGCGGTGCTGGACGACAGCGTCGACGGCAATGGCGGCAAAGAGGAGCCCGAGGTAGGTGATCGAGTACGAGAACAGCCGGAGGGCGGCCTTGGTGGAGCGGTCCCGGTTGAGCTGGCCGGCGACCTGCAGGAAGCGGGCGCCGAGGACGAGGGCGGCCACCAGGTAGACGGGGCCCATCTGGGCCGCCGGGCAGAGCGTGAGCGTCACGCCGACCAGCACCACCGAGTAGGCCAGGATCTGGCGGGCGGCGGCCTTGGGCCCGGCCACCACCGGCAGCATGGGGACGCCGGCGGCGGCGTAGTCGTCGCGGTACTTGAGGGCCAGGGCCCAGAAGTGCGGCGGCGTCCACATGAAGATGATCGTGAACATCACCCAG
>Ga0070741_10019696_pt1 | contig 10744 bp, 13 predicted proteins | sample Coa_R1_4_FD_66440 | JGI IMG/M metagenome (GOLD analysis project Ga0070741, IMG submission 66440) | Surface soil microbial communities from Centralia Pennsylvania, which are recovering from an underground coalmine fire - Coalmine... | ecosystem: Environmental > Terrestrial > Soil > Unclassified ... | reverse complement strand
AACGGACTCTCGGAGCACGAAAAGATCCGGGCGGAAATTCATGCGATCGTAAAGGATTGTGTCAGCGCCCTGCCAAATCGCCGTGGCATCCCTGAAGAACTTCGCCTCTCCCGCCGGAACGGCAATGTTCACACCTGCCGTTTTCAGCCGTTGAGCTCCGCTGCACTTATCGCGAAGGTGGTCGGTGTAAAGGACCCAGTCAATCGATCTAATGCCGAGGCTTTGCGCGGCCTCCAGAATCGCGCCTTCACCGGATCCGATGAGCAATGCCTTGCCGTGACGCTGGATAACCCCCACGTTAACCACGTCATGAAAGACGCCAACCTGGGGGGACAAAGATTCGAACCGGCGCGTTGAATTTTCGGCGGACCTTCCCAGCACGACCGAGCTGAGCAGGTTGAACACAGTGAGCACGAAAGCGATCCGGGTTTTCATTGACCTGAACATAAGTCAGCCGGTTGCTGAACCTCACTCGATGCGAAGCAGGATCTGCTGGCCGAGCTCACTAAAGCTCTTTATCCACGCCTCCGCCTCGGCGTCGCCGGTTTGCGCCTTGCTCTTGAAATCGCTGTAAATCGTTGAATGCAGGTGGTAGCAAATGTTTTGAATTCTCCAGAGGTTCACTTCGAAGGGCAGCGAGCGGGAGAAGGCGACCACTTTGCTCAAGGCCTCGAGCAGCGCCCGATCTGCCGGTTGGGCGAGGAATCGGGCGGCCAGGCGCTCGATATTCCTCCGCAGTGCGTGCTCCAGGGTTGGCACCTCCAGGGCAATGTGGCCGAGTTCCGCATCCTTGAGCAGGCTCGAGACGATGGCGGGATCCAGGTCCTCGCCCGCCAGAACACGCCGAAGCCGCCGGTTGATTACAAACTCTGCGACGGCGTAGAAAGCTTTGGGAATCGGCAGCGGCACCCGCATCCGGGTGAGCGAACCCATTAACCGGATATGCTGCTGGCAGATGCGGTCGAACACCGGTTCCACCCCGGCCAGTTCCGCCTCGACGATTTGTTGCAGAATGCCTTGCTGTTCGTCCCTGAACAGATGGCCGAGCGATGAGCCTTCGCCATCGAACTCGCCTTGGAGAACAGCGTTCACTTCGTTCAAATCGCCTCGCCTGAAGTTTTCCGATGCCTTTGCGACAAGCGCCTGGTAGGCGTCTTCTCCTCGAAACCGCTGCACCCATGCCTTGGGGCTCTGGTCGTCGGAAATGAGGGAGACAAAAACCAGTTCGTCGGACTCCTGGGTCACGCAAGAGCGGAATCGCGCCCGCCCTGCGGCGAGTTTCCTCGAGTCTTCCGGGAGCGCCAAGCCGGCATCGCGCTCAACCTCATAACAATAGACGCGACTCTTTTCCGCGTAGGGCTCAAACAGCGACCGTATTGCATAGTGAACGCCCACGTCCTTTAACCCGACGAACGCCGGTTTTACAAACAGTTCATAGACGCGCCTTCCGTCCCTGTGTTCGGGAATGTTGCTCTTCGCCTTGGCCAGCAATTCAAGGAATGGTGGCTCAATGGGTTTGAACGAGAGTTCCTGCGCCAGGTGGATGGCGCGTCCGGCGTATTGCAGCACCTGCACCGTTTCGATCCCGGACAGTTCGTCAAAGAACCATCCACAGCTTGTATACATCAGCATGGCGTGCCGCTGGAGTTCCAGGAGCTTCAAAGCCCGGACCTGTTCATCCTGGCTCAGCTCGCGCTCGGCGTGCTTTTCCATGAACGCTTTAACGTTCTCAGGCGACCGGTCCAAGATCACGCTGATGTAGTCGTCGCGCGCCGCCCAGGCGTCCCTGAGCAGTTTGCCGAGGTCCTCTTCGAACTGCGGTGCAAGGGAGTCGCGCAACCAGTCCAGGGCTTCACGGAGTGGCGTTCGCCAGGTCTGGTTCCATTGCGGGTGGCCTCCCGAATTGCAGCCGCAGTTGCTTCGCCACCGCTCCACACCGTGAATGCAACTCCAGGACGTGTTCTCGCGGATTTCCACCGTATGAGTGGGTGGATGCCGCGCGATGTACTGGCCGTAGTTGGTGATTTCGGCGAGACCGTTTGATTCAATATGGTTCAGAGCATATGTGAGCCCCATTTCGCCGTACCGGTGATGGTGACCATAGGTCTCCCCATCTGTGGCGATGTGAACCAGCTCGGGCCAAGGCCGGGTGTCTTCCGAGAAGGCCCCGAGAAGGCGCTGGGCAAAATGCTCACCGTTGGCCAGAAGCCCTTCAAAGGCCACGGCCCGCGAAATGGGGCCGTCGTAGAAGAGGATGTCAAGACTGCGATGGGCAGGGAGATTTTGCCGGTAGGCCATGGTTGGATCGATGCGCCCCCCACTCACATCTTTCCAGTTGCGGCCGCCGATTTTGCGTACCCGCTTGGCCTGATCGGGGGCCAGGATGGTGAACTTGATGCCGTGCTCCGCCATGACCTCCAGGGACCTGAGGTCCACGGCCGTCTCGGGGAGCCACATCCCTTCCGGAGTCCGCCCGAAGCGGTGCGTGAAGTCCTGAATTCCCCAGATGACTTGTGTGCGCTGGTCGCGATCATTGGCCAGGGGCATGATCATGTGGTTGTAAGGTTGGGCAAGTGCCGAACCGTGACCGCCAAACGTCCGCTGGCTCTCTTCGTCCCCCGCCAGGATCGCGCGGTAGACCTCCGGATCGTTGGTTTCCAACCAGGAGAGCAGGGTGGGGCCAAAGTTGAAACTAATCTTCGCGTAATTGTTAACGATTTTGACGATGCGCTTCTTTTCGTCGAGGATGCGCGAGGCGGCGTTCGGAGCGTAACACTCGGCCGTGATCCTCTCGTTCCAGTCGTGATGCGGGTGGGCAGATTCCTGAATCTCCACTGCTTCGAGCCATGGATTCTCCCGGGGAGGCTGATAGAAATGGCCGTGAATGCAGATGTATCCCATCGGTCCGAGGGTACTATAGAGTGGCAGTTCCGGCAAACTTCGTCATGCTTTCGCTCCCATGGCTTTGCGACACCCCGCCGCATGAAAATGCGCCGGGCGGCTCCCCTCCCTGGGTCAGGAGAGGGCAAGGGGGTGGTTGACCGGCAGGCAGTTTCCCCAGCCACCATCCCATCGCCCCCCTCACGCGAGGAGGGGAGCTATGTTCGAAGGAGGCTACAGCAGGCCCTCAATCATGCGCTTAAAGGCCACCATCCCAGGGTCGTCGCGCCCCCTGCTCTTCTCGCCGAAAATCCGGGCGCGTCCCTGCCGGGCGGGCTGCGGGCGAAACTTCTCGATGGCGGCGGCGACGGCGGCGTCCGCAGCCAAGACCTGCGCCTTGGGATCGTCGAGGCCTTCGATGGCTTTCCGCGCTGCATCCAGAGCATCCAGGATGGTCTTGTCGCCGAGTTGAGCTTGACCCCGCTGGATCATAGTTTCGGTGGCCCCGGCAAGCAGCGAGGATACCTCACTCCATGGAATCTCCCGCCGACCTTTGGTCGCCTTCGCGACGCTCATCAGTCCGGTTGCCAGCAAGGTGCCCAGAGTCGAGCCTGAAATTCTTGTAAATGCCTGGGCGCATTTCATGAGCGCCAGGCCGATATCCTCGGGCAAGCCCGGCAACTCGGCCTGCACGCTGCGCCCGCCACGCACCATCGTCACGCCCAGGTCACCGTCGCCCAGGGCGGCATCCAGCGAGTTCAACTCGTCCGCGCACACCTCCAGTTTCCTGATAATGCGCTCCAGGCCTTCGCGCAAGGAAGCTGTTGTCAAACCCGTCGTCATACGAAATCCCCGGCGTTCCGGCACTAAATCCCGGAAAATAATCACGCTAAGCAGCGCACGCGACCCTTTTGCTCCGGGCGCGCGATGAACTCAACGAGGAAATAATCTCAGCATTTGTTGCATTCCGCAAATGGCGCGATGTTTCGTCCGAGGATGATCCTGGGCTCGAGTAACTCAGGAGCGATTCCAGCATCTAAAATATGTCATCGAGATTGCGAAAATCCTGAGTCCGCCACTCGGCGGTCGCAGAAATCTGATCTTGGAGGAGCCATGGGTCTGATTCAAGACGGTGATGCCGTCGAAATTCGCGAGCGGCTCAAGGAGATGGTAAACCCGGTGAAGCTTGTCCACTTCACGCAGGAACTCAACCTCGAATACGGACGCGAAGCGAAGCAGGTTCTGGAGGAGCTTGCCACGCTTTCCGACAAGCTTTCGCTCGAGATTTACAATTTTCTGCTCGATAAGGAGAAGGTGGCCGAATACGGCATCGACAAAGTGCCTGCCACCATAGTCCGCAACGAAAAGGACTACGGCATCAAGTTTTATGGTCTTACTTCCGGATACGAGTTTTCGACCTTGCTCGACGCCATCCTGGCTGTTTCGAAGGGGGATTCCGGCCTTCGGCAGGAGAGCAGGGAAAAGCTCCGTGCCGTCAACCAGCCGCTGCATCTGCAAGTCTTCGTCACGCCAACTTGACCACACTGCCCGCAGGCGGTGCGCCTGGCCCAGCGTTTTGCCATGGAGAATGACCTCATCAAGGCGGACGCCATTGAGGCGACGGAATTCCCGGAGGCTGCAACCCGGTATCGCGTCTATGCTGTTCCCAAAACTGTCATTAACGATGCGGACTTCATCGAGGGAGCGATGCCGGAGGAACCCTTCCTGGAGAGAGTTCTCTCCGCTTTGAAGCCTGATCTCGACGAAGGCGCCGCAAGCACGTAGCGCGACAGGGCGGGCCGCCCGCAAACGTGGATTCCACTTTCCGCTTGATGGGCAGCAGCCGATCGAGCCTTCCGCTAAGACCGGTATTTCAGGACGGAGTGAACATCGTACTTACTGAGCCTTTCCCGGCCCTTCAGGAACTCAAGCTCGATCAAGAAACCAAGCCCCGAGACGCGCCCGCCCACCGATTCGACCAATTCGGCGACCGCCACCGCGGTTCCGCCTGTCGCCAGCAGGTCATCTACGATGAGGACCTCTTGCCCTTCACTCACGGCATCGCGGTGCATTTCGAGTGAATCCTGACCGTATTCGAGGCTGTAGGTCTTGCGGACCACTTCCGCCGGCAGTTTCTTCGGTTTCCTCACCGGCACAAAGCCGGCGTTCAAACGGTAGGCGACCATGGGCGCAAAAATAAATCCGCGAGCCTCGATGCCCACCACGCGATCAATCTTTCGTCCCACGTAATAGTTCGCCAGTGCGTCTACAGCCCGGTGCAAACCCACCGGGTCTTTCAACAAGGTCGTGATGTCGTAGAAGAGAATTCCGGGCTTGGGAAAGTCTGGTACTTCACGAATCAGCCGCTTCAGTTCCTCCACTCATCTCCTCCTGCCGCAGGCAATCAAGTCGCTGGTCCGGGGTCCTTGCCGTTCCCGGCTCACCATCCCCCTTCGATCGTGAACATCGCGCAGTGTTTGTCCACGACCTCATCGGTTTCCTCGATACTTGTGACGCGGGCGCTCCGCGGGCCTTCCGCAAGTTGGAGTTTAAACGCCTCGAGAGAAATCTCATCGCCGATGGCGTAAACCTCCACTTTCCCATCCCAGCGGTTCTTCACATAGCCGCAGATTCCCAGTCGGCGCGCGGCGTGTTCAGCGAAAAAACGGAAGCCCACACCCTGGACCCTGCCGGAAATCACATATCTCTTGGCAATCTTCTCCTTTGTCGTACCCATCACCTTCGTCCGAAAGCCGGCGTGATTATAGCGAACCATGACGCCGGGAACAATCCGGGCGCAAATCTTACCTTTGGGATCGAACCCGAATGTGGGACAGCGCTTCTCTGATCGGGCTGTTACCGTCGGGAAATTACCCGCTGCCCGCGCAACTCGACGGCAATTTCAAATGGCACGTAGTACGCGCCTCTACTTATAATGTCTTGCGATGTTGATCATGGCTCTTGACACTACCAGCGAACACGGCGGCGTCGGGCTGTTTCGTGGCGCCGAATGCCTGGCACTGGTGCCGAATAAAGGTCCGGCCAATATCTTCTCGATAAGCCTGTTCACCCTGGTTGACCAGGCCCTGGCTCAGGCCGGGCTGGGTCTTCACGAAATCGACTTGTACGCCGTGGCCAACGGGCCGGGGTCATTCACAGGAATTCGTGTGGGAATCGCGGCCGCGCTTGCCTGGGGTAAAGCCTTCGACCGGCCGGTCCGCGGCGTTTCGGTGCTTCAAGCCATGGTACAGAAGGCACAGCCTCAGGACGACTTCGCATTTCCAATCCTCGACGCTCGTCGAGGGGAGTTTTACACGGCAGCCTTTCGCCACACTCTGCAACAAGACGGCCGATTCATCTATCAATCAGAAGGGGATGGGAAAGTGATGAAGGCAACAGGCCTTGCCAACCTGATCTTAGAACAAGGGCTTGCCCGCGGGACAGCAGCGTGCCTGGCAAGAGAGTACGACGTAACGGCCCACGGGCTGGCACACATCCTGCCTCGAACCCTGCGCTGGCAGACTGTTCCGAACCTTCTCGTGGATGCAATTGCATGCCTCGCGCAAACTCAACAAGTGAGCGGAGTTCCGCCTTCTGAGCTTAATGCCTACTACATTCGAAGGTCTGACGCAGAGCTGAACTGGCGCGGCTGAGCCCACCAGTGGGCGTTAAGCCATGAAAATCCGCAGATGTGAAAGCGGCGACATGCCGGCGATCATGGCGATTCAGGAAAGGCTTTTTCCTCCGTCTCAATGGTCGGCTTCGGATTATTCGAAACTCTGTGCTGAGCCGGAGGGCCTGATCCTGGTGGCTGAAAACGAGACCGCAACCCCGCCCAAGGTGCTGGGATTTGCTGCGTTGCGGCGCGTGGCCGACGAGGCGGAACTGTTGTTTATGGCCGTTGATCCGGATCACCAGGCGCAGGGGATCGGCAAAGCGCTGCTCCAGGAGGCCCTTGCACGGTTGCGGAAAGAGGGTGCTCGGCGGCTGTTTTTGGAAGTGCGGGTTTCAAACAAGCGCGCACTTCGCCTCTACAGGGCGCTTGGGTTCACCCTGCATACGTTACGCAAAGGCTATTATCGAGAACCTTTGGAAGATGCCTACGTGATGTCTCTTGAACTGATTTCCCGCCTATGCTAGGGTGTGGCTGTAAGCAAACATTACCCAGGAGGTGGCACGATCGTGAGCACCCCTACCGCGGCCGTCCGGGAGCAATTGATGGCCAACAACCAGGAATACCAGCGCCTTCGCGAAGAGCATTCCCGCTATTCTTCCTTGCTTCAACAATTAGCATCCAAACCCTACCTCTCCGAGCAAGAACAGATGGAAGAGGTTCGGCTGAAGAAGTTGAAGTTGCGCCTTAAGGACCAAATGGAAATGCTGGTCCGCTCGGCGCATCTCACCTGAGGGCTTTAGGACCACGATAACTCTGCCCGCCCACGGCGGATTGGCAATCCAGCCAACCGCTGCTATGCTAAGTGTGTCTCGGCGACAGCTCTCGATCTTGGAGTGTGCTGGGTGATTTCAGTCTGGAACTCGATTTCATGGTGAGAGACGGATATTGGTACGGGCTGCCGCTGGTGCTCGTGGCGGGGGGATTGCTCGGCTTCAAGATTTACTGGCTCGGCGCAGTCTTCCTGGTTCTCGCTCTGCTCGTGCTGAACTTCTTTCGCGATCCCGACCGGGAAATTCCCTCAGACGACCGTGCCCTGATCTCTCCAGCCGATGGCCGCATCGTCCAGATTCAGGACGAAATCGTCGATGGGCACCCGAAACGGCGACTCAGCATTTTCATGTCTCCCCTCGACGTGCACGTCAACCGATCCCCTATTTCGGGTGTCGTTCAAAGGGTTGAGTACAAGAAGGGGTCGTTCCACGTCGCAAGCCAGGGGCGCGCGTCGGTCGAAAACGAGCAGAACATCTTCACCATTCAAGGCGATCAGGGCGAGGTCACCGTCAGGCAAATCGCTGGATTACTGGCCCGGCGTATCGTATTCTGGAAGCGGGCCGGTGACACGCTGGTGCGTGGCGAACGCGTGGGCCTGATCAAATTTGGCTCGCGAGTCGACGTGCTGGTCGAGCCCGACGTTGAGTTGCGCGTGAGAGTTGGCGACCGAGTCCTCGCGGGGAGTTCCATCCTTGGATTTACCAAATTCCAATTCTAATTCAGGATCCGAGAGGAAAGGCCGCTTGCGGCGCGGCGTGTACATACTTCCCAGCATGTTCACAGTCGGCACTCTTGTGTGCGGTTACTACGCCATTCTCTCGAGCCTGAGAGGCACCCAGCTCCTGGCGGAGGGCATGGGCACGGGCGCGAGCGCCTTGGCTTTTGACTATGCCGCCCAGGCCATCGGCTGGGCCATTCTGTTTGACGGCCTGGATGGGCGCATCGCGCGCCTTACCAATTCAACTTCTGCGTTTGGCCGCGAATTCGACTCGCTGGCCGATGTGATCGCTTTCGGCGTGGCCCCGGCCCTGCTTGCCTTCGCCTGGGGCATTCGAGCCCTGGGTGACGTCTCAACTAATCCCGCCATCCAGCACATTCGTCAGATTGGCTGGATTGTCACCTTTGCCTACGTGATTTGCGGTGCCGCCCGGCTGGCTCGCTTCAACATCGAAACCGTGAAGCCTTCCGCCGACCGCCGCTTCTTTGTGGGCATGCCCATCCCTGGCGCAGCGGGGGTCATTGCTGCCCTCATCCACTGGGCAAAGACGCCGCTGGGTTTGTGGCAGTATTCCGTCGCTCTGCTGGCTCTTGTCGCGTTGCTCGCCTTCCTGATGGTAAGCCGCTGGCGGTTCTACAGTTTTAAGGCCATCGACCTGCGTCGCCGCCGCCCCTACTTCGCCATCATCTTCATTGGACTGGTGGTGTGGGCCATCTGGGCTTATTCCGAAGAGGTGCTCCTGCTCATTGCGACCGCGTACCTCGTCTCCGGCATCATCCTGCGCTTCACTCCCCGTATCCGCCCCCACCCCCCTGCACCGGAAGAGGTTCGCGTTCAATGAAGCCGTCCAGCAAGGGTTTCCAGGTCGCGGTCGTCGGAGCCTCCTCGCTCCTGGGCAAGGAGCTGGTCAACGTCCTCGAAGAGCGCGCCTTCCCGATTTCTCGGCTGGTCACCTTCGAGGCAGACCCTGACGAGCCCGACCTGCCGATCATCGACCTGCGCGAACGATCTGAGACCACGGTCACGGAAGAGGATATCAGCGAAACCTCCCTCGACTTCGCCTTTCTGGCCTCCCGCTCCGTTGGCGGGCCGCCGGCGTTCCTGCGCGAGGTGGCGATGGCAGAAGTGGCGCACTGCGCGGTGATTGACCTGAGCGGCAGCGCGCACGAGCTGGCGCCGGGGGTGATGGACATCCCTTCGCTGGGACCGGTATTGCCCCGCCCCGTCGTGGATCAATCCCGGGTACGACCGCGCTTCCACATTTCGCCGCACCCTGCCACGATCGTCATCAGCAGCCTGTTGCTGCGTCTCGCCCGGGCCTTCCCCCTGGAGAGGGCCATGGGCAATGTCTTTTGCTCCGCGTCGGAATTCGGGCCCAAGGCTATCGAAGAGCTTCAGAAGCAGACGGTCAATCTCCTGAGTTTTCACAAGGTGCCCGAGGCGGTCTTTGGAGGGCAACTGGCCTTCAACATGTTGCAGCGGCTCGGGCGCGGAAGTGGCGGTCTGCTGAATGAGCTTGAGACCCGCGTCCGGGGCGAGCTCCGGGTATATCTTGCCGGACTCATCCCGGTGCCCGCGTTGCGACTTATCCAGGTACCCGTGTTCCACTCCCTGGCCGTGTCGCTCTATGTCGAAACCTCCCGCCCCGCGTCGCCCGAGGCGCTTACTAAGGCCTTGGCGGGAGCGCCCATCCACGTGCGCCGGGCGTCGCAGGCCGCACCGTCCCACGTGGAATCGGCGGGCAGCAGCGATCTGCTGGTCGACGTCATTATTCCGGACCCCGACCATCCCAACGGCGCCTGGATCTGGGCGACGGTCGATAACCTGCGGCTCGCGGCCGTGAATGCCGTCGAGATCGCTGAGGGCATCTACAAGACCACGCGGATGTGATGCCACGGGCTCAGCACCGAATGAATTGCACAGGACCATCCTCTGACCTCGAGCCACGGCGGCGGGGCACGCCGCGCTGGTTTTCTCGCCGCCCAAGTCGATTGGCCCAATGGCTGATTCCGCTTAGTCTCAGCCTGCTGCTCCCATCCTGTGGGTACCACGTCGCAGGACGAGGCGACCGGCTCCCACCCGACCTCAAGGCCATTGCCGTACCCGTCTTCGTGAATGAGAGCAGCCGCTTCCGCATCGAGCAGACGCTCGCCGCAGCCGTTACGCGCGAATTCATCGAGCGAACTCGCTTCCGCATCACACCCAATCCCGCGGATGCGGACGCCGTTCTGAAGGGCACGGTGAAGGACGTGCGCTCGGGCGTAATCACCTACGACCTAAACACCGGCCGCGCCACCAGCCTCCAGGTCCAGGTAACCGCCAATATCGAGCTGGTTGACCAGCACTCGAACAAGGTCCTCTTTTCAAATGACCGATACATCTTTCGCGAGGAGTACCAGGTCAGCCTGAACCCTTCCGCCCAGTTCGAAGAGGACCAGCCCGCCCTCGAACGCCTCGCCCGCGATATGGCACACACCCTCGTCACCGACATCCTGGAGAACTTCTAGCCACTAATGGCTGTCGCGCCAACCTCTCGCTGGCGCTCTTTCCGACTCCCCTCCTGGATCAGGAGCGGGCCCGGGGGTGGTCGCCCTGGCGACTCTCATCTGAAGTCCTGCCCTCTCCCACGGGGAGAGGGTGGCCCGTCAGGGCCGGGTGAGGGGTCCTTTGTCACGCCAGCGTCACGCTGGCGGTCTTTC
>Ga0070741_10019695_pt1 | contig 10745 bp, 12 predicted proteins | sample Coa_R1_4_FD_66440 | JGI IMG/M metagenome (GOLD analysis project Ga0070741, IMG submission 66440) | Surface soil microbial communities from Centralia Pennsylvania, which are recovering from an underground coalmine fire - Coalmine... | ecosystem: Environmental > Terrestrial > Soil > Unclassified ... | reverse complement strand
CGGGGACGTCGTCGGCGACCTCAACTCGCGGCGTGGCCGCCCCCTCGGCATGGAGTCGAAGGGCTCAGCCACCGAGATCAAGGCCGAGGTCCCGATGGCCGAGGTGCTCGACTACGCCCGCGACCTGCGGCAGATCACCGGCGGGCGGGGCGACTACACCATGGAGTTCGCGCGGCACGAGGAGATCCCGGCGCACCTGGCCCAGAAGGTGATCTCCGAGGCCCGCTCCGAGGAGGAAGCGCGCGTCTGAATAGCGTCGTCGTCAACGTCGACGGCGGCTCGCGGGGCAATCCGGGACCGGCGGCGGTCGCCGCGGTCGCGACCGATCCGTCGGGCCAGGTGCTCGCCGAGCGCTCGGAGACGATCGGGGAGGCGACCAACAACGTCGCGGAGTACCGCGCGGTCCTGCTGGGGATCCAGCTGGCGAAGGAGCTCGGAGCCGACGAGCTCGAGCTCGTCGGGGACTCCAAGCTGATCGTCGAACAGGTGCGCGGGAACTGGAAGATCAAGCAGGCGCATCTCAGGCCCTTGCGCGAGCAGGTGATCGAGGCGCTCGGCGGGTTCGACCGCTGGAGCATCCGCCACGTCCGCCGGGGCGAGAACGAGCGCGCGGACGAGCTGCTCAACGAGGCACTCGATCGCGGCTGACGGGTTGCGCCTTTGGCGCACCACACCCGCGCATAAGAAAAGGCCGGGCCCCTCGGAGGCCCGGCCTTTCCAGGCCTTATCGGCAGCCGCCTAGAGCCCCTTGAGCGCCGCGGCGGCGACGTTGCCGTTGAACGGTTCCGTGCCGGGCACGAGGTTCACGCCCGAGAAGCCGGCCGCGTTCGCGTGCATGTAGGCGATCTCCATCGCAAGGTTGCCTACTCCGTTGGAGCCCGCGAGCGGCGCGATCTGCACGGTGCTCAGCACCCCGATCGCTCCTCCGGCGGCGTTCATGAACCCGCTGCCCGAGTCGCCGGGGATGCCGGGGGTGACGGTATAGACGTCGTGGCTCCAGCCGACCGGCGAGCTGCCCACCACGACGCCCCGCTTCGGGCTGAGCGCGGTGACGCCGCCGCGGAGCTCGGAGTTGCCGTAGGTATAGACGGTCGAGCCGATGCCGCCCCAGGCGCCCACCCCCGTGGGCCCGCCGAGCTGCGGCACCGAGGGATTGACCTTGGCGACGTCCGACGGATCGAGCCTGATCAGGGCGAGGTCGTTGAAGGAGCAGGTCTCGTCGTCCTTCTCGCCCTTCGACTGCATCGTGATCCAGGAGTTGTAGGCGAGCGTCCCGGGGTGGGAGGCGCCGGTCACGTCGACCGGGGTCCCGATCGGCAGCGACTGCGAGGTGCATCCGTTCGTATCGGTGGCGGCGCCGGTGCCGGAGCAGTGGGCCGCCTGGCCCAGGTAGACGTTCGAGGCGTCCTGGAAGACGAAGTTGGCGGTGCACTGCGCCCCCTCCGTGAACACCTGGACGCCCGGGTGAATCGTTGCCGAGCTCGCCGGCGCCCAGGCGGAGGCGGCCGAGGGCGCGATCCCGAGAACGGCGATCGCGGCTGCGGCCAGCAGTGCTGTGAAGGTCCTTCGATGCATCGACAACCCCCTCGTCTCGTACCCCAAGTCCGGAGTCTCGTACCCCGCGCCGGGCGTCCTAAACCCGATCGGGCCGCGCCTATACTGGTGCCCCTCTGCGGCTGTAGCTCAGTTGGCTAGAGCGTCTGCTTGCCATGCAGAAGGTCGTGGGTTCGAATCCCATCAGCCGCTTGCCTCGATTTGCCCCACGGTCTCAGGACGGGCCGCGGGGCTCTTTCCTTCCGGGGGCCGTCGCTAGGCTCTGACCAGCGCCCGGCGCCTTGGCGGAGTGGCTACGCAGCGGCCTGCAAAGCCGTTTACACCGGTTCGATTCCGGTAGGCGCCTCTGACGCTTTGACGTTTTCGGGATCCGCGACATGGGCATGCAGCGGGCCATGGCCAAGACAAAGACAAGAGCAGACAAGAAGCTGTATGACCGCCTGCGGACCAGCGGCGTGCGCAAGAAGGCCGCCAAGCTCGCCTCGCAGGCTGAGCCGCTGAAGACGAGCGCGGCCGAGAAGCTGGCCGAGGAGCTCGAGGCGGCCGCGGACGTGATCAGGAAACGGGCCGGGACCGGCACCAGCAAGCGCGCCAAGGCGGCGAAGAAGGCCGCCCGCACGCGAACGGCGAAGGCTGCGAGCCGAAAGGCGAGAGCCCGCCAGGCGGCCAGGTCCAGCGCCAGAAGCTAGCCCGGCGGGCGGCCTCGATCCGGCGAGTCAGCTGGGTTGAGCCGATGCGCGCGGGGCAGCATTGAGCCTGTGAACGACCCAACTACAGAGTTCGAGTGGCCCGCCGACGGGCCCGCCGCCGAGCCGAGGAGTCAGCCGGGCGAGCCCAGGATGGAGCTCGCCTCCGCTGAACCAAAGATCTTCGGGGTGGTGCCGCCCCTGCTCGCGCTGGTCCTGGGTCTGGCGGCCGCCGTGGTCGGCATCGTCGTGCTGGCCTCCGGCTCGCCGCTCTCCGGCGTCATCTGGCTCGCCGCCGGCGCGGCCCTGATCGCGCTCGCGATCGACGCTTCGCGCCGCTGGCCGGCGAGCACCCTGCCGCGGCTCGCCGTGACGGCTCTCGACTGGCTCGGGCGGCATCTCGGCCTGGCGCGGGTGTCGGCCGGGGCCTGGGCCGAGGCCTCGCGCCGGGTGATCACCCTTCGCCGCGAGCTGCGCCCCCTGCGCGGCGAGCGGCAGTCACTGATCGCCGCGCTCGGCGAGGCCGCCTACGAGGAGGACCAGGATCGCATCGGCGAGCTCCGCGAGGAGATCGCCGCGATCGACGAACGGATTGCGGGCGCCGAGGCGGAGATCGAGGAGGTCATGAACGCCGCGCGCGAGCGGGTCGCGCGCGAGCGGGTCGCGGCGCAGCCGACGGAGACGTTCGCCGTCCCGGAGACCGCCCCGCCCCTCGCCGAGGACGCGGAGACCCGCACGGCGCCGACCGCCAGGCGCAGCCGGGCGTCGGCGGATCACGCGTGACGCTCTGAGCGACCGCAGCGTCGGCGCCCCTAGCATCGCGAGCGGTGTTCCTGCTCCTGATGATCGCGCTGTCGCTGTTCGTGCTGCCGCCGTGGCTCGGCGTGATCGCGGTCTCGGCAGGGGTCGTGGTCGAGTTGGCGGAGGTCGGGTTCTGGGTCCGCTTCCTGCGGCGCTACCGGGTTAGGACCGGGGTGGAGGCGCTGATCGGCACGCAGGGCGAGGTGATCGAGGACTGCGAGCCGCGCGGCCGGATCCGGCTGCGCGGCGAGATCTGGCACGCCCGCTGCCCCCGCGGCGCGCGGGTGGGAGACCGGGTGGTCGTCAGGAGCGTGGACGGCCTGACCCTCGAGGTCGAGCGACCCCCGGCGGACCTGACATAGGCCGAGGGCGCAGACCGGTGCCGGAACGGAAAAGGGCCCCGGTGAGGGGGCCCTTTGGTTCCGAAAGGACGTGCCGCCGGCGAAATCCCCTTTCAACCGGCCCGTCGGTCCTTCAAGTCTCTTGGCTCATGTCGGCCATCGATCGGCTTCGCTTGAGCCTGTCAAGAGAAACTAACACGACTTTCCGGAAGAGGTTGCAGTTGTCGGAGGAATTGCGGGGAATTCTGCAGAAGTGTGTGGATTTCCCGAACCTGCCGGATCGTGAGCGGACGCTCGCAGGCACTGGCCGCGCAGCCAGGTATAGGATGCGCCCGTGCGGTACCTGATCACAGGCGGGTCCGGGTACATCGGCGGCCGGCTGACCGACGAGCTCTCGAGTCGCGAGGAGACCGAGAAGATCGTCGACGTCGATTTGCGCCCGCCGCCGCGCAGCTGGCCGAAGCACGAGTTCATCAAGGCGGACATCCGCGACCGGGCCCAGATGCGCGAGCTGATGGAGCGCAACGAGATCGACGCGCTCCTTCACTTCGCCTTCGTCCTCAACCCGATCCGCGACGAGGCGAAGATGTACGACATCGACGTCAACGGCACCCAGGCCGTGCTCCAGGCGGCGGCGGACGCCGGCGTCAAGCAAGTGCTCCAGACCTCCTCGGCAACGGCCTACGGCGCCTTTCCGGACAACCCGAAGCCGATCGCGGAGGACTGGCCGGTCCGCGGCGCCCCCGACTTCTCCTACGCGAAGCACAAGGCGGACTCCGACCGGATCGCGCAGCTCTGGGCCCTCGAGAACCCGGACTCGGTGATGACGATCGTGAGGCCCTCGATCGTCTTCGGTCCGAGCGTCGACAACTACATCCTCCGGGCGTTCCAGAACAACCCGTTCCTGCCGATTCTGGACGGGGTGGACGAGGAGTTCCAGCTCGTCCACGAGGACGACGTCGTCTCGGCCCTGATCGCGCTGCTTGACGGCAAGCATGCCGGCGCGTTCAACCTGGCGGGCGACGGGCTGCTCACCTGGGGCCGCGCTGCGGAGATCATCGGCAAGAAGACCCGGAACATCTCGCTGAAGAACATGAAGCGCTTCAGCGGGGCGCTCTGGCGGATGCACGTGCCGCGGACCGAGGCGCCACCCGGCAACCTCGACTTCATCCGCTACCCCTGGGTGGTCTCGACCGAGAAGCTCAAGTCGACGACCGACTGGCAGCCGAAGTACGACACGCTCGAGACCTTCAAGATCACGATGAGGGCCAACGGGCTTCTCCCGGAGGCGCCGGCGACGGTCCAGGCGCCGACGGCGCCGGTTGCATAGGCGCACATCGCGCTAACTTTCTCCACCCCGGGGCGCTTAGCTCAGTTGGGAGAGCGCCAGCTCGACAAGCTGGAGGTCACTGGTTCGAGCCCAGTAGCGCCCATACAGGTATGCCGGTCCAGTACTAGTGCGCGACCTCGCTGGACGGCTACATCGCCGATCCCGATGACGGCATCGATTGGCTGACCCGCTATCGGGGCGCCTTCGATGGCGAGGGTGGCGAGGCGCTCGAGGTTGTCGGCGTGCAGGCGCATCCCGATGCCCTTCCCGCGGTGGTCGTCGTGAACGCCCAGCAGGCTCAGGTAGTAATGCGGCGGGTCGGCGGGCTGCGCTCGCTCGAACCGCTCCATCAGCTCCATCAGGTCGTCCACCCGGTCGCCCTCGAGCTCGCGGAGGATCTCGGGGAGCCTCGCGTCGTGATCGGGGGCCAGCTCGGGTTCTCCCGGCGGCAGCCACATCGCCGCCGCCTCCACTCGGTCGGTGACGAAGACCGCCGGCTCGTCGAAGCGCATCGCGCCCTTGACGCAAAGCCCCCAGAAGACCGCGTACTCGTCCTGGCGGCGGCGCGGGTCCGGACACGCCCAGCTTCAGGTCGGATCGTGGTGGAAGGCGAGCGAGAGTACCTCCGTGATCGCCGGAATGTCGGCGTCGGTGGCTGCGCGGACCTTCTCCCCGGGCGAGTCCACGGATCCACCCTATGCCAGCGGGAGGCCTAGGAGTAGGAGTCCCAGTAGAGGAGCTCGGGCAGCGGGTCGTACGGCGCCCCGCCGACGTACCAGCCGGGCGCCGTCCAGCGCTCGAAGTGGAGGTGGCAGCCCAGGGCATCGCCGGTCGCCCCGACCTTGCCGATCTGCTGGCCCGCAAAGACCCCGGTTCCAGCCGCCGCCCAGCTCGGCGCCTTGAGGTGCATGTAGACCGAGTCCGTGCCGGTGGCGGCGCCGTGGAGGACGACGTAGTAGCCGGCGCCCGAGGCCTGGTAGGCGTTCACCCTGACGACGCCGCTCTCGTCGACGAGCTCCTTCTGCCCGCAGGCCGCGGGGATGTCCTGGCCCTGGTGGGTGTGGCCCGACCGTGGCGCTCCGAAGCGCGCGTCGGGTCCGCCGAAGGTGTGAGGCCCCGGCACCGGGAAGGCATGCAGGTGCATGCCGAACGGCTGCAGCTGGCCGCCGACGGCTGAGGCGCGGGCCGTCCCCGGATTGGTGAGCTTGAGCTGGTAGGTGCCGTCGGGCGCATAGCCGCCGGGAACGCTGCCGTTCCAGAGCACCGTCTGGGAGCCGCCGCCGGCGAAGCTCGGGTGGAGCGTCTGGACGACGCCGCCGGTTGAGATGGAGACCACCTTCACGGTGGCCTCGCCCGTGCGCCTCGCGGTCAGCGTGATCCCCGGAGCCGAATAGCCGTAGATGAAGTAGCTGCCGGTGACCTGCCGCTTGGCGACCTGCTTGCGGATCCGCTTGGCCTCCTTGCGGGTGATCACGCCGTTCACCGGCCAGCCCCGCTGGCGCTCGAACGCCTCGACGCTCCGGAAGGTGCCCTTCCCGAACACGCCGTCGATCGAGGTGGGGACGCCGAGCTTGGTGAGCGCCCGCTGCAGGAAGCGGACGTCCTTGCCCTTCGACCCCAGAGCGAGGGTGCGAGTGCCGAACCTGTAGACGCGGGGCTGCTTCGCAACGGCGGGGATCGCCCAGATCGCCATCGCCACCAGGGCGAGCGCGGCGAGCGCGCACGCCACTGTTCTGGGTCTGCCCTTGCCCTCGCCCATTGGGCCTCGTAACTGGTGTACGGCGGCGAAGTTGCGCTTCCCTGCAATCTGGGCGCCCGCGCCCAGGCCGGGGGCGCCACTAGCATCAGCCGCGATGGCGACCGCGGAGAGAATCGAGGTGAGGCTCCCGGACGGCGCGGCGCTCGAGCTCGATGCCGGCGCGACCGGCGGCGATGCGGCCGCGGCGATCGGCGCCGGCCTCGCCAAGGCCGCCCTGGCGGTCAAGGTCGATGGCGAGCTGCGCGACCTCTCGGCCCCTCTTTCGGGCGGCGAAGCGATCGAGATCGTCACCGCCCGGAGCCCGGAGGCGCTCGCGCTGATCCGCCACGACGCCGCCCACGTCCTCGCGGAATCGGTCCTCGACCTCTGGCCCGAGGCCAAGATCTCGATCGGCCCCCCGATCGAGAACGGCTTCTACTACGACATCGAGTTCCCCGGCGGCAGCCCCGGGGAGGACGACCTCGCTCGGATCGAGGAGCGGATGGCCGAGCACATCAAGGCCGACGAGCCGTTCGAGCGGCGGGATCTGCCGGCGAGGGAGGCGATCGAGGTCTTCCGCGGGCAGGGTCAGGACTACAAGGTCGAGCTGATCGAGGACCTGATCCGGGACGAGGGCGCCGAAACGGTCTCGCTCTACCGCAACGGTCCCTTCGAGGATCTCTGCCGGGGGCCGCACGGGCCCTCGACCGGGCGGATCGGCGCCTTCAAGCTCACCTCGCTTGCCGGCGCCTACTGGCGGGGGGACGAGACCCGCCAGATGCTGACCCGCGTCTACGGGACCGCCTTCTTCGACCGCCAGGACCTCGAGCAGCACCTGGAGCGGCTCGAGCAGGCGCGGCGGCGCGACCACCGCAAGCTCGGCCCCCAGCTCGACCTCTTCCAGCTGCGGCCCGAGGCGCCGGGCATGCCCTTCTGGCTCCCGCAGGGGACGATCCTGCTGCGCCTGATCGAGGCCGAGGTGCGCAAGCACCTGAAGGCCGGCGGCTACCAGGAGATCAAGACCCCCCACATCCTCGACGTCGAGCTCTGGCACCGCTCGGGCCACTGGGACAACTACAAGGAGAACATGTTCTTCACGGCCCCCGCGAAGCGAGAGGAGGAGACGCGCGATTACGCGGTGAAGCCGATGAACTGCCCCGGCGCGTGCCTGGTGTTCGCCTCCGAGCGCCATTCATACCGCGAGCTGCCGCTGCGGCTCGCCGAGTTCGGCCTGGTCTCGCGCTACGAGCGCGAGGGCGTCCTGCACGGGCTGCTGCGGGTGCGTGCCTTCACCCAGGACGACGCGCACGTCTACTGCACGCTCGACCAGGTCACCGACGAGGTGGACTCGATCTGCGGCGCCATCGACCAGCTCTACGAGCGGTTCGGCTTCGATCAGGTGCGGGTCGAGCTCTCCACCCGGCCCGACAAGTCGATCGGCACGGACGAGCAGTGGGAGCGGGCGACCGCCGCGCTGCGCGAGGCCCTGGAGCGCCAGGGCCGCGAGTACGACTTGAGCCCGGGGGAGGGGACCTTCTACGGGCCGAAGATCGACTTCCACATCACCGACGCGCTCGGTCGCTCCTGGCAGTGCGGCACCTGCCAGCTCGACTTCCAGATGCCGGAGCGCTTCGAGCTCACCTACACCGGCGCCGACAACGCCGAGCACCGGCCGGTGATGATCCACCGCGCCCTGCTCGGCTCGATGGAGCGCTTCGCCGGGATCCTGATCGAGCACTACGGCGGCCGCCTCCCGCTCTGGCTGGCTCCGACCCAGGCGGTCGTCCTGCCGGTGGCCGATCGCCACAACGAGCGGGCGCGCGAGATCGCCGCGGAGCTCGGGCAGCGGGGCTTCCGGGGACGGGTCGACGAGCGCTCGGAGTCCGTCGGGAAGAAGATCCGGGACGCGGAGCTCTCCAAGGCCCCCTACATGCTGGTCGTCGGGGACAAGGAGGCCGAGGCGGGGACGGTGGCGGTTCGCCACCACGGCGACGGGGACCTGGGGGCGATGTCGGTGGGCGATCTCGTCGCCCGAATGGAGGAGGAAGCGAGTGGCTAGCGGCGGTTGCCGTGCATGGCGTCGGCGGACGCCGTCTATACTGGCCGCAATGCCGGGCACCGACACCACGACGCGCGCCTAAGCGCCCCGTGCCCGCCTCACCGATCCAATCTCGCCCATCTCCTTCTTGAAGCTCGACCTCATGCGCAGCTAGTGGCGGTCTCCCGCTTCGACCGCCGACCGCCCGAACGCGACTCGACTCGGATCAACGAGAGGATCCGGGTCCCCGAGGTGCGCCTGATCGACGAGAACGGCGAGCAGGTCGGGATCGTTCCCACGGATCAGGCTCTGGAGCGGGCCCGCGAGCGCGACCTCGACCTGGTCGAGGTCGCTCCCAACTCGAAGCCGCCGGTCGTCCGCATCCTCGACTACTCGAAGTACAAGTACGAGCAGGAGCAGAAGGCCAAGGCGGCGCGCAAGCACCAGCAGCAGGTCAACGTCCGCGAGATAAAGCTGCGGCCCAAGATCGCCCAGCACGACTACGAGACCAAGCGCGGGCACGTCGAGCGCTTCCTGCGAAACCAGGACAAGGTCAAGGTCACGATCATGTTTCGCGGGCGCGAGCAGAGCCACCCCGAGCGGGGCCGCGCACTGCTCGATCGGCTGCTCGAGGACGTCTCGGAGCTCGGCGTCATGGAGCAGGAGCCCCTCCAGGAGGGACGCAACATGACGATGCTGCTCGCGCCGACCCGCGCGGCCGGTCAGGAGAAGGAAGCGGCTGCCTCCTAGGGCTTCCGGTCGGCCGCGGTGACCTGCAGGCCGAGCGCGTCCAGGCACTCCGACCAATGCCAGTAGTTGTCCTGACGGACGGCCGTCCCGTCGCCGATCCAGGAGATGATCCCAGGGACTGGATGACGTTGGCACCACTCGTTGCGCCGGGCGCTGTGACCCCCATGCGGTGGACGACGCGGTCACCGAGATCGATGATCGCCTCCGGTGTGTGTGCAGGATCTGTGAGCCCGCCCACTCCCCGCGCCACAGCCTGATGAACTCGAGCCACCCTTGGTGGCCGCGGTAATGGTCCGAGCATCCAGCGAAACGTCTGCTTCAATAGTCCGCTCGATGCCGAAGATGAAGACTCACTCAGGCGCCAAGAAGCGCTTCCGCAAGACGGCCAAGGGGAAGTACCGTGGCCGGCGGGCGAACTCGAGCCACATCCTCGAGAAGAAGTCCCCTGGCCGCAAGAGGCGCCTCGGCCGGCCGTCGGTGATCTCCGGCGCCGACCGCGGCCGGATCAAGAAGCTGCTCGCCGGGGGTGGTCGCTGATGCCGCGCGCGACGAACGCCGTCGCCCGCAAGCGGCGCAAGAAGAAGGTGCTCGACCGGGCGAAGGGCTACTTCGGCCGCAAGCACTCGAGCTACCGGCTCGCCAACGAGCAGTTGATGCGCTCGGACGCCTACGCGTACCGGGACCGGCGCACCCGCAAGCGTGACTTCCGGCGTCTCTGGATCACACGGATCAACGCCGCCGCCAGGCAGGAGGGCATGAGCTACTCGCAGCTGATGAACGGCCTGAAGAGGGCCGAGGTCGAAGTCAACCGCAAGATGCTCGCCGACATCGCGGTCAACGACCCCGAGGGATTCCGCCGATTCGTCGAGCTCGCCCGGGAGGCTGCCGCCACCTAGCTCAAGGCAGCCGAAGCGAAACTCCCCGGGCGGTCCGCGAAGCGGAGCCGCCCTTTTTTATGACGATCACCAGCCCCCACAACGAGAAGCTCAAGCTGATCCGGCGCCTCGGCAGGCGGCGCAGCCGGGAGCGCGAGGGCCTGTTCGCGGGCGAGGGTGAGGACCTGCTCGCCGCAGCTAGGGCCGCCGGACGCGAGCCGGTCGAGCTGCTGACGGCCGCGGGCGAGGGGCTTGGCGGGACCGAGGTCGAGCCGGCGCTGCTCGCGAAGTTCTCGGCTCTCGGCTCCGGCACCCGCGCGATCGGGATCTGGAAGGAGAGCTGGGCCGAGAGCCCGGTCGCGCCCTGCGTCTACCTCCACGGCGTCTCGGACCCGGGCAACGTCGGGACCGTGATCAGGACCGCTCAGGCATTGATCGGGGGCTCGGTCGCCATCGGTCCGGGGTCCGCCGATCCCTACGGGCCGCATGCGGTCCGGGCGAGCATGGGGGCCGTCTTCGCGGAGCCGCTGGTGCGGACCCGCATCGACGACACGCCGGAGCCGCGGGTGGCGCTGGTCGCCCACGGCGGCGATCCGCTCGAGCGGCTCGAGGGCGCGGCGACGATCTGCCTC
>Ga0070741_10019694_pt1 | contig 10746 bp, 8 predicted proteins | sample Coa_R1_4_FD_66440 | JGI IMG/M metagenome (GOLD analysis project Ga0070741, IMG submission 66440) | Surface soil microbial communities from Centralia Pennsylvania, which are recovering from an underground coalmine fire - Coalmine... | ecosystem: Environmental > Terrestrial > Soil > Unclassified ... | reverse complement strand
TGCGCGCCGTATTCGATGCCGTTGTGCGCGTTGACGACGATCGCGCAGGTTTCCACCGCCGCGAGCGCGCTGAGCGTCGGGCCGCGGAAATCGGCGGCGCCGGGCGTGTCGATGAGGTTGATGTGGCAATCGCCGTGGTCGATCGAGGCGATCACTGTGTTGAGCGACTGTTTTCGCTCTTTTTCCATGGGGTCGTAATCGGAGACCGTGGTGCCGCGCTCGACGGAGCCGGGTGTCTGGATCACGCCGCCCGCGTGCAGCAGGGCCTCGAACAGCGTGGTCTTGCCCGCGGCCGAGTGGCCGACGAGCGCGATGTTTCGGATGCCTTCGGTGGTGTAGGCCATGACCGCTGTCTCCTTTGTGTTTGCCCGTCGTTCCCGGGGCGAAGATCGCGAGGCGGCCGTCGTCGGCCGCACGCTATCAAATGGCTGCAATCCTCTTTCCGTAACCTGATCGATTGCGTTGCGGGGCTTACAGCCTTCTCCTTTCGCGTGGGCAGGTCAAGTGGCGACGCCGCACGTGCAATCTTCCGCGCGAGACCTGCCGCACCGCCGGGTTAACCCGCGGTTTACGCGACGGCGGCTAGGCTCCCGCGACGTTGCGATTCCAGGGAACGCGGTGATGCAGGAAACAATCGGCGAAGCCGCTACGGCCGATGGCGAGCTTGCCGCATGGTGCGACGATATCCGCGACCGGGCGATAGACCGGCTGACGCACCGCGTCGCGGCGGCACCACGGAGCTTGCGCATCGGCGCGCTGGCTGCCGTGCTGCTGGCGGCGCTGGCCGCGTTGCTCGTCGTGCGTCTGCCAAGCCGCCCGCGGCCCGCGGCCGACGTAGCGCCGGTACGCGTGAACTGGATCGAGATGCTTCCCGAACCGCCGCTTCCGACACCTTTATTCCGCGCGACGCCGAGCCGTTCGGCTACTGTGCGCAAGTCCGGGCCGCCGGTGCTTGCGGACCAGCCGCCGGCGCCACCCCCGCAGCAGGGCATTGCCGCGTTGCCGCGGTTGTTCGCACCGGATGGCGCCATCCTGATGCCTGCCCTCCCTGCGCCGGAATCGCCCGCCACCGCCGCCGAGGTCATGTCGCGCGGCCACAATCTTCTGCACTGCCGCCGCACGCGCTTTGCCACTGCGTTCAAGCGCGATTTGAGTCTCGGCGAGCGCATCGCGAGCAATCCGGTGCTCAAACTGCTCGGCCTCGGCAATCCTTACCTCGAGCAGCAGGCGGCCGATCGCCTGGCGCGCGACGCCGCCGGCTGCGACGGATGATGCGCCGAGCCGACGGCTCGCGTCGGCGAACCGGCTGAGCAGCGGGCGCCGTTTCAGGCAAAATAGCGCGATCGATCGCGAGCCCACCATGCCGACCACGCCCGTCCGCCGCAGCAAACCCACGCCCGAGCCGCCCGTTTCGCCGAGCGCCGCCGAGAAAACGGTGCCGCTGCGCATCAACGGCAAGAACTACTACCACGAGGGCGATCCGGACATGCCGCTCCTGTGGTATCTACGCGACGTGCTGCGGCTGACCGGCACGAAATACGGCTGCGGCATCGGCTATTGCGGCGCCTGCACGGTGCTCGTCGACGGCAAGGCGCAGCGGGCGTGCCTGACGCCCGTGAAGGTCGCGAGCGGCCATGACGTGACGACGATCGAAGGCCTCGCGAGCGCGGAACTGCATCCGGTGCAGCAGGCGTGGATCGACGAGGACGTCGCGCAATGCGGCTACTGCCAGGCCGGGCAGATCCTAGCCGCGGTCGACCTGCTGCGGCACACGCCGCATCCGACCGACGCCGACATCGCCAAGATCGGCAACCTGTGCCGCTGCGGTACCTATCCGCGCATCCGCAAGGCAATCAAGCGCGCCGCGGACGCCATGCAAGGCGGCACGAAAAAATGAGCGGGCCGCTTTCGCGCCGTCAATTCCTGTTCGTGGGCGCGGCGGCGTCGGGCGCACTGCTCGTCGGTTGGCGCCCGGGCTTCGCGCAGCAGGCGCTGCATTACCTCGGTGCGCAAGAAGAGGTGCCGCAGATCGGCCCCTTCGTGCGCATCGAGAGGAACGGCGACGTGATCATCGGCGCGCGCGGCTGCGAAATCGGCCAGGGCGTGAAGACCTCGCTGCCGATGCTCATCGCCGAGGAACTCGACGTCGACTGGAAGCGCGTGCGCGTCGAGCAATTGCCGTACGGCTACGTCGAAACCGATGCCGGTCCGTCGAACAAGTACGGCGACCAGGGCGCGGGCGGCAGCGACAACATCCCGAGCGGCTGGAAGGATCTGCGCCAGGCCGGCGCCGTGGCGCGCTGGCTGCTGCTCGTGGCCGCCTCCGCGAAGCTCAACCGTCCGGCGGGCGAGCTGCGCACCGAAGCGGGCAAGGTCGTCGCGCCCGACGGCACGACGCTCGACTACGGCGAACTCGCCGCGAGCGCCGCGGCGCTCGATCCGCCGAAGGACCCGGTGCCGCTCAAGTCGCCGGATACGTTCACGATCGTCGGCCAGCCGACGCGCACGGTCGATGCGCGCGACATCGTCACGGGTCGCGCCGAATTCGGCGCCGACACCTATCTCGCCGAAGCGCTCGTGGCGGTGATGCTACGTTGTCCACTTTTGGATGGCACGGTGGACAAGATCGACGACAGCGACGCGCGCAAGGTGCCGGGCGTCAAGGACGTCGTCGTGATCCCGGGGCCGAAGCCCGACGAGCCCATCGACGGCGCGCTCGCGACCGGTGTCGCCGTACTCGCCGAAAACACGTGGGCTGCGCTCAGAGGCCGCGAGAAGCTCAAGGTGACGTGGAAACCCGGCCCGTGGGCCGCGGAGTCGACGAGCGCGCTCGCGGCCAAGGCGAACGAGCTCCTCGACAAGGACGAAAACGGCGTCAGCGTGCGCAAGGACGGCGACGTCGCCAAAGCGCGCAAGCAGGCGGCGAGCCGCGTCGACGCGCGCTACGAGATGCCGTTCCTCGCGCATGCGACGATGGAGCCGCCGGGCGCCACGATCGCGATCGACAAGGACAAGGCCCTGCTCATTGCCTCGCTGCAGAGCCCGGGCAGCGCCTCGCAAACCATCAGCCGGCTCACCGGCATTCCACGCAAGGACATCGAGATCCGCCTCACGCGCGCGGGCGGCGGCTTCGGACGGCGGCTCAAGAACGACTTCGTCGCCGAGGCCGTGCTCATCGCCAAGGCAGCGGGCGGCAAGCCCGTGAAGCTCGTATGGACGCGCGAGGACGATCTCCAACACGATTTCTACCGGCCCTTCGGCGTGCACGCGCTGAGCGCCACGCTCGACCGCAAGAAGAAGATCACGAGCTGGTCGCACCGTTGCGCGGCGACGCCGCGCAATTATCGCGACGCCGGCATGAAGGATCGTCCACTCTACGTCGGCTGCATCGAGCCCAGCGATTTTCCGGCGGGGCTCGTCGCCAATCTCGAAAAAACGTTCTACGGCGTGCCTTCGGGCATGCCGCGCGGCTGGTGGCGCGGCCCGATCCACACCTTCCACGCGTTTGCGGTGCAGAGCTTCATCGACGAGATCGCCGTCGCGACGAAACAGGACGCCGTCGCGTTGCGGCTCGAGATGCTCGGCGACCCGCGCAAGATTCCGTACGCCGACTACGGTGGACCGTTCATGGACACCGGGCGGCTCGCGGGTGTGCTCAAGCTCGCGGCCGAGAAGATCGGCTGGAGGGAGAAGCGCACGGACGGGCACGGCATCGGCGTCGCGTGTCATTTCACGTTCGGCGGCTACGCCGCGCACGCGTTCGAGGTGTCCGTCGAGGGCCGCGAGCTCGTGATCCATCGCGCCGTGTGCGCCGTCGATGTCGGCCGCGTCGTCAATCCGCTCGGCCTCGAAGCGCAGATGATGGGCGGCACGATCGACGGCATCTCGGCCGCGCTCAATCTCGCCGTCACCGTGAAGGACGGGCAGGTGCAACAGCACAATTTCACGGACTATCCGTTGTTGCACATGGCGCAGGCGCCGCAGGAGGTCGAAGTGGCGATCGTCGAATCGACCGAAGAGCCGAGCGGCGCCGGCGAGATCGGCGTCCCGAGCGCCGCACCCGCGCTCGCCAACGCCATCTATGCGGCAACGACCGTTCGCGTGCGCAAGCTGCCGATCATGCCGGAGCTCATGCGGCTGCTTTGACGAACCACTTTTATATTTGTGGAAAAAAATGGGAGCCTCGTCTGAGGCTCCCGGGAAATCCCGTCAAGGGAAAGCGACTCGGGTTTATTCGGCAAGCTGCACGTAGCCGTCCTGCACGCGCACGCGCACCTGCGTTCCCGGATCGTGGTTCATGCGATCGTGGAAATCCTCGCCGTGATAGCGGAACACCACGTCGTAGCCCAGCACCTTCGACGCGTCGGCGTATTCGGTGCGGATGCGGCACTTCTGCACGTATTGCGGCTCTTCGCTGCGCACCTGGACGATGTCGTTGCGGACCACGCCGTCGTTGTCGACGTGCGTGCGTTCGAACACCTGCGATTCGCGCGTGGTACCGGACGCATCGCTCGGCTCCTGCCAGCACTCCTCGCGGCTTACGGGCTCGCTGCCCGGCTCGATGATGCGGTCCACTCGCACCACGCGAGCGCTGTCGAAGTAGTACGGGCCTTCGCCGTAACGGGCGAATGCCGAACCGGCAAGCGTCAGCGCGATGGCGGCGATGGCGGCTTGACTGATGCGTTTCATATGCGACCTCCTCGAGGGACCATCCCTCTTGCATAGTGCCACCCGAACCTAGGCGGAGCGCGCTGAATTCGTTCTGAACCTCGCCCTTAACGCAGCCTTCATTCAGGCCGGGTTTTGTGCAAAAAATAAATGTATACAATGCGCTACGCGCGAGCGACGCATGCGGCGGCGCCGCGGCCGCTTGAGAGGCGTGCGAAAAAGCATAAAGTGGGCCTTTCGCCGGGAGCTTCCATGCATCTTTTCGATTCGGTACGGTTCGGCGACGTCGTGCTGCGCAATCGCATCGTCGTCTCGCCGATGTGCGAGTATTCGGCCACCGATGGCGTGCCCGACGATTGGCACCTCGTGCATCTCGGCAGCCGCGCGGTCGGCGGCGCCGGCCTCGTGTTCACCGAGGCGACGGCGGTCTCGCCCGAGGGACGCATCTCGCCGCACGATACCGGTCTTTGGAACGAGGCGCAGCAACGCGCCTGGGCGCGCATCGCTGCGTTCGTGCGCGCCCAGGGCGCCGTGCCGGGCATCCAGCTCGCCCACGCCGGACGCAAGGGCAGCACCGAGGTGCCCTGGCGCGGCGGCAAGGCGGTCGTCGGCCCCGCGGCGTGGATTCCGGTGGCGCCGAGCGCCATCGCGTTCGACGGCGCATATCCCATGCCGACCGCGCTCGACACGGCTGGTATACAAAAAGTCATTGTGGATTTCGCCGCATCGGCGCGGCGTGCGCGCGAAGCGGGTTTCGGCGTCGTCGAGGTGCACGCAGCGCATGGATATCTTCTGCATGAATTCCTGTCGCCGCTCAGCAACGTGCGCGACGACGAGTACGGCGGCGCGCTCGCGAACCGCGCCCGCCTGCTGCGCGAGGTGATCGCCGCGGTACGCCGCGAGTGGCCGCCGCCGCGCCCGCTGTTCGTGCGCGTATCCGCCACCGACTGGGTGCCGGGCGGGTGGGACATCGACGAGTGCGTCGAGCTCGCGCGCTGGCTCAAGGCGGACGGAGTCGATCTCATCGATACGTCTTCGGGCGGCAGTGCACCGCACGCGTCCATCCCGGTCGCACCCGGTTATCAGGTGCCGTTCGCGGCACGCATCCGCCGCGAGGCGGACATCGCCACCGGCGCGGTCGGTCTCATCACGACGGCGCAGCAGGCCGAAGAGATCCTCGCGCGCGGAGACGCCGACCTCATCATCATGGCGCGCGAGCTTCTGCGCGATCCGTATTTTCCGCGCCGCGCGGCGAAGGAGCTCGGCGTGACGATCACGCCCCCGGTGCAGTACGGCCGCGCTTGGTGAACGCTCGCGGCCGCCAGAACGCGCCAATTCAAGCAACTTTCAGCTTGCCGGGTGCATTGTGCGGCGAGTACCACCGTCACAAGGAGGGACGCGCATGAAACGCTTGGCAGGAATCTTCGCGGCGCTCGCAATCGCCGCTCCACTGGGTGCTTGGGCCGTCGAAGGCTACGTCGTCGACGACGTGTCGCTGCAGGCCGGACCCGACACCGATTATCCGCAGATCACCGAACTCAACGCGGGCACACCGGTCGACATTCATGGTTGCATCGACGGCTATACGTGGTGCGACGTCACCGTCAATGCCGATCGCGGCTGGGTACCCGGCACCTTCCTCGAAGAGGAATACAACAACCAGCCCGTATTCATCGTCGAAGCCGGTCCGCGCATCGGCATCCCCGTCGTGAGCTTCTCGCTCGACGCGTACTGGGGTGCGCACTACCACGATCGGCCGTGGTTCGCCGAACGCACGCGCTTCGTCGGCCATGTTGCCGAACATCATGCGCCGCCGCGCCCACACGTCGACCGTGCGCCGCCGATTCCGCAAGGTGGCGCGGAGCGCGCACAAGCGCGCACACAGCAGCAGACGTCGCAAGGGATGACCGAGGACCGCAACCGCACGACCGAGGAGAACCGCAACGTCGAGCGCAACACGGCGCAGCATCAGGCGACCCCGCGTGCCACGGAAGGCACCTCGATGACGAATCAGCAGCAGACACAGCAGGCTCGTCAGCAGACGCATGAGCGCAGCCAGCAGCCCGAGCAGCGTCAAGCGCAGACCACCTCGTCCGAACAGCGCGGCGGCATGAACGCGAACGAGCAGCGTCACGCGCAGGCCACGTCGTCCGAGCAGCGCGGCAGCGCGAACGCAACGAGCGAACAGCAGCGCCGCACGACGCTGGCGGAGCAGCACAAGGCGCAGAACCCGCAGTCGCGCAGCGAGATGCCGCGGTCCGAGTCGCAATCCAAGACTCCGCCGAAGAAGGATCAGGACGAGCAGCGGCAGGACAAGGACAAAGACAAGAAGGACGGCGGCGGCTGACCGCGCGTTTCCGTCTCGAGCGGTTTTATGGCCTCGCCGCCCTCGCGCGGCGGGGCTTTTTTTGGTCTTTTTATCGGTCTTTTTTGTACTTGTGAATTTTGCTGAATAGTTCACTCAGCAGCCGAAGCGGCTTCCGCTTGACGACGCTGCCGAGCTCACGCCGGCAAGACGATCGTGAACGTCGTGCCTTGTTTCGGCATCGACGAAACGCGTATGCCGCCGCCGTGCTGTTGCACGATCTCCTTGCAGATGGCGAGGCCGAGTCCCGCGCCGCCCCGTTTGTTGCCGACTTGCACGAACGGCTGGAAAATCAACGCCTGCTGCGCATACGGAATGCCGGGGCCGGTGTCTTCCACTTCGATCGCGACGCACTTGTCGGCGCGGTGCGCGGAGAGCTTGATGCCACCGCCCGCGGGCGTGTGCCGGAGCGCGTTGCCGATCAGATTGTCGAGCACGCGATCGAACGCCGTGCGCGAGAGAGACAAGCGCGGCAGGTCGTCTTCGATTTGGGTGTCGAGCACGATTTTCGCCTGCTCTGCGGCGAGCTGGAAGCGTGTGCGCGCGTCGAGCAGCACGCCGGCGATGTCGGTGGGCACGCGTTCCATCGTGTGTGCGCCGGCGCGCAAGCGCGAGAGGTCCAGCAGGTCCGTGAGCAGCGCGACCATGCGCGTCAATTCCTGCTGGATCGTGTCGTAGAGCTCGGCGTCGCGCGAGCCCGGCGGGAACGCGAGTTTCTCGCCGAGCAGGCCGAGACCCATGCGAATGCTCGTGATTGGCGTCCGCAGTTCATGCGAGGCGCGCATCACGAACTCGCTGCGCATCTTGTCGAACTCGCGCTGCGCGGTGACGTCGCGCAGCACCATGACGACGCCCGGTCGGCCGCTTTCGCTTTCGACGAAGCGGTGCAGCGAGTAGGCGAGAAGTCGCGAGTCGCCGTCGCAATCGAACTCGAATTCGGCGTCGGTCGCGCCGCTCGGCTCGCCATGCGCGAGCACCTCGCGCACCCGCTCGCCGATGCCGGGATCGCCGACGTCTTCGCAGGCGAGCCCGATGGCCTGGCCTCTGAGGCCGAGCTGGCGCTCGGCCACTGCATTGATGCGCTCGATGCGCCCGACCTCGGAAAAAATCACGAGCCCGTCGCCGATGCTGTCGAGCACCGCGTCGGTGCGGCGTTGCTCCATGAGCAAACGGTCGAGATTGGTTTCGCGGAACCGCTTGAGGGCTTGGGCCATCGCCTCGAAATGACGCTCGAGCCGGTTGAACTCGTCGACCGAGCCGCCGCGGTAAGCGATGTCGAAATCGCCCTCGCTCATGCGCCGGACCATGCCGCTCAGGCGTTCCACGGGTTCCAAGATGCCGCGCATCACGCGCAGCGTGCCGAGCAGCCCCACGAGCAGCGCGAGCAGCCCGAGCGCGAACAGCAAGAACAGCATGTTGCGTGCGTACTCGCGCGTCCATTTCGCGGCATCCCAGAGGGCCGCGTTCTTGGCGTCGCGCAGACGCAGCAGCGACGAGTGGAGATCGTCGACCGCGGCCGGCAGCTCGCGCGCCGGGGGCTGCGCCATCTGTCCGGCCTGCCAGATCGCCACCGCGTTCTCGAAATGCAGATAGCGCCGTTCGAATTCGGCGAACGCGGCGCGTTCCCCGGGTTCGCTGAACAGCGGCCGCGCCTCCTCGATGCGCGCGTGCAGCGGGAATTGCGGCGTCACGTCGCGTGCTGCCGACGGATCGGGCGGCGTGAGCGCGCTGCGCATGAGCGCCGCGAGGCGTGTGTCGAGCTCCTGGCGGATGCGATCGACGGCCTCGATCGCGTTGAGATCCGCCGACATCAGCGCGTCGGCGCGGTTGGCCAGGCGGTTGATCGCATAAAGCGCCACGGGAAATACGAGCACCATCCACACGACGATGAGCCCGTGGCTCAGGGCAAGACGCGGACGCAGACGCATGGTCGTCACCGCCTTACAGGCCGTATTGCTTGCGCTTGCGGTAGAGCGTCGAGACGTCGATACCGAGGGTGCGAGCGGCGGCTTCGAGCGACGGACTGTTCGCCATGACGCCGCGGATATGGGTGCGTTCGAGTTCCTCCAGGCTGAGTGCATCGCCGATGCGCGGACGCACGTGGCGCTCGGCGGTCTCGGGCAGCGCGAGCGCGCCCAGGTCCACTTCGTTGCCGCTCGAGAGAATCACCGCGCGCTCGATGACGTTCTGCAATTCGCGGATGTTGCCCGGCCAGGAATAGGCGCAGATCGCTTCGAGCGCCGCCTTCGTGAACGCGCGCGCGGGGCGCCGGTAGTTCGCCGCGTAGCGCAGCAGGAAATTCTCGGCGAGCGTCGGCAGGTCTTCTACGCGCTCGCGCAACGGCGGCATGTGCACCGAGATCACGTTCAGCCGATACAGCAGGTCTTCGCGGAACAGGCCCTCCTTGACCATCTTCGCGAGATCGCGATTCGTCGCCGCGATGATGCGCACGTTGGCGCGGCGCGTGACGGGATCGCCGACGCGTTCGTATTCGCGATCCTGGATGAAGCGCAGCAGCTTCGGTTGCAGCGCCAGGGGCACGTCGCCGACTTCGTCGAGGAACAGCGTGCCGCCTTCGGCCTGGTCGACGCGGCCGAGCTTGTTCTCGGTGGCGCCGGTGAAGGCGCCCTTGCGGTGGCCGAACAGCTCGCTTTCGAGGAGCTCGGCGGACAGCGACGGGCAGTTCACGGTGACGAACTGTTCCTTCGCGCGCGGGCTGCGGTAATGGATGCTGCGCGCGGCGATGCCTTTGCCCGTGCCGCTTTCGCCGAGGATCAGCACGATCGCATCGGTGTCGGCGACCTGATGCAAGGTCTCGATGACTTTCTTCATCGACGGCGATTCGCTGTCCATCGCATTCGCGGCGGCCCACTCGTCCTTTTCGAGCGCTTCGACGCGTTCTTCGAGCCGGCGTGCGCGGATCTGCTTGCTCGCCGCCATGCGCAGCTGCTCGGGCGAGCAGGGCTTGACGAGGTAGTCGGCCGCGCCCGCGCGGATCGCATCGAGCGCGCTGTCGATCGAGGAATGCGCGGTGACGATGATGACCTTCATCCATGGCGCGTACTGATGGAGCTTGGGCAGCAGATCGAGCCCCGACGTTTCGCCGAGTCGCAGATCGAGGAAGCACAGATCGAATACGTCGCGCTGCACGAGATCCTCGGCCTGAGCGGCGTCGGAGGCCGTGCTCACGCGGTGACCGGCGTCTTCGAGGCAATAACGGAACGTGCGCAGGATGTTCTGCTCGTCGTCGACGAGCAGCGTGCGTACGCCTTTTTCGGAACTTTCAGCCATGGACACTCGACTCGATATTTTCCCAACAACGTTTGTCGCGTTCCCCCGACGCTACCGAAAAAAGCCGCGCCACAACCGCATACATCCTTGTACACGATCGTGCGCGCGTGGCGCCGGTCCGCGTTCGCAGGCGGGCCGGCAAAAATACCGTCAGCGGCGCTCGGGTGCAGGCGCCTTGGCCAGGCACGCGCCGGTCTCGTGCTCGCTCAGGCGCCCATCGTGGTCGAGATCGCACTCTTTGAAGTGCAGCTCGAGCCAGGCGTTGGACGAGGCGTCGGCCTCGCTCAAATAGCCTTTGTGACCGCGGTCGAGCGCGACGAAGATCGGATGCGCTCGGACTTGGTCCGCCGGGAGCGGATGCGCTGATCGCACCGTCGGCGGGGGTTCGGCGGGTGCCGCCTGCGCCGGCTGCGTGCCGGCAT
>Ga0070741_10019693_pt1 | contig 10747 bp, 7 predicted proteins | sample Coa_R1_4_FD_66440 | JGI IMG/M metagenome (GOLD analysis project Ga0070741, IMG submission 66440) | Surface soil microbial communities from Centralia Pennsylvania, which are recovering from an underground coalmine fire - Coalmine... | ecosystem: Environmental > Terrestrial > Soil > Unclassified ... | reverse complement strand
CAGCCCGCCGACGCCCATCAGCTGCAGAACGACCTGCGACTCATGGAGATGGCCGTCGACTACGGGTTCAACACCGTCTGGACCTCCGAGCACCACTTCAGCCCGTACCTCATGGTGCCCAATACGATCCAGCTGCTGAGCTACGTGGCCGGCCGTTGCCCGACCGTGGACGTGGGCACCGCGGTGGTCGTGCTGCCCTGGCACGAACCCATCCGGGTCGCCGAAGAGCTGATCATGCTCGACACATTGCTCGGGGGCCGCACGCTGTTCGTCGGCCTGGGTCGGGGCGCCGGGGTGGAGGAGTTCGACGGCATGCGGGTGCCGATGGGCGAGTCCCGCGAGCGGTTCGACGAGGCCGTGCACATCATCAAGCTGGCGCTGACCCAGGAGGTCATCGAGTTCGACGGCGAGCACTTCCAGATCCCCCGGGTGAGTATCCGGCCCCGGCCGCTGTCCGGAGACCTGGCCGACCGGCTGTTCAACGCCTGGCTGTCCCCGGGTTCCCTGGCGCTCGCCGCCAAGGAGGGGCTGGCCCCGCTGTTCGCCGTAGAGCGCAAGCCCGACGAGTACGTCGCCGAACGGGAGACCTACGACCGGCTGCGCGCCGAGGCCGGACACCCGCCCGTGCGCTCCAAGGCGGTCAGCTTCATCTCGGTCGCCGACAGCGAGCAGGAGGCCTACGACCACATGGCGTGGAAGCTCGGCTACTCCGACGACGTCAAGCGGCACTACGGCTGGGCGGACACCGAGAAGTACAAGTCGATCGGCGGGTACGACTACTACGCCGACCGAGGCTCGCTCATGGAGTCGATGGACCGCGAGACCGAGCTGGCGGCGCTGGAAGCGGTCAGCCTCTGGGGCACCCCGGACACGGTGCTGCAGAAGATCGAGGCGCTGGTGCAGGCCTCCGGCTGCGACGAGGTGATCACCCCGTTCAACTTCGGTGGAATGCCGTTCGCGGACGGGGAGCGCTGCCTGCGGCTGTTCGCGGAGAAGGTGCTACCGATCGCGCAAACGTTCGAGGCGACTTCATGACCGGCGCGGTGAACCGTCTCTACGGCCCGGTGCGGTAATGGCCGTCGACGGCGGCTGGTCGGTGAAGGGCTGAAGGAGGCAATCGATGGATCGCGAGTTCGAGCTGGCCGTCACCGACCACCTGCTGGAGCTGGTCACCGCCCGCACCAGCGACCTGGCCGCGGCCGCGTACGAGGTTCCGGTCGAGGTCTACACCGACCCCGAGCACGCCCGCCGTGAGCGCCAGACGCTGTTCCGCGCGACCCCGGTGCTGGCCGCGCTGAGCTGCGAGCTACCCCAGCCCGGGGACTTCAAGGCGCTGACGCTGGTGGACACCCCGCTGCTGCTGATCCGCGACGACGCCGGGAACGTGGGCGCCTTCCTGAACGCCTGCCGGCACCGCGGCATGAAGCTGGCCGACGACGGCCTGGGCCGCGCGGACAAGGTGACCTGCCCCTACCACGCCTGGTCCTATGGCCGGGACGGCGCGCTGGCCGGGGTGCCGAGGGGTCCGCAGGGCTTCCCCGGGCTCAACCGCGAGGAGCACGGGCTGAGGCCGGTGGCGGTGGCCGAGCGGCACGGGATGATCTGGGTCCGCATCGATAGCCCGACCGGCCCGTCCGAATCGATCGACATCGACGCCTTCCTCGGCGACTTCGGCCCCGAACTGGCCCGCTGGAACATGCAGACCTGGCACTTCCAGGACGCCAAGATCCACCACGCCAAAGCCAACTGGAAGCTGGCGCTGGAGGGGTTCACCGAGAACTACCACGTGGAGTTCCTGCACAAGGGCACCCTCGACCAGATCGCCAAGTCGTACGGGATGTCCCACCGGGCGTTCGGTGACCACCAGCGGATGGGTTACCCCAACCACCCGATCGACGCGCTGGCCGGGCAGCCCCGCGAGGAGTGGGAGCCGCTGAAGGTCGGCGCGATCTCGTTCATCATGCACCTGTTCCCGAACACGGTGCTGGCGCTGTTCTACGACCACTTCGAGATCTTCCAGATCCTGCCCGGGCCCACCGCCGACTCCTCGGTGACGATCCAGAACTTCTACACGCCGGCCCCGGTCCCGGAGGACGAGCGCGAGGAGCTGTCCGGCCGGTTCCAGTTCGTCTACGACCTGCTGCAGGCCGAGGACTACTGGGCCATCCAGCAGACCCAACAGACGCTGACCAGCGGGGCGAACTCGACGTTGCTCTTCGGGCGGCAGGAGATCCCGCTGCACGTCCTGCACGACTCGTGCGCCAAGCACCTCGCGGGAGGGCGGGCATGACCGCGGTACAGGACTCGAAGACCCTGGCGGATCTCCCGTACGCGGACCTCGAAGGTGAGGAGTACGCCGCCGCGCCGTACGACTACCTCGACCGGATGCGCGAGCAGACCTGGGGCGCACGCACCGCCATCGGCCTCATCGTGCTGAGCTACGACGCCATCCAGGAGGTCTACAACGACCCCCGGTTCCGCACCCCCGGGGTGGACACCTACAAGCTGCAGGGCGTCACCTCCGGCATCGCCTACGAGTGGTGGGAGTCCACCGTCCTCAACCGGGAGGGCGCGGAGCACACCCGGATCCGGTCGCTGGTCCGGGACGCCTTCAGCCCGCGCAGCGTGAACCGCTACCGCGAGCGGATGCGCGAGCAGGTCCGCACGCTGGCCGCCGCGCTGCCGGCCGGGGAGCCGTTCGACTTCGTCGAGCGCTACGCCAACCCGCTGCCCGTCGGGGTCACCTGCTCGCTGCTGGGCGTGGCCTCCCCGGACTTCGACCAGTTCGGCCGCTGGACCCGGGACATCACCCTGAGCACCCAGCCGGTGGCCTGGGTGGAGAGCCTGCCCAAGGTGGAGGCGGCGCTGGCGGGGATGTTCGACTACCTGGACACGATGATGGCGCAGCGGCGCGCCGATCCGCACGACGACCTGCTGTCGGACCTGCTGCGGGCCGAGCAGGACGGTGACCGGCTGACGTCGGCCGAGCTGCGCAGCCTGGTGTCGCTGCTGCTGGTCGGCGGAATGGACACCACCCGGTTCCAGCTCAGCTCGATGATGGAGATCTTCCTCAACCGGCCCGAGCAGTGGGAGGAGCTTGCGGCGAACCCGGACATGGCGGAGCGGGTCGCCGAGGAGCTGTTCCGGTACCGGCCGGCGATCATGGAGAACTTCCGGTTCGCGATGGAGGACGTCCAGATCCGGGGTGTGACGATCCCGGCCGGCACCTACGTCTCGATGAGCACGGCGGCCGCGAACCACGACGATGAGTTCACCGTGCGCGGAGCCCAGTTCGACATGCACCGGGCGCCGACCCGGCACGTCACCTTCGGCAAGGGCCCGCACTTCTGTCTCGGCGCGGCGCTGGCCCGCACCGAGGTGGAGGAGACCCTGCGCACACTGCCCGGGCTGATGACCGGGCTGACCTGGGAGGGCGAGTCCACCCACCGGCTGCCGAGAGCGATCACCGGCCCCGAGGTGGTCCCGATGTCGTTCACCCGCCGGGCCTAGAACAGACCCCGCGTGGTCCAGCCGCCGTCCACCGGGACGCATGTGCCGGTGATGAAGCTGTTCTCGCCGACCAGGTAGGCCACCATGCCGGCCACGTCGGCGGTGCTGCCCATCCGCTTGATCAAGTGTGGCCTCATCATCTGCTCGCGGTGGCTGTCGTCCGGCCAGGCCTCCATGGCCGGGGTCAGGATCGCACCCGGGGCGACCACGTTGACCAGGATGTTCTGCTCGGCCAGCTCGGCGGCCACCGACATGGTGAGCGACTGGATGCCGCCCTTGGAGGCGGAGTAGGCGGCCAGCCCGGGCAGGCCGCGCAAACCGGCCAGCGAGCTGATGTTCACGATCCGGCCCGCCCCGGCCTCGCGCATCGCCGGGACCACCGCGCGCATGCCCAGCCAGGTGCCCTTCAGGTTGGTGTCGATGATCCTGTGCCAGTTGTCCTCGGTGAGGTTCTCCAGCGTGTCCGGGTCGTTCGGGTCCTGGATCCAGAAGCCGGCCACGTTGACCAGGATGTCCAGGCTGTGGTGGTCGCTCACCGCTTGCTCGACGGCCCGCGCCCAGGAGTCGGCGCTGCGGACGTCCAAGAGTGCACCGGTGGCGGTGTGCCCGGCGTCGGTGAGCTGCCGGACGGTGTCGGCCGGGTCAACGAGGTCGGTGCATACGACGTCGGCTCCCTCTGCGCCCAGCCGGCGGGCGATGCCCTGGCCGATCCCGCTGGCCGCGCCGGTGACCAGAGCGGTTCTGCCCTTCAGCTGCATGCGCTTAATAGTACATATTATTTCGTTAGTGTGCTACGTTGCCAACCATGGACCGTGCGTGGGAACTCGCGCTGACCGAGGCGACCTTGCGGCTTTGCGAGGCCCGGACCAGCGACCTTGCGGCCACCACCTACGAGGTGCCGATCGACGTCTACACCGACGCCGGGCACGCCGAGCGGGAACGCCGGCTGTTCCGGGCGCTGCCCATGCTGGCCGCGCTGAGCTGTGAGCTGCGCGAGCCCGGACAGTTCAAGGCGGTGACGTTGTCGGGTACTCCGCTGCTGATCGTGCGGGGCCGCGACGGTGAGGCGCGGGCCTTTCTCAACGCCTGTCGGCATCGGGGCATGAAGCTCACCGAGGGACGCGGAGCCGCCGCGAAGATCACCTGCCCGTACCACGCGTGGGCCTACGACGACCGCGGTGCGCTGGTCGGGGTGCCGCGCGGGCCCGAGGGGTTCCCCGGGCTGTGCCGGGAGGAGCGGAGCCTGGTGGCGGTGGCCTCGGTGGAGCGCCACGGCATCGTCTGGGTGCGGCTGGACGGCCCGGCCGACGAGGCGATCGACATCGACGGCTTCCTCGGCGACTTCGGTCCCGAACTGGCCCGCTGGGACATCGCCGGCTGGCAGTACCACGACAGCCGCGACCACCGTCCGGTCGCGAACTGGAAGCTCACCCTCGAGGGCTACTGCGAGAACTACCACGTCGCGTCGCTGCACCCGCAATCCGTGGCGCTGGCCTCGAAAGCCTACGGCAGCCACCACGTGAGCTTCGGCGACCACCAGCGCCTGATCATGCCCAACCACGAGATCGACCAGCTCCGGGACATCCCCCAGGATCAGTGGGCACCGTTCGGGACCGGGAAGTTCGCGTTCATCTACCACATCTTCCCGGGCACGATCTTCGCCCTGTTCCACGACAACTACCAGGTCTTCCAGATATTCCCCGGACCGACCGCCGACACCTCGGTGACGCTCCAGTCGGTCTTCACCCCGACGACCATCTCCGAGGAGGAGTCGGCGTCGCTGAAGCAGCGCTTCGCCTACTTCCACAGCGTGGTGGCAGGAGAGGACTACGCGGCGGTCCAGCGGGCACAGGCGACGCTGGAGACGGCGGCCAACAAGACGCTGGTCTTCGGCCGCCAGGAGATCGCCCTGCATCAGCTCCACCGGTCCTGCACCAGGCGGATCGCCTCGGCCGCCGGCTGACATCGCACGGAATGTGGCACGAAGCGGTGAAATCGCGGCCGTACCGCGCCTGAACCGTCAGCAGATCTTGCCGGGGTTGAGGATGCCCCGCGGGTCGAGGGCCCGCTTGACCGCACGGTGCATGTCCAGCACCTGCGGGCTCAGCTCCGCCTCGAGGCCCTGCTTCTTGAGCAGCCCGATGCCGTGCTCCCCGGTCACGGTGCCGCCGAGGGCCAGGGCGTCGGCGATGATGTCGTGGAACGCCAGCTGCGCCCGCCGGCGTGCCGGCTCGTCCCCGTGATCGGTGATCAGCAGCGGGTGCAGGTTGCCGTCACCTGCGTGGGCGATGTTGGCGATCGTGATCGCGTGCCGTTGCGCGGTCCGCTCGATCCGAGCCAGCATCTCTGGCACCTGCGCCTTGGGTACGCATACGTCCTCGGTCAGCAGCGGGCCGAGGCGCTCCAGCGCGGGATAGGCCAGCCGCCGCGCGGCGAACAGCGCCTCGGCCTCCTCCTCGTCGGTGGAGCGGACGGCGAACGTCGCGCCGGACTCCTCGAAGCAGGAGACCATCCGCTCGGCGGCGACCTCCCCGGCGGCGCCCGGATCGTCGAACCTGGCCAGCAGCACGACCTCGGCCTCGACCGACAGGCCCATGTTCTTCCACGCGTCGACCGCGGCCAGGCAGTGCTTGTCGACCAGCTCGAGGGCGGCGGGGGTGAGCCCGGCCGCGGCACTCGCCGCCACTGCCCGCCCGGCGTCCACGATCGACGAGAAGTAGCCGGCGACGGTGATCGCGGGCGGTGGCAACGGCCGCAGCCGCACGGTCACCTCGGTGACGATCCCGAGCGTGCCCTCCGAACCGACGACCAACCCGACGAAGTCGTAGCCCGCAACCCCCTTGGCCGTCCGCCGGCCCAGCCGGACCAGCTCGCCCGTACCGGTGACCATCTGCAGCCCGATCACGTAGTCCCGGGTCACGCCGTACTTGACGCAGCAGAGCCCGCCGGCGTTGGTCGCGACGTTGCCGCCGATGGTCGACCAGGGCGAGCTGGCGGGATCCGGTGGATACCAGAGTCCCTCGCGCGCCACGGCCGCCCGAAGGTCGTCGTTCACCACCCCGGGCTGGACGACCGCGATCCGCTCGAGGGGATCGACCTCCAGCACCTGGTCCATCCGGTCGAGGGCCAGCACGATGCACCCGTCGGTTGCGTTGGCCCCGCCGGAGAGGCCGGTCCCGGCACCCCGGGCCACCACCGCTACCCGGTGGCGGAAGCAGGCCGCGACGACCGACTGCACCTCCTCGGGTGCCGTCGCCCGGACCACCGCCAGGGGTGTGCCCACAGCAGCCCACTCGGCCTCGTCGTGCGCGAGCGAGGCCATCACATCCGGATCGCGGATGACTCGGTGCGGCGGGACCCCCAGCTCAGCGAGAACCCCCGTGCCGGTCTCGATGGTCGTCATAGGTCCTCCAGGACACTCGGCAAGCAGCGAGGAACTCTCGGGCCACTCCCATGATGTCGCTACGTCCGGACTGCCAACGATACGGCCGGAGGCGGGTACCGGTGTGCCTCGACGGCGCCTCCGGGACCATGCCGTTGTCCGCACGGCTAAACGGCGGCGCGTAACTGTGGACGCAGCTCCATTGCGCCGGTCGCGCTCGCGGCGCGACAGTGTGGCACGGCCCTGCCCGCGATCGTCGGTCGAGGAGAGAAGCGAGATGGTCAACAACGGTGTGGCCAACAGAGACCCGAGATCAAGCGGCCTCGCGCCTGTACGCCGCGGCGGACCCGGCTCGGAGGAGTGCGACGACCCCGTCGTCAACGGTCCTGATCATTCGTTCATGCGGCTGCAGATGCCGGTGTGGAACTTCCTGATGGATCACTACTTCCGGATGGAGATGGACGGTTGGCAGCGGTTGCCCGAGCGCCCGTCACTGCTGGTGGGCGTGCACTCCGGTGGGTCGCTGACGATGGATGCGTGGACGGTGGTGTTCCAGTGGTACCGCCGCTTCGGTACCGCCCGGATCCTGCACGGCACCGCACACGACCTGCTGATGAAGGCTCCCGGTCTCGGTGACTACTTCCGCGCCACCGGGGTCATCTCGCCGACCAGGGAGGCGATGGGCGCGGCCCTGCGGGCCGGCCACGACGTGGTGCTCTGGCCCGGTGGCGAGCAGGACTCGATGCGCAGCTGGCGCAAGCGGGACACCGCCGTACTGGCCAACCGCAAGGGGTTCATCCGATTCGCCATCGCGGCGCAGGTGCCGATAGTCCCCATCGCGACCGTGGGCGGGCATGACACCGTGTTCGTGCTGTCCGAGGGGCGGTTCATCGCGAAGTGGACCGGGCTCGGCAAGCGGCTGCGCGGCGCGACACTGCCGGTCATCGCCGGATTCCCGTTCCCGCTGGCGATCGAGGCTCTGCCGATGCACCTCCCGTTACCGGCGAAGATCCGTACCGAGGTTCTCGATCCGATCGAGCTGACTGACGACGTGGACAAGGCCGATGACCGCCTGTACGTCGATGCCGTGTACGGAGAGGTCGAGCGCAGAATCCAGGCGGGGATGGACGGGTTGGCCCGGCGCCGCTCGTTTCCAGTCTTCGGCTGAGTGCGGGAAGCCGGAAAGCCGTCCCTTTCCGGGGTAGTGCTCAGGAGCCGCTGGTGAGATCCCGGTGCCCTACCAGTCGCCAGGCGCCGAGCGCGGTGTTCAGTTCGCTCGTGGCGACGGGGTCCTCGATGGAACGGCCGGTGTGCTCGGCGAGCTTGCGCAGTCGGTATCGGACGGTGTTCGAGTGCAGGTAGAGCTTCTCGGCCGTTCTCCGCATGGACCCGGAGCAGGCCAGCCACATTTCGAAGGTGTCCAGCAACGTGTCCCGCTCGTGTTCGGGGAGGTGCAACACGGGTCCCAGTACGTGCTGGGCGATCGCCGCGGCCGCGTCCGGAGCCGCGGCCGCCAGAACCGCGACCGGGGTGTCGGCGAAGCAGCGCACCTTGACCTCCGGATGCGGGCGGCTGCGTAGCGCGACCCCGGCGAGGTAGAGGGCGCTCGGGGCATTGGCCAGTAGCGTGAAAGTCGGGCTGACTCCGACATGTCCGGTCGCGTGCCGCGTGAGGCGCTCCACCGAGTCGGTCGGGTCGGTGTCGGGCAACGAGATGATGCCCACGGCCTGGTGCGGATCCAGTCTCCACGCCGAGGCGACGTCGATCTGGCGGAGGCTGGCGGCGATACCCGGCACCGGGTCGCTGCTCGGCGAGTCCGCCGCCGCGACGACGACGAGGAAGTACCCGGTGAACGGCATGCCCAGCCGGTTGGCGGTCTCCCACAGCGCACGCTGCTCGACGATGGTCCCGGTCGTGAGAGCGTCGACCATGGCGGATCGCTCGTGCTCCTGCTGCAGGAGCATCTCCGTCGTCGCATCGCGGTAGGCGTCGGTCACGTCCTGGCCGAAGTGGTCCGCACGCCACCACAGTTCACCGGCGACATCGATGACCTGGCGGGTGTCACCGATGCCCGAGGAGAGCAGGACGTCACTGATGGTGTCCCAGAGCAATGCGAAACCGCTGCGGTAGGCGGACAGCACATCAGGCAACGGGATGCCGATGCTCGCGTGGAGTCGTCCGGTCTGGCGGGGCGGAGACCCGCGCGGATCTCCGGTGCCTGGCTCCTGGTCGAGCACGTAGGTGATGTTGTTCTCCACGATGTCGCGCAGCGCCTCGTGGGACAGCAGCGTCTCATCGCGGTACGACGGGATCGTGTCCAGGATGCGGGCCACCGTACGGTCCACCAGGCCGGGCAGGTGCGGGCGTAGCACCGGGGCAATGCGCGCAATCGCGCGCATCTCATCCGGGTGCGTCATGCGGAGACCATACGACCTGGGTCACATGCACGGCATTGTCCGCGCGGACAATTGACGGCTACCCGAGTTTGCTTGTGCGTCCATTGCCGGTGAGGTGCCTTCGAGAGAAACATGTTCCCCCTGCGCAAGGCCGTTAACCGCGTCGCCAATTGCCTGGTCGCACCGGACTGTGCGCCGAGAGCGCATGGACCGTGCGATCGGATCGGCCAATCAAGGGGGACTCGCCGATGACAAGCGCAGACTACTTCCGCAACCAGGGAACCGGGCTCACCCAGCTGGCGTCCGGGAATCCCGATCGTCCGTACGACGAGATCAACATCTCCCAGAAGTCGTTCTGGTCCACCACCGCCGACGAGCGGGAGAAGACGTTCGCGGTGCTGCGTCGGGAGCGGCCGATCACCTGGCAGCCGCCGTTCGAGGAGAACCTGCTTCCGGTCGAGGGCGACTACGGTTACTGGGCGATCACCACGCATCGGCATCTGGCGGAGGTGACCAAGCGCAACGATGACTTCCTGTCCGGGCCGGGGATCGTGGGCGACAACCTGCCGGTGGAGATGCTGGAGTCGGCGCAGTCGATCATCGCGATGGACCCGCCCCGCCACACCAAGCTGCGCCGGCTGGTCTCGGCCGCGTTCACCCCTAAGCAGATGCGTCGCATCGAGGACCAGATCAAGGCCAATGCCACCAAGGTCGTGGACAACCTGATCGAGAAGGCCGAGGCGTCAACGGACGGCTGGGTGGACTGGGTAGCCGAGTGCGGGGCGCTGCTGCCGATGCACAACTTCAACGACATGATGGGCGTGCCCGACGGGGAGCGGCAGCGCACCAGCCACGAGATGACCGTGTTCATGTCCTGGGGCGACGAGGAGGTCGCTGGGGCCACCACCGAGGAGAAGCTCGGCGGGATGCTGCGGTCGTTGACCTACATGCATGAGCTGTCCCAGCGGACGGTCGAGGATCGGCGGGCGAACCCGAAGGATGACCTGTTCACGTCGCTGGCGCGGGCCGAGGTGGACGGTGAGCATCTGACCGATCATGAGATCGGTTCGTTCTTCGTGCTGCTGACCATCGCCGGCAACGACACCACCCGGCAGTCCCTGGCTCACGGTATTCGCGCGCTGACCACGCATCCCGAGCAGCGGAAATGGTTGATGGAGGACCTGGAGGGACGGGTCAACACGGCGGTCGAGGAGATTGTGCGCTGGGCCACCCCGATCATGACGTTCCGGCGGACCGCGTCGCGGGACTGCGAGCTCGACGGCGTGCAGATCACCAAGGGCGACAAGCTGGTGATGTTCTACAGCTCGGCCAACCGCGACGAGCAGGCGATCGACCGCCCGCACGAGCTGGACCTGTCGCGCAGCCCGAACCCGCACATCTCCTTCGGCGGCGGCGGCATCCACCACTGCCTGGGCAACCAGCTGGCCCGCTTCCAGCT
>Ga0070741_10019692_pt1 | contig 10747 bp, 9 predicted proteins | sample Coa_R1_4_FD_66440 | JGI IMG/M metagenome (GOLD analysis project Ga0070741, IMG submission 66440) | Surface soil microbial communities from Centralia Pennsylvania, which are recovering from an underground coalmine fire - Coalmine... | ecosystem: Environmental > Terrestrial > Soil > Unclassified ... | reverse complement strand
CGCGATCGCCCATTCGCCGATGAGGAGATCGTCGGACGAGCCGAGCGGTGCGACCGGGAGATTGGTCGCGGGGATCTTGAGGACCGCGAGATCGTTGACCTCGTCGACGCCGAGGACTTTGGCGGTGTAGCTGGTACCATCGCGGAGTGCGACCGAGACGCGCGACGCGCCAGCCACGACATGGGCGTTGGTGACGATGACGCCATCCGTTCGAATGACGAACCCGGTGCCCAGGCCTGGTACCTTTTGCTGGGCATTGCCGCCGAAAAATGCGTCGAACGGGTCCTGCGACCGCTCGATGACCTCGACCTGGATCGTCACGACGGACGGTGAGATTTTCGCGACCGCGTCGGTGAGCGCGGTGCGCCTGATCCCTGCCGTCGGCGGAGATGGACGCACCTGCTTCGCTGGCGGTGTGGCATCACGTACCGTCTGCGCGTCGCCGCCAGCACATCCCGCCAGCGCCACCAAAAGAAAAAGTCGCTTCATGAACCCGCGCCGATTTCCGCCAAGAACCGATCCACGCCACGATCGGTGAGTGGATTGACGAGCAATGCGTGCAGGAGCTGTGGCTCTACGGCGAGTATGTCAGCGCCCGCCCTCGCGCATCGCCCAAACTGCGCCGGTCCTCTCGGGCACCAGGCCATGACGTCGCATTCGAACCCGTGCTGCAAGAGCAGGGAAGTGGTTTCTCGTACGACGTCCGCGCCATCGATCCCGTAGAGATCGAGATGGTCGATGCCGATGCTCACGACAGAGGCACCTGCTTTTGCGGCTAGAGCCGCTTGGGCAGTTGTGTAGACGAGCGTCGCCGTGACCTTTACGCCCTCAGCTCGGAGCCGTCGCAGCGCACCCAGGGTATCCTCGACGAGCGGCACGGCGACCACGATCTGATCGCTGATCTTCGCGAGCTCGTGTCCGAGCCGATACGCGTCGGCCGCGTTCACCGACTCGACCGCGGCGCATACCGGCACATCGACCGTATCGCAGATGGCCGTCAGGATGTCCTTCGCGTCCCGCCCCGACGCGTCGGCTTCGCGCGCCAGAATCGCGGGTGAGGCGACGACGCCGTCGAGAAAGCCACACTCGCTCGCCCAGCTGATTTCCTGCGTGTCCGCGGTCGCCAGATAGATCTTCATAGGCTCACATAGAGGTCAGCTGGATACGAGACCCGCTCCAACACCAAGGCATGTGCCGGCGCGGGTGCGGACGTCTCGCTGTTGTCGCTCGCATCGAGCAAGCGCGCCACGTCGCCGGGGTCGCGTCGTCCGCGTGCCGCATCGACCATCGTGCCGACCAGAAATCGCACCATGTGGTGCAGAAACCGGTTGGCCTCGATCTCGAAAACTAGGGCCGTCCCGTCGCCCGCGTCACACCAGTGCGCATCGGCGATGTCGCACCGGTGAGTGTCGGTCTCCGGCGCCGTTCCCTGAACGGCGTATGCCCGGAAGCAGTGCTCGCCGCGGATGGCTTGTGCCGCGTCGCGAAGGACCGTGCGATCGAGGCGATCCTCGATCCACCACTCGTATCGCCGCCGGAACGGCGAACGCGACGCATCATCTGTCCCGATGCGATACGAGTACCGCCGGGAGACCGCGTCGTAGCGCGCATGAAACTCGGGCGCCATGTCATACGCCGCGGCGACCCACACGTCGTTGGGGAGGATCGCATTCAAGGCGCGTCTGAGGCGGGCCGAGGACCAGGACTCCGGCACCATCGTCCCAACTGCCTGGCCACGCGCATGCACGCCGGCGTCCGTGCGTCCGGCGCCGATGGCCTTGGTCTCTCGATTACACAACCGGGTGAGCGATGCCTCGAGCACGCCTTGCACCGTGCGCGTCTCAGGCTGACGCTGCCACCCCGCGAAGTCGGCTCCGTCGTAGTGCAACACGAGCTGGACCGAATGCTCCGCCATTGCGAAAACTACGCGGTTTAGTGCTGTCGGACAAACTGGTTAGAAACGACGCCCCGTCCCACTCGTCGCTCTACGCATGGCCCCGCGAACCCTCCAATCCCTGGCGCACGCTCTTGCGAGCGCGCCAGACCTCGACGCGGCCCTCGTCGCGCTCGGCGAGGGTCTGGCGGAGGTCGACCGGACCGCCTACGTGGCGCTCCTGCGGTACGATGGGCGAAGAGAGATGATCGTCGACCGGCTGACGCCGACCGGTGGGACCGTGGGTCGCACCATGGTCGAGACGACGTTCGACCATCTGTCGGCGCCGATCCGACACGTGGTGTCCCAAGGGGCCGAGTTCGTGGATCTGGGCGACCAGTCGCAGGAGTATGCGCGCCTTTTCGGCATGATGCCGTTCGCGGACGGGGGCATGCTGGCGCTACGCGGGATCCGATTCGACGGCTACCTGGCGGCGGTCGTCGCCCTCTACGAGTCGAAGAAGATCTTTGGCACGCGTGCGTCCGAGCGTTTCGCGCCGTTCGTGGCGCTCTTCGAGCTCGGGTTCGCGCGGTTCGCCGAGCGGGAAGCGCGTGACGAAGCGGTTCGCCATGTCGAGGACGTCACGCACCGGGTCCACGGCGAATACGTCAAGAAGCTGGCGGCGCTGGAGCGGCGCCTCGGCGCGAAGCAGTCGACCACGGCCTCCGCCAGTCTGACCGCGAGCCAGGAGCACAAGGCGACCGCGTCGCGGCTGATCGAGCTCGAGGCCGAGATGGCGCGGGCCAACGAGCAGGCGCGCCAGGCCGCGAAGCGCGCCGAGGAGCTGGAGCAGCAGGTCGCCGCGGCCACGCCAAAGTTCGAGCAGATGCAGGTCGAGCTGCACCGGCGGAGCGAGCTACTCCGCCAGAAGACACGCACGCTGTACCTGATCGACAAAGTCATGACGCTCGACAACGTGGCCACCGACCCGCGGAAGCTGATCGACGGTCTCCTGGCGCTCGTGGGCGACGACATGGCCGCCCAGCGGTGCTCGCTGATGCTGGTGGCGCCGGAGCCGGGCTACCTGTATCTCGCCGCCGCCCGCGGCCTCGCGCCCCATATCGTCGAAGGTTCACGGATCGCGATCGGCGAGGGCGTGGCCGGCCGCGTGGCCGCCTCCCGCGAGCCGATCCTCGTTCAGGACGTCGAAGCCGCCCAGTCTCACCCGCTCTTGCGCGACCAGTACTTTACGACCGGGTCTTTCATCAGCTTCCCTTTGATTTACCACGATTCCCTGGTCGGTGTCGTGAACCTGACGAATCGCGCGCAGCGTGGTGTATTCATCGAAGAGGACGTGGAGCGCGTGCGGCTCCTGGGCCTCGTGATCTCGCTCGTCGTCTCGCACGCCCGCCTCGTCGAGCGGCTCCCCCGGACTCCGGCCGCCGGAGCCCTGGTTGCCAACTGAGGCCCTGCGCGACGCGCTTCGCGCGCTCGCGCACGGCCGACCGCTTTCCGCTCCAGAGGTCCGGGCAGCGTTCGGCGTCATCATGCGCGGCGAGTCCACGCCGGCGCAGACGGCTGGCGTCTTGATGGCCCTCCGCTCCCGCGGCGAGACGCCGGAGGAGTTGGCGGGCGCCGTCCAGGCGCTCCGCGACGCGATGATCTCGCTCCCTCATCCCGAGCCGCACACCCTCGTCGACACCTGCGGTACGGGTGGCGGCGCCGTCACGACCTTCAACATCTCGACCGCCGCCGCCTTCGTCGCCGCCGCGGCCGGCGTCCGTGTCGCGAAGCACGGCAATCGCTCCTACACCTCGCGCTGCGGCAGCGCCGACGTGCTGGAAGCGCTCGGCGTCCCACTCGAAGTCCCGGTCGAGACGATGTCGTCAGTCCTGGCCGAAGCCGGCATCGTTTTCATGTTCGCGCCGCGCATGCATCCGGCGATGCGACACGTGGGCCCCATCCGCCGCGAGCTCGGCGTGCCGACGATGATGAACCTGGTCGGCCCCTTGGCCAACCCAGCCAATGCCACCCGCCAGGTCATCGGCGTCGGCGACCCCGAACGCCTCTCTTTGGTAGCAGACGCCGCCCGCACGCTAGGCTTTGCCCGCGCCCTCATCGTCCACGGCGCACCAGGCCTCGACGAGATCTCCCCACTCGGCGCGACCCAAGTCGTCGAAATACGCGATGGCGTTCGCCGCGAGTGGACGATCGACCCGGCCGAGCACGACCTCGCGGGCCCCGCCTCTCATCTCGCCTGCGGCGACCCACAAGACAACGCCCTGATCATCCGCGAAGTCCTCGGCGGCCGCGGCCCCGAAGGCGCCCGCGCCGCCGTGGCGCTCAACGCAGCCGCCGCGATCTACGTCGCCGACCTCGCCGATACGTACGCGGCCGGACTCACGCGTGCGACCGCGACGCTCGACTCGGGCGCGGGTCTCGAAGTCCTCGATCGCATGCTGGCCGCCTACGGAGCCCACGCGCGCTAGTAGCGGCGCAGCACTCCGACGACGACGCCCTGGATCGAGATGTCGTTCTCGTGCACATAGATCGGCGACATCGTGTCGTTCGCGGGCTGGAGCCGAATCCGGCCGTCACGCTCGCGATAAAATTTCTTGACTGTTGCCGAATTGCCGCCAAGCATGGCAATGACCATCTCGCCGTTGTCGGCGCTCTGCCGCTCGTTGACGACGACGAAGTCCCCGTCCCGAATCTGCTCGTCGATCATCGAGTTGCCGCGGACGCGGAGGACGTAGTGTTGGCCGTTGCGTCGTACGAAATCTTCGGGGACGGAGACATGCTCATCGACGGCGATTGACTCGATCGGCGCACCGGCGGCGACGGCACCCATGAGCGGGAGCTCGACCGCGCGAGGGAATGCCTCGGACGGCAGAATCTCGATCGCCCGGCTCTCGTTGTAGTTGCGCTTGATGTATCCTTTGCGCTCGAGATTGCTCAGGTGCTCGTGCACCGTGGCTAACGAGTTATAGTTGAACTGCGAGGCGATCTCCTCGAAGCTCGGCGCGTATCCGTTGGCCTCGGTATAGCCCGTCAAGAAGGTCAGAATCTCGCGCTGCCGTTTCGTGAGCGGCATGACTACCCTCGCAATTGGATGTCGTTCCCGAACAGCTTCCGAACCAACACTTTAGCCGAATATCGCCCGAAGTGCAAGGATCTCATCACTGGCAGCCGCCCACTGGGACACTCGGCGAGCTCGTCGACCGAGCGTATGACCGTGCTCGGCAGCTCGATGTCGAAGCGCTGAAGGCCGCGGTGTCCGCCGCGCCGGTCCCTCCATCGTTTGCCGACGCGCTTCGGCGAGACGATGTCGCCGTTATCGCGGAGATCAAGCGTCGGTCGCCGTCACTGGGCGACATCAATACCTCGCTCGACCCCGTCACGCGGGCTCGTGCCTATGTTGACGGGGGAGCCGCCGCTCTGTCGGTGCTCACCGAACCAGACCGATTTGGGGGTTCGCCCGACGATCTGAAGGCGGTGCACGGGGCCGTCGCCGTGCCACTCCTCAGGAAGGATTTCACGGTCGATTTCTCACAGATTCTCGAAGCGCGGGCGCTCGGCGCCTCCGCTGTGCTGTTGATCGTGAAAGCTCTCGACCCGGTCGATCTCGAAGACCTCATCGAGGAAACCACGGCGCTCGACCTTACGCCGGTGGTCGAGATCCACAACGAAGCCGAGCTCGATGTCGCGTTGTCCCTGGAGGCGACGGTGATCGGCGTCAACAATCGCGATCTCGAAACGCTGGCGGTCGACCCGCAGAACTCGATTCGTCTCATGCACAAGATTCCACCGTGGGTGATCGCGATCGGCGAGAGCGGGATCACCCATCGGTCTGGCGTCGAGGCGCAAGCGAATGCGGGCGCGGATGCCATCCTGTGCGGCTCGGCCGTCTCCGCCGCCGAAGATCCCGCGGCGATGGTCCGAGCCCTGGTCGGCGTCCCTCGGCTGTGCCGGCCGTAAAGTTCTGCGGGCTGCGTCGTGCCGAGGACGCCGCGGCGGCTGTGGACCTGGGTGCGGCCTACGTTGGTGTGATCTTCGCTGGCGGACCTCGCCAAGTGACCGTCGACGAGGCCCGGCGCATCCTGGAGCCCACTCGTGGCCGTGCGCGAGCCACCGGCGTGTTCGGCGCGATGTCGCCGGACGCGATCACGCAAGTCGTCGAGCAGGTTGGGCTCGACGTGGTCCAACTTTCGGCAGACCCCGACGCCGACATCGTTGAGGCCGTCCGCTCTGTGACACGCGCCGAGGTCTGGGCGGTCGTGCGATGCGGGGCGACATTGCCGGAGTCCGCGAGCGCACTATTTACTCACGCTGACGCGGTATTGTTGGACGCCAAGGTCGCGGGACGACTCGGCGGCACCGGTCACACACTGCCATGGAACGACCTGGCACCAGCGGTCAACGCGATCCGATCTGACCGACGCTTGATTCTGGCGGGCGGTCTGACGCCGGACAATGTGCGGCTGGCGATCGAGGCGCTGGCGCCAGATGTAGTCGATGTGTCGTCCGGCGTGGAATCCGCGCCGGGAATCAAAGATCACGAACGGATGCGAGCGTTTTATGAACGATCGATTTGGTGAATTTGGGGGACGTTATGTCCCGGAGACGTTGATTCCAGCTCTGGAAGAACTGGATTGCGCGTTCGAGGCGTCATTAACCGATCCCAATTTCTTGGCCGAGTGGCAAGACCTGCTGACGAATTACGTCGGACGCCCGTCGCCTTTGAGTCGCGCCCCCCGTTTTTCGGAGCGGGTCGGCGCTCCGGTGTTTCTCAAACGCGAAGACCTGAACCACACCGGCGCCCACAAGATCAACAACACGGTGGGACAGGCGCTGATCGCCCGGCGGATGGGAAAGACCCGGATCATCGCCGAGACCGGCGCCGGGCAACATGGCGTGGCGACTGCTACGATTTGTGCCCGATTTGGGTTGCAATGCGTCGTGTACATGGGCGCCGAAGACATGCGGCGCCAAGAACTGAATGTCTATCGGATGCGGCTGATGGGAGCGTCGGTCATCCCGGTCGAAAGCGGTACTCGCACGCTCAAGGACGCGACTACGGAAGCGATCCGCGACTGGGTCACCAATGTCACTGACAGCCACTACATAATCGGATCCGTGGTCGGCCCGGCCCCTTATCCTCGTATGGTGCGTCACTTCCAATCCGTAATCGGTCGCGAGGCGCGCGAGCAGATGCTGTCGCACGCCCAACGTCTGCCGAAGACGGTCGTCGCCTGCGTTGGAGGTGGGTCAAACGCCATGGGCATTTTCGCCGGATTTGTCGACGACTCGGATGTCGAGCTCGTGGGCGTCGAAGCCGCGGGCCGTGGCCTGCATACCGGCGAGCACTCCGCGTCGCTCGCCTGCGGTCGTCCGGGGGTCCTCCACGGCAGCCTCTCATACCTCCTCCAGGACGCGGCTGGCCAAGTCCACCCCGCGCACTCCATCTCGGCCGGTCTCGATTATCCCGGCGTTGGTCCGGAGCACTCGTATCTCAAAGACAGCGGCCGCGCCGAGTACGTGGCGGTGACCGATGATGAGGCGGTCGAGGGCTTCGAGCTCCTGAGCAAGACCGAAGGCATTATCCCCGCGCTCGAGAGCGCGCACGCGGTGGCGTGGATCGCCAAGACGGCGGGGCGGTGGCAGGCTGACGAGCCGGTGCTGCTCTGCGTGAGCGGCCGCGGCGACAAGGATGTCGCTCAGCTGAGCGCCCGAGAGAAATGAGCGCCACCGCCGCGCAGGTCGCCGAGCATGATGATGATGCCCCGGAAACGCCGTTTCCGCCGGCGCCGATCATCGAGATGCTCAAGCTGTTCACCAAAGGCGTCCGCGCGCACCAGCTGTACATGCACAACAACCCGACGTACCTGAAAGCGCTGGAGCTGCTGCGCCACGGGTTCGCGCCGGTGTGGGAACATACGGACACCATCACGCTCACGATCACGGAGAGCACGCTCGTCTGGGAAGGCGTGACGGTGCTCGACGAATCGAGTAAGTCCTCCGAGAGCCTCGCCTGGACGTTCTACAAGGACGGCGTCCGCGAGCTGCGCTTCGAGAAGGGATTCGAGGAGTCGGACCTCGTCGCCTTCCTGGACGTCATCCAGCGCGCCCGCCGCAACTCCGAGGATGACGACCTCCTGGTGATGTTGTGGGAGAACGACCTGGCGCACCTGCGCTATCGCTACATCGACGCCGGCAACGATGCGGCGGGCGTGCCCGATTTTTCGTCCGAGACGCCCGAGCCGCGCGTCATTGAGCCGCCGGGACCGGATGACGCGCCAACACCCGACGAAAGTCTCCTCCAGTCGCGGCCTGGCACGGTGAGTCTCGAGGACTTCGACTCGACGCTCTATTTCCTCGACCAACATGAGGTCGAGTACCTGAAGGGCGCCGTGGAGGCGGAGTACGCGAGCGATTTGCGAGCGAATGTGCTCGCGATGCTGCTCGATATCTTCGAGCTGCAGGCGGACGGCGCGGTCCGGACTGAGATCGGGGAAATCCTCGACGGCCTGATGCTGCTGCTCCTGAGCGCCGCGCAGTTCCGGTCGGTCGCGTACCTGATCAAGGAGACGCGCGATGCCGCCGAGCGCACGAAGGGGCTCGAGCCGGCGCACCGTGCGTTGTTGGCCAAGATTCCGGATCGGCTGAGCGATCCGCAGGCCCTTGCGCAGGTGCTGCAGTCGCTCGATGAGGGACACGAGCTTCCGCCGCAAGAAGACCTGAACGCGCTGTTCGATGAGCTTCGTCCCTCGTCGCTCGGGACGATCTTCGACTGGATCGGCCGGGTCAACAACCCCGCCATGCGCACCTTGCTGCAAACCGCGGGCTCCCGCCTGGCCGCCGCGAACACGGCGGAGCTCATGAAGCTGATCGGCCACAGCGATCGGGTGATCGCGGTCGAAGCGATCCGCCGCGCCGGCGCCATGAAAAGCGCGGCCGCCGTCGCGCCGCTCGGCAAGCGCACATCGGATCGCGATCCGGGCACGCGCCTCGCCGCGGTGCAAGCGCTGGCCGATATCGGCTCCGCCGGCGCGCTGCAATGGCTCGAGCGCGCGGTCGAAGACGAAGACCGCGATGTGCGGGTCGCCGTCGCGCGCGCGCTGACGGCCCGTGCCTATCGCCCGGCGCTGCCCAAGATCGAGTCGATCGTGAAGGGCAAGGCCATTCGCGATGCCGATCTCACGGAGCGCATGGCCATGTTCGAAGCGTTCGGCGCGCTGTCGGGCGACGCGGGCGTGCCGCTCCTCGACAAGATGCTGAACGAGCGGACGTTCCTTGGGAAACGCGAGGAACCGGAGCTCCGCGCGTGTGCGGCGATGGCGCTGGGTCGCATCGGCACCGACAAGGCCACCGCGTCGCTCCGCAAATCGGTGAACGAGAAGGACGTCATCGTGCGCAACGCGGTGAGCAAGGCGCTCCGCGGAGGGAATAGTCAGTCATGACGGCGCCCGTCAAGAAGCCACCGCGCGAAGGGGTTTCCAATCCCCACCGGAACGAATCCGGCTCGGATGCCGCGGTTCGGAAGAGCGGCCGGGCGTTTATCGTCACGTTCTACGGCGCGGTCCGAGCGATCAAGCTCTATCCGGTCGAGAACGCCGCTGTGCAGAAGGCGCTCGACGATCTGACGCAATCGAGCCGGCTCTTACTGCACCAGGAGAAAGAGCTCGAGTTCCGGGCGAGCGGCGAATTCATTTTCATCAACGAGACGCGGCTGCGGCTGGATGTCGACAACTACACGAGCTTCAGTAACCTGATCTCGCTGTTCCGCGCGAATGGCGTGGGCTCGTTGCGGGTCATGGAAGGGGTCACCGCGCGCGAGTGGCTCGTGCTCCTGTCCCTGCTCCAGGCGCCGGGCAACGAAGGGGCCGAGGAGCGGTATTTCCAGCTGGCTGGGAAGCTCGAGCAGGCGAAGGTGCATGCGTTCGAGTTCGGGCCGCCGGTCGACGCCGGGCTCGATGCGGAAGTCAAGGAGCAGGTGAAGGAGGCGGCGAAGCGGACGTATCGCCAGTCGGTCGCCGTCACCAAAGAGTGCATTAACTCGGTCCGGCTCGGGAAAGCCCCGAACGTCAAGCGGCTGAAACGCGTGGTGCAGGGGATCGTCGACGCGATCCTGAACGACGAAACATCGCTCTTCGGCCTGACCACGATCCGCGATTATGACGAGTACACGTTCACGCACAGCGTTAACGTGTGTATCTTCTCGGTCGCCCTCGGCCGACGACTCGGTCTCGGGAAGCTCCAGTTGTATGATCTGGGGCTGGCGGCGTTGTTTCACGACATTGGCAAAGCGCGCGTCCCGGTGGACGTGCTGAACAAGGCTGACGGACTGTCCGAGGAAGAGTGGCGGCTCATCACGAATCATCCCTGGCTCGGCGTGCTCTCGCTGTTCCGCATGCGTGGCACGCAGGATCTCCCGTATCGGTCGATGGTGGTGGCGTACGAGCACCACATGAAGACCGACCTGACGGGCTATCCCAAGGTTGTCCGCCCGCGCCAGATGTCCATCTTCAGCAAGATCGTCGCGGTCGCCGACGGCTTCGACGCCGCGACCTCGCGGCGCGCGTATCAGACCGATCCGCTCTCGCCCGCGGCCGTCCTGCAGGAGATGCGGGACAATCCGAAGCGCGGCATGGATCCGGTGGTCGTCAAAGCGTTCATCAACTTGCTCGGGTTGTACCCCGTGGGAACGCTGGTCGTGCTCGATACCTTCGAGTTGGGGATCGTGCACTCGGCGAATCCGAATCCCGAGGTGATGTCGCGGCCGATCGTGCGGATCGTGAGCGATCCGCAGGGGAACATCCTGCATCCGGGCACGCTCGTCGACATGGCCGAGAAGAATGCCAGCGGCGTGTACGC
>Ga0070741_10019691_pt1 | contig 10747 bp, 10 predicted proteins | sample Coa_R1_4_FD_66440 | JGI IMG/M metagenome (GOLD analysis project Ga0070741, IMG submission 66440) | Surface soil microbial communities from Centralia Pennsylvania, which are recovering from an underground coalmine fire - Coalmine... | ecosystem: Environmental > Terrestrial > Soil > Unclassified ... | reverse complement strand
CGTCGTGGAGACGCTCGGCGTCAACCTGGAGCTGTCGCCGCAGAAAGTCGCGCGGTGCATCGAGGAGGTCGGCATCGGCTTTCTGTACGCGCCGCTGCTCCACACCGCCATGAAGCACGTGATGCCCGTGCGGCGCGAGATGGCGATCCGCACCGTGTTCAACATGCTCGGACCGCTCACGAATCCGGCGTCGGCCAACGCGCAGATCATCGGCGTGTACGCCGCCGCGCTCACCGAGCCGCTGGCCCGGGTGCTGGCCGAGCTCGGGACCGTGCGCGCCTTCGTCGTCCACGGCGCCGACAATCTGGACGAGATCTCCAACACCGGCGAGAGTCGCGTGTCGGAGGTGCGGGAAGGCATGGTGCGCTCCTACACCGTGCGTCCCGAGGACTTCGGGCTCGCGAGGGCGACGATCGGTGAGCTGCGCGGCGGCGACCGCGAGGAGAACGCACGGATCATCCGCGCCATCCTCGACGGCGAGGCCGGGCCCCGACGTGACATCGTCCTGATGAACGCGGCGGCCGCGCTCGTGGCCGGCGCGCGGGCGCGCGACTTGAAGGAAGGCGTCGGGCTCGCTGCCCACTCCATCGACGACGGCGCGGCGCTGCGCAAGCTGGAGGCGCTGATCGGGCTGAGCGGCCGGCTCGCGGAGGAGCGATAGCACCGGACAAACAAAGACCGCGCTCACAGGGGCGGATGAGCGCGGTCGAGCCGGCGTTCGGCTAAGCGATGCGGTTCCAGCGGGCGCTGGTCCCGCCCTCCGTTCGTCTGCTCGCCATCTCTTCTGAGCAAGCCGGGTGCCGATCCTGGAACACGCCGATTTTTTCATTTTTCCGTGTGGCGCCCGGGGCCCCCGGGTGGCCGGGAGTGCACATCGTTGCCGATTCAATGGTCATCCGTTGCCCTGTTTTACCGCGGACGGCAGCGCGCGCCAGGAACGTCCCCGCATGGGGCGCCCCGGACCCGGAGACGCGGGCGTCGAGCCGGGCTCTGCTTGCGCCGTCGGCGCAAGGCGCCGTACAATGGCCGCGTATCGCCGTAGCGCACAAGCTCCCGTGGTTCCTGTCTTCCCCGGTCAGCGCGTCGGCGGTCTCGTTCGCGGCGCACAGTTCTAGAACACCGACGGAGGGTTCGGAGAGTTGACGGCACGCGTTCCGCGGTATCACCGCATCGCCGAGACGCTGCGTGACCGCATCCGCGAAGGCGCGCTCACGCCGGGCTCCCGGCTCGACAACCAGCGCGCGCTCGCGAGATCGTTCGGCGTGACCCTCATGACGCTGCGCCAGGCGCTCGAGCTGCTCGAGCGTGAGAACCTGATCGCGCGGCGCCACGGGCTCGGCACGTTCGTGGCCGCGCCGTCGATCGACTACGACATCCTGCAGCTGCGCCGCTTCGCCGGGGATCTGTCGGCACAGGGCGAGCACGTCACCACGCGCGTGCTCGGCAGCCGGCTGACGCCGGTCGATCGGCGCGTGACCGACGCGCTGCGGCTCCGGCCGCGCGGCCGCGTGGTGGTCATCGAGCGGCTGCGGCTGGTGGACGGACATCCGATGAGCCTGCAGCGCTCGTTCCTGCCGCCCGTGCTCGGCGAGCGCGTCCTCGAGGCCGATCTCGGCGTGACGCCGCTCATTCAGGTGCTCGAGTTCAAGCTCGGCGTCACCATCGAGCGGGCCAGCGAGAGCGTCTCGGCGGTGCGGCTCGGCCGCCGCGAGGCCCGTGAGCTCGGCTGTCTGGCCGGCATCCCGGCCTTCGAGTCCGAGCGCGTCTCCTACGATCCCGCCGGGGCGCCGGTGGTCTTCGATCGCGTCTACATCCCGGGGGACCGCTTCCGCATCACCCGGGAACTTCACTACGAGCTGTCCGAGCGAGGAGCGACCTCATGAAGATCGTGGTAGCCGTCAAGCAGGTGCCGGACACCGCCACGCAGGTGAAGATCTCCGGCGCCGATCCGAAGGCGATCGACACCGCGGGCATCACGTGGATCGTGTCGCCCTACGACGAGTTCGCCGTCGAGGAAGCGCTGCGCATCAAGGAAAAGCGCGGCCAGGGTGAAGTCGTGGCCGTCTCGCTCGGCCCCGATCGCGTGAAGGAAGCGCTCCGTTCGGCGCTGGCCATGGGCTGCGATCGCGCCATCCACGTGAACGACCCCGCGCTGGCGACCGCGGACACGCTCATGACCGCGCAGGCGCTGGCCGCCGTGATCAAGCAGGAGCAGCCCGCGCTGGTGATCTGCGGCCGGCAGGCGATCGACGACGACATGGGCGCGGTGGCCGCGCAGATGGCCGAGATCCTGGGCTGGCCGGCGGCGTCCTGGATCATGGAAGCGACCGTGGATGCCGACGCCAAGACCGTTCGCGTGGGCCGGCAGGTCGAGGGCGGGCTCGAGGTGTTCGACCTGCCGCTGCCGGCGGTGGTCTCCGCGCAGAAAGGCCTGAACGAGCCGCGCTATCCGACGCTCAAGGGAATCATGGGGGCGAAGAAGAAGGAGATCAAGGACGTCAAGGCCGCGGACCTCGGCGTGACGGCCGGCGCGCCACAGCTCGCCGTGAAGAATCTCGAGGCGCTGCCGGCGCGGCCGCCGGGCCGGATCATCCAGGGTGACGTCAAGGATGCCGTGAAGGAGCTCGTCCGCGCGCTGCGCGAGGAAGCGAAGGCGATCTGATGGCGAACGCGTTCTGGTGCATCGTCGAGGACGACCGGAAGGGCGCACCCAAGAAGGTGATGGCCGAGGTCATCGGCGAGGCCGCGCGCCTCGCGGGCGGCAACGTCGAGGCGGTGTGGCTGACCGACAAGGCCAGCGACGACGGCATCAAGCAGCTCGGCGCCTGGGGCGCCACCAAGGTCTGGGTTCTGGAGAACGCCGCCTTCGCGCCGTACCGCGGCGAGGTGTGGACGCCGGTGGTGGCCGATCTCGTCAAGCAGCACGCGCCGAAGGCCGTCTTCGCGCCGGTGACGAGCAAGATGCGCGAGTTCGCGGGGCGGCTGGCCGCGCGTCTCGGGGCGGGGCTCTCCGCCGATTCCGTCGGCATGGCGATGGAGGGCGATCAGCTCGTGGCCACGCGCCCGGTGTACGCGGGCAAGCTGCTGGCGAAGATGACCTGGGCGAAGACGCCGTGGATCGCGACCCTGCGGCCGAACGTCTTCAAGCCCGCCGACGCGCAAGCCGGCAAGACCGCACAGGTCGAGAAGCCGAGCGTGACCATTCCGGCCGCGACCATGAAGCTGGTGGAGCGGCGCGAGGAGACGTCGACCGGCCTGCCCGAGCTGACCGAGGCCGAGACCGTGATCTCCGGCGGCCGCGGCATGAAGGGCCCCGAGAACTACGTGATCCTCGAGAACATGGCGTCGGTCATCGGCGCCGCCGTCGGCGCCTCGCGCGCCGCGGTCGACGCCGGCTGGCGGCCGCATCGCTTCCAGATCGGCCAGACGGGCCGCACGATCTCGCCCAAGCTCTACCTCGGCTTCGGCGTCTCGGGTGCCATCCAGCACCTGGCCGGCATGCGGACGTCGAAGGTCATCGTCGCGGTCAACAAGGACCCCGACGCCCCGATCTTCAAGATCGCGGACTACGGCATCGTCGGCGACCTGTTCGAGGTGGTGCCCGCGCTGACGGACGAATTCAAGAAGCTCCTGGAGAAATGACGCGCTAGCATGCGGCTCGAGCTGACCGACGAGCAGCAGATGATCCGGACGATGGCGCGGGAGTTCGCGCAGGCGCACGTCGCGCCCATCGCGTCGGAGATCGACCGCGAGGCGCGCTTTCCTCACGAGACGGTCAAGCGGATGGGCGAGCTTGGCCTGCTCGGGATCATGGTGCCCGAACAGTGGGGCGGGGCGGGCGCCGATACCGTGTCGTACGTCGTCGCGCTCGAGGAGATCTCCAGGGTCTGTGCCTCCCACGGCGTCGTCATGTCGGTCAACAACTCGCTGTACTGCGATCCGATCTGGAAGTACGGCACCGACGCGCAGCGTGCGCGCTTCCTGAAGCCGGTGGCGTCGGGACACGCGCTCGGCTGCTTCGCGCTCACCGAGCCCGAGGCGGGCTCCGATGCCCGCAACCAGCGGACGCTGGCCGTGCGCGACGGCGGGGACTACGTCATCACCGGCCGCAAGATGTTCATCAGCACCGGACGCGAGGCGTCGTTCGTCCTCGTGTTCGCGCAGACGGACGCCGAGCGCGCGCACCGCGGCATCTCGGCCTTCGTGGTCGAGAAGGGCACGCCGGGGCTCTCGGTGAGCAAGACGGAGGACAAGCTGGGCATCCGCGCCTCCGACACCGCCGAGCTGGTGTTCGACGGCTGCCGCGTGCCCGTCGCCAATCGCATCGGCGAGGAGGGCAAGGGCTTCCACATCGCGCTCGCCACCCTCGATGGCGGGCGCATCGGCATCGCCGCGCAGGCGGTCGGCATCGCGGCCGGGGCGTACGACCGCTCGGTGGCGTATGCGCGCGAGCGCAAGGCGTTCGGCGTGCCGATCGGCCAGCACCAGATGGTGCAGTGGATGATCGCCGACATGGCGACCGCCATCGACGGCGCCCGCCTCATCACGCTGAAGGCCGCAACGCTGAAGGACGCGGGGAAGCCGTACACGAAGGAAGCGTCCATGGCCAAGCTCTTCGCGGCGGAGACGGCCATGAAGGTGGCCACCGACGCCGTCCAGATCCACGGCGGCTATGGCTACATCCGCGAGGCCGAGGTGGAGCGCTACTTCCGCGACGCGAAGATCACGCAGATCTACGAGGGCACCTCGCAGATCCAGAAGCTCGTCATCGCGCGCGAGGTGCTGAAGTGATCGCCTCCGTGCGCGAGTTCACGGAGTACTTCGACGGCGTGCGGCGCCGCACCATCGCGTTCTTCCGGATGATCCCGCCGGCGCGCGTCGACTGGGCGCCCGAGCCCGGCGAGTACACCTGCGGCGACATCGTCCGCCACGTCGCCACATGCGAGAGCATGTTCACCGGCGTCGTTGCCGACGGTGTCTGGCGCTACGACGGCCACGACCGTGCGCTCGGCGCCTCGCGCGACGAAGCGCTTGCCCTGCTCGACGCCCGGCACGCCGAGTCCACGCGGGCTCTGGCCCGCACGGCCGACGCCGCCCTCGCGGAGATCCGCCCGGCGCTGGAGCCGGGTGGCCGCCCGATTCGCGGCTGGCGCGTGCTCATGGCAATGTGCGAGCACGAGATCCACCACCGCAGCCAGCTCGCCTGCTACCTCACACAACTCGGCATCGACGCCCCCGACATCTTCGGCCTCGGCGTCGAAGACGTGCAACGGCTCGCGCCCGGAGCCCCGCCCGCCGCGAACGGTGATCCGACGAGCGCAGCCGCGCCCATCTCTCTCAGCCCACCCACGGCCAACGCGCAAACAGGCCTCCGATACAGGAGACGACCCCAATGACCGGCAAGCGCGAGTGGGAAGACCGCACCTACAAGCCGTTCGTCGGCAAGTCGCCGGAGCGCGACGTCCGCTTCGAGTCGCTGTCGGGCATCCCCGTGCAGCCGCTCTACACGCCGGAGGACGTCGCGGACAAGAGCTACGACGAGCGGCTCGGCTATCCCGGCCAGTACCCGTTCACGCGCGGCGTCTATCCGACGATGTATCGCGGACGGCTGTGGACGATGCGCATGTTCGCCGGCTTCGGCAGGCCCGAAGACACGAACGCGCGCTTCAAGTATCTGCTCGAGCAGGGCCAGACGGGACTCTCCACGGCCTTCGACATGCCGGCGCTGATGGGCTACGACGCCGATCATCCGCGCGCGCGCGGTGAGGTCGGCAAGGAAGGCGTGTCGATCTCGACGCTGGACGACTTCGAGCGGCTCTTCGCCGACATCCCGCTGGGCGACGTGACGACGTCGATGACGATCAACTGCACGGCGTCGGTGGCGCTCGCCATGTATCTGGCCATCGCCGAGAAGCAGGGGGTCGCCTGGGACCGCATCGGCGGCACCATGCAGAACGACATGCTCAAGGAGTTCATCGCCCAGAAGGAATGGATCTGCCCGCCCGAGCCGGCCGTCCGGATCGTGGCCGACATGATCGAGTTCACGTCGAAGCACGTGCCGCGCTTCAACCCCGTGTCGATCTCGGGCTACCACATCCGCGAGGCCGGCTCGACGGCGGTCCAGGAACTGGCGTTCACGCTGGCCGACGGGCTCGGCTACGTCGAGTCCGCCCTGGCGCGCGGCCTCGACATCGACGCGTTCGCGCCGCGGCTGTCGTTCTTCTTCGATATCCACAACGACTTCTTCGAGGAAATCGCCAAGCTGCGGGCCGCGCGGCGCATGTGGGCCCGCTTCATGAAGGAGCGGTACGGCGCCAGGAAGCTCGAGTCCATGCGCCTGCGCACCCACACCCAGACGGCGGGGGTGTCGGCGACAGCGCAGCAGCCGCTGAACAACATCGCGCGCGTGGCCATCCAGGCGCTGGCGGCCGTGCTCGGTGGCGCGCAGTCGCTGCACACGAACTCATACGACGAGACGTGGGCGCTGCCGACCGAGGACGCGGTGACGGTGGCACTGCGCACGCAGCAGATCATCGCCGAGGAGACGGGCACCGCGCTGACCGTCGATCCGCTCGGCGGGTCGTACTTCCTGGAGAAGCTGACGGATCAGATGGAAGCGGCGGCCATGGAGTACATCGCACAGATCGACGCCATGGGCGGCATGATCCGCGCCATCGACAACGGCTTTCCGCAGAAGGAGATCGCCGACGCCGCCTACCGCTACCAGCTGATGGAGGACCGCGGCCAGAAGGTGACCGTGGGCGTCAACAAGTACGCGATGCGCGAGGACAAGCCGATCAACTTCCTGCGGATCGACGAGAGCGTCGAGACCGAGCAGATCGAGCGCGTCGGCCGCTTCAAGGCCGCGCGCGACATGGCGAAGGTCGAGCGGCGGCTCAAGCAGCTGGCGGAGGCGTGTGGCAACGGGCACAACGTGATGCCGGTCCTGATCGACGCGGTGAAGGACTACGCGAGCCTCGGCGAGATCTCCGATGTCTATCGCCAGGTCTTCGGCCTCTATCGCGAGCCGATCATCTTCTAGGCAGGAGGGGCAGGGAGCATGACGGTCACCGCCGCGCTGTCGCCGGAACGCCAGAAGGCCATGGAGTATTTGACGGTCCGCGCCGAGGCCCTGCCGGCGGAGCAGGTCGTCGCGCGATTCCGTGCCGCGGTGGGCGAGTTCGAGGCCGCCATCGCCGGACTCGACGAGGGCGACGCCCGCACGGCCCTGATACCGGGCGAGTGGACGGCGGCACAGGTCGTCGATCACCTCGCGCAGACGACGATCCGCAACGCCGACGAGCTGCGCCACCTGCTCGACGGCCGCCGGCCGCCGGCGCCGCCGGTGTACGAAGCGCTCGTCTCGGGCGCGGCGCATCGCGTCCCGTGGGAGAGCCTCAAGGCCGAGCTGGCGGAGGCCAACGCCGAGTTCGTTGCGCTGCTCCATCGCGCCACACGCGACGCACCCAAGCCCGGCCCGACGGTGAGAACCATCCTCGTCATCAACCGCACGCGCGGCGACGGCGGCGTGGAGCCGGAGTACTTCGAGGCCGAGCTCGGCTGGAAGGGTTATGCGATGACCGCACGATTACACCTGCTCGACCACCGGACGCAGGTGCGCAAGCTGCGCGCGAGAGGGAGTGAGTCATGACAGACGCCATCCGGATCACCCGAACCACGACGCCGAAGGACAAGCCCAGGGACAAGGACCTGGCCTTCGGCAACGTCTTCACCGATCACATGTTCGTCGCGAGCTTCCAGGAGGAGAAGGGCTGGTACGACCCGCGCGTCGAGCCCTACGCGCCGCTGTCGCTCGATCCCGCCACCGCCGTCCTGCACTACGGGCAGTCACTGTTCGAGGGACTGAAGGCATTCCGCGGGCGCGACGGCCAGATCCGGCTCTTCCGACCCCAGAAGCACGTCGAGCGGCTGAACCGCACGGCGCACCGGATGACCATCCCGCCCATCGATCCCGAGCTCATCCTGCGCTCGTGGACGACGCTGGTGGACGTCGACCGCGACTGGGTGCCGTCCTCGGTCGGAACCTCGCTCTACATTCGTCCCACGGTGATCGCGAGCGAGCCGTTCCTCGGCGTGCGTCCGGCGAAGGAGTACCTCTACTACGTGATCCTGTCCCCCGTCGGACCGTACTATCCGGAAGGACTGGCGCCGACCAAGATCAAGGTCATCGACAACTACGTCCGCGCGGTGGCCGGCGGCCTCGGCGAGGCCAAGACGTCCGCCAACTACGCGGCCAGCCTCTACGCCGCCGAGGAGGCCAAGCACGAGGGCTTCACGCAGGTGCTCTGGCTCGACGGTGTGCATCACAAGTACGTCGAGGAGGTCGGCACCTCGAACATCATGCTGAAGATCGGCGACGAGGTCATCACGCCGCCCCTGGCCGGCACCATCCTGGCCGGCGTGACGCGCGACTCGGCGCTGGCGTTGATGCGCGAGTGGGGCATGCGCGTCTCGGAGCGTCCGATCACCATCGACGAGGTGCTCGACGCCGCGCGCAGCGGCAGCCTCCGCGAGGTGTGGGCGACGGGCACCGCCGCTGTGGTCTCGCCGATCGGCGAGCTCGCGTACAAGGGCGAGCGGCTGGTGGTCAACGGCGGGCGCATCGGCGAGACGGCGCAGAAGCTGTACGACACCATCGTCTCGATCCAGTACGGCACGTCGCCCGACACCCACAACTGGACGGTCGTGGTCTAGGCCGATGACAGAAAGCCAGTGCGTGTTCTGCAAGCTCCGGGACGGGCAGATCCCCTCGATGAAGATCTACGAGGACGAGGCGACGCTGGCCTTCATGGACATCAATCCGCTGACCACGGGCCACTGCCTCGTGATCACGAAGAATCACGCCGCCACGCTGTGGGACGCGGAGACGGCAGATCTGCAAGCCGCCATCGCGACGGCCAAGCGGGTGGCGATCGCGCTGCGCGAGGCGGTCAAGCCGGACGGCCTCAACATGCTGCAGGCCAACGGGGCCGCCGCCTTCCAGTCGGTTCCCCATTTCCATCTGCATCTCATCCCGCGCTGGGTGCGCGACGGCAAGGGCTTCGACTGGAAGCTGGTGGCCGGCGATCGCACCGCGATCGCCGGCGTCGGTGAGCGTCTGCGCGCGGCGCTCGGAGACGCCCGATGACTCAGGCACGCACCGTCCGTGTCGTCGTCGCGAAGCCCGGCCTCGACGGCCATGACCGCGGCGCCAAGATCGTCGCGCGCGCGCTGCGCGACGCGGGCTTCGAGGTGATCTACACGGGCCTGCACCAGACGCCCGAGCAGATCGTCGCCACCGCGCTGCAGGAGGACGCCGACGCCATCGGCCTCAGCGTGCTCTCGGGCGCCCACAACTATCTCTTCAAGCGCGTGCTCGAGCTGCTCCGGGAGAAGGGGGCCGACGACGTCGCGGTGTTCGGCGGAGGCATCATCCCGCCCGAGGACGTCGCGGCGCTGAAGGCCATGGGCGTCAAGGAGCTGTTCACGCCCGGCACGTCGACGCAGGACATCGTCCGCTTCGTCCGCGAGCACATCCGCGCGGCCGTCTGAGCCATGCAGGTCCGGGGAAGCGACCTCTGGCCGGCCCCGCTCACGCGGGATCTCGTCACCGAGACGCACCACGGCCGCTCGCTGCGCTGTTATCCCCGCCGCGCGCGCACGCTCGGCGCCGTGCTGGATCAGGCCGCCGAGCGGGTTCCCGCCCGCGAGGCGGTGGTGGCGCACGACCGGCGCCTGACGTGGCGCGAGCTGCGCGACGAGGTCGATCGCATGGCCGCCGCCCTGCACGTGCGCCACGGCATCAAGCCGGGCGACCGCGTGGCGCTGCTGCTCCTGAACTCGGCGGAGTTCTGCGTGGCCGTTCTCGCGTGCGCCCGCCTCGGCGCCATCGCGGTCACGCTGAACACGAAGCTCAAGGCGCCCGAGCTGGCCTTCATGCTCGGGCACTCGGGCGCGCGCGTGCTGCTGATGCATGCCGCCGTCTGGGACGAGATCGCGCCGATCCGGGCCGGCATTCCGTGCGAGCGGATCTACGTCGCCGGCGCGGTGCCGCCGGGCGCGCACGCGCTCGAGACGCTGCGCGAGCCGTCCGCGCCGCCCGCCGTCGCCGTCGGCGAGGACGATCCCGCGTTCATCCTGTACACGTCGGGCACGACCGGGCGACCCAAGGGAGCCATCGCCACGCACCTCGGCATCATCTCCTCGAACGTCAGCTTCGAGCGCTGCATGGGGCTCCGGGACGGCGACCGGACGCTGGTGGCGGTGCCGCTGTTTCACGTGACGGGGCTCATCGGACAGTTCCTGACGATGGCGTGGATCGGCGGCACCACCGTCATCATGCGCACCTTCGACGCCGCCGAGGCCGTGCATCAGCTGGACGCCGAACGCATCACGCACATGATCGCGGCGCCGACGGTGTTCACGATGATGCGGCAGCAGCCGGGGCATCGCGCGGCAGGCCGGACGCTGCGGACGGTCGGCTATGGCGGTGCGCCCACGCCGCCCGACGGCATCGCGGCCCTTCGCGCGTGGCTGCCGGACGCCACGCTGCACAACGCATACGGGATGACGGAGACGTGCTCGCCGGCCACGCTCATGCCGGTCGGCGAAGAGCTGCGGCGAGTGTCATCGGTGGGCTGGCCGGTGCCCATCGCCGAGCTGAGGACGGTGGAAGTCGGCACGGGGCGCGAGTGCGCGGCGGGCGAGGTCGGCGAGCTGTGGGTGTACGGGCCCATGGTGGTGCCGG
>Ga0070741_10019690_pt1 | contig 10747 bp, 8 predicted proteins | sample Coa_R1_4_FD_66440 | JGI IMG/M metagenome (GOLD analysis project Ga0070741, IMG submission 66440) | Surface soil microbial communities from Centralia Pennsylvania, which are recovering from an underground coalmine fire - Coalmine... | ecosystem: Environmental > Terrestrial > Soil > Unclassified ... | reverse complement strand
ACCCCCGGGAGATCGAGGACGTCCTCTTCGGTATCGACGGCGTGCGCGACGCCGCGGTCATCGGCATACCGGACGACCGCTGGGGCGAGACCCCGCTCGCCTTCATCGTGCGGCACGCTGGCGTCGAGCTCAGTGCTGCGAACATCATCGCTCGCTGCCGCGAGCGGCTGGCTCGCTACAAGTGCCCGCGACGGGTCGAGTTCGTGGACAAGCTGCCTCGCAACGCGGCCGGAAAGGTTCTCAAGTTCGAACTCCGCAAGCCGTATTGGGTGGACCATGAGCGGTCCGTCAACTGAACATGGGGCGCCGGCGCGAAGTCGTCGGCGACGGTCGGGGAGCTGTCGAGGGTGTATCGCCGGACGGGGCCACCAGGTCCGAGACGAGGGAGACCGCCGCCGCCCGCATCTCCGGGCTCGGGTCGAGGCTGGCGTACAGCCCTTCGTGAACCAGCCACACCTGCTGCGCGACCAGTTCAGCGTCGTCAGGACGAGCCGCTGCCGCCAGACGTGCCACGCGCTCCCGGGACTTTCGCACATACGCGGCGGACACCGCCTTCGCCCTCGTCTGCTCGGTGGGGTACTCACGCAGGTAGTTCCGCAGCGCACAGCCGCGGAATCCCGGCCGGCCGACCCACTCCGCCAGCTCCCTGATCAAAGCCACCAGTTGGTCGGACGGGTCGTCGAAGCCGTTGACGGCGACACCCACCGAGGACTCGCGTTGGTTCGCGGCCGTCTCGAGGTGGGCTGCGACGAGCTCGTCCTTGGTCGGGAACAGGCGGTATAAGGCTTGCTTACCGCAGCCGACCGCGGCAATCACGTCCGCTACTCCGGTGGCCCGGACTCCCTGGTCATAGAAGAGGCGCCCCGCCACTTCCACCATCCGGTCGCGGGGAAAGCGTTGCTTACGTGGCGACAAACGATCGCTCCTCTCGGGCCTTGCTCTATGTGACCAACCATACCGGACCCATCGGTCCGCAATCATTGACGACGGCGTCTCCCAGGCGGACGCTCGTTGTAGCGGACCGTTCGGTCCGTTTGGAGAGGTGGGAGGCTGTGATGAGGGATGCGGTGATCGTGGAGGCTGTACGGACTCCACTCGGTAAGGGGAAGGCCGGAGGTGCTTACCACGATGTGCACCCGGTGGACCTGCACGCTCACGCAATCCGGAGCGTCGTGGAGCGGGTGGGTGGTCTTGACCCCGCCCAGATCGACGACGTAATAGGTGGCGTGGTCGGCCAGGTCGGGGAACAGAGCGCCAACACCACCCGGTCTGCGGTCCTGGCGGCGGGCCTGCCCGAGTCCGTGCCAGGAGTGACCGTCGACCGGCAGTGCGGCAGCAGTCAGCAGGCCATCAGCTTCGCCGCGCAAGGCGTCATCGCCGGCGCTTACGACATCGTCATCGCTTCGGGTGTCGAGTCGATGAGTCGGATCCCCATCGGCAGCCAGACCAGGTTCGACGGTGAACGGGTGGACGTGCAGGGCCCGGCGGTTGCGGGTCGCTACCCCGGTGGGCTCATTCCCCAGGGGGTCAGTGCCGAACTGATCGCTCGCCGGTGGAATCTCACCCGCGAGCAACTCGACGAGTTCGCCTACACCAGCCACCAACGCGCGGCTGCGGCGTGGCGCGACGGTCGTTTCGCCGCTGAGGTGGCCCCGTTGAAGATCACCCACGACGACGGCACCGTGACGACCCTGGACGTCGACGAGACGATCCGGCCCGGCACCACGATGCAGGCGCTGGCTGGCCTTTCCACCCCGTTCGCCGCCGAGCGCTGGACCCGACGGTTCGGCGACATAGACTGGAAGGTGACGGCCGGAAGTTCGAGCCCTTACAACGACGGCTCCGCCGCGCTGCTGATCACCACCAGCGAGATCGCGGCCGCACACGGCTGGTCCCCCCGCGCGAGGATCCATACGGCGGTGGCGGTCGGCGACGACCCGATATACATGCTCACCGGGATCATTCCGGCCACCGCAAAGGTACTGGCCAAGGCGGGTCTCTCGCTGTCGGACATCGACGCATTCGAGGTCAACGAGGCGTTCGCGCCGGTCGTGCTGTCCTGGGCGAAGGAGACCGGGGTGGACCTCAGCAAGGTCAACATCAATGGCGGCGCCATCGCCATCGGCCACCCACTCGGTGCCAGCGGCGCCCGTCTGGCGGCCACGATGCTCGGCGTGCTCGAGCAGACCGGGGGTCGCTACGGACTGCAGACGATGTGCGAGGGCGGCGGTACCGCGAACGCGACGATCTACGAGCGCCTGCTGTAGCGGCGTGCCCAGGGGCTCAGTGGCACAGTGATCGCAGTCCCTGGCCGGGCCGCGCGCGCCGCGCGGCCCGGGCGTCACGACATGGCGCCTGCCTCACTAGGCGTTGTCGTCGCGCTCTGGACCCAGGCGCGGATCGACGGGTCGCACTGTGCCAGCGTTCAAGGCGCCTCTGCGGCAGGCGAGCGGTGCTGACCTCGATCCCCCATCCCGTCGACGCCGCACGGCACCCGTGTCGCACGGCACCCGTGTCGCTGCGGCGTCGACGCCGGGTAGCGTCAACGCGGCACGCTCCCGGGAAGTCGTAGTCACAGAATCGGGATACCGCATATTCTGTGAGCCCGGTATGCACTCGCCTGCGGGATCGTCGACGCCTGCGGCTGGTCGCTGAGGACTTCCTTTCCGGTGCGAGCAGGGGGAGATCTGTGGAGCAGCGCGGTCGGCCCGCTACGGGGGCGTTGATCGGCCGCAGATCCGAATGCGCGGTGCTCGATGACATGCTCGCGGCCCTGCGCAGAGGCGAGAGCCAGTCCCTCGTGGTCCGCGGCGACGCCGGCATCGGCAAGACCGCCTTGCTGGAGTACTGCGTGGGCTCGGCGGCCGACGTGCGCGTGCTGCGGGCAACCGGCGTCGAGTCCGAGATGGAGCTCCCGTTCGCGGTCCTGCACCGCCTGTGTGCGCTCATGCTCGATGATCTCGACCGGCTCCCCGCGCCGCAGCGCGAGGCGCTGAACGTTGCATTCGGGCAGAGCGCCGGTCCGCCTCCCGACCGATTCATGGTCGGGCTGGCTGTCCTCAATCTGTTCTCGGAGGTCGCGGAGGATCGGCCGCTACTGTGCGTGGTCGACGACACGCACTGGCTCGATACTGCTTCAGCGCAGACCCTGACTTTCGTGGCGCGGCGATTGGGTGCCGAGGCGGTCGGGCTGCTGTTCGGCACCCGGGACACTGGCGTGGAGTTCCGGGGCCTGCCGCACATCGAGGTGATCGGGTTGCGCAACGGGGATGCTCGCGCGCTGCTGCACTCGGTCGTCGGATCGCTCATCGATGAACGCATCTCCGATCGGATCATCGCTGAGACCAGAGGCAATCCGCTGGCGCTGCTTGAACTGCCAAGGGGGCTGTCGGCGACGCAGCTCGCGGGTGGGTTCGGGCTGCTCGGACCACACAACGTGCCGCTACGGATCGAGAAGAACTTCCAGCGGCAGATCGACGCGCTTCCCACAGAGACCCGGTCGCTACTGCTGCTGGCAGCCGCCGAGCCGGTCGGTGACCCGTTGTTGGTGTGGCGCGCGGCCAAGAGGCTCGGGATCGAGGTCTCCGAGGCCGTGGCGACCTCCGAGATGGAGGGGCTGCTGACAATCGGGCACCGGGTGACGTTCCGTCATCCTCTCGTCCGGTCAGCGGTATATGACTCCTCGACGATGTCGGAGCGACGGTCGGTTCATCTCGCCCTCGCGGAGGTGACCGATGATGAAACCGACCCGGATCGGCGAGCCTGGCATCTCGCGTCCGCCGCGGCCGGCCCCGACGAAGATGTGGCGGTCGAGCTCGAACGCTCGGCCAGTCGCGCGCAAGCTCGCGGTGGCTTCGCGGCGGCCGCCGCGTTCATGCAGCGCTGTGTCGCGTTGACCGAAGAACCCACTCGACGGACCGGGCGCGCCCTGGCCGCCGCATCTGCCAGCCTTGAGGCCGGTGCTTTCGACGCGGCGCTCGGTCTGCTCGGTACGGCGGAGAGCGGGCCGCTCGGTGAGCTCGGCCGGGCCCGGGTCGCCCTGCTGCGTGCCCAGGCGGCGTACTCGTTGGAACGTGGTAGCGACGCACCGGTGCTGCTGCTGAAGGCTGCGCAGACCCTTGAGCCGCTCGATGTCCGCCTTGCCCGCGAGACCTACCTGGACGCATGGAGCTCGGCTCTGTTCGCCGGGCGGCTGGCCGTCGCCGGCAGCCTGGCGGAGGTGTCTCGCGCGGTCATGTCGGCGCCCCGACCTCGCGACCCGCTGCGGGCCTCCGATCTCCTGCTTGACGGCTTGGCGCTGCTGTTCACCGAGGGTCGCGCCGCGGGGGTCCCGGTTCTCCAGCGGGCGGCGACCGCCTTCGCCGACGGCGGCGCAGCGAACGAGGAGGTGCTCCGGTGGGGCTGGCTCGCTACCGCCGGCGCCGCCGTGGTGTGGGACTTCGACACGTGCCTGACCGCGGTCGGTCGCCAGGTGGAAATCGCTCGAGCTTCCGGAGCGTTGGCCGTCCTCGCCGTCGCCGTGAACGTCATGGGTCAGGCTGTCGCACTGGCCGGCGACTTCGAAGGCGCGGCGTCTCTGATGGCCGAGGCGGTAGCGGTCAAGGAAGCCACCGGCACCCACATCGCGCCGTATGCGACTCTGGTGCACGCCGCCCTTCGCGGTCGATCCGATGAGGCTTTCCCGCTGAGCGAACGCGTCATCGAAGACATGACGGTGGAAGGTCAGGGAACGGCGGTTCAGTACGCGCGGTGGGCGAAGGCGGTCGTGCTCAATGCCCTGGGCCGTCACGAGGAGGCGCTCGAGGCAGCCGAAGACGCCAGCGACGACACTCCTGAACTGTTCGTCGCCTCATGGGCATTGAGTGAGCGGGTCGAGGCCGCTGTACGCAGCGGCAAGATCGGGCCGTCGACCGCCGCGCTCGAGCGACTCGAGGAGAAGACCCGAGGCATCGAAACCGGCTGGGCTCGCGGAATTCAAGCCCGCGCCCGCGCTCTGCTGAGCAAGGGAAAGGCCGCTGAGGACTGTCACATCGAAGCGATCGCTCAATTCAGCGGCACCCGTTTGAAGCCCGATCTCGGGCGGGCTCACCTGATGTACGGGGAGTGGCTCCACCGCGAAGGCCGGCGCGGCGATGCCCGTGCGCAACTGCGCGCGGCCCACGACCTGTTCACGGCGATCGGGATGGAGGCATTCGCCGATCGGGCCCGACGAGCGTTGCTCAGCACCGGTGACGTGGTGCGCAGCCGCCAGGTCGAGACGCTGTACACCCTCACGGCGCAGGAGAAGCAGATAGCGCTGCTGGCCCGTGACGGCCTTTCCAACGCCGAGGTCGCCGCGCGGCTGTTCCTCAGTCCCCGCACGGTGGAATGGCATTTGCGCAAGGTGTTCACCAAGCTGGCGATCAGCTCGCGCAAGGAGCTCCGCACCGCGTTACGCGGGCAGGAACCCGATTTGCGCCAGGCGTACGAGGCCAAGTGAGCGGATGGCAAGACGATCGGCGAGCCGTAGGTTGTCCTCGTTGTCGATCGCGCTGCCGGTGAGCGAACCCATGACCGAGCGCGTGCCGAAGATGAGTTACGGTCCCGCTCGGGCAGGTCGCGGCGACGTGGTCGAACACCCTGGTCGGGGGTTCCGGGACGTGGGCCGAGGGCCCCGGGTCAAGCGGCCAGGGACTATCACGGGCGCGACCGCACCTCCGCCGGCGGCATCGTCGTGGATCAGGCACCACGGGTGCCGAGGGCCACGACCGGGAGGAGTTGAGCCGCATGGATCTGAAGCTCGAGGTTGTTGTCATCCCGGTGTCCGACGTGGATCGGGCACTTGCGTTCTACCAGGACCTGGGTTGGCGTCTCGACGCCGATGTCGCCCCGGAGGAGAAGTACCGGGTGGTTCAGCTGACCCCGCCAGGGTCGGCGTGCTCAGTCATTTTCGGCATCGGCGTGACGTCTGCCGTGCCCGGGTCGGCCAAGGGCCTGCACCTGGTCGCCTCCGACGTCATGGCGGCTCGCGCCGAGCTGGTCGGGCGCGGGATCGCGGTCAGCGAGGTATTCCACGACGTCACCGGCATCTTCCATCACGCCGCGCAGGAGGGACGGGTCAGCGGACCGGACCCCGGGCGCGCCAGCTACGGATCATTCGCCTCGTTCGAGGATCCGGACGGCAACGAGTGGGTGATCCAGGAGATCACCACCAGGTTGCCGGGCCGGTGAGGGCGGGGACCGCTGCATCAGCTATACCGTCCACCCGCCGAACTGACTCGTGCCGATGACGCCGTCCGGGGCACCTACCACTGATGAGAGTTCACCCGCGATGCGAGAGGAGGAAAGCCGGTCATGGAGGTGACCCGGCACGTGATGACGCCGGTGGGAGCGGTCCTGGGCGGCCTCGCCGCGGGCACGGTGGGCACCCTGGCAATGGATCTGTTCCTGTACGCCCGCTACCGGGACGGCGGCGGCAAGAGCGCCTTCCCCGATTGGGAGTTCTCCGCCGATGTGCACAGCTGGGAGGAGGCGCCGGCTCCGGCGCACGTCGGCAAGCGGCTGTTCGAGGGGCTCTTCCAGCGCCGGCTGCCCGACTCGCGCGCAGCGCTGGTCAACAACGTCACGCACTGGGCGATGGGCATCCTCAGCGGCGCGCAGTTCGGACTGGTCGCGGGATCCTTATCGGCGGCTCGGGTCCGCTACGGCGTTCCGTTCGGCGCCGCCGTGTGGGCCGGTGGATACGTTGTTCTCCCCGCCGCCAGGCTCTACAAGCCGATGTGGGAGTACGACGCTCCTACGCTGGCCCAAGACCTGGGCGCGCACCTGGTGTACGGACTCACCACCGCCGCCGTGTTCAACCGCGTGTTCGCGTGCGCCCGGCGATCACAATTGCGAACCACCCGTGGGTAGGCGCAATCAGGAGATGGATTGGAGATCGTCATGCAACAGTCTCAGTCGCTCCCGCCACCGGATCTGGAGAATGCCAGTGCCTTCGTGGCAGCGGTGGGTCTGCGGTTCACCGAGATCACCGGACAACGGGTCACGGGGGTAGTCGACCTGGGACCCGAGCACCACACCCCGTGGGGAGTGGTGCACGGCGGCGTGTACGCCACGGTCGTGGAGAGTGCCGCCAGTGTCGGTGCGTCGGCGGCCGTCGCCGATCGTGGGCAGTTCGCGGTCGGGCTGCACAACGGCACAGACTTCCTGCGGTCGGCGCACACGACTACCGCAACCGTCGAGGCGATCGCGGTCATCCAGGGGCGTACCCAGCAGCTGTGGGACGTGACGATCACCGGTGGCGACGGGAAGCTGCTCGCCCGGGGCAGTCTGCGGCTGCAGAACGTCGACCGGAAAGCCTGAACCAGCCGGCCGGCTACCGGCCACCACCTCAGGAGATCTCGGCGATCTCCTCAGGTGCGTTTGTTCCACCCGTGGAAGTGGGACAAGTCGCCGGCGGCCCAGGCTTCGCGGAGGCCCGGCTTGGCCAGGTCCCAGTCGGGACGGATCTCTCTGGAGACCTCGCGCAGGTCGTGCCACAGGTCGTAGAACGACGGCCGACCCCAGAACCAGTACCCGTTGTAGATCCGATGGATGACCAGTCCCGGTTTGAGCACCAGCGTGTACGGGATCATCGGGTCGTTCTGCGGGTCGGTGTACTCCTTTATGTCGAGCTCCCGCTGAACGATCCGGCCGGGGTCGGCGAGGAACGGCCAATGCGCGCCCACGGATAGTCGGAACTCCTGCAGGGTGTGATGCTCGTCGGTGCTGATCGTGGCAATCCGGGTGTAGGCCACCGCGAACTTCGCCTGATGCTCGGCCAGCTCGAGGTGCTGCTGGTGTTCCTTCGGGCAGTAGTGCCCACGCGCCAAGGTCAGGATCATCGGATCGTCACCCTGGATCTCACTCAGCGTACGGACGGCGTCGGTGTGGTCTGGAAGCGCGAAGTCCGGGAGAACAGCGCCGGCAATCAGGTCGGGTCGCATGGCGGACATCACCTCGGCAGCGGTGCGCCGGACTGCTCGGCGATCATGTAGGAGGCGTACCAGTCCGCCCACTCGGCGTCAGGCTGGCCGGTCCGTTTCTCGTGCTCGCCGTGCGCGGTCTCGGCGCGCTTCATCGCCTGCGCCAGATCGCTTACCGAGCCGTACGTCGTCATGGTCGGGTCGACCCGGCCGGGAAGACGGGAGGTCACTTCCTGCAGGATCCACAGGTTGCCGTCAGGGTCCTCGAACGACGCGAACGAGCCGTAGCTCCGACGATCCGGTGCAGCCCCGACGGACCACTCGCGCGGGAACGGGAAGCGGCAGGCGAATCCGGTCGAGCAGTGGTAGACCTCGCTGATCTGTATCCCGCGCCGGACCAGCTCCGCACATGCGGCCTCGATGTCCGAGACCACGAGGTGCGTGCTCTGGGCGGACCCGGGTGCGGCCTGCGTGAGCCCGGTGCCGAACATCACCGAGCAGGGCGAGCCCGGCGGAGTCACGTGAACGAGGCGGAAGTCCGTGCCCGCGCTGACGTCCGCGTCGACGCGCCAGCCCAGGATGTCCGCGTAGAACGCCCGGGCCTTATCCACGTCCGAGACGGGGACGACCAGGACTTCGATCTTGAAATCGGTACGGTTCTCGGCCGGTGCATCGAGGTCGGCTGTACTCATCGTGGTTCCTCCTGTGCGGTGGTGGCCAGCGGAGTGGTCGACATGCGACAGAGTCTGTGACTGCGCGGTCAAGAGCGAACCCGGGACAGACCCTGGTTCCGCCGCGGTCTGCGTTGACCGGTAGTGGCGGGTAGCGCGGTGAGGGTAGTTGATCGAGCACCGCGGTCGGTGGAAGACTGTATCGGCTGGACCCGGAGCAACGAGGGGCATCGGAACAGCCGTGCCAGCCAATGGGGACGATGCTGGATGCCGAACGCGCTGTTGCCCGAGGGCGGGGCCAACCTGCTCGGGCGTCGCATGGAGTGCGACGCTCTGGACGACCTCGTCCGCACCGTGGCGAGTGGAGCAAGCTGTGTCCTGGTGATCCGCGGAGAAGCCGGCATCGGCAAGAGCGCTCTGTTGCGTTATCTGCGCACGCGACTCACGCGCTGGCGCGTCCTCACCGCGGTCGGCGTGGAGTCGGAGATGGAGCTCGCATACAGCGGGCTGCACCAGCTGTGCGCTCCGGTACTCGACCGCCTGGACGCCCTGCCCCCGCCGCAGGCCGATGCGCTGGCCGTGGTTTTCGGCCTCAGGACCGGCCCTCCGCCGAGTCGATTCCTCGTGAGCCTGGGAGCGCTTACCCTGCTGACCGAGGTCGCCGAGCAGCAACCGGTCGCCTGCGTGATCGACGACGGGCAATGGCTCGACCAAGCCACGGTACTGACACTCGACTTCGTCGGTAGACGCCTACTGGCTGAACCCGTCGCCATCGTGTGCGCGGTGCGAACGCCGATCGGGGACGGTGTCCTCGCGGGGTTACCGGACATCCGGCTCACCGGGCTCGAGAACGAGGATGCCCGGGATTTGCTGGCGGGAGGTGTGCACGGCCCGTTCGACGAGGCGGTTTCCGAGCAGATGATCACTGACTCCCGGGGCAATCCGCTCGCTCTGATCGAACTGCCTCGGACCTGGGCAGCCGCCGATCTGGCCGGCGGGTTCGGGCTGCCGGAGAGCCAACATCTGGCAGGCAAGATCGAGCACGGCTACGCGCTCCGCTTCCAAGGGCTCCCGATCGATGCACAGTTGCTTGCGGTCGCGGCAGCCGCGGAGACGCTCGGCGACCCGGTGCTACTGGCCCGCGCCGCCACAGAGCTCGGCCTCGACATGACCGCGGTCGTTCCTGCCGAGGAAGCGGGATTGATGCGGGTTCGAGGGCGGGTCGAATTCGCCCATCCGTTGGCGCGATCGGCCATTTACCGTGCGGCCGGCCCTGAACTTCGGCACCGGGTGCACCGTGCGCTCGCCGAGGTGACCGACGCGCGAGCAGACCCCGATCGCCGTGCATGGCACCTGGCCCGCGCCACCCCGGGCCCGGATGCGCAGATCGCTGATGAGCTCGAGCGGTCCGCCGACCGCGCCCAGGCGCGGGGCGGATTCGCGGCGGCCGCGGCATTCCTCGGTCGTGCCACCGAACTCACCGCCGATCCTGCCCAGCGGGTCCGGCGGGCGCTGGACGCAGCCTTCGCCAACGTGCAGGCCGGGGCATTCGAAACCGCCCGCCGCCTCTTGGCGGTCGCCCGGTTCGGCCCGATCGACGATCCCCAGCAGGCACGCATCGACCTCCTACTCGGGCGGCTCGCACTGGACTCCGGAAGAGGCAACGAGGCGGCCGCGCTGATGCTCACCGCCGCGCGAGGACTCGAGTCGTTGGACGCCGAACTGGCCAAGGAGACGTACCTCGATGCGTTCATGGCGGCGCTGTACGGGGCCAGATTCAACCGGGGGATCGGCGTCGCGAGCGTGGCGACGGCGGCACGAGGCACACGCCGGACGAACCTGAACGATCAAGACGCCGCGGACCTTCTGCTGGAAGCCTTCAGCGCCCTCACCGTCGATTTTGCGACTGCCGTCGAGCCCTGCCGTGCCGCGCTCCGACGACTGGCCCGGCACGACATCCCTTCGCGGGAAAAGCTCCGGTGGTTCTGGCACGGCACCGTCCTCGCCTTCGAACTATGGGACGACGAGGCCGCGCTGGCGTTGTCCGATCATCACGTCGCGACGGCCCGGAGCATGGGGGCGCTGAGCGAGCTCGTGCTCGCCTGCAGCTCGAGAACCCCGATCCTGGTTTTT
>Ga0070741_10019689_pt1 | contig 10748 bp, 6 predicted proteins | sample Coa_R1_4_FD_66440 | JGI IMG/M metagenome (GOLD analysis project Ga0070741, IMG submission 66440) | Surface soil microbial communities from Centralia Pennsylvania, which are recovering from an underground coalmine fire - Coalmine... | ecosystem: Environmental > Terrestrial > Soil > Unclassified ... | reverse complement strand
AGAAAGCCCCAGCGGGACCTCATACACGCCGGGTTGCTCAACATGCCCACTCAAGCCGAGATACTTGAGGCCGTTACTGTTGCGTCCCTGATTCTTAAACCAGTCAGCGCCACGTTGGAGGATGGCCGGAATCATGCTCAAGGTTTCGACATTGTTAATGAGCGTCGGCTTCCCCCACAATCCGTGAGTTCCCGGAAACGGCGGCTTGTTGCGGGGCTCGGCGCGTTTGCCTTCGAGTGCTTCAAGCAACGCGGTCTCTTCCCCACAAATATATCCGCCGGCGCTGACAAAGATTTCGATGTCGCACGAGAAATCCGAACCGAGAATACGCTCCCCGATAAAGCCTCGCGCACGCGCTCCTGTTAGTGCCTTTGCCAGTCCGTGTTCTTGATCGGGGTATTCATGGCGGATGAAGACATACGCCTTCTGTGCACCCACGACGTACGCTCCCAGGAGGATGCCCTCGATCAGCAAATGGGGGAACTTCTCCATGAGAAAGCGATCTTTGAAGGTCCCGGGTTCACTCTCGTCGGCATTTACCACCACATATTTGGTGTCCCCCGCCGCGTTGCGCACGATCTCCCATTTCAGGCCGGTCGGGAAGCCCGCCCCGCCCATGCCACGAAGGCCACTATCCTTGAGGGTCTGAATGACAGACGTGACCTCCCCATTCCCTATCACCTTGCGGAGTGTCGCGAAGCGCTCCGCTCCCTGAACATAGGGGTCGATCAGCGCAGCGGAGGAACCATGCTGAGTAAACTCGTTGTGAGGAATCCTGTTGTTCGTGAATGCGTTGACAAGGTCGAGCAGTCGTTGTGCATTCGTATCGGCGTAGATGATATCGTTGATTGCAACCGCGGGCGCACGGTCGCACCGCCCAAGGCACGAGACGGTACCGATTGCGCAGTCAGTCAGCTTGCTACGGTGTTGCTCGATAGTTGTGTGGAGTTGTCGCGCGCCGGCGAGGTGGCACGAGAGGTCTGCGCAAATTTTTACGTCGAGCTTTGCCCCCGGACGCAAGCGAAAATGCGGATAAAAACTGGCTACCGCTTGCAGTTGGTACAACGGGACATTGGTGCGCTGGGAAAATGCCCGTAGCGCATCTTCCGGCAGATACCCATGTTGGTCTTGAATCGTTCGCAATTCATCAATGAGGTTCATAGTGTGTTCAAAGTCTATCAGTCTGGCATCTGGAGTCTATCAGTCTGCGTCTCCGACTGTTGAACGACCAGACCGGCGGACCCAAAAAATCGCCGGAGCTGCAAGGGGAGTGAGACGTTTAGGGACGCGGCAAAAATAACAAACACTCCCATCTCGGCTTGTAGGCGCAACGGGGAAAGCAGCCACAGCGTTGCTGCTACTGCGGTAATGACACTTGCCGCCATAAGCGCATAATCTCCTGTATTCCCCTCCCGCGGCTGTGTCTGCCGCAGGAAGAGGGCGGGAAAGAGCATCCCCAAGCTGGCAACAATGACTGGAAATGAGTACATATTCAGATCGATGCCTCCCCACCACAGGAGTAGGAGGAGGGCGGTTTGGGTAAGAAGGACGGTCCCAAGGATTTCGAGCAGTGCGCGGACCGACCCTGTGGCGAGCAGCGCGCCAAACGCGGTTAACACCACAAGTACGGCAAAGAATCGCCAATAGTTCTGCTCGACCGCTGTATGTACGGCAGCAAGGATGCCGAGTAACCCTCCGCCGATGTGCAACTGAACGTTGTGGCCGTCGCGAGTTTCCCTAAACCTGTGCGCCCGTTCGAGGACGCGCGTCACAACGCTTGGGGAATATTGCCGATAGAAAAACGTGACCGCAGTCGCGCGAAAGTCCTGCGAAAACAAACGAGCGACTTCACTGGGAGTCGCTGCCGAGGACACAATGCGAAAGATGACTTGTCCGGCTGACTCAAGATCGTCAGGAATGACTTCCCACTTGGGAATGTCCTCGTGGAACATGCGCGTGATCGACTTGATCAGATTCGTAATCGCAACAGTCCCGCCGAAGTCCCGGTCTTCCGCCATATACTGCTGAAACGCTTCGATAGTGCGGAGCGCTTGTGGGTTGCGAAACGCGGCCTCGTCATTGGCTTGGGCGACGACAATCAGTTGGTTCACTCCGACGAACTTCTCGTTGACGAGCGAGAACGCCTGATTGTAGGGGTGACTGCTGTAGAATAGCGTCGACCCCATCATTTCCCGTCCCGCGTGTAACTGCAAAGCCGCGACGACTCCGAGCCCAACCAGAACCAATAATCCCAGAGATAACAGCGATGAAGACGAAGCCGTGCTCTGCAGTCCGTGGGCGAGTCGGTTCACAAGCCGTTCCATACGCGGCGGGCGCAGCGCGGAGCTCTGAGGCAAGCGAAACGTTACGGACGACAGCGGGAGCAACAGCCAAAGGGCAAACAAGAGGCCGATACTCCAGCCTGTTCCGAGGAGGCCGAGCGATTGAATGATCGGCACATCCGATAGCCCCAGCGTGAAGAATGCTGCGCTATCAACGCACAGTGCAATCGTCAGTGGGCGATATACCGCCACGGCTGTCTGTTCGAGCGCGTGTGTTTGGCTCTCCTGAGGAGCGAACGGAGTGTCAACCGTGCGATAGGCAGCCAAAAGATGTGTGTACCAACCGAGGACCAGCGCCATGCCGCGGACCCCTAAGGGAAAGAACACGAAGAGCATCAGAGGGTCGAGCGTCAGGCCGCGTGCGCCAAGGAGGCCGAGACCAACGATTGCAGCGAGTGCATTGATCGCGAGCGACAAAAGAATAATGTGAACTGAGCCAAGGCTTTGTCCACAAAGAAAGATCGCGAGCGCTCCGCCCGCAACCAGCAAGAGCAAGACCCGAGAGGCGGAGGCCCGTAACCATGCCGCTAAGATCAGATTCCCGGTAACATATATCTCCGTATTGGCGTCACGCTCGCGAGCAGTGATTGTCTGAAGTCGCGTAAAAACCGCCCGCGGGTCGGCCCCCCCGTCCCAGAACCCCGCACGAATCAGCGCAGTTTTGTCGTCGGGAGATACATACACTCCGCGAATACCGATGTTTGTGTACACGGCATTCCTGATGTGTGCGAGCGCGTCTGGCGCCTGCGGTTGCTCAGGGTGGTTGACGACCGGCCGGATCTCGATGTTCTCACTGCTTACGCGAATGTCTTTGAGGCGGGGATGAGTGAGAGATATGACTTCGCCGGGGTTCACCCCCCGCGTTTCGAGGAGGTCTACGGTAAGACGGTGAATTTTCCCCAAGGTTTCGTTGGTATAGACGGAACCGTCCTTGACCGTGACGGTGACGACAACCGTGTTGGCCATCTTCAGCATCTCGGCAAATTCGTGGTAGAGGCGCACATGCGGGTGATGGGTGGGGTAATAATCAGTCATTTTTGCCGACGGAGAGACTTGCTGCGCGTACCGCGCGCTCACCGCGACAAGGGCGACGGGGACGAGAAGAGCAAACACTCTGTGAGAAACGACCCACTGGACCCAGCGACTGTTCCACGGCGGAGCCGACATGATCCCTCCTTCCGGTACGGGCGGCGCAACTATAGCACCATGCCCGGGGCGGAGCGAGGTATTAGTGCGCAGTTGTAGGGCGTCCCGCCGGGGCGTCTCTACGGCGGAAGGGGCTCTCGCGACGGGCACTGGCATGCGGACCTCCGCGTTATCAATAATTGTTCTGCGTCCGCAATCGCAGTTGTTGTTGACAAGTATTCGCCTCCTGGTCTAAGACATGGGCACGTTTTTCCAATCACGAGAGTCGACGTGGATCTTTAAGGAGGGAAAGAGATCATGACAGGCAGAACATTCTTCTCCTCACGCCACTGGGTACGGATCCTTATTGGCATCTTAGGGGTCGCCGCGGGGTACAGGGGAGAGGCGATCGCACAAGACCAAATGCGGATTCGCGATCATTTTTATGCAGCACATCTTATTTCTGCCGACGAGGGGTGGGCGGTCGGGAGCTTTGGCGCGGTGTACCACACCAAAGACCGCGGGAAAACGTGGGAGAAGCAAGATAGCAAGGTCTTTGAACCACTTTATGGAGTGCGCTTTGTCAGTGCGACAGAAGGGTGGATCTCTGGAAAATCAGGCCTGATCCTGCATACGACTGACGGCGGAAAAACGTGGGAGAGGCAGGCCAGCGGCACGACAAACCATCTGTTCAATCTTACATTTCTCGATAATCAGCGAGGGATTGCGGCGGGAGACTTTGGCACTATCATTCACACGACAGACGGAGGCAAAACTTGGATTGATCCATTCAAAGATAAGCCGGACCAAAAGGAGGACGTCTTTCTCTACGCTGTGGTGATGCACGACTCCGGGAAGGCGTGGATCGCCGGGGAGCGGGGAACGCTGCTACTGAGCGAAGACGGGGGCGAGACCTGGGCAAAGCAGACGACCGGCACTGAGGCGACGCTCTTAGGAATAAGTTTTAAGGACGGAACTTTCGGCTGTGCGGTCGGAATGGATGGCACGATCCTGCAAAGCGAGGATGCGGGAAAGACGTGGAAAGCCTACGAGAGCCCGGTGCAGACCGCGCTTTATAATGTTGCACTTGATGGGGACACGGGGCTGGCAGTGGGAGACGAGGGAGTGATTTTGACCTCTTCGGACGCGGGGAAGAACTGGAGCCTGTTGGATGCGCCAGAAGAACTCTCGTTATATTGGCTTATGGGACTATCTATGTCCTCAGGGTCCTCAGGTTCTCACAGTCTTCTTACCGGTTCAAACGGACTGTTACTCTTTGCCGAGGGAACAAAAGTCGACTTTGCCGGACGCTTCAAGAAACAGTAACCGTTCGTTGTGTCGGTCGGCGCACCGCTCGTAGGTGCGGAGCGCCGGAGGTAAATCGCATTCGCTATTATTCCTTCAGGAGACACGACTTCTAGTGAGGTACCAGTAATAAGGAGGGAGAGACCATGCTGCCTCGCAGTTGGATGGAAGCATACATCAACTTCTTGATCAAATTCCGCGTCCCAGTCTTGGTGGTCGTGACAGCTATTACCCTGTTTCTCGGGTGGCACTTGAAAAACATGCAGGTGTATACGAACTTTTTTGACCTCTATCCGCCTGGCCATCCCTACATTCAGCTCTATCAGCAGTATCGCAAGATGTTTGGCACCGCCAACGTCTTGATGATCATGATTGAGCGGAAAGATGATGACATCTTTAATGTTGACACGATTAACAAGATTAACAAGGCCACTATCCAAGTGATGGAAACCTCGGGGGTGAATCCCTACCAGGTACGGTCGCTCACGCATCCCAAGATGAAGAATATCCGCATCACCGGAGCGATGATTACTGCCTACCCCATCATGTATCCTGCCCCGCCCAAAACGCCGGACGACGTCAAACCGATTAAGAAAGCGGTGTACACGAATGAAGGTGTCCACGGTTTTTTTGTTTCTCGTGATAACACGGCTGCATTAATCTCAGCGGGTTTTTGGGAAGAAGGGGTTGACTTCCGTAACCTCTATAATCGCTTGAGCGCATTAAAAGCGGATATCGAATCGGACGGGAACCACCGTGTCTATATTGCCGGCTTTCCGATGCTGTATTCGTGGATCTTTAGCTACAAGGACGCGATTCTGTGGGTCATCGGCGTTACCGTCATCATCATCCTCATCCTGCTGTGGTTCTATTTCCGCACGTTTACCGGCGTGTGGGTGCCGCTGTTTTCGGGGTTGCTCAGCGCGATGCTCGCGCTCGGGCTGGCGGGGTATTACGGCTTTAACCTCGACCCGCTGGTGTTGGTGGTGCTTGTCCTCATCACTGCTCGGGCACTTTCTCACTCGGTGCAATCGATGGAACGCTACCACGAAGAGTATCACCGGCTGGAGCGTGAGTACGGCGACAAAGCGAATAAAATGGACGCGATTATGTCGTCCTATCTCAGCTTGTTCAGTCCGGCGATTGTCTCAATCCTGGCGGACGGCTTTGCGATTTTGACCTTGGCGCTCGCCCATATCCCGCTGATTCAGAAATTGGCGTACGTCTCGAGTTTCTGGGTGTTTACCATCTTCATTAGCGTGGTTACGTTGCACCCGATCATTCTGTATTACATTCCACCCCCGCCGCATGACCCGAAGGCCGGCACCCGCTTCTCGGATAAACTGTACAACGCGATCAACCGCATGATGGTCAGCATCAGTCAAGGCAATGCGCGGTATTACGTCCTTGGGAGTTTTACGATCGCGTTAATGATCGGGATGGTCTATTCGCACGATCTGAAGATCGGTGACGTCTCGATTAACAAAGCCCTATTACACACCACCCACCCCTATAATGTCGCCTACGATAAGATTAACCAAAAATTTGTCGGCGCTTCGCAATTAGTGATTTTAGCTGAGGGCAAAGAACCCGGAGTCATCAAAGACCCGCTGATCCTGCAGACCTTGGAGAAGTTCCAGCGCCATATGGAACAACAAAGTTTAGTCGGCGGCAGTATTACCATCACCACGATGGCCCGGCGCCTCTATCAGATGTTCCAAGAAGGCATTCCGAAATGGGCGATCATTCCCGACAACCCGCGTGACGTCGGCAATATCTTCTACCAATTCCTCAATACCGTCGGGTCCGACGACCTCGACCTGTTTCTCGATAAGAACTCGCAGAACGCTACCATTACTGTCTTCTACAAAGATTATAACCATGAGACCGTTGTCGGCTCGATCCAGAAAGCCCAGCAATTTATTGACAAAAATCCCACCGAGAATCTGCAATTCCGTCTTGCCGGGGGCTTGCTGGGCATCTTGGCCGCGGTGAACGAAGAAGTCGATTGGTCCTATAAGTGGAATCTGATCCTCGTCATGGTGACGGTGTTTATTCTGAGTATGTTGACCTACGCTTCGGTAGTTGGCGCACTGATCGTGATGATTCCTTCGATTGTGGCGCAGCCGCTCTCGGAGGCGATGATGTATTGGATGGGGATTGACGCCAACATCAACTCGCTGCCGGTGGCCGCGGTCGGCATCGGCATCGGCATCGATTACGGGTTCTACGTGCTATCGCGGATCGTCGAGGAGTTTCAGCGCTTCGGCGACCACGAGCGGGCGATCGAGGAAGCGCTCATGACGACCGGGCGCGCGATCATGTTTACGGGTACGACACTGACAGTGAGTGTGATTTTCTGGGTCTTCTTCCCGATGAAGTTCCAATCGGAAATGGCCATTCTTCTGACGCTCTTGCTGTTCTTTCATGTCGTCGGCGCACTGGCCTTCATCCCCGGGATGGTGTCCTTGCTGAAGCCGCGCTTCCCGCTGCCGAATAAAATTATGGCGGTGCTCCTGCTGGCGATCTTCATTCCCGCCGGCGTACTCTATTACTTCGATTACGCGAACTTGGGGACGCTCGGGATTTTGGCGGTGATCGTGGCGGCCGGAGAGCATTGGTACGCAACCCGCCACAATATCGGCATGGAGCTGCGGATCTGAGGCGTATGGTAAATAGCCGGCTCAGTTCGCTGTACGGCCCGCGCTTTGCGCGCCCCATGGACCGCTCACGGCGTCCGCTCTATAGCTTGTGGCGTATAGGAAGAGAGTTCTGCCATAGAGGGAACGCAGCGAACGAGCCGCCCGTGGGGAATACGCAATAACGTCGGCGTAGAGTGACGCGCCTAAGTCGGCAAGACGACTACGGCGGGAATCCGTTCTTGAGGATTAGGGCGGGGCGACGCATCGCGTCGCCCTTGCTTTTTGTGCCGAACGGGTTGAAGGTGGCGACATGGGCGGAGGTAAAGTCACACTCGAATTAGAAAACGCTGGAGGTCGAGATCTCCTACGCCGTAGGCACATCGGCGGGGAGGAGATTCGCTCAGCAAAAACTAGTCCCGCGACCGGACTCTCCCCTCGTGCCGCCGTTGAAGTTGAAATAGTTGCGGAATAATCCCCTCATGCCCGGAGTTGTGAAAGATCGAGTATGATCGAAGTCGAGAGCGTCACAAAGCGTTTCGGCCCTATTCTCGCAGTCGACCAGATTTCTTTCCATGTGCCGCGCGGAGAGGTTGTGGGCTTTCTAGGACCCAACGGTGCGGGCAAGAGCACGACCATGCGCATTCTCGCGGGATTTTTTCCGCCGACGTCCGGCCGCGCCAGTGTGGGGGGCAACGACGTCACAACACACTCCCTGCAAGTGAAACAGATGGTCGGCTATTTCCCCGAACGAGTGTCAGTCTATCCTGATTTACCAGTGCGGAGTTTCCTCGACTTTGTTGCCGAGGCAAAAGACGTTCCGCGGTCTGAGCGCAAGCGTGAAATTAGTAGAGTGATCGAGTCCTGCGGCCTCGACAAAGTCAGTGACCGCATCATCGGTCATCTCTCAAAAGGCTATCGCCAACGCGTGGGGATTGCTCAGGCATTGATCCATAAGCCGCAGGTATTGATTCTTGATGAACCGACGATCGGGCTCGACCCGGAACAGGTGGTAGAAATCCGCAGACTGATCCGCGACCTCGGTTCCGAACGCACAGTGATTCTTTCTACGCATATCTTGTCTGAGGTGAGCACCGTCTGTGATCGTGTCATCATTATTAATGGCGGGCGTATCCTCGCTTCACAATCCCTCGCCGAACTGCGGAGCCAGTTACAGCAAACCCGTCGAGTGCGCGTGGAGGTTGAAGGACCGGACGCGCGGGTCCGTCACGTGCTGGAGAAACTGCCCGGCGTAGAAAAAGTTCGGGGTTCAGAGTTCGGGGTTCAGGAGTCGGAGTCCAGAGCCCGGGGCCCGGCGTCGAATAGTAATGGTACGTTCATCGTCGAGTATACAGGTGACGATATCCGCAAAGTGGTGAGCCGCGCGATTCTGGAACATGGCTGGGAATTGTTAGAGGTGCGGTCCGTCGAACCGACGCTCGAAGATATGTACTTGCAACTGGTGCGTGAGGCGGAGAAAAGCATGAATGACTAAAAAAAGGCTGAAGGCTGTAGGCTTGAGGGCCCCCCCTCTTCTCCCTACGGCCTTCGGCCTTTAAGCCTGTTAGCCTGGGTATGAAATTCCTCTGCGTTTTTAAGAAAGAATTGCGACTCTACTTCGGCTCGTTCATCGCCTACGCGCTGGCGACGGCGTTCCTGGTGCTGACCGGCTATTTTTTCTACACCGACCTGATCTTTTATGATCTGTTCGGCGACTTCATGGATATCACGACATCGCTCTGGTACTACTTCTTTCAGCAAGACATGCGTTTTGTCATTATGTTGATCTTGCCGCTGCTGACGATGCGGTTATTCGCCGAAGAGAAAAAACTCGGTACAATCGAACTGCTGTGGACGTACCCGCTGAAGGATCCGCACATTATCCTCGGGAAATTTTTTGCCTGTTTTGTCGTGTTTGTGATGATGGTGGCGTGCACGCTCGCGTATCCGTTGCTGCTCTCCACGCTGCACCAGTTCGACTGGGGACCGCCGTTAGCCGGGTATCTAGGGACAATCTTACTGGGCGCCGCCTTCATTGCCTGTGGGACCTTTATCTCTTCACTGACCGAGAACCAGGCCGTTGCCGGTATGGCGACGTATGGCGTCTTAGTGCTGTTCTGGTTTCTTACCTGGAACGAAGAAGCAATTGGGCAACAGTTGATTAATTCGGTCAGCGCGTTTTCCTTGTTCGATCGTTTTCAAGACTTCGCCAAAGGGGTAATCAACACGAAGGACGTGCTGTTCTTCCTCGCGATGACGTTGCTGTTCCTGTATCTCACGTTGCAGTCCTTGGAGTCGCGCAAATGGCGCGGGACACGATAACGATGCCGGCGAGCGAGACCGAACCCGTCGGCGTGTGGAGTCGAGAGTCCACCCGCCGGTTTGTGTTGCTCGGGCTTGACGTCCTCTTCTTGTTGGTGATCGTCGTCGCGCTCGATCAATTGTGGAGCCGCGTAAACCTGCGTTACGATCTCACGCCGGGGCACAAATACAGTCTGTCGGAAGTCACGACGCAAACGTTCCGGGCGCTTTCACAGCCAGTGAAGGCAACGGTCTTCTACCGTCGCGGGGATCGCGAGAAACATGACGAGTTACTGCGCCTGCTGGCTGAGCAGACACCGAATTTTACCTATCAATTATTTGATCTGGACCGCGCGCCGGGGGTCGCGCAACGCTACGGGGTGTCCGCCTACGGAACCGCGGTGCTGGAAACGTCGACCAGCCGCGTGATGATTCCCGTCACCGACGAAGAGCGGATGCTGAACGCCATACTGCGTGTGACGCAAGACGAGAAGACGATCTACTTCCTCGTCGGGCACGGGGAAAATGACGCGTCCGATACCGAAGAGCGCAATGGCTATGGCGTTGTGCGTAAAGTGCTCGAGACGGAAAATTACCGCGTGCGTCCGTTACCGCTCCGACAAATGGGAGCCGTGCCACCGGAGGCGCATCTCCTGATCGTCAGTGGACCAAAAGAAGACCTTACGGCTGAAGAACTCCGGGCGCTATCCGCCTATTTTGCCGCCGGCGGGAACGGGCTGTTTTTACTCGACCCCTACACTGTGCCTGGACTGACTCAGTACTTGGCGCAGTTCGGTTTTGTGCTGCCGGAAGATGTGATCGTTGATACCCAGGTCCAAGTTGCGGGCGGAGACCCGTTTACCCCAGTGATTGGCAATTTCTCGCGTGAAGTCTTTCCCCGCGACCCTCGTGGCGAGCCAGTTCTGCCCGTGGTGCGGTCCGTGGGGGTTCAAGACGGGAAAGCCCAAGCCTTTGCGTTCTCTAGCGATGCGAGTTGGGCATTGCATGATCGCGCCCGGGCGGAGCGAGGCGACAT
>Ga0070741_10019688_pt1 | contig 10748 bp, 14 predicted proteins | sample Coa_R1_4_FD_66440 | JGI IMG/M metagenome (GOLD analysis project Ga0070741, IMG submission 66440) | Surface soil microbial communities from Centralia Pennsylvania, which are recovering from an underground coalmine fire - Coalmine... | ecosystem: Environmental > Terrestrial > Soil > Unclassified ... | reverse complement strand
GGCGAAGTACACGCCTTTTAACGCATGATTGTTTGACTCGCTCCCGCCGCTGGTGAATACCACTTCCTCCGGCTTGCACGCCAGGAGACCGGAGACCTCGACTCTTGCTTTCTCGACGGCGTCGTGTGCCGACCGCCCGGCCCAATGTTCGCTGGAAGGATTGCCGAACGGTTCATGCAACACTTGCTCCATCGCGAGGGCCACCTCCGGAGCAAGAGGAGTGCTGGCATTGAAGTCGAGGTAAATCCGCAGTTGCTGCACGGCCCGCCTTCCTAAACGGAAGCAGTACGATTCATCTGAGAACCTTTGACATTAGACAGCGAGGTGGTTACCATAATCAAGTAAGTAATTGAATAATTGAGCATGTCTAAAAATATCCACCTAGCCAACGCAAAACGCGACTTCAAAGATGCCTCCTACGGCCAGTTGGCTCGCATCGGGAAAGCGCTCTCCAGTCCGAAACGGCTGGAGTTGCTGGATCTGCTGGGACAGGCCGAGCGCACCGTCGAGGCACTAGCCGCTGATACCGGGATGTCCGTGGCCAATACATCACAGCACTTGCAGGAGTTGCAGGCCGCGCGGTTGGTTGAGACTACGAAGAATGGCCGCTATGTTGTCTATCGGCTCGCGGATGCGTTGGTTTCCGATTTCTTTCGGCGCTTCCGGTTGCTGGCGGAAAATCGGCTCGCAGAGCTTGAACAGATCCGGCGTCGCTTTTTCAGCGAGGGCGAACAGGTCAATCCGGTCGATCGCGAGACGCTCTTGGAGAGGGTGCAGCAGAAGAAGGCCATTGTTATAGACGTCCGGCCTCCGAACGAATACCGGACTGCTCACATCGCGGGCGCGTTGCCGATTCCCCTCTAACAACTAAAGCAGCGTCTCTCGGAACTGCCGCGTAACAAGGACGTCGTCGCGTACTGCCGCGGCCCCTTCTGCGTACTGGCCAAGGAAGCCGTCGAAATGCTCCGATCGAAAGGATTCCGCGCTTCACGACTAGAGGACAGCGTTCATGATTGGCACGCCAGAGGGTTGCCCGTTGCAGTCGGTGAAGAACCTCTGCCAAAACGCCTAGCCCGAGCCCATTGATCCCAAACTGAGGTGTCCTGATGATCTTGCGGCAATTGCTTCATACCAATCCCGTCGTCGCCGCCTCTTACGTCTTCGGTTGAGGGGGTAAGGGCCTGGGCGCCGTGTGCGATCCCATCGAGCAGATTGAGCCGTATCTTCGTATCTCTGAGGAAACCGGCATGAAGATTCGCTACGTGATTGACACTCACGTCCATGCTGACCACGTGTCCGGCGCCCGACGCTTGGTCGAAGCCACCGGCGCGGATTATGTGTTGCACGAGAGTGCTGGAGCACAGTTTAGGTTTCGTGCCGTAAAGGAGAACGAAGAACTCGATCTCGGCAACGTGCGAATTCGGATATTACATACACCGGGTCACACGCCCGAGCATATTTCGCTTGTCGTCACGGACAAGACTCGCGGGCCAGAGCCGTGGTTCCTGCTCAGCGGCCATACATTAATGGTCGGTGATCTTGGGCGGACCGAGTTGGCTTCCAGCGCCGAAGAAGGCGCCCGGTCGCTTTTCCGCAGCGTACAGAAACTCAAGAAGCTTCCCGACTACCTCGAAGTGCTGCCAGGAGCCTTTTCCGGCTCCGCGTGCGGACGTTCGTTGAGTGGCAAGCCGAGCTCGACCATTGGCTTCGAGCGGCTCTTCAACCGCGCGTTTGGAATCGGCGGGGAAGAAGAATTTGTGCGCCACATGCTCGAGAACATACCCATGCCGCCTCCCGATGCCGCCAAAACCAGGGCAATCAACCTTGGTGTCCAACCCACCTAACGGTTGTTTATGGACGCAAACGTCGAAACAACCCCGATTCGTTTAGGCCTTCGAGAAAATCTCGGCCAGTTCTCCATCCTTGTTCTGATCAACGTTTTTGTGGGCATGATGGTCGGATTGGAACGGACTGTAGTTCCTCTGATTGGAGAGCAGGAATTCGGGCTGGTCTCGAAGACCGCAATCGTCTCCTTCATCGTCAGCTTCGGTGTCACGAAAGCCATTTGCAACCTGTTCGCGGCGCACGTCTCGGAGACCATCGGGCGCAAGAAGGTCCTGGTCCTCGGATGGCTGATTGGGTTGCCGGTTCCATTCATCATCATCGTCGCCAGCCACTGGTTCTGGTTTGATGTTGCCAACATCTTGCTCGGCATGAACCAGGCCCTGTGCTGGTCGATGACGGTCATCATGAAGGTGGATCTGGTCGGCCCCAGGCGCCGAGGGTTTGCGCTCGGGCTCAATGAATTTGCCGGCTACCTGGCGCTTGGCTTCACCGCCTGGATTACCGGCTACATCGCGTCGATTTATGCGCTGCGCCCACAGCCATTCTACCTCGGCATCGGTGTAGTGTTCGCAGGGCTCCTGGTCTCACTATTCTCTGCAAAAGAAACGCGCCACTACGCCAGCCTCGAAGCAAAGCTGCACCACGCGCCCACTGCGAACGGCAGCACTAGTGATTTTCGCCAGCCGCGTTCCATGCGGAGGATCTTTGCCCTCACGTCCTGGAAAGACCGAAACCTGTTTTCCTGCAGTCAGGCAGGGCTGGTGAACAACCTCAACGACGGCATGTCCTGGGGAATCTACCCGCTGTTTTTCGCCAGCCTGGGGTTAGGCGTGGCCGCAATTGGCACGATCAAAGCAGTGTATCCCGTTGCCTGGAGCATTCTGCAGCTGGTCACCGGTCCTTTAAGCGATCGTTGGGGACGAAAGTGGCTGATTGCCGGCGGAATGGTCGTGCAAGCCGGCGGAATCTGGCTGACAGTCCAGGTGCCGATCTATGCTGCTTGGATGATCGGCGCCGTACTGCAGGGGATCGGAACGGCTATGGTCTATCCCACGCTGCTGGCGGCGATCAGCGACGTGGCGCATCCTGAGTGGCGCGCAACGGCAATGGGTGCTTATCGTTTCTGGCGCGATTTGGGCTATGCCCTTGGCGCTCTGATCTCAGGAGTCATTGCCGATCTGCTTGGTATGCGAGCGGCAATTCAGGTCGTTGCAGCGCTGACGCTGCTCTCCGGGCTCCACGTAGCGTTCCGAATGCGTGAAACGCATCGCGGAGCAAGACCTGACGATCACAGCATTCCAGCAACAGCCGAGCACGTGTAAACCCTGATGAAGTTTTAGGAACCTGCGCCAACCGTCCTGGCAACCTGATCGTGCAATTGTCTCCACTTTCGGGTCTCCCTCTGCATGTCCGTGGCATCTCGTGCGACATGCCAGCGCGTGGGATAGCCCTTCTGAAGTTCTAGATCAAGGCTTTGCGCGTCTTTCTGGAGGTGATCCCACAACGAAGCTAGCCGCTGCAGTTGAGGCTGAACCTTGCTTTTCTGCTCTGCGGTCAGACTTGCTTCAAACTCGGACTCGCAGTCTTGCAGTGATGCGAAATCGTCGCGAAGCTGAGCGAGTTCTCGTCGCGAGTGCTCGAAATCCAAGCGCCACGTCCAGGTCCGACCAGGAACCATGGCTGCGGCATCAGCTTCCGCGCGTTGGCTTGCTTGGACGCATTTCAGGTGCAGCATCTTCTGAACGTCGGTTTCTGCGAAACTATCCTGCGGCCTGCCGACGAGAACGGCAGCCGCTACGATCACGATTAGCGCTCCGATTCTGTTCGTCTTCACGGTCGACCTCCAGGTGCCGACTATTTGCCACCCCACGTGTAGTACAGCCCGATGTATCCCGTGGTGTGGCGTTCACCGCTGACCGTATGCCCAGCATGAAGAGCAGGCTCAAGTTCTCGCGAAAGTTGTAGTACCCACCTGGATCGACAAACGTCGCTTGTCGCGCTCCAACCGATTGCGCCTCCTGGTGGTAGATCTCCGTGCCAAGCACGAGTCTCTTTGTAATCTGCCGCTGAATGAGCCATCCGGCAAAGAGCGAATCTTTCATTCCCGGCGCGTGATTGATCTGATAGCCAACGCCGCCGTAGCTCGTCCACGGACCGTAACTCTTCTGAATCCAAACGGGCAATCGCGCCCACACCTGGCCGTTCCCAAGTCCAAAGCTGCTGTCGCCGGTTGGAAGTTCAAGGAGCGGGAAGACGCCTACTTCCGGACGTGTGCCCGTTTCGCGAACCAAGCGATATTTCGCCCCCAGCTCGACGTCGCCGATTCCGTAATGACCCATTGGCGTTCCGTACGCACCTGGAATCACGACGTGGAGCTGAAGATTAGGTGCGGCGCCCACATTGAATTCGAATGCCGGCAGAGTCCAGGAGCTCACGCCCAGTCCGCGATCAACCGTGCCGAAGACATATGCTTCGTAATGTCTCCAGGGTACTGGTTCAGGATCATCGGTCTTGAACGGCGGACCGGCGAATGCCAACGCCGTGGTGAATCCCGACACGAGGAGCACCAGCACGCGCGCAACTGGAAATAGTCGGTCTGGTTGAGGGCAGATCCTCATTGTCCGAGGACACCTCTATCCGTGATGAAGCCATCCGAATACCCCTGCCGCGACGACGAGCCAAGCGGAGTTGATTCGGAGCGTCAGCAACAGAACTGCGCTAGTGATTGCAATAAGGAGAGTCGGAACATCGACAATGGCGGCCCGCCCGAGCTGCCAGGTCACTACTCCCATTAACGCCAGCGATGCAACATTGATCCCATCAAGAATGTGTCCGGCTGTCGTCGAGGAACGAAGTTTTGGCAGCAACGGAGCCGTCACCGCGACAAAAAAGAATACCGGCAGGAAAATGCCGAGTGTTGCCACAAGCGCCCCGCTGCCGCCATGCAGCACGTATCCGATGAATGTCGCGGTTGTAAAAACTGGCCCTGGCGTGAACTGCCCGACGGCCACCGCGTCCAACAACTGTTGTTGAGTGAGCCAGTGATACCGCTCGACGAGGTCGGCGCGAAGAAACGCCAGCAGCACATAGCCGCTGCCGAAAAGAACAGAGCCGATCTTGGCAAAGATCAGAAACATGGGCCACAGGCCTGCAGCGCCAATAGCGGGAGCCACTGCTGCTCCTTGAGAAAAGACCAGGAAAGGCGCCCACGATGCTTTTTGCCTCTGCAACTCGCTAAGTTTGACCTTTACTACCAAAGCGAGCATGCCGCCGATCAGGAGAACCAACAACTCGTTCATTCCGATGGCGCTGAGGACGACGGCAATGGCAGCAACTGCCGCCAGCCACTTACTCTTGATCGCCGTACGGCCAAGTTTCCAAAGAGCCTGAATAACCACCGCAATGACCACGGGCTTTACGGCGTACAGAAGACCTTCCGCCTGTGGGAGTGTCCCAAAACGTACATAAGCCCAGGCGATAGCGGTCACGACTATTGCCACCGGAAGAATGAAGCATGATCCGGCTGTAAGCAGTCCAGGCCAGCCGGCTCTGCGATGGCCGATGTGGATCGCCATTTCGGTTGAATTAGGACCGGGAATGAAGTTGGTGGCGCTCAAATAATCAAGAAATTCCTGCTCCGTGAGCCAGGCACGTTTGCGAACCACTTCCTCGTTCATCAACGCAATGTGAGCCGCCGGCCCGCCGAAAGCGACAGTCCCCAGCTTTAGAAATACCAGCGCAATCGCCTTCAGTGACACTCTCTCCTGGACTGGAGATGGGGTCAAAGGGAGAGAGGTGGTGCTCATCGATGTATCTCATCAGCGGTCGTACTACCGAGCCGTGCATCCAATGACCATGAGCCAGCTCCCGCTCGAAGAAGAAACAATAGCGACATCAGCATGGCGAAATCCGCACGTGCGTCGCTGACCATGAACCAGAAGCCCTGGTTAGGATGGGATAGCTCCGGTATTTTTGTTGTCGCTATGGCGGTGGAGATCACGATCAGGAGCGGGATCGCTGCGACTCGGGTGAGGAGGCCAATCAGAATCAGGAATCCGCAGATGATCTCGAAGGTACCCACAAAATGTGCGGTGAAGTATGGATGCGAAAAGCCGATCCGAATGAAGCGATTCACGCCCATATTCGGGTCGATGTACTTGAGGATGCCTTGAGTGAAGAAGATCAGGCCGACAGCCAGCCGGACGAACAGGATCGAACGTGATCGCCAAGCCGGACGAAGCACTTTTGACCACAAAGATTCATGCAAGTTTCCTGCCATGCGCCACCCTTTGGTGTAAGATCGTATTATAATCGAAACGCGATAACGATATTCGATATGAAGGGCGAATCCACCGATCAAGGTTTGTACTCTGGGCTGATCCGGCTACACATCCTTCACCACGCATGTGAGGAGCCGATTTTTGGTCTGGGCATGATTGAAGAGCTTGCCAGGCACGGGTATCGGCTGAGCCCAGGGACCTTCTATCCCATCGTTCACGGCCTGGAGAAAAAAGGATTGCTCCGCTCCCAACAGCAACAAGTCAATGGCAAGATCCGGCGTGTCTATTCCGCCACTCCGGCGGGACGCAAGGCTCTTCGAGCGGCAAAGCAAAAGGTCCGTGAGTTGTTTGGTGAGTTGTTCGAGGCCCGATGATCAAAAGGAGCGAGACGGTCATGAGTGTTTCCCGACGTAACTTCCTTAAGACAGCAGGCATTGTGACAGGCGGCACTCTGATTGCGCCAGCTGCACAAATGCCAGCTTCGATCAGCCAGGGAGAAGGCAATTCGCCAGATGCAGGCAAAGCCGATTACACCATCCGAATCGTCGCGACGCCGATTGAGATCGCGCCCAACAAAATCATCTCGGTCACGACATACAACGGGCAGTTTCCGGGACCGCTATTGCGCTTCAAGGAAGGACAGCAAGTTCTGGTGGATCTTGTGAATGACACCGATACGCCGGAACAACTGCACTGGCATGGACAGATGGTTCCGGTCGATGTTGACGGGTCGGCCGAAGAAGGCACACCCTTCATCCCGGCACACGGAAAACGGTGCATCTCGTTCGTCCCGAAGCCCGCGGGGTACCGCTTCTACCACACGCATAACCGGGCGGGCGCTGATCTCTCCGCTGGGCAGTACAGCGGCCAGGTGGGACACGTTTACGTCGAACCCAAGCATGAGCCGGGCAACTACGACCGGGAAGTCTTCCTCGTTCTGAAGGAATTTGAGCCGAGTTTTAGCCGTGGCGGGGACATGGCCCAGGATGTCGTGTCTCCCTCAGGCAGGGTGAAGGCGCTTGAGGAGAAGGGTGAAGCAGCGATGAAAAGTTCGCTCGCGAAAGGTATGCCGCATGGTTATGAAGTCGGGTACAACGTCTTCACGATCAACGGCCGCACGCTTGGACACGGAGAACCAATCAAGGCTAAACAAGGTGAACGCGTGCTGTTTCACGTCTTGAACGGGAGCGCCACCGAGATCCGTAGCCTCGCATTGCCCGGACACACTTTCCATGTTGTTGCCCTTGATGGAAACCCAGTACCGAATCCAACCACCGTTCCTTTTCTATGGCTGGGAACCGCAGAGCGAGTCTCCGCCATTGTTGAAATGAACCATCCCGGTGTTTGGGTCATGGGAGATACGAGCGACGATGATCGTCACCATGGCATGGGCATCGTCGTCGAGTACGCGCACCATGCCGGAAAGGCGCAGTGGATCGCGCCGCTGAAGTTCCGCTGGGACTACACGAAGTTCGCGAAACCAGGCACAACGGCCCCAACACCTGATGAGACCTTCGAAATGATATTCGCCAAAGATAACGCTGCCGAAGAAGGATTCAATCGTTGGACGATCAATGGCGTGGCGTATCCGATGGGACAGACAATGGCTCCACCGGCTTTTCACCTACGTGAGGGCCGGCGTTACCGCGTGCGAATGCGCAACGAGAGCGACGACCTGCATCCTATCCACCTGCACCGGCACACCTTTGAACTGACCAGCATCATGGGCAAGGCCACGGCAGGCGTTATGAAGGATGTCGTTATGCTGGGCGGATATCAGGAGGTCGCTTTTGATTTTGTAGCTAATGATCCGGGGATGACTCTGTTCCATTGTCATCAGCAACTTCACATGGATTTTGGCTTCATGACTCTGTTCGATTACGTTTAAGGCATTTGGCTGAAGTGTTTGAACTTGGGAGGTCGCCTTCATGCAGGGCGCAAAGACAGCGTTTTCTCGGCCGCTGCTCGTCTGGGGCATTCCCGTCGTTGTTGGACACTTTCTCATCGTCCTCTGGCACCTGTTCCTCCTGGTTAAGATCGAGCCAAACACTGCCTCATTCCTGCCTCCGCTTTTGATCCTAATCAATGTGATTCCTGTGGCGGGGCTGTTCGTATTTCAGCGAGGATTTTCCAAACTGGCTGCAACCATGGTAGCGGTTCCTCTGGCGGTTGCCCTCGTCATCGGCGCTTATTCGCATTTTCTTAGCTCCGGCACCGACAATTTCTTTCGTATGCCGCCCGGCGAGTTCAGGCTCTCGTATCAGATCAGTGCCGTACTGCTCGTCATGTTGGGGGTCTTAGGCTGCTGGATCGGCTATCGAATGTTCGGGAACGCAACCGGAAAGTCGTAGGGCGTTAGTGGATACGATCAAACTTGCCCGCCGCTGCCGTCGCATCATCATGCAGAACTTCAGCGGTACGCTGATCGTCGATGGCGTAGGCGTAGGTTTAGCGGCATTCGGACTGCTCAATCCGCGGTTCGCTGCGTTTATCCACGTCACCTCGGAGTTGGCATTCATCCTGAACTCCGCTCGGCTCCTGCCCAGGATCGCGAAATCGTAAGCACCTCCATGCCCGAAATACTGCGATGTATCGTCCTTGCTTTGACCGCCTTGTTCGCCTCAACCCTGGCTGCAGTGACCGGGTTCGGCGGGGCGGCTGTCCTGCTGCCGGTATTGGTTGCGGCATTCGGCGTTCGCGAAGCCATTCCGGTGCTGACGGTCGCGCAGTTGATCGGAAATGGAAGTCGAGTCTGGTTCAATCGTCGGGAAATAAACTGGCAAGTGGTCGGATGGTTTGCGCTCGGGGGCATCCCGATGGCGCTGCTCGGCGGATACTTGTTTGCAAAAGCGCCCCTGTCGGCCCTGACCCGGCTCCTCGGCGCCTTCCTATTATTAATAGTCGTCTGGCGGCATCTGCGACCGCATCGGTCAAGTCCGTTTCCCACGCCTTCATTCGCAGGTATCGGTGCCGGAGCTAGTTTTCTTTCTGCGCTTCTCGGCAGTGTCGGGCCAATCATGGCTCCATTCTTCCTTGCCTACGGCCTCGTAAAGGGCGCATACATCGGCACAGAGGCATTATCAACCGTGGTCATGCACCTGACGAAACTTGTCGCTTACCGCCAAACTGACGTGCTGACATGGGCCGGCGTCCTGATTGGCCTCGCACTGGGTCCGATCATGGTTCTTGGGTCATGGCTGGGCAAGCGCATCGTCGATCGCCTGCCGGAAAGAGTGTTCATCCGAATCATCGAAGCAGTGCTAATCGTGGCCGGAGTGCTCTTTCTGGTTCGTGGATAGTTAACCAGGCTCGGGCGATTTGCCGTTCAAAGGCGTGCACTCAACATTTGTGTCACACGGTAGAATACGCGCATAGCGGCCCCGGTTATCTATACTGGCGCGTAATTCGCAACCGCGGAGGGGAAAACGACGAGTACGCAGAAACTTCGTCTTGGCAAGCGTATCGCGATTGCTAGCATGATCGTGAGCGGGGTGTTGGCTGGTCAGCAAGATCATCGCCGGCCTTCTCGCGGGTTCGACATCGGTGGTCGCTGACGGTTGCGAGTCGGCCGGAGACGCGGTCGCATCCGGCGTAGATTATGCCGCTGATTCACATCCTGGTGACGATCGAATGCTTTTCTCGCCGAGTACCCTTTGGGTACCCATTTACCTGTTCGTGCCCGCGCCTGGAAGCTTTTCCGAAGGGTTCCTGCGCTAGTAATGTCACACAGTTACGAGTTGCGAGCAGACTTTCACGGCGGTAACACGGGTTCAAATCCCGTCGGGGACGCCAGTTTTCAGCGAGCTGGCAATCCATACGCCCTCGCGGGGTCTTAACACCTACTAGCTCAGAATGCTGTAGCGGCCGACTGTTCAATCGGCGGGCAACCGTAAATAATGGTACCAACGCCACCAGAGTGGGCTGAGATCTCCATTGTGCCGCCCAGTTGACGTACTCGTTCTTGCATCCTCGAGTCCCTACCCCAAATTCTGTGCTGTTTTGCCCTTTGTGCTTCGGGGACAAACTCTTGCCTTGGTCTTCCACCAGCACGCAAACTTGATCATGCCTATCGTTTCGTTCACGCCGAATGCTGATCTTTGCGACCGGACTGCCTGAGTGACGGTGAAAGTTCGTGAGACACTCTTGCACAATGCGAAAGATGCTGGTCTCCAGTTCGCGCGACAAGCGCACGAAATCATTTTGGATTTCTAAATCCACGTGGATTCTGCTGCGCTGGCCGAATCCCTGCACGCAGAGCTGAAGGGGCGAGGCGAGACCAACTTCATCGAGCAACGGAGGGTGTAATAGGTGAGACAGGGTCCGAATCTCACCCGATAGCTGATGCAGCAAGCCAAGCGACTCGTTGATTGCTTTGATGATTTGATTTTTCTCGAGACCCCCGATGTGGTGCATGGAGATCCAGGCGGGGTGACGTAACGTTGATTGTGTAAAAAGCGAGAGGGTGTAAGTTGGCTTTTTGCCTGACAAGCAGAAGCCGTTCCTAAAAAGGAGACCTACACCCGATGGCGAAGATAATCCGGATTGAGGAGCATTTCCAACATTTTCTGAACGAAGTGAAGGAGAGTTTCTGGGGGGATCTGTACGGGCAGACGCGGCAAGCCT
>Ga0070741_10019687_pt1 | contig 10748 bp, 8 predicted proteins | sample Coa_R1_4_FD_66440 | JGI IMG/M metagenome (GOLD analysis project Ga0070741, IMG submission 66440) | Surface soil microbial communities from Centralia Pennsylvania, which are recovering from an underground coalmine fire - Coalmine... | ecosystem: Environmental > Terrestrial > Soil > Unclassified ... | reverse complement strand
GCGTCGACGCTGGTGGGCGCTCGCGGCCGCGGCCGTCCTCTTCGCCTCCGCCGCCGGCTTCGCGGCCGGCGACCTCGCCACCAGGGGGCACGCACGGCACGTGCAGACGCGGGTGTTCATCTCGCCGCGGGGCTTCACGAACGCGCCCCTCGGGCTGATGGCGGACGACTACAAGGCGATCTTCGGGATCGGCTGGCGCGAGGACCGGTTCGTCCCGCCGAACTTCCCCGTCCTCTACTACTTCGACCGCGGGTTCGGCATCTACTTCGACCGGCCGGGCGGGAAGGCGATCATCATGACGACCTGGAACCGCCACTACCGCACCGCGGCCGGCGTCGGACCGTGCTCGACAATCGCCCGCGTGAAGGCGGTGTACGGGAACGCGCTCCGGCCGTCACGGCCGAACACGGTGAAGGGCGTTGTCTACGCGTACAGGGTCGGGCGGGTCATCTTCGCGGCGAACGGCCCGACCGGCCGTCCGTCGAAGACGGTGACGGCCGTCGGCGTCTATCGCGGCACGACGCTCGGCTACGCGGGCTACGTCGCGCTCAGCGAGCCGAGCTGCGGCGCCGATCAGTTCTGAAGCGACCAGGTGAAGCGCGTCCGGCTCTCACGGGGCGCGAGCACGCCCGGTCGCGGGCCGCGGTGAACGAGGACGACCGGCGACCGGGCCGAGCGGACGAGCGCAGCCCGGAGCGGCCCGATTCCCTCCGACCGCCAGCGCGAGCCGATCCCGGCGACGACGAGCGCTCCGTTCTCGACGACGGCGGCCAGCGCGCTCGGGTCGGGCGGCGACAGGATCGGGGTGCTCGGAAGCTCGAACGCCCGCTCGACGGCGAGCGCCGCGTGCGCCAGCTCGCGGCTCCCGTCCCTGCCCGCCGCATGCCGGGCGGCGACGCCGACGAGGCCGAGCCGGCAACCGGCTCGCCGCGCCGCCGCCGCGGCGACCTCGAGCGCGGCCCAGTCGTGGTCGCCGCCGCCGAAGACGACGAGGACGGGGCCGTCGCCCGCAGGGGTCGAGGAGCCGCGGACGACGAGGCCGACGTCGGCGGCTGAGCCGAGCAGGAGGTCCGGCAGCGGCGGAGCGAGGACGGTCGCCGCCTCGACGGGCACGTCGGCGAGGACGAGGGCGGCCCCCTCCGCGTCGGCGAACGCCAGCAGGCCGTCGACCCAGGCGGGCGCGACGAAGGCGGCGGCTCGAACCGGGCCGCCGACGGCGCGTCGCCACTCGTCGAGCGCGGCGGCGGCGGCGGCGAGCTCCGCCCCGTCGGGGAGCAGCCGCACGACGATCGCGTCGGCGGCCGCACCGGCGGCGAGCTCGACGAGCGTCCGTGAAGGCTCGCCCGCGCTCGCCGCCGCGACGACGACGGGTTGCGGCGGCCCGGCCGCCCGCGCGGGGGAGGCCGCTGCCGGGGCGACGTCCTGCCGGAGGATCGCCGCTTCGAGGCCGCGCAGCGAAGGCCCCGGCTCGAGCCCGAGCTCGGCGGCGAGCATCTTGCGGTGCGCCCGGTACGCGGCGAGGGCGTCCGCCTGCCGGCCGGCGCGGTAGAGCGCGAGCATCAGCTGCTCCACGAACCGCTCGCGCAGCGGATGGGCGGCGGCGAGCTGCTCCAGCTCGGCCGCGAGCTCGCCGCTGCGGCCGAGCTCGAGCTCGGCGTCGACCCGCCGCTCGACGGCGGCGAGGCGGAGCTCTTCGAGGCGCGCCGCGGGCGCCCGGACAAAGGCCTCGCCCGAGAGGTCGTCGAGCGCGGGCCCGCGCCACAGCGCGAGCCCCTCCCGCAGGAGGGTCCGCGCGCCCGCGGCGTCGCCGCGCTCGAGGCGGGCGGAGCCTGCCTCGAACAGCCGCTCGAAACGCGCCAGGTCGAGCTCGTCGGGCGCGACGCCGAGGAGGTAGCCGGGAGAGCGCGTCTCGAGGCGGGCCTCGGGCAGGAGCCGGCGGAGCTCGGAGACCAGCCGGTGGATCTGCGTGGCGGCGGTCGCAGGCGCCTCGCCGCCGTACAGGTCCTCGGCGAGCCGGTCGATCGACACCACCCGCCCGGCGTCGAGCAGGAGCGCCGCGAGCACCGCCCGCCGGCGCCGGCCGCCGAGGGCGATCGGCGCGCCGCCGCGGACGACCTCGAGCGGCCCGAGCAGCCGGAACTCGATCATCGCCGCGCGGTAGCGGAACGGTAGTGCGGCGGTAGGCGCGCCGATGAAGATCGCGCGGCCATCGGACCTGGAGGTTTCACGCAGATGAAGCGTCTCACGATCGCCGCCGCGACGCTCGCAGCGTGCCTGGCTGCACCGCTCGCGAGCTCGGCCGGCGGCCCCGGCACCGTGACGTGCCCGCAGGACACCCAGACGTTCACCGGCGCGGCGGGGACGCTGATCGTGCCGGCCGACGGCTACTGCGCGATCACGGACGCGACGATCGGCGGCGATCTGATCCTGCAGGACGGCGCAGGCGCGGACCTCGCGAACGTCACGATCGGCCGTGACCTGCTGGGCGGCGTCGACGCGGGCGCGGGGATCGCGAGCACGACGATCGGCCGCGACCTGAGCCTGCAGGGAGGCGACGGCGGCGCCGACGTCAGCGACACGAAGATCGGCCGCGACTACCTGCTCAGCTCGGGGGCGGGGACGCACATGGAACGCACGAGCATCGGCCACGACTTCTCGGCGAGCGAGCCGAGCACCGTGCAGACCGGGAAGAACAGCCCCGACGACCCGGGCGGCCCCGTCGCCGTCGGGCACGACTTCCTGATCGACGGCTCGCCTGCCGACAACCCGTTCGTGTTCGACGGAGTGTGCGACCTCCATGTCGGCCACGACCTGCGCGTGACGAACCGCTCGGTGACGCTCGGATTCGGGTTCGCCGCGTTCGGCTGCAGGGTGACAGGGCAGCCGGGGAACGTCGTCGCCCACGACCTCGTCGTTTCCGGCGACACCGCCGTCGCGAGCCCGTTCGGCTCGAGCCTGCGGGTCGGCGACAACCAGGTCGGACACGACCTCGTCTTCTCGGGCAACACCGGCAACGACCCCGGGACGCTGATCGTGACGAACAACGTCGTCGGTCACGACCTGCTCTGCTCGTCGAACTCCCAGCCGCCCGTGATCTTCGAGCCCAACACGGCCGGCCACCTCAACACCTGCGGCGGCTGACCGTCCGAGGCCGCTGCGAGCCGGCTCCGCGCCGGCTCGCAGCGGCTCTCTCATCTCACCGGGGAACGTGGCGCCCCGGCCGCCGGCGCCGCTGCTCCGCCGCGCCGACGGCCGTCGCAGCCGTGGCTCACGCGCGGAGAGCGCACAGCTCCCACTGCCCGGGCACTCCTTTCAGCGTGTGGATTCCCCGTTCGTCGAACTCGAGGCCCGATCCGGCGACGAGATCGCGAACCGTGCGGGTGACGAGGATCTCTCCCGGCCTCGCAAGAGCTGCCACCCGCGCACCGATGTTGACGGCGACTCCCGCGGGCTTGCCGTCGTGCAGCTCGCATTCTCCGACGTGGATCCCGATTCGGGACTCGAGCCCGAGGCCGCGCAGTCCGGTGACGATCGAGTCCGCCGAGCGGATCGCGCGGGCCGGCCCGTCGAAGGTCGCGAAGAAGCCGTCGCCCGCCGTGTCGCGCTCGTCGCCGCGGAAGCGCGCCAGCTCCCGCCGGACCAGCGTGTGGTGGGCTTCCAGCAGCTCACGCCACGCGCGGTCGCCGAGGGCGCTCGCGCGCTCGGTCGACGCGACGAGATCGGTGAACATCACGGTTGCCAGGACGGTCTTCGGTATCTCCGGCGCCGGTTCGCCGGCGACGAACCGCTCGATCTCGTCGACGATGTCCGTCGAGAGCTCGATCCCGAAGTAGTCGCTGCCGGAAACCCGCATCGCGCGCGCGTTCGGGATCAAGCGCGCCGCCTCCAGCGCATCCTCCTCGGCGTCGAAGTGCGTGCCCCGGCGGTAGAGAACCAGCGTCGGAACGCGGATCGCGGGCAGCACCTCGCGCAGATCGGTCTCGAAGTGCGCGCGATTCAGCGCATAGGCGACCTCCGGGCTTGCGCCGACACGCAGCGAGTTCGCAAACCGGCGCCGGCTCTCCGGATCCGCGAACAGGGTGGGACAGCCCAGGCGGAGCAGGTTGTCGCACCACTCCTGCTCGCCCCAATGCGCGCGGAGCGCGCTCAGTTCCTGCTGATTCTCCTGCGTCTCCAGCCCCGGGCCCCGCGCAAGCGGATGGAAGAGCGCCAGCGCTCGGGTGCGCTCGGGATAGGTCGCCGCGTACAAGGCCGCCATCCCGCTCCCCTCGTGGGCGCCGAAGACGACGGTGCGCGTCGAGCCAACCGCGTCGAGCACCGCTCTCAGGTCCTCCATGCGCGTCTCCAGCGCTGCGAAATGCGGCCCGTGGTCCGACAAGCCGGTCCCTCGCTTGTCGAACAGGATCACCCGGAACGAGCGCGCCAGCCTCTCGCAGAACGCCCGCCGTGAGGGCGACTCCCAGTCGTAGACGAGGTTCGAAACGTAGTCGGGGACGTAGACAAGGTCCTCGTTGCCCTCGCCGACAACCCGGTAGGCGATCGCCACACCACCGTTGCGCGCGTACCGAATCTCGCCGACCACCGACGCCATTGTCCCCGGAACCCGTCGGGCGGGCAACAGCGGCGGCGCCTCCGCCACGGCCGGACTCCCGCCCTACATGCCCATCGCGTGGTAGCCGCTGTCGACGTACAGCGTCGTGCCCGTGACGTTCCGCGCGCCGTCGCCGAGCAGGTACTCGGCGGCGGCGGCGACGTCGTCGGCGTCGATGTGGCGGTGCAGCGGCGCCCGCTCCTCGACGATCGACTCCATCGTCGGGAAGCCCGCGATCGAGCGCGCGGCGAGCGTGCGCACCGGCCCGGCCGAGATCGCGTTCACGCGGATGTTCTTCTGCCCGAGGTCCCAGGCGAGGTACTGCACCGACGAGTCGAGCGTCGCCTTCGCGACGCCCATCACGTTGTAGTGCGGCACGGCCCGCTCGCCGCCGAGATACGTCATCGTCACGATCGAGCCGCCGCCCGCCGCCTCCATCAGCGGCTCGGCCGCCCGCGCCGTCGCGACGAGCGAGTACGCGCTCACGTCCAGCGCCAGCCAGAACCGGTCGCGAGGCGTGTCCGTGAACCGCCCCTCGAGATCCTCGGCGGCCGCGAACGCGACCGAGTGGACGAGGATGTCGAGCTGCCCGCCGAACACGTCGGCGACCTCGGAGAAGACCCGGGCGATCGCGGCGTCGTCTCGCACGTCGAGCTCGGTCACGAGCGGCGAGGACACCGACTCGGCGAGCTCGCGCACCGACTTCTCGATCCGCTCGCCCTGGAACGTGAAGGCGAGCTGCGCGCCTCCCGCGGCAAGCCGCCGCGCGATCGCCCACGCGATCGACCGCTTGTTCGCAACCCCGAGGACGAGCGCCCGTCTCCCTTCGAACATGCGGCGACTCTAACGACGTTCGGCTACTGTGCGGTGCCTTGCACCGCCTGCTGCTGCCGACGGTCGTCTGCGCGCTGGTGGTCGCCGGCGGAGCCTCCGCGAAGCTGCTGCCGCTTCGCCCCGATCTGCGCGAGGCGGCCGAGCCGCGCGTGCGGGCCGGCGTGATCGCCATCCCGGCCGCCCACCGGGCCGGCGTGGAGCGCGTGATCGTCGCGCTCGCGCCGCCGCCGCTCGCCGCCTGGCAGGCGGGCCGCAGGCTCGCCGCCGCGGGCGCCGCGCGGCGGCTCGACACGCACGCGGCAGCGTCCCGCACGTACCTCGCCCGCCTCGCCCGCGCCCAGGCGGCGGCCGCCGCGGCGCTGCGGCGCGCGATCCCGGCAGCGGTCGTGCAGGAGCGCTACTCGATCCTGCTCGACGGCTTCGCCGTGCAGCTCCCGGCGAAGGACCTGCCGCGGCTCCTGCGGGTCGCCGGCGTGCGCCGTGTCTACCCGAGCCTGCGCTACTCGCTGACGATGGACCGCGGGCCGTCCGTGATCCACGCCAGCGACCTGACGGCGGCGACCGGCGACGGCGGCCAGGGGGTGAAGATCGGGGTCGTCGACACCGGGATCGACTCGACGAGCCCGTTCCTGTCGCCGAAGGGCTTCTCGTATCCCGCGGGCTTCCCGAAGGGCGACACGAGGCTGACGACGCCGAAGGTGATCGTCGCGCGCGTGTTCCCCGGGCCGGTGCGCGACGCCCGCTCGAACCAGGCCTTCGACCCGACCGAGCCGCACGGCACGCACGTCGCCGGCATCGCCGCCGGCGACGCCGGCACCGCGGCGCCGAAGGGGCCCGACCACCCGGCCGTGGCGGACCTCGCCGGCGTCGCGCCGAAGGCGTGGCTCGGCAACTACCGCGTGTTCACGGTGCCGACGCCGCTCGGGCACGAGGCCGACACGCCGGAGATCGTCCAGGCGTTCGAGGCCGCGGTCGCCGACGGCATGGACGTCATCAACTTCTCCGGCGGCGGCCCCCAGACCGATCCGGCGAACGACGCGATGTACCAGACGATCCACAACACCGTGCTCGCGGGCGTCGTGCCGGTGATCGCCGCCGGCAACGACCGCGACGACTTCGGCCTCGGCACGACCGGCTCGCCCGGGACGGCCCCCGACGCGATCACGGTCGCGGCCGTCTCGAACGCCCACGTGTTCGCACCCGCGCTCGCGGTCGCCGGCGGGCCGCCCGCCCTCACCGACGTCCCGCTCCAGCCGACCGTCGACGGCCTCCCCACCTCCTGGTCGACCGGCGGGCAGACGCTCGTCGACGTCACGACCGTGCTCGGCAGCGACGGCAAGCCGGTCGACGCCCGGCTCTGCGGCCGCCCCGACGACCCGGACGGCACGGTCGGGACGCTGCCGGCGGACTCCGTCACGGGCAAGGTCCTGCTCGTCCGCCGCGGCTCCTGCTCGTTCGTCTCGAAGGCCGCGCGCGCACTGCTCGGCGGCGCCGCCGGGCTGCTCGTCGCCGACAACCGGCCGGGCGAGGCGAACCCGATCCCGGTCGAGCTGCCGGTCGCGGCGGCGATGGTCAGCGACCTCGACGGCGCGGCGCTGCAGGCGTACCTGGACGCGCACGGCGGCGAGGCGCGGTTCCGGGTCAGCCCCGGCATCGAGGAGATCCCCTCCAACCGAAGCGGGGTCGTCACGAGCTTCTCGTCGGCGGGGCCGAACGACTTCTCCGGCGAGCTGAAGCCCGACATCGCGGCGCCGGGGCTCGACGTGCTCTCGTCGACACCGCCGCGCACGACCGGCTCGACCTTCGCGGTCTTCGCGGGCACCTCGATGGCGACCCCCCACGTCGCCGGCGCCGCGGCGCTCCTCCTGCAGCGGCATCCCGCCTGGACGCCGGCGCAGGTGAAGTCGGCGCTGATGACCACCGCCGGCCCGGCCTGGCAGGACACGGCGCGCACGAAGGAGGCGTCCGTCCTGCTCGAGGGTGCGGGCCTCGCGAACGTGCAGGCCGCCGACGACCCGAAGGTGTTCGCCGACCCGCAGTCGCTCTCGTTCGACCGCATCGACGTGTCGACCGGCGCGCAGCGCAGGGCGCTCCTCCTCTCGCTCTTCGACGCGGGAGGCGGAGCGGGCAGCTGGACGATTGCGATCGCGCCGCAGACGCAGACCGCTGGCGTCGAGCTCGACGTGCCGGGGAACGCGCTCCTCATGCCGGGCGGCAGCGTGTCGGTGCCGGTCGTGGTGAACGTCGCCGCCGACGCCGGCGTCGGCGAGAACGCCGGCTTTCTCGTCCTGAGCGGAAACGGGGTGCAGCGGCGCGTGCCGTACGCGTTCCTCGTCGAACGCCCCGCGCTGCGCACCGTGCAGGCGACGCCGCTCGCCAAGCTCCAGGTCGGGTCGACCGCGAAAGGGGCGAGCCGCGTCGCCGTGTACTGCTGCCCGTCGGAGCCGTTCGGCCCGCCGCCCGACTACACCGGCCCGGCGATGAACGAGAGCGGCGCCGAGCGCCTCTACTCGATCGACCTCGACCGGCCCGTCTCGAACTTCGGCGTCTCGATCCTCGCCGAGTCGCAGGGCGCGCTCGTCGACCCGTTCGTGCTCGGGTCGAAGGACGAGAGGGACGTGCAGGGCTACGCCGGCATCCCCACCGACGTGAACGGGCTCACCTACGACTACGGCGTCGACATCGGCGCCGCCGGCGTGCAGTTCCCGCGCGTGCAGCGCTTCTACGTGGCGGTCGACTCCCGCGCCGACCCGTTCAGCGGCAGGGCGCAGAACGGCTCCTACCTCCTGAACACGTGGGTCGACGACGTGACGCCGCCGTCGCTGCGCATCCTGACGACGCGCGTCACCGCCGGCCGGCCGCTGATCGTCGCGCGGGCGGTCGACAACGGCTCCGGCGTCGACCCGCTCTCGCTCGTGATCGGCTACGACCACGCGCTCGTCGGCGCCTCGGCCTACGACCCGGAAAGCGGCCTCGCCCTGTTCGGCCTCCCCGATGCGGCGCCGAAGCTCGCGGCCGGGTCGACGACGCTCACGCTGGAGGCCTCCGACTTCCAGGAGGCGAAGAACATCGAGACGGCCGGCGACCAGATCCTGCCGAACACCGCGTTCCTGCGGCGCGGCCTGACCGTCGTCGCCGGCCCGTCGGTGACCTGGCTCGAGCCGCCGCAGCGCTCGTGCGCGCTCGCGCACGACCGGCTGACCGTCGCCGCGGCGTCGACGAAGAGCGTCACGAAGGTCGTCTTCTCGGACGGCGCGAAGCGGATCGGGGTCGACAGGAACGGCCCCGGCGGTGTCTACTCGCTCCCATGGAGCACGGCGAAGCTGAAGCACGGCCCGCACCGGCTGCGCGCCACGGTGGTCGACGCGGCCGGGCGCACGGCGACGGCGGCCGAGACCGTCTCGATCTGCAGGTAGCCGCGGTCACCGGCGCGTCGTCGGGCATCGGCGCCGCCGTCGTCGCGCTCCTCCAGGAGCGCGGGACGCACGTCGTCGGGCTCTCGCGCTCGCCGTCGGCCGCCGACGAGCACGAGCTGTGCGACGTCTCCGACCGCGACGCCGTCTTCGCGGCGGCGGCCCGCGTCCTCGAACGGCACCCGCGGCTCGACCTCCTCGTCGTCAACGCCGGGGTGGGCGCGCGCACGCCATACGTCGGCGGCAACGTCGAGGCGATCGAGCGCGTCGTCGCCGTCGACTACCTCGGCGCGGTGTGGACGGTGCTCGCGTTCCTGCCCGGGCTGCAGGCGGGCTCGCACGTCGTCAACGTCGTCTCGGTCGCGGGCACGGTCGCGGTCGGCCCGTACTCGGCCGCGAAGCACGCGCAGCTCGCGTTCTCGCGGTCGCTTGCGGTCGAGCTCTGGCCCCGCAGGGTGAAGGTGCACACCGTGAACCCGGGCTTCGTCGAGACGCCGGGGTTCCCGCAGCGCGGCGTCCGCCACGGGCGGATCGCCTCGCGCTTCGTCGTCGACCCGCCGTTCGTCGCCCGCCGCATCCTCGACGCCGTCGACGAGGACCGGCGCGAGGTGTTCGTCCCCCGCTGGTACCGGCCCGCCGCCTGGCTGCAGGCGCTCGCGCCCGGGCTGCTCGCTACCGTGCGAGCACGTACCACGCGACGACCGCCTCATACCCACTAGGCGCGAGGCTGCGGGCCCGCTCGCGCTCCGCCCCCTCGCAGCCGGCGAGGTCGAGGTAGTCGTCGAGGTCGCGGCGTTCGCGATCGACGACCTCGCGGCGCAGGACGAGGTTGTTCGCGTCGAAGAGGCCGCGCAGGTCGGCATCCGAGAGCACGCGCGTCGTCGACGGGTCGCGGGCATGCTCGAAGCGGGTCAGCTCGAAGGCGGCGAGCGGGTCGGCCGGGGCGAGCTGGTCGGCGACGAGGATCCGGCCGCCGGGCTTCGTCACGCGCGCCAGCTCGGCGACGAGCAGCTCCGGCCGCGGCGTGTGGTGCAGCGTCCGCAGCGTCGCGCCGACGTCGAACGAGAAGTCGTCGAACGGCAGGTGCTCGCCGTCGGCGACGACCACCTCGCAGTTCGGCGGCGCGTCGGCGCGGGCGCGGGCGGCGAGCTCCTCGTCGCGTTCGACCGCGACGACCGACGCGGCCCGCGGGGCGACCGCGAACGCGAGCGCGCCGGCGCCCGCGCCGACGTCGAGCACGCGCTCACGGCCGGTCAGCGGCAGCAGGTCGTCGAGCCGCGCCGCGAGCGCCCCGGCACGCCGGCGCTGCAGCTCGACGCGGCGCTCGACGTGGCTCACGACTCGACCACCAGCCGCCGGGCGCGCTCCGCCACGGCGGCGCGCCCGATCGAGCAGGCGAGCTCGTACGTGATCGTCCCGGCGACGCGCGCATGCTCCTCGAGCGTGAGGCCGTCGCCGACGATCGTCACCGGGGCCCCCACCGGAAGCTCGCGGGGCAGCTCGACCGCGACGGCGTCCATCGACACGGTGCCCACGAGGCGGCGCCGCTCGCCGTCGACGAGCACCTCGCCGCCGGTGAGGTCGCGGCGCAGGCCGTCGGCGTAGCCGACCGGCACAACGCCGATCCACGTCTCGCGCTCCGCGACGAAGCGCCGGCCGTAGCCGGTGGACTCGCCGGGGCGCAGCAGCCGCACCTGCGCGAGCTCGCTGCGCCACGACAGGACGGGCTCGAGCCGGTCGGCGGACGGGTCGCCGTGGAACGGCGAGAGCCCGTAGAGGGCGATCCCGCAGCGGGCGGCGTCGTAGCGCGACTCGGGCAGGCGCAGCGCCGCCGCGCTGTTCGCCGCGTGCCGCGTCAGGTGCGCGAACGGCGCGGTCTCCTCCTCGAAGCGGCGAAGCTGCCGGCGGGC
>Ga0070741_10019686_pt1 | contig 10748 bp, 11 predicted proteins | sample Coa_R1_4_FD_66440 | JGI IMG/M metagenome (GOLD analysis project Ga0070741, IMG submission 66440) | Surface soil microbial communities from Centralia Pennsylvania, which are recovering from an underground coalmine fire - Coalmine... | ecosystem: Environmental > Terrestrial > Soil > Unclassified ... | reverse complement strand
CGCTCGCGCGCGGTCAAGGATCCGCGCGGCGTGCTCGCCGATTTCGGCGTGAGCCTGCCCAAGGACACCGAAATCCGCGTCTGGGATTCCACCGCGGAGACGCGCTTCCTGGTGTTGCCGATGCGCCCGAAGGGCACCGAAGGCTGGAGCGAGGCGCAGCTCGCCGAACTCGTGACGCGGGATTCCATGATCGGCACCGGTTTCCCGAAAGAGCCCGGTGCGGGCTAGTGCCGCCGATTTGAAGTTCCTGCGGTGCAAGACGCGAGTACGATCAGGAACTTCAAATCGAAAGCGGCACTAGCAAATAATGATTCTGCTAATGCCCTTTACTTTCCGAAGTTCGTACAAGAATGTGCTGCGATCGCTGACGAACTTCGGAAAGTGGGCATTAGCCATGAACGGCGTGCACGACATGGGCGGCATGGACGGGTTCGGCAAGGTCGAGGTCGAGCCGAACGAGCCGATGTTTCACACCCGCTGGGAAGGCCGGGTGCTGGCGATGGTGCGCGCCATGGGCGCTGCCGGCGCCTTCAACATCGACATGTCGCGCTTCTATCGCGAGTCATTGCGGCCGGATGTCTACCTCGCCAGCTCCTACTACAAGAAATGGCTGCTTGGCCTCGAGGACATGCTGATTGCGCGCGGTTTCGTCGGCAAGGCGGAAGTCGCCAAGGGGCATGCACAGGAGCCCGCCAAGCCGCTGAAGCGCGGCAAGTTCACCACTGGCGACGTCGAACGCGTCATGGTGCGCGGCAAGTTCGGACGTAGCGCGCAGGCGCCTGCGAAATTCAAGGCCGGCGATCGCGTGCGTGCCAAAAATATCCATCCCCTCACCCACACAAGGCTGCCGCGCTATGTGCGCGGCCATGTCGGCGTGGTCGAGCGCGATCACGGCGTGCATGTGTTTCCGGACTCGGCCGCGAATGACGCCGGTGAAAATCCGCAATGGCTCTACACCGTCGTGTTCGACGGCACCGAGTTGTGGGGACCGGAGTCCGACGCCAGCGTGAAAATCTCGGTCGACGCGTTCGAGCCCTATCTGGAGAAGGCGTGATGGATTCGGTTGCTGCGGCACGGGCAACCCAAGCCGTCCCCAGCATTCCCTGCGACGCCGAAGGGCCTGTCTTTCGCGAGCCCTGGGAGGCCCAGGCCTTTGCCATGGCGCTGGCGCTGCATGAGCGCGGCGTTTTCACCTGGAACGAATGGGCCGAGACGCTTGGCGCGCAGATCAAGCGCGCGCAGGCCGAGGGCGATCCCGACACGGGCGAGACCTATTACCGGCACTGGCTTGCCACGCTGGAAACGCTGGTCGCGGCCAAGGGCGTCGCGACTGCGGATATTTTGCATCGCTATCGCGACGCCTGGGATCACGCCGCAGACCGCACACCGCATGGCAAGCCGATCGAGCTGAGGGGCGAAGATTTCGGGTAGTTCCCTCGTCATTGCGAGGAGCGCAGCGACGAAGCAATCCAGAGCTTTTCCTTAGATACAGTTTGGATTGCTTCGCTTCGCTCGCAATGACGAGCGTGGAAAATTTGCGCTCTGACACTGGGATCGACCCGTGTATTCCGGCATAAACATCTCTTCATTCCCGGCCACGGTTGGACTCCATGACCCCTTCCCGCGATATTTCACGCCTGATCGAGATCATGGCGCAGCTGCGCACGCCCGCGACTGGCTGTCCCTGGGACCTGGAACAGAATTTTGCGACCATCGCGCCCTACACCATCGAGGAAGCCTATGAGGTCGCGGATGCCATCGCGCGCGGCGATTTCGACGATCTGAAGGACGAGCTCGGCGATCTCCTGCTGCAGGTGGTCTATCACGCCCGCATGGCTGAGGAGCAAAACGCCTTTGCCTTCGGCGATGTGGTGGAAGCGATCACGCGCAAGATGATCCGGCGTCATCCGCATGTGTTCGCCGACAAGGACGGTAACATTCAGCCCGCCGGCGTTGTCAGCGCCTGGGAGCGCATCAAGGCCGAGGAGAAGGCCGAACGCGCCGCCCGGCGCGGCGTTGAGCACAAATCGCTGCTCGCTGGCGTCAAGGCCGGCCTGCCCGCACTGACCCGCGCCATGCAATTGCAGCGCAAGGCCTCTACCGTCGGCTTCGACTGGAACGATCCGCGCGCGGTCCTGCAGAAGATCCGCGAGGAAGCCGACGAGATCGAGGCTGCGCTCGATACCGCCGACAAGGACGAGCTCGCCGCCGAGACCGGCGATCTCCTGTTCGCGCTGGTCAACCTCGCCCGCCACATCAATGCCGATCCCGAAATGGCGCTGCGCGGCGCCAACGCCAAATTCGAGCGTCGCTTCGCCCATATCGAGCGCGCACTGGCGGCGAAAGGACGCACGCTCGACGGCGCTTCGCTCGAAGAGATGGATGCGCTGTGGAATGAGGCGAAGGAGAAGGAGCGATCCGAAGCCAGCGGGGCGCGCCGATGAACTGGCACGACCTTCTCGGCGGTTTCGTCACCGGCACGCTCGGCGGCCTGTTCTCCGGCTTCCTCGGCGTGACCAGTGGCGGCATCCTCGTTCCGCTGCTGATCCTGATCCTCGGCAAGGAGCAGCATGTCGCCCAGGGAATCTCGCTGGTGGCGCAGGTCGTGCCGACCAGTCTCTCGGGCGTGCGCAATTACAGCAAGAGCGGCCATCGCATTTCCATGCGCTGGTTGATCTGGCTGTCGGCCGGCTTCTGCGCCGGCGGCATCGTCGGCGCGCTGCTTGCGACCAACGTTCCCGATCGCGCGCTGCAGTGGACCTTCGCCTTCTATCTCACCATCCTGATCGCGATCGTGGTGCTGCGCGGGTCGCGCGCCAAACCGGAGGCTGCAAACGGCGACGTGCCGCAGGACGTGCCGGTGCATTGGGCGCTGCTGGCGACAATCGGCGCGGTCGCGCGCTGGTCGTCGGGTTTCCTCGGCATCGGCGGCGGGCTGGCCATCACCGCGCTGATGGCGGGTCTTGCCGGCATCACGCAGCATCGGGCGCAGGCGATGAGCCTTGCCGTCACCGCGCTGCCCGTCACCCTCCCCGCGGCATTGTTCTACGTGCAGCAGGGCACCGTGCTGCCGTGGCTGGCGATCGCGGCCCTGGTGGTGGGCCTTTGGATCGGCACCGATATCGGCGCCCGCTTTGCCAACCGCGTCAGCCCCGGGCGGCTGCGGACCATGATGATCGTGCTGATCGGCGCGATGGCGCTGTTCATGGCGTTCAAGGCGATGCGATAACTACCGCCTTCTCGACGAAAGGCATATGCTGATCGCATGATGGAGTGAGCCGACACGCAGGACCGCGATGCAGCTTCCTCGCCGACAGTTTTTGTCCCTGACCGCAACGGCGATCGGGCTTCCGGCCCTGCTGCGCACGGCAAGCGCGCAGAGTTATCCGGCGCGGCCGGTGCGCATGCTCGTCGGCTTTGCAGCAGGCGGCGCGCCTGACATCGCCGCGCGCCTCGTGGCGCAATGGCTGTCCGACCGGCTCGGCCAGCAATTCGTCATCGAGAACCGCACCGGCGCCGGCGGCAACATCGCCACCGAGGCGGTGGTGGACGCATCTCCCGACGGCTACACACTGTTGATGGCGGGCCTGCAAAACGCCGTCAACACTACGCTCTATCGCAATCTCAAATATGACTTTGCCCGTGACATGGCGCCGGTCGCCGGTGTCAGCCACGAGAGCTACGGCATGGAGGTGCACCCGTCCTTTCCTGCGAAGACGGTCCCGGAATTCATTGCCTATGCCAAGGCCAATCCCGGCCAGCTCAACATGGCCTCCGCCGGCAACGGCACCGGGCCTCACATGGCTGGCGAACTGTTCAAGATCATGGCCGGCGTCGACATGCTGCACGTGCCCTATCGCGGTTCGCCGCCGGCATTGACGGATTTGCTCGGCGGACAGGTGCAGATGATGTTCAGCCCGCTGTCCTCGTCCATCGGCTATGTGAAGACCGGCAAGCTTCGTGGGCTCGCCGTGACCAGTGCCGCACGCTCGGAGGTGCTGCCGGATATTCCAACCGTGGGTGAATTCGTCCCCGGCTACCAGGCTACCGGCTGGTTCGGCGTCTGCGCGCCGCGCAAAACCCCGACCGAGATCATCGAGCGGCTCAACCGGGAGATCAATGCGGGGCTCGCGGATTCGAAGATGAAGGCGCGATTTGCCGAGCTCAGCGCCACCACGTTCGGCGGCTCGCCGGAGGATTTCGCCAGACACATCGCCAGTGAGACCGAAAAGTGGGGCAAGGTGGTTCGTACCGCGAACCTGAGGGCGGATTGAAGCGGGATCTTGTTTCTCTCCTCATTCCGCGGATGCGCCGCTGCCCGACTCACATGCCGCCTCCTCCGCCTCCTCCAGCACTTCGGGAAATATCGTATGTGTAGTCCTTCGGTTCATTGAGCGTGTAACCGAACGTTCCCCGGTAGCCCTTGGCCTGCATCGCATGCCGTGGCGCGTAGCTACCCGAGACGACCCGATGGTGCTTTCCGGATGCGTGATGGTGCGGCGGCTTGCTCGATACATTCTGGGCAAGCGCGACCGGAGCGGCGACGATCAGTGCAGAAAACGCTGTTAGCGCTGTCCTCATGTTTCGTCCTCCCTTGTTTGAAGGACAAACCCCGACGCCATCCAGCCATTGCCGCATCACGCGATGGTGATGCCGGCCCGCCTGTAGCAGTCGCAGGGCACATCGCCGACGAAACTGGAAATTGGGGCAAGCTGGTTTGCGGCGCCTACCTCAAAGCGGACATGAGCCAGATGACGCTAGGTCTCCCGAACTCCGGCCCTGCGTAACGCTTCTACAAGCCTCTGCCTGTCCTGTTCTCGTTGAAAGGGATAGTGCTCGCATATCTTGCGAATGCTCACGTCCGGATCGACTCGCTGATATGCCTGCAGACCGTCCCTCGCTTCAACCGTGCGTCCGAGCATCGCGTTGGCGGCGATGGCCACCCGAAGAGCCGGCATCCAGTTCGGCTTCACCCTTGCTGCCATGGCTGCCCAATCGGACGCCTCCTGGTCTCGCCCCGCGATGAAATGCGCAAACGCCATTGCGCTCTGGGTAAGAAAGACGCGCGGGTCGAGTGGATTGAGGCGCATGGCCCTTTCCAGGCTCCGGATTGCTTCCTCGTGGTCGCCCGCATATGCGTGCACCCAGCCGCTTCGCTGCCACGCGGTCGCGAGATTGGCATCAAGCTCGAGCGCCCGAGCGATCAGCATGAGTGCACGTTCCACTTCCTTGAAAAAGAAGGCGCGAACATGCCCTCCCCAGCACAAGGCCACCGCGTCGTCGCTTCCAAATTCCACGGCGCGCTCGGTAAGACGCGAAATCTCCTCCCGGTCAAAGTCCGACTGCCAACCGTTGGCTTTTGCAAACTGGTAGCAAGAGGCAGCCAGCCCGTAGGGCGTGGCAAACTGGGGATCTTTTTCGATGGCCGCATAGAAAAACGTCAATGCAGTCGCATTGTCGTCCCTGGACCAGCGGTTCCAGCTTGCAAGCCCGCGCAGATAAAGATCGTAAGCCGCGGGATTGCTGGTCGGTTCAAGCTTCACGCGATCCATCTCGGCCTTTTCGAGTTGCGGTGCCATCGCTCCAACGACCCGCTCGACGAGCCGGTCTTGAAGCTCGAAAGGGTCGCCGCTGGTGCAATCGAACCTGTCGGCCCACAAATGCCGGCCCGATACGCCCTCTATGAGCTGTCCGGTGACTCGCATGCGGTCACCCGAGACCCTGATGCTTCCTTCCAGGACGTAACGGACCCCGAGTTCGCGCGCGACCTGCTTCACGTCGACCGCTGCGCCCTTGTAGGTAAATGACGAGTTACGGGCGATTACAAAGAAGCCGCGATTGCGCGACAACGCGGTGATGATGTCTTCGACGATCCCGTCGACGAGATAATCGGTATCGGCATCTCCGCCCAAATTGAGGAACGGCAATACCGCGATCGAAGGCTTTTCGGAGGCACTGCTCGACAGCTCGGGCGCGCGAACCTTGACGTCGCCGTCGTCCTCGCGCACGGCTCCCACAAAACGCACGCCCCTGCGCGGCAAAGTTTTTATCAGTCGCTGCTCGTTGCCTGTATCTCCGATTGCAGCCCGGGCCGCGTTGATGCGGTTGGCCAGGGCGGACTCGGAAACGATGCGCCCGTGCCAGACCGCGTCCAGCAGATCGTTCTTGGTGACGACCCGTTCGCGGTGCCGCATCAAATGAACAAGAAGATCGAAGACCTGGGGCTCGACGGCCACAAGCGAGCTTTTCCGGCGCAATTCCCGCCGATCCGTGTCGAGTACGCAATCCTCGAAATAATAGCGCAAGACAAGATTCCGCTCGTCGTCCGGCGGAAGTGTAACACGGCTCCAAAGGAAAAATGGAGGGAACCCTAAGCTGAGACTAATCCGGCCTGAAAGACGGCGGCGGCGGTCTCTGGCATGGGAGCAGGGACCGAGAAAAGCGTGAGGAGCAAGAACGTGAAACTGTCCTTGTCCGGAGACCGGTCCGTAGCCGCATTGGCAATGTTTGTCGCCGGGCTGTGGCTGCTGCCTTCAATGGCGGCGGCGCAACAGAAATACACCGTCGAGCCGATTGCCGAGGTGAAGGTCAAGCAACTGCCCAAAGGCGATTTGTTCTGGCGCGTCGAGAGTTTCCCGACGCTGGATGCGGCGAAAGCCGCGGCTCCGTCGTATCGCTGGAATCCGGACACCGTCAGTTATGACGGATTGCCTTCGCTCTCAGCCGAGGCCGCAGGCAAAGCATGGCTCTTCACGCTCGGTCCGAAGGGTGGATCAACGGCGGGCGGAACGAAGGTAGCTGAAATAGGGTCCGTCCCTCCGCTCAGCGCTCCCGAGTATCTGTTGCGCGTGAACTACGGCCACGGGCCGCCCGGTTCAAAAACACCGGTGCATATGCATCCCGGCTCCGAAACATTTTATGTCGTCGCCGGCAGGTTGGGCCAACGGACTCCGGAAGGCGTGATGAACGTCGAGGCCGGGCACTCAATGAACGGACATTCGGCCGGAACGACAATGGAGGTTTTCAACAGTGGAGCGACGGAATTGACAGCGCTCATCATGTTCGTCGTCGACGCGACCAAGCCGTTCTCGGTGCCGGCCAAGTTCGAGTAGGGCAAACGTCTCAATTGCAAAGTGCGCGCGCGCCCCGCGTCCCGGACGCGCGCGCCTTCGCAAGGCACATTGCCGACGAGACCGAGAAATGGAGGAAGGTGGTGCGGACAGCGAACCTCAGGCCGGACTGAAGCACCCGAACTATTCGATCACCTCGTCGGCGCGGGCGAGCACCGCAGGCGGGATGCTGATACCGAGCGTCCTGGCTGTTTTCAGGTTGACAGCCAGCTCGAATTTTTCCGGTTGAATGATCGGCAGATCGGCCGGCTTTTCGCCCTTGAGGATGCGACCGACATACAGTCCCGACAGACGATATCCTTCCGAGAGGTTTGCCCCGTAACTCACGAGCCCGCCGCCCGTCACATATTCACGCCACGGGTAGACGCCTGCCATGGCGTAGCGAGCCGCGAGGGAAACGATCAGTTGGCGATGATCGTTGAAGAGCGCATCCGCACCCACCAGAAGCCCGACAATGTTGCGTTTGGCAAACGTATCGAAGGCCGCTTCGATCGAATGGCCGTCATCGGTGCGAAGAATGACGACCTCACGGCCCAGGCTCTTTGCCGCCGCGAGCAAGTCATGCTCTTCGAGCTCAACCCCGGGCCGATTGGTGTTCACCAATGCGCCGATGACCCGCGTCGCCGGAGTAAGTTCGCTGAGCAGCTCAAACCGCTTTGCATCGAGCTCTATCGTCAGCCCGGCGTTTCCGGTGACATTGCCTCCTGGGCGATTTAGACTTGTTACCAAGCCGCTCCTCACCGGGTCGGATACGGCGGCGAATACAATCGGGATCGTATTTGTAGCCGATTTGGCTGCAAGCGCCGCTACCGGACCGCCGGCTGTCGCGATGACTGCGACCGACCTGCCGACAAGTTCAGCGGCCATAGCCGGCAAACGGTCGTAATGATCATCCGCGCCGGCGTAGACGATATTCAAATTCTCGCCTTCGACGAACCCCGCTTCCTTCAATCCACGCCGAAGACCGTCCGATTGATCTGCACGCAAATTCGCCGAGCCGCTGCTGAGGACGCCAATCAAGGGTACGGATGCTTGCTGCGCGCGAACAATCCTTGGCCATGTGGCCGCTGCGCCGCTCAAAACAGCAATAAATTCACGACGTCGCATCCTCATATCCCATGCGGCACGGCCGCGTAGCGGTTCACGACGATATCCCGCTTGGTCTCGTCCACCCGCACCGTCATGTCGAAGCGGCCGTCATGCAGTTGCTTGTTCAAGACCTCGGCGTTGCGGTGCAGCCAGGAAATACCGGCACCGTCTGACGCATCGATCGAGAGGTCGAGCGTGGTGCGGGTCGCCGCGAGGCGCGTCTCGATCGCCGCTAGCAGCTCGCCGATCCCCTCTCCGGTCACGGCCGACACGAGGAAGCACGGATGATCGGGCGGCCGGCGCGCTGCGATGTTCCGCAGATTCTCCTTCTCGTTAGGCGCGAAGCGGTCGATCTTGTTCCAGACCTCGATGATGCGGCCGTTCTCACTCGGATCGATGCCGAGCTGGCGCAGCACCGCATCGACGTCCTTCTCCTGCGCCTCGGCATCTTCATGCGAGATGTCGCGGACATGGAGGATCACGTCGGCCTCCAGCACCTCCTCCAGCGTGGCGCGGAACGCGGCGACCAGCTGCGTCGGCAGATTGGAGATGAAGCCGACGGTGTCCGACAGCATCGCCTTGCCGCCGTGGGGCAGATGCAGCGCACGCAGCGTCGGATCGAGCGTGGCAAACAGCATGTCGGCGGCCTGCACCTCCGATCGCGTCAGGCGGTTGAACAGCGTCGACTTGCCGGCATTGGTGTAGCCGACCAGCGCCACCACGCGATACGGCACGCGCTTGCGGCCCTCGCGATGCAGCCGCCGCGTCGCCTGCACCTTCTTCAGGTCGTTCTCCAGCCGCAGGATGCGCTCGCCGATCTGGCGGCGGTCGGCCTCGATCTGGGTTTCGCCGGGACCGCCCATGAAGCCGAAGCCGCCGCGCTGGCGCTCCAGATGGGTCCATGACCGCACCAGCCTGGAGCGTTGATAGTTCAGATGCGCGAGCTCGACCTGCAGCGCGCCCTCTTTCGTCTTGGCGCGGCGGCCGAAGATTTCCAGGATCAGCCCGGTGCGGTCGACCACCTTGGTGTTCCAGGCCTTCTCGAGATTGCGCTGCTGGATCGGCGACAGCGCGCCGTCGACCACGACGAGCTCAATGTCGTGGCCGGCGATCAGTCCGATGATCTCCTCGACCTTGCCCTTGCCGAGAAAGGTCGCGGGGCGAATTTGGCCGATCGGCGCGATCAGCGCATCGGCCACGGTGAGATCGATCGCGGCCGCAAGGCCCTTGGCCTCGTCCAGCCGCGCCTCGAAATCGCGTAAAGCGCGCGTATCCGTTTGCGCATCGGCCTCGCCGCGGCGCATCCGCAAATACGGGCCGATGACAACCGCCCGCCCGCTGGCCTTGCCCCCTGCCGACCTTGGACGGTCAGCTCCCCCTTCCCAATTCCGGGGTTCCAATCAAATCACTCTCAAGCAGGAGCATCCTCGCCGCCCTCGAACAACTGGATGGGAGCGCCGGGCATGATGGTCGAAATCGCATGCTTGTAGACAAGCTGCGAGTGACCGTCGCGCCGCAAGAGCAGGCAGAAATTGTCGAACCAGGTGACAATCCCCTGCAGCTTCACTCCATTGACCAGAAAGATCGTCAGTGGCGTCTTGGTTTTACGAACGTGATTAAGGAAGGTGTCTTGTAGGTTTTGTGCGCGGTCTGCCGCCATTGTTGTTATCCCGCCATTTTACTTTTCTCGTTGAACGGTTCTGCTCTCTGGCGGAGCGTTCCCCGTTTGCCGCGACCCCATGAGATCCCCCTCCGGAGACGCAGGCGGTGCAATTAGAAGGCAGGCGCGGTTATTAGGCAAGCCGGTTCCGGCATCGGTGCAGCGGGCTTTCCCGCCAAAAGCACGAAAATGCGGCGGGATTTCTCAAGCAAATGCATGAATAAGGGTCTCACTCTTGCCGCGTCAAAACCCCTCATGGTGAGGAGGCGCCAAACGGGTCCGCGCGAAGCGCGGCCCGATGACAGGCTCCGCGCCGTCTCGAACCATGAGGCCCGACCGTGGCCTCATCCTTCGAGACGCGCTTCGCGCTCCTCAGGATGAGGGGAAAAAAGCGCGTCAGGTTATCCCACCCCGAGCGCCTTCAGCTTGCGATGGAGCGCCGAGCGCTCCATGCCGACAAATTCCGCTGTGCGAGAGATGTTGCCGGAGAACCGGCTGATCTGGGCGATCAGATAGTCGCGCTCGAAAACCTCGCGCGCTTCGCGGAGCGGCAACCCCATGATGTGCTCGCCATTGTTGCTGTTGGGCATGGCCGGCACCATCGAACCGACGTCCTGCGGCAGCATATCCGCGGTGATGATGACCTCCGGCCCGCCGCCGGCGAGGATCATCACGCGCTCGACATTGTTGCGGAGCTGGCGGACGTTGCCGGGCCAGACATGCGACTGCAGCACCGCCATGGCGTCCTGCCCGATCTGGCGTTTCGGCAGGCCGGTGTTGGCCGAAATCTGGTCCATGAAATAGTCGATCAGCTCGGGGATGTCCTCGCGCCGCTCCGACAGCGGCGGCACGCGGATCGGCACCACCGA
>Ga0070741_10019685_pt1 | contig 10749 bp, 6 predicted proteins | sample Coa_R1_4_FD_66440 | JGI IMG/M metagenome (GOLD analysis project Ga0070741, IMG submission 66440) | Surface soil microbial communities from Centralia Pennsylvania, which are recovering from an underground coalmine fire - Coalmine... | ecosystem: Environmental > Terrestrial > Soil > Unclassified ... | reverse complement strand
TCGACGATGCCATCGTCGTGATCGAGAACATCGTTCTCCATCGCGACCTGGGACAGGGACGCCTTCAGGCAATCTACAGTGCGCTGAAAGAAGTCACAGCGCCGCTGATTGGATCGACAGTGACGCCAATTGTGGTCTTCCTGCCACTTGTTGCGCTCCATGGCGGGTATGGAACTTTCTTTCGCGCGCTTGCCGTCACGATGGGTGTAGCCCTTTTCACCTCTCTCTGGCTGGCGCTCACCTGGACCCCTAACCTCAGCCAGTATTTCGTGCGGCGCAAAATTGAGCACGGAATTGTGGAGCAAGGTTCGGAGAGCTGGTCGGACCGGGAGCGTCTTGAACGCATAATCGAGGCCGAAGAATCTTCTTACGGCAAAAGGTTTCATGCGGTGGTGAACTTTTATGAGCGCTGGCTGAGGCGCGGTCTGGAACGTCCGCTGTTGCTGGCCGGCGGCAGCGTTGTCCTGATTGTTGTTGCATATTTCTGCTATCGCGGGCTCGGCTCTGATCTGCTGCCGTCGATGGATGAAGGTGGATTCATCGTCGACTACATCATGCCGCCCGGCAGTTCGCTGACGGAGACGAATCGCGTCATCACCCATGTAGAGCAGATTATTCGTAGAGAGCCGGAAGTTGATAGCACTTCGCGGCGCACTGGACTTCAGCTCGGCCTGGCATCAGTAACTGAAGCCAACACCGGCGACATCTCGGTTAAACTGAAAGCGAATCATGAGCGTTCAACTGACGAGGTAATCGCGGATGTGCGCGCGAAAATCAAACAGCAGGAGCCGGAACTCGACACCGAATTTCCCGAATTGCTACAGGACATGATCGGGGACCTCACGAGTGCACCCGAGCCGGTAGTGATCAAATTTTTCTCCGAGAACGGCCCATTACTCGAGAAGATGGGGCCGCAAGTGGCCGACGCCATTTCGAAGATCGACGGCGTGGTCGACGTCCAGAACGGAGTCGAGAACACGATGAGCGGACCGGCCGTCAATTATCAGATCGATCCTGCCGTGACCGCGCGCGCTGGCTTCACTCCGGACGAGGTTGCTATCGATGCATCGGCAATTCTTGAAGGTGAGCCGGCGACGACTCCGGTTGTAGTGAACGATCGGGCGTATACCGTGCGCGTCCGTTTTCCCGAGGCGAACCGCGCCAGCATTGAGGCCATGAACAACACACTACTTGTCAGCTCAGCAGGACGGACTGCTACGCTCGGTTCGCTTGCAACGGTGACCCAGCTCCCGGGACAAACAGAGATTCGGCGAGAGAACCTTCAGCGTGATCTTGAAGTCACAGCCCGTCTGGAAGGCCTCGATTTGGGAACAGGTATTTCGAAAGTGAAAGATGCAATCGCCAAGCTGAATCTGCCTTCGTCGGTGCGGATCGAATACGGCGGACTATATGCCGAGCAGCAGCAGACATTTCATGACTTCGTCTTCGTTTTCGTAATGGCATTTGCATTCGTCTTTGCGGTCCTGCTGTTCGAGTTCCGCAGTTTCTCGGCGCCGACGGCGATCCTTTCTTCAGGGCTGCTCTCGACCGCTGGCGTATTCTTCGCGCTTCTCATAACGGGAACAACGTTCAGTGTCTCCGCATTTATGGGGCTGATCATGGTGATCGGCATTGTGGCGAAGAACGGTATTCTGCTGCTCGATGCCGAGCACGAATTCCGCCGCGCGGGTTTCGATGCAGAAGAAGCCATGATGCGTGCAGGCCGGCGCCGGCTTCGCCCCATTGCGATGACCGCAATTGCTGCGGTTGCCGGCATGTTGCCGCTGGCGTTCGCGCTCGGCGCTGGATCCGAGATGCTGCAGCCATTGGCGATCGCTGTGATTGGCGGCATCCTGATCTCGATGGTGCTTTCGCTGCTCGTCACTCCGGCCGTGTACTTCTACCTGACACGGCGTCGAGAGGAGCGTCTGGCGCAGTAAGCGCAACCGATGTCGATCAAAGTCATCTTTTTCGACGTGGGAGGTACGCTTCTCTTTCCCGACCACGAAAAGACGCTGATTCCACTTTGGAACAGCGGCGTGCGTCCCACTGAGGCGCAACTGCTCGTCGCTGAGCGTTCCGCTCGAAAAGAAATGGATCAGCTGGTCTCGCAGACGGCCAAAGTCGATCAAAGTTACTGGGATAGCTACTACTCGCGTTTACTTAATGAGGTCGGGGTTAATGATGCTGAGCTTCACGGCGAACTTGTGAAGCTCATACGCACATCCGCAAACTGGAGCCGCATGCGGCCGGGAACGTTCGAAGTCTTAGCATCTCTTAAGCGCAAATACCGTCTCGCGGTGATTTCTAATTCCGACGGACATATGGGCGAGCGACTCGCCAATTTGGGATTCGGTCCGTATTTCGAGCATGTCACTGACTCGGGAAACGTCGGACATGAGAAGCCCGCGCCACAAATATTTCAAGCGGCGCTCAGTGCGATGACTGTTCGCGCCGATCGCGCTCTCTACCTTGGTGACATTTATGCCATCGATTATCTAGGAGCTCAAGAGGCAGGCATGAACCCGATGCTGATGGATATCGCTGGCGTTTACTCCCAAACCGATCTCCCGAGAATAAATTCCCTGACGGAATTGGAACCTTGTCTCAAGAAATTCGTCTAAGCAATCGCGTGAGTATTTTCTCCCAGACCTCCGATTTTGAACATCGTCATCTGCGTGTTCGCCTCTCCCAATGACCGCAATTGATCTCTCAGCCGACATCGGTCTGGTCGCGGTAGGCTTGGCCACCCTTAATCTACTGATAGGCTCGCTGATCGCAATGCGATATAGCCCATGGCGATTCTGGCCGCATCATCGCTTCAACATCTTTGCTATCCACAACTGGACTGGTTACGCGCTGCTTGGCGCCTGCATTCTGCATCCGGTGGTGCTGCTCGCGTCAGCGAGAGAGAGATTTCGGATACTTGACATTCTCTATCCCGTGCATTCGCCGGTACAGCCGTTCGAGAACACGATCGGGGCTGTCGCCCTGTACTGCGTCATTGTGGTTGTAATCACCTCATATTTTCGATTGAGTCTCGGCCGTCATTTGTGGAAGTCTTTTCACTTCGTCATCTATGCAGCCGCGGTCGCGATCTTCTGGCACAGCATATTCACGAATCCCAACCTCGAAAAAGCTCCGGTTGATGTCTTCGATGGAGAGAAAGTGTTCATCGAGCTGTGCTTAGTAGCCGTGGCAGGCCTTGTTGCCGTGCGGTGGAGCTACGGAATTCGGAAAAGAAGGTTGAAGGAAGCTCCTAAGCTGCTAAGCTCCTAAGCAGCTAGCTCGACGCTATACGGTCATTTGTTTGGCCCAGAAACTTAGGAGCGTAGCCGCTTAGGAGCTGCTTTTCTGCGCTGGATTATCAAATCCGTTGATGAACAGCTCGCGGCCCGAATTGCTGCCGAAGCCCATGTCTCTCCGCTGGCCGGTCGGCTGCTTGTTGGACGCGGCGTGGGCAACGCCGATGCTGCTCGGCAATTTCTCGATCCCAAGCTCGATCATCTGCACTCGCCGTATCTGATGAAAGGCATGCGCGAGGCCATCGCGCGCATTCAGCAGGCGGTCGCCAACCGGGAGCGCATTCTCATTTACGGCGACTACGACGTTGATGGCACAACAGCCATCGTGATTCTGAAGAAAGCCATCGAAATCATCGGAGGAGCGGCCGAGTTTCACGTGCCGCACCGCATTCGCGACGGCTATGGAATGAAGGACGACGTCATCGAGCGTGCAGCCGAGAACGGAGTGCGCCTCGTGATCAGCGTTGATACCGGCATTCGCGCCTTTGCTGCCGCTGAAGCCGCGCGAAGGGTCGGATTGGATCTGATCGTCACCGATCATCACCTTCCCGAAGATGGTCAGCTTCCGCACGTGCTTGCTGTGCTCAATCCCAATCAGCCGGATTGCAGCTATCCCTGCAAATCATTGTGTGGTGCTGGGATTGCCTTCAAGATTGCCCAGGCGCTCTTCGAAGCTCGCGATCAAGCCGATGCTCGCGGCCGACTCCTCCCGTCATTCCTGAAGATGGCGGCGATCGGAACAATTGCGGACGCGGTCCCGCTGGTCGGTGAAAATCGGTTGATTGCCAAATTGGGACTTGCCGGTCTCCGCGATCCGCGTAATGTCGGGCTCCGCGCTCTAATGACAGTCGCGCAGCTCGCAGACAAGCAACGCCAGCTCTCGGCCACAGATGTAGCGTTCCGGATCGCGCCACGCATGAATGCCGCCGGTCGCATGGATGTTGCCCAAACCGTCATTGAGCTGTTCGAAGCGCGGGAAGAAGAGAAAGCGCGTGAGCTCGCAGCCAGATTGAATCAACTTAATTCGGATCGCCAGGCGAGCGAGCAGCAGATTGTGCAGACCCTCGAAGCAAGGCTCACTGAACCGCAATTTTCCGATGCGCGTTGCATCGTACTGGACGGCGACGGCTGGCATCGCGGTGTCATAGGCATAGCCGCAACGAGAGTAGTCGACCGCACATATCGTCCTGCGCTCGTGATCAGTCGCGACAACGGTGAGGCCCACGGCTCGGGCCGTTCGATTCCAGCATTTCATTTGCTCAGCGCTCTCGAAAGCTGCCACGAACTCTTCACGCGCTATGGCGGACACGCGCACGCAGTCGGCTTCTCACTACCTTCCGAGCGCATTGATGAACTCCGCGCACGTCTTGATCTCTACGCGCGCCAGCGCTTGACGCCGGAAGATCTGATTCCGGTACTTGAAGCCGAAGCCGAAATCGGACTCTCCGGGATTAATCCCGAGCTGATTCAGACCGTCCAGCGGATGGAGCCATTCGGCGTGGGCAATCGCGAACCTATGTTCGTTGCGCGCCAGCTTCGCGTGTTATTGCCTCCCAAAGTGCTTAAGGAAAAACATGCGAAGCTTCGAGTTGAGCAGACGAACGGCCGAGCCATGCGATTCGACGCAATGGCATGGCGTATGGCAGAACGAATCGTCGCGGAAAGCGTTCTGGCAAATGACCGCATTGATCTCGCTTTCACCCTGGATGAGAATACTCATCCAGAATTCGGGGGCATTGAATTACGGATCTGTGATTTCCGCCGATGCGACGCTGCTCTAAATCCTTCTCCCGTGACTTCCCTCGCAAGCGCTGCGATCTGAGTCGGTCAATTAGTTGTCCTCGTTTTCATCTACTTGTTCCGGCGTGTTCTAGAGGCGAAAACGCGCTAACAATCCGACACCAAGGTACGTCTTGTTGGCCGGTTCGGCTGCAGTCACAGGAGTACCTGAACAAGGTCGCAGAATTCAACGCTTTACCGAATCTGAATTACGCGTTCATTCGGAAGGAGGTTCAGAAGGATTCGTCTCGCAAGAAGGCGTGAGGATGACAGCACAACCGAGCCGGAGCTTGGCGCTAAGCTCGCAAGTTGTTGGGCCGCGCTCCGGCCTTGTAACCTGATTTAGTGCCTTCGTCCTTTTCGCGGCTACGAATCTGGTTCGGAATCTCTGCGCTGCTGATGATTGGCGTAGTCGCGGGATTCTACATCTATGCGCGTTACCGTGTGCAGAGGGCCGTTCACGATTTTCCGGCAAGGCTGGGCGCGAACATTCAGCAGAACACGCAAGGATTCACCTATTCCCAGTCGGCGGGCGGGCACACGATATTCTCAATCTCCGCCTCCAATGCGGTTCGCTATAAGCAAGGTGGTAAGGCCGAGCTTCACAATGTGAAGATTGTCTCGTACGGTCGAAATTCTGACCGGCTGGATGAGATTACCGGCGACGATTTCGAATATGACGCGCAAACCGGAGACGTAACTGCAAAGGGGAAAGTCGGCATCCAGTTGCAGGCAGTCGAGCCGGGGACCTCCTCTCCGGATGCAACCGTCAACAAGACTGGCAGCCCTCTGCATCTCGACACCTCAGGCCTGGTTTTTAATCAGAAGACCGGCATCGCGCATACGGCGGAATTGATCAATTTCCAATTGCCTCAGGGTACAGGCTCGGCCGTCGGAGCGACCTATGACTCCAAGAAGGGAACGTTCAAGCTGTACTCCGATGTTCACCTGCTGACGAACGGTCCAAAGCCGATGAACCTGCGCGCATCGAGTGCTGACTACGAGCAGGAAAAGCAGGACCTGACGTTGACGGATCTCCGTGCTGAATCAGGCGTTCGCCGGCTCGAAGCTCAGCATGTGCTTTTGCATCTTCGCGAGGACAACACAGTTTCTCGAGCCGACGCCGGCGGCGGAGTCGACGCACTCATCAAAGGCGAGCGCAGCGCGCAACTCCACTCCGCTAATGCGACCTTCACCTTCGGCTCCAACAATCAAGCGACGAGCGGCCATCTCACCGGGGGCGTGAACTGGCAAACGGAAGGAGTGAGCGCATCGCATGGCAATGCGGGCGAAGTGTTACTCAGCTTCGGACCTGAGAATCAAATCAAGTCGGCACAGCTTCGGAATCACGTAGACCTTGTTCAGCTTGCCAAAAGTGGGAAGACAACAGCCAAGCCAGAAACAAAAGATCCTGTGACACCAGCCGGTGTGGGAGATCGTGGCACTGAATTTCACGGAGATGGGCTCGACCTTGAACTGACCAGAGGTTCGCGGCTTACGAACGCGACCAGCGTTGGCGGAGCCGAAATCGTGCTCACAAATCCCGAAGCCGGCTCGCAAGCAAACGCGAACCCCGCAACAGCAAAGACAACTATCACCTCCAGTCGCTTTGAAGCGAAGTTCTCAGGTGAGAATCGGATTTCAAGTCTGACCGGGGCTGATCCTGTAAGGATCGTGTCTTCGTCACGCGGAAAACCCGATCGGATTAGCCAGAGCCGCGAAATGGTCGCGACCTTCGCGACGGGCAAGACGCAAACGCTGGAACAGGTGGTCCAGACTGGGAACGTTCAGATTCAGGAAGACCAACGCAGCGCTACTGCCGATCGCGCTACCTACAACCAGCCGTCGGACACAATGGCCCTCCGCGACAATGTCCGTTACAAGGACGCATCCAGCGGCTCCACGCTGACGAGCAACTCGCTCACGCTAAATCGCAGCACAGGGGAAACAACGGCCAGCGGCAATGTGAAAACCACCTACGCAGAGCAAAAAATCGAACAGAATCCGCAGCAGAAGACACAGCAACAAGCTTCCGGAGCGATGCTAACGCCCTCGCAACCCGTCCACGTGACGGCCGAGCAAATGGTCGCGAAGAGTTCAACCGGCGCGGCTCGCTTTTCTGGAGCAGCGCGACTATGGCAAGGCGGGAACATCGTCCAGGCGCCCGTCATCGACTTCAACCACAAACAGCGAACTCTGGACGCTCAGGCCCAAGCCAACGCACGGGTTTCCACAGTTTTTATACAGGCGGACCAAAGCGGGAAGCAGGTTCCGGTCGAGGTTCTGGCGGACTACCTCCATTACGACGACGCGCAACGGAAGGCGGTTTTCGAAGGTGCCATCGTTCTGAAAAGCGCAGATTCTACTCTGCGGGCCGACCGAGCTGTCGTCACATTGCGCGCTCAGAACCAGCAGCCGCCAACTCCGAAAGCTCATGCCGGAAAGGCACCCAGTCAACTGCAAACGATTGATGCGACAGGAAATATCCTGCTCCAGCAACCGGGAAGGCGCGCCGTCGGCAATCGCCTCATCTACACCGCCGATGAGGAGAAATTCGTCCTGACCGGAACTCCGGCCAGCCCGCCTAGCATTTTTGATGCCGAACACGGTCAAGTTACCGGAGTTTCGTTGACCTTCTTTAATCGCGATGATAGAGTGCTCGTGGACAGTAGCAATTCAATGTCCATAACCCAGACCCGGCGCGAAAAATGACGCAACAAACGCTCTCGACCGACGAGATTGGCAAGTCCTATCGGGGTCGGAGGGTAGTAAACGGGGTCACTCTCCACATAAATCAGGGTGAGGTCGTCGGGTTGCTGGGGCCGAACGGGGCCGGCAAAACCACCACCTTTTACATGATTGTGGGGCTGGTCATGCCCGACGAGGGTCGTGTCCTGATGGACGGCCAGGAGATCACGGGCGTCCCGATGTATTTGCGGGCCCGGAGTTATGGCATCAGCTACCTTCCGCAGGAACCCTCGGTCTTTCGCAAGCTGACGGTCGAGGAAAACATCATGGCCATCCTTGAGGCTCAGCCGCTCTCATGGGAGAACCGGCGCAGCCGCATGGAGACCCTGATCGAGCAGCTTGGTCTGGGGCACATCCGCAAGACGCGCGGATATGCGTTGTCAGGCGGCGAGCGTCGCAGAGTCGAGATCGCGCGATGCCTGTGCATTCGCCCGACCTTTATCCTGCTCGACGAGCCCTTCTCGGGAATCGACCCGATCGCCGTGCTCGACCTGCAGAAGATCATTTTTGATCTCAAGGCGAGCGGCATCGGCGTACTGATTACGGATCACAACGTGCGCGAGACGCTCTCAGTCACGGATCGCGCATACATCATTAATCAGGGAAAAATTTTCCGTGCAGGAACGCCTGAACAGTTGGGCAATGATCCCGAAGTGAAAAGAGTTTATCTGGGAGAGAGTTTCTCCTTAGTGTAATTCGACGCAGAGTAGCGCATGATGGAACTAAGCAATCAGCAGTCGGCAATCAGCAATCAGGCTTTTCGACACTGCGCGTCTTTGCGTGGAATACCCGCGGTGGGCTTTCGCAGAATGTTGACTGCCGAATGCGAAGCTGAGTGCTGATGGCTGACTGCTGATTGCTGGTTTTCAACCCATGGTCCTTCTTCAGAACAAACTGAACCTTAAGGTCTCGCAAAAGCAGATCCTCACTCCGGGGCTCGTGCAGATGGTGAGCGTACTTGCGCTCAACAAGCTCGAGCTGAAGGAGATGATCAATGCGGAGATCGTCGAGAATCCGGTTCTGGAGGAACTCGAATCGAATATCCCGATCATCGATCAAATCGCCGGTAAAGAAGCAGACCGCGAGCGCGCTGAAGCTCCGGAGCAGCCGGCCGTCACCGCCGGCGAGCAGGCCGGTGAAAAGAAGGATCCATTTGAAGAGATCGATTTCGGCAGCTACTTCCGCGAATACCTTGATCCGGGATTCCGAAGCCCGCAGGGAGATTTTGAGAGCTCTGAGCGTCCGTCATTTGAGAATTTCCTCTCGAAGCCCGGAACGCTGACCGATCACCTGATGTGGCAGCTCGGCGCGATGCCGATGAATGACAAAGTTCGGGCGGCGGCTGAACTGGTGATCGGCAATCTCAATGATGATGGGTATCTCGTCGCGTCCGATGAGGAACTGATGGCCGCGGCTCGCGGAGAGAACGTCGAACTTGACTCCGCAGCATCGCCGGCGAGCGCAGAAGTTCCTCCCGTCGCGCCCATTCCAGAGATGAACGAAATTTCCGAGCACGAGGGCGTTCCAGCTCTCGTCGGCAGCTACACCGATGGCCACGGGACCCAAGCTGCTGTTGCGGCTCCGCCGGTTCGTGTGAGCCAAAACGGAACTGCGTCTACGGCGACGGCACCGCCGAAGCAAACTGAAGCTCCGTTCACAATGCAGGATTTGCGCGATGCCATCGAGATCGTCCGCCAAATGGACCCGATTGGCGTTGCCTCGCGTGATTTACGCGAGTGCCTGTTGCTGCAGCTTCGTGAACTCGAGCGCCAGGTGAACAATCGAGTGGTTAACGGGGATTCCGAAGTTCACAACCAAAGCCTGGCCCAGATTCACGCCGCGATCGCAATTGTCGATACGCAGTTGCGCAACGTGCAGAACCGGCAATATAAGGAAATTGCGCGCGCCATTGGACGGCCGCTCGAGTCTGTCATGGCCGCCCTCGACTTTCTGAAGACACTCGATCCCAAGCCTGGACAGCGCTACAACCAGGTTGAACCTCGACTGATTGAGCCGGATGTGGCGTTCGTGAAACAAGGCGACGAGTACGTCGTCATGATGAACGAAGACGACATTCCAGTCCTCCGCCTCAATCCAGGCTACAAAAAGTTGCTCAATCGCGACGCCGCAGAAAAAGATGTTCGCAATTACGTGAAAGAGCGGTATAAGTCTGCTATTCAGCTCATGAAGAACATTGAGCAACGCAAGCAGACAATCCTGAAGACCTGCTACGCGATCATCGGCCGCCAACGCGACTTCCTAGACTACGGCATCGACCAGCTGAAACCGATGATGATCAAAGAAGTCGCCGAAGAGATTGGCGTGCATCCTTCTACGGTTAGCCGCGCTGTTGCCAACAAGTATGTTCACACGCCTCAGGGCGTGTACGAGCTGCGCTACTTCTTCAGCGAGAGCGTTAACGGACCTGAGGGTAGCGGAACGTCGCTGATGATCCTCAAGCGGCGCGTAAAAAAGCTGATTGAAGAAGAAGATGCGAAACGTCCGCTTACTGACGAGCAGATCACGCGCATTCTGCAGTCACAAGGCATCAACGTGACGCGTCGTACGGTTGCGAAGTATCGTGAGGACATGAAGATTCCCAGCACGCATCAAAGACGTGTGAAGGATTGAAAGAAGCTTCTGAGCTGCTAAGCGGCTAAGCTTCTGAGTTTTTTGTTCGACAGAACTGCGATCGAAGAAAGGAGGTCGGCTTCTAACGCGAGTGACTCCGGGACGATCTCGCTGACTGGTGTGATTCGCACCGGCGGAGCCAAAACAATCTAACTCCACATATCAGCCAACCGCCGCAAAACTCCACGCTCCTGTTGTCAGGGGCTTAGCAGCTTAGTAGCTCAGCAGCTTAGAAGCTCGTTGGAGGGAGTTTGATGAACGTCGAGTACACCGGAAGGCAGTATGA
>Ga0070741_10019684_pt1 | contig 10749 bp, 7 predicted proteins | sample Coa_R1_4_FD_66440 | JGI IMG/M metagenome (GOLD analysis project Ga0070741, IMG submission 66440) | Surface soil microbial communities from Centralia Pennsylvania, which are recovering from an underground coalmine fire - Coalmine... | ecosystem: Environmental > Terrestrial > Soil > Unclassified ... | reverse complement strand
CCGTGCTTCGCATTCGCCGCGGCGCTCAATGTCCTGTTTACGACGCTGGTTACGGCTGGATCTGTGGCTGGAACAGCCCTATTCACAATCGTCGCGCCAGCACGGGTCCGAGGACTCGCGCTCGCTATCATGAGCGGGTCGTGTATCTGTTTTGCAGTCGGCGCGGCCCCTCTGGTCGTCAGTGAGCTCGCCAACAATCTGGGCGGCAGCCAAAGGATGGCCACTGCACTCGCAGGGGTCGTTGTCGTCAGCAGCCTTGTCGGAGCGCTGATGTTTTCGCTGACCCGGCGTTATCTGGCGAAGGCCGTAACCGGATCCGAGCCCTCGACTGCGTGAGGACTGGGTTCGATGCGTCATGAGGGCAGCTGCGAAGTTTTGGAACGTGCCCCGCAGCCTGTGCATAGACCGCAACTGTCTGGAGGTCGAGTGAACAGACGTGAGTTCGTAACTGCTGCCGCCTGTATGGGTTCGCCGCTGAGTGCATTCGCGGACTTTCAGCTCAATCGTGGAAGTGCCATGCCATCGGGGATTCGTGATGAGCGCATGGCCCCGTCCGTGGGGTGGTCCGTTTACAAGACGCCGTCTTTTCAAAAGGCCGATCTCGAGACCTGGATTCAGCTTGATCTAGGCTCCCCAAGGACCTTCGACGCGATACGGCTGCTACCGTCAAACAACTTTCTGTCTCCAGGTGACGGGTTCCCTGTGCGCTTTTTCATTGAGTGCTCGAATGACCCTATGTTTCACGAGGGCCAGCGTCTGGTCGACTACTCCCTTCGGGATCATCCCTTTCCCGAGGACTGGATCATGAAATACCCGTGCGGTGCGCAAGCTCGGTATGTGCGACTTACCGTGACCCGACTACGAGCAAAGGTCATTCCGCCTTTGATTGGCCTGCAGCTTTCGGAGGAAATGAAGCACCTCTTGCAGGTTCACTTGTTCGCGCTCTCGAGAGTGGAGGTGCTGGCGCACGGAGTTGACTTGGCCATTCTGCGGCCTGTCACGGCTGATCCGACTTTCGGTGACCCCCGACAGGCACAGCAACTCACTCGAGTGCCGCGACCCCAAGGGGAGGGTGTGCTGACAGACTACGCAGTCAATGTTACCGCCGAGAGTACATGGCGAGGTCCGACGCCCCTCGCGCGATCGCCGTTGTCGGGTGTTGCCCTTCACGGTGGTCTCTTTAACCGAGCGCTCGAAGATAACGTGCGGTACTTGCTGCAATCCTACACCGTCGACGATCTCTTGTTGCAGTTCCGGGAGCGGGCGGGGCAGTCACGGCCGCCTTCGTCCAGAACACCGGATCCGTTTTGGGAGGAGGACCTCGGTGGATCAAACGCGGGGCGCTTTCTCATGGGGGCCGGGAATACTTTGCGCTGGCTCAACCATGTCGAGCTCCGTAAACGGGTGGACGAGGTGGTCCGCGGGATTTCGGACTGTAAACAATCGAACGGATATGTCATGGGGTATCCAGAGGACACTTTTTTTGTCTCTGAGCGTGGAGCTTACGTGCGCTCGTGGACTACTCTCGGTCTCATAGCGGCGGGGACCGCCGGTTTCGAGCTCGCCTTCCAGTTGCTGCGGGGCTATTACGATTGGTTCAATGATCGTCCCTATCTGGCTCAGGCGCTGAGGCGCTGCATTCAAGGCGGTCAGGGAATGATCGCCAATACGAGCCTTTATTTCACACCAGTGGGGCGAGCAGCTGATTTGCAGGTGGTGCAACGCTATTTCCAGGAGAACTATTGGTTGGAGGCCCTGGCACGAGACCGGCCCGATGCTATTTGGCAATACCCGTACGATCGGCCACACGCCTATCTCCTGACGGACGTCCTGGCTTACCTGGACTTGTACCGCGCGACTGGTGAGGAGCGTTACCGGAACGCCGTGCGCGGTGCGTGGGCCCTCTTTCATGACAACTGGGAGAATGTTGGGGGGAGCATTTCGATCATCGAGGGGATTCGCTGCCCGCCCAAGTCCCACTTTCTGTATGAACGTCTCGGGGAGACCTGCGCTAGCGCATTTTGGATGCTGCTGAATCATCAGCTGCATCTGTTGTCTCCGAAAGAAGAGAAGTACGTCAACGAGATCGAAAAATCCGTCTACAACGTCTTACTCGCCAATCAAGGCGGCGCCACGGGTTTTCGGTATCACACCCAGCTCGTCGGACGCAAGGAAGCTCCGACACACTCGAATACGTGTTGTGAAGGGCAAGGGACTCGCCTGGTGGGCAGTCTTCCGGAGTTCATTTTTTCGATTGCAGATGAAGGGATATTTGTCAATCTCTTTGAGGCGTCAACTTTGGCCGTTCGATGGGCAGGTCAGGAAATACGGCTCGAGATGGTGACGCGGTTTCCACTGGAAGATGGGGTGCACATGAAGTGGCGACTGGCAGCCCCGGTGTCGCTCACTCTTTATATCCGCGTGCCCTCCTGGGCCAGTCAGGAAATGGGCATTGATGTCAATGGTGAACGGGTCGCGAGCGGCTCGCCGGGAAGCTACGTTGCACTCGAGCGTGACTGGCACGACTCAGACACCGTCTCCTTTACGTTGCCTCGGGATTTCAGGCTCTCAAAGTATGTTGGGGCAGACCAAATCGAGGGGCAGAGCCGATATGCGCTCGAATATGGACCTGTGCTCATGGCAGCGGTGGATCAGGTGGAGGCCCCGATCAATCTCCCCGGGGCGCGTGGTCCGAACGACATCGTTGGGATGCTTACACCGGTGAAGGATCAGCCCTTACATTTCACACTCTCCATTGACGGGTCGGTGCGGTTTGTCCCGTATTTCGAGGTCTCCACCGAATTTTTTACTTGCTTGCCGATCATCAGGGCCAGCCCACTGGGATTCTGATCCGCGGGCTGCGTCACTGTTTGGGAGATCGTATTGAGCATCAAACGACGATCGTTTCTCACGGGTGCGGTTGCGGCCGGGACCTCGATGATCGGCCTGGAAGAGGTGGCGGATGGTCGGAACTCAACTGGCTCCGCACACATCAGCGGCCAGCCTTCTTCGTCGAAGCGTTGCAGGGATCGTATTGCTTTCCCACTCGGGGGACTCGGCGCCGGTATGGTGTGTTTCGAAGGCTCCGGAGCCCTGTCGCAGGTCTCATTGTGCAATCACCCCGACCTGAAGAATGAACCGCTGGTGTTCGCGGCGCTCGCCCTGAAGGGCTCCCCGACACTGGCGCGTGTTCTGGAAGGACCGATTCCAGGCTGGAAGCTTTACCCCGGTGGTGACGGTGTCACGGGACTGTCTCCGTATGGCGGGTTGCCGCGTTTTAAGGAAGCCACGTTTCAGGCGCGCTTTCCCTTCGCCAACCTGACATTGGGCGATCCGCAGTGCTCGCTCGACGTTCAGGTCGCGGCGTGGAGTCCATTCGAACCGGGTGATGCGGACAATTCGAGTCTTCCGGTGGCCGCGCTCGAGTACACGTTCGTCAATCGCAACGCGGAGGTGCGCGAAGGTGTCTTTTCGTTTCACGTCGGGAATTTCCTGGCGGCTCTGGCTCAGGGAGGTCTCTTTGTCCATTCACACCAGGACTCACGAATCATCCCGACGCGAGGGGGATTCATCCTCGAGCGAGGGGCCGACCCACAGAAGCCTTGGGAGCACGGTGCATTTGCGGTCTGGACGGATGATCCCGTGGCGAAGATCAATCATTCGTGGTATCGGGGTGGATGGATCGACTCCTTTATAATGGCGTGGCGGGATGTTGAGCGGGGTAGGTGTTTCGAACAGCCACCTGCCGACGACGGAATCACACCCAGAGGCGGATCTCTTTTCGTTCCATTCTCACTGGCGGCAGGCGGCAGCAAAACGATACGCCTGCAGCTCGCGTGGTACTTCCCCCAGTCGAACCTTCGGACCGCGGGGGGCGAGAACGATGCATTGTTGAACGATGGTGGCGAAACTTACCGCCCCTGGTATTCCCGACGTTTTGATGGGATCGAATCGATCATCCGTTACTGGAGCCACGAATACGGCCCTCTCAAGGCGAATGCCGAGCGCTTTCGGGACTGCTTTTGGAACTCAACTCTACCGCTGGAAATTCTCGACGCCGTCGCCACGAATTTATGCACGTTGAAATCCACAACCATTCTTCGCCAGAAGGATGGAAGACTCTGGGGGTGGGAAGGCAGCGGCAACGAGTCGGGCTCTTTTCCGGGCTCGTGCACTCACGTGTGGAATTACGCTCAGGCCATTGCACATCTTTTCCCGGCACTGGAGCGCACCCTGCGCGAGACCGAGTTCAACGTCAATCAGAATACTGAAGGTCATCAGGTCTTTCGGACAGCGATTCCGATCCGGCCCACGACCGACCCGAAAGCCCGGTTTGTCGCGTGCGCGGACGGCCAGCTTGGAGGAATCCTGAAAGTTCACCGCGATTGGCGGATCGGTGGTGACACGGATTGGCTTCGAGGCTTGTGGCCCAAAGTGCGGCAAAGCCTGGACTATTGCATTCGCACTTGGGACCCAAGGGGTCGTGGGTGGCTGGAGGAACCTCAGCATACGACCTATGACAATTCCTTCTGGGGGCCTAACGGGATGTGCACGAGCATCTACCTGGGGGCACTCAAAGCAGCGCTCGACATGGCGGGCGCGTTGGGGGATGACAACGTTGAGGATTACGCCCAGCTATATAGGCGCGGCAAAATGCGAATGGAGAAGGACCTTTTCAACGGGGAGTATTTTTATCAGCATGTCGAGTGGCGCGATCTGACCGCCCGCTACCCTCAGGATACAGAGTTCTCGAGATTCGGCGATCCCGGAGGGCTGGCAGTTTTTTATGACACGCCCGAGGCGCGTCATCGTGCGGAGCAGGAGGGCCCCGCCTATCAGTATGGGACAGGATGCCTCTCCGATGGGGCGATTGGCGCCTGGATGGCCTATGTGTGCGGGTTGGGTGACATCCTGGATCCTGCCAAAATAACCAGCCACCTCCGTGCGGTATATCGTTACAACCTCAAAGACGATCTCTCGGATAACACCAATTTTTTTCGCTCGAGCTTCGCGTGTGGTCGTGAAGGTGGGTTGTTGTTGTGTACCTGGCCGCTCGGGTCTCCTCCATCGCTGCCGCTGCTGTACGCCGGAGAAGTCTGGTGCGGAATCGAGTACCAGGCGGCGGCTCATATGATCGGAATGGGCCTGGTGGAGGAGGGGCTCGATGTGGTGCGGAGATCCCTGCAGCGCTACAACGGAACCCTTCGCAATCCGTTTGACTCGATGGAGGCAGGGCATTTTTACGCTCGAGGGATGTCTTCGTATGCCTTGTTACAAGCCTATAGCGGCGCCCGTTATGATGCTGTCGAGAAGGTCTTGTATCTGCACCCGGCGGTCGGGGGAGATTTCCGATGTTTTCTGTCGACCGCAGAGGGTTACGGGATTGTCGGTGTGAAGGAGGGAGCGCCGTTCGTCGAGGTCGTGGCGGGTCGGATTCCGTATGTGAGAATCGATTATCGCGCGGGCGGGCGGGGACTATGAGGCGGGCTTTCTGAGCGCTGATTCGCGCCTCGGTACGAGCATCTTCGCGGCCGCCTGTATGGGGCCGAGTTGTGCGGCCCAAACCGAGCGAGGCGCCGGAAACTCGGGACCCAGGCCGGTGGCAGCGAACTCATCCTTGCCGGGGCGATGGTAGGTTCCGAATAGAATGTCGAATATTGGCAAAGCGTCCGCGAAATTGCGGTTGAAGTGCTGCGGGTTGGTCGAGTGATGAATGCGATGGACTTGTGGGGTTACGAGGATACGATCGAGCCAGGGCAGTCGCACGCGGATGGCCGAGTGATAGAACATCGAGAGCACGACGAGGAACAGGGTCGAATAAAACGCTGCTCTGCCTGCCTGGGTTAAATCCAAGTCGACGAGCAGGCCCAGCGTGAAGGTCGGAAAGAAGGCGCGCAGGAGTCCATTCTGGAGAAAATGGTCACGCGTGTAGGTCGTGGTGTTCATCCGTTCATCGCTATGGTGTATGCGATGAAACATCCAGAAGAGCGGGACCTTGTGCTCTATGCGGTGCACCCAGTAGAACCAGAGGTCATGCAGAAGCAACGGCACGAAGATCATGGCCAAGATCTCCAGGCCCGGCCCGATGTCGGGCACGGTACCGATGCTGTCGAATGTGATGGAAAGAGGCTTCCAGGGGAGCATCTGGCGCAGGTGGCTACTCCACAAGCCCGCCAGTAGACCCAATGGCAGCGAAAGATATGCCGTGGACAGACCGATCAGGATGTTCATGCCGTAGTCGCGAAATCGGGGCGCGGGGCCTACGGGTCGTAACTGTTCTGCGAGGATGAAGGGGGCCAGCGGCAGCAAGCCCCAGATCAGCAGGTCTGGAAGCATATTCTTCATGGACATCAACAAGGACTGGGTGAAGGTCATTGCGTTGCTGTCCTGCGGGCTGGATAGGCTGGCTGCGGTTTGGCCTCGACCACCCAGGCGACCTTATGTCCGGCCTGGCAGACATAGTCTGCCTTGCCCCGCAACGGCGCGTCGGTGTCTTTCTTGAGGCCGTTAGAGCGTTCTGTCACGGAAAACTGATGCCGTCCTGGCAATGCATTTACACCCTCGTGTGTAAGGCCTTGATTTAAAAGGTATCCAGCGATTAACGCCCGACCGGTATCAGTTTTTCCTCGCCAAACGCTCTAATGCACTTGATGCCCGCCTGTGGAGAAGCCCCAGCCTGGATCACGGGCTGCGAAGTCCCATGTCACGGCGGTGGCGGGCAAGGCCCTCGTTGAGCACTACTACGGGCGGCCCCCGCCCCGTTCCTACTTTATCGGTGCATCGACAGCAGGGCGCCAGGCCATGACGGAGACGCAGCGCTTTCCCTGGGATTTCGATCTGTCGCCAGCCCCACTTCTTCCTCAATGCGTGGGAGACCTACCGCGCGCGGGAAACGATCGAGTTCACGCGCCAGGAGCACTACATCAAGTTCAACTTCTGGCTCGCCGGCAAGCACATGACGGTCCTCGACGGCTACGGGCAGTACGATCACGACCGGCCGGAGGTGCAAGACGACGTCACTGTGCGACTCGTGAGTCGGTGACACAGGCGGCGAGCTGTTTGCAACGATCGGCGAAATAACGCGTGATCCAATGCTCTGGCAGGACAATCTCCCGCTTGGATTGCATGACTTCCGCCTTCCGGCGCTCCCACCCGGCGACGCCTTCGTGTTCGACGACACTGGCAATGAATTGCTTATTTTCGTCCGTGGCGCTCAACGTATAGTCGACCGTGATGTCATGATCTTCCAGGTCGATTTCACGGAATTCGACCATCAGGTCCAGCAACGCGCCGATCATTCGAAGCTCGGCGACCGATAGTCCGAGAACACCGGTAGCATTTTTGGCGAGCGACCGGCAGCGTTGCGCGAAATAGCCCATGGCCCAGTTGTCGAACGAGTATATCTCCTGGTTCGGCGCCTGGACCTGCTCGACACTTTCTATCAACGTGGGGTCCACGGCAGCCCCGGCCTGCGCGGCCTGCCATTGGATGATGGCGATGAACAGGGCTTTATTTTCCTCAGTTGCCGGGCAACCAAAGTCGTTGCAACCATGCTCCGCAAATTCACCGGCGGCGTCGCCCAGCAGGTCACCTATGGTGCCCAGCTCCGACGGCGATAAAGGTCCGGCAGCCATTCGAGTCAAGCCGTCTGGGGTCTGAGCAGCTCATGTACGGCCATGAAAGAGTCGTACGTCGAATATTCCGGCCCACTGTCGATGTGCTTGAATAACCTGTTGATCGGAAAGACCACCCATTGTTGCTTGCCGCGCGTAAAAACGATACCGAGATCGCCTTTGGATCTTATCCAGCGGCTGGACACACCCTTGTTGAAAGACAGCCTAGCCTGGCCGCAGAAAGCGCCAAACAGGTTCGCCACCCGGACCCGTTGATCTTCCGAGTGGTCTGCTCTGCCGGAGGTAATGCTGTCGGAGAGGAGTTTTATGGACAGTGGGTTATAGCCGAACCCCGGCAACTCACCCTTGAAAGCCGCCACAACCGAGTCGGCATAGCCCTCGATCCGTTGGAGCTCCTCCGCGGTCACCGGCTCGAATTCGGTATTGACGGAACCGTCTTCCACCAGTGCTTGACTCAACTGATACATACATTCGGTTCCTTCTGATCAAAAATCAGGATGCGTCGATCGCACCCGGGCGAGGACCCCTTCGAGCAAGGCATCGCTGTATGGCGCCACGGGATCGGGCAGCTTGCCCAACGGGGTACTCATCAGCAGGTGATCCACGTCCGGATTTTCCAAACCCTGCAACTGGCGCAACTTCGTGACCGTCAGCACTTCGAAGGGGTCGTACCAGAACGCGTCGTCTTCAATATCGTGCTTGGCCGTGCCACCCGATCGGGATTCGTGCGTATGCCGGTCGCAAGCCGCAATCAGCAGTGGCTGCAAAGCGCTTGCATCAGGAGTGCGCCAATGCTCGATCAGCGCGTTGAAGATCGGCTCGTCGAAAACCCATTTCGGCCAGGCGTGCTGTGGCCACCCTTGCCAATCGGCAATCAGGCGGAGCACGAAAGTCTGGGTTCTGAGGTGAGCGCGCTCATGGTAGTCGGCAAACATCTGCGTCCGGTTGTTGTAGAAGACGCCCTTGCGGTCGAACCCGTGCAAGACGCGCCGCGCCTGATCAGTCGCCCACTCCTGCCATCCTAACACCAGGCAATTGGCCAGGTTGGACACGATATTCTTGAAGAATCGGGCGGCACGATCTCTCTCCGGCTGCAGATCCATGCGATAGGCCCAGTATCCATAGGCCACCGAGCGCTGCCACTGGGGCTGCCAGTCCGCCGCTCCAGAGAGTGATCCCTGAATCGCAAACCATCGCAGGACCCAATGAACTCCAACCAATTCAGTGAAGGCCGTGGAAAAGCGGAATGGGATCGGTGTGCCATCACTGAATACACCGTACCTGAACCCGTCGCCCTCTGCTGCGTACCGCTGCAAATTGGCCAGCTTCTCCTCGTACATCGCCTCATCGAACCCTCGTGTATAGGACTTGAGGTAAGGCTTGATGCGCTTGAATTGCGGGCGCACTCCCATCGGCACAATTCCGGGAATCACATCGGGCATCTGCAACGGTCCTTGCCGGGAAAGCACGGAGTTTACCACGCTAGCTCCCACCCGATTGCTCTAGGTCTAATTCCCCAACTCCCGTGCCGGAGCACCACACGACTCCAAACCCGCAATGAAAACTGATATTCGTACGACGGCGCTCTACCAGGAGATAGAAGGTCTGTGCAAGGCGGTGCGCCACCCCGGCTCCGGACAGATCAGTGATGCCTCCGAAGTGCATGCTTCGCCGGATGGAGGAGATGTGGTGTTTGCCGGCGCCATTTTGGATAGGCTCGAAGGCACACCCCCGACGCGCATCTGCGCGACAGAGACAACGTCCGGGACCCCACGACGAATTCCGGGCATTACTATCTCTTCGCCAAGGCCGGTCCAGCAGCTTTCGCAAAAGTGCTGGGCGGCTACTCGCACAAGGGATTGCTAGCGGAACCTCCTCGGGTTACATCAGGGGACATGAAGCGCTGATGGAATGCGGCGCCATTCTGCCTGTTTACGGACCGGCGGATCTCGCCGGACATATGAAAGTAGGATACGCGAGTCATTCGGATGCGGCGACATGAGGAACTTCGAACGCGGCTACTCGTTAGCGCGGAAGCCGTGCGAAAGGCGTATTTATGGAGCGCTAATAGCATCGATCTTCGAAAGCCCGACACCCCCGCCAGGAACCTTATCGCGTTTCACCACATAGACGAGGCGTTTCAACTCATTTGCTGTGTACGTGCGCGCTGAGCCATCGCGCCAAAGATCCGAGACTCGATATCTCGTGTTGGTCACACCAAGCTTCTCCAACGGCAGATCGAGCGTTACACGTGCATCGACGCTTACATTGCGGTTTCCGAGCACGACTACCGCTGAGCTTCCATCTCAGCGCATATAGGGGATCGGGACCCCAATAGTTGAATGAAACGGCACGCCTACCAAGTGAGGCTCGATATCACCGCGGATTTGTGGCATCAGCAGCATCGGGTGCTCGCGGCGAATGCGCAGCATCTTACCGACATCGTCACACCCTGGACAGTTCCGGCAGTACTGACCCACAAGGACTGCCGCTCACGTATGTCTGGAGTCAGGTCGCAGGACTTACTGTTGCCGCGATGACTGGGCAAAATGCGTCGCAGCTCACCATCACGACACCGAGTGTCACCACAACATCGGTCCTCACCTTTCAGTTGACGGTAACCGACAGCGATGGTGTCTCCTCCAGCGCCACGGTCAATGTTACAGTCAAGCCCATCAACCAGCCGCCGGTGGCTGTGCTAAATGCTCCGACCCAAGTAGCAGGAGGTGCAGCGGTCACACTCGATGCCTCGGGAAGCTACGACCCCGATGGCGATGCATTGACGTATAGCTGGACGCAACAGAGTGGGCCCATCGTGGCCTTGAATCTCACCAATCCGGCTAAGCCGACTTTTGTTGCGCCGATTTCATCATTTGCGCGGTCGCTGAGCTTCCAAGTCACAGTCTCGGATGGGCAGCTCACGGGCAGCGCGGTCGCCACCGTCCAGATATCCGCCATCCACAATCCGCCGATCGCCAATGTGGGACCCAGTCAAACCGCAGCTTTCGGCGCGCTAATCGCCCTGAACGGGTCGGCCAGCTCTGATCCTGGCGGAAACAAGCTAACGTTCACTTGGACACAAACGGCAGGTCCGAGCGTTGCACTGAACCTCTCC
>Ga0070741_10019682_pt1 | contig 10749 bp, 8 predicted proteins | sample Coa_R1_4_FD_66440 | JGI IMG/M metagenome (GOLD analysis project Ga0070741, IMG submission 66440) | Surface soil microbial communities from Centralia Pennsylvania, which are recovering from an underground coalmine fire - Coalmine... | ecosystem: Environmental > Terrestrial > Soil > Unclassified ... | reverse complement strand
TCGGTCTCAAGCGCGATCTGGCTGTACTGCTTGTTGTAGTTCGGACCCGTCGTGGGGCTGGAGACCTGGAACGGCGTCGGGTGCAGCTTCGTGTTGCCGTCTGGCCAGAGCTTCCGGTAGGAGACGCCGTCGAATCCGGTATTCGTATATGTGCAGCCGGCAACTTTGAATCTGGGGCCCTCCGAAGCCGGGAAGCAGAAGAAGTCATCGCCGTCGGCCGGCCGACCCCCTGTCTCCTTGTTGCCCTTCGGACACGTCGTGGGCGTGCCGTTCGGAAGCAGACCGAACTCCGTCGCCGGGATCTTCTTGGGCCCGGTGCAGTTCTGGAAGTGGCCGATCTCAGTGTCCCACGCGATGTTGTAGGAACCCGCAGCCCAGGTCACCCGCGTCTTTGCGCTCGAGGTCTTGTACATCGGGTGGAAGTTGTAGGGGATCAACTTGCAGGAACTGCCGGTGGGAGCGAACTTGACCTGGCCAAACCCGTTGGCCTTGCTCGCGGTCATCTGCCCGGACGCTCCGGTTGTTAGGTCCTTGATCTTTACGTTTAACCCGTTTGGCGTGTCGCCGAACCGCACCCGCAGGTGGTCTCCGTAGTTCATGAACAGGTCCTTCTTGGCGTTGGGCGTGAAGGTACCCGCAGTGGTCGATTGGAGCGGGTTCGCGGGCCCGGTCGAGTGGCCGTTCTTGGTGATGAAGGCGAAGTTCAGGTACTCCTCGCCGACCTTGCTGAGACAGGTCTGATTGAGCGTCTTGCCGGTAACGGGGTCCAGCGCCAGACTGTCGATGTTCAGGGCCGCGCACCATTGCGTTGGGCTACACGAACTCGCTCCGACAGCCACCTGCCACGTCGGCCACTGAATCCAGCCAGGCGGGTAGAACTGCATCTCCATGTAGGCCTGACCGACGTGCTTGGGCGACACGCTCGGATCAAGGATGTTGCGGTTTGAGTCGGGTGGACAGAAGTGCACCTGCTCTGGATAGGACTGCGTGTCGCACATCGCCATGCCGAGCCATTCCGCTCCGCTCAACTGGAAGGCGTACGACTTCCCCGGTTGGTTGGGGTTGCTCGCCGAGGGATCCTTGGGAAGGTTCACGTAGTACTGCATGTGATTCCCCGACCCGGTGGCGTTTGAGTCGAAGAGCACCGATGGCTCGTCGTGGCCCACGTAGTGATCGAAGACTTGGTAGGACAACCGCTTCGAGATCTCCGTGCACATGGCAGACGCCCATGCGCAGTTGATGTGGGCATGCCTGACAGTCGGCCGCTGATAGTGGTGGCTTCGGGCAACCGCGGTGGAATTGTGCGCGGGTGTGCTGGCCACAGCCGCGACGGCGGCCCCTCCTACCAGAACGCCTACGATCAGCGAGAGCCTGACGAGCTTCACGGCAACTACCTCCTTGGTGGGGCTGTCCGTCGCATGACCTCGGGCGCCAGCTTCGCTGGTACCTCCGATGGCGGCCGCGAACCTATCACCGCCACTGCGATTGGGGGAATTTTTTTGAGTTAGGACTGCCCCGTCGCGGTCGGGTCGGCTGGGACCGCGACAAGCCGATCCATAGAATCGCCGCTCCATGCGCGCCGTCACGATCCGCGACCAGCAGATATCCGTGGAGGAGCATCCCGATCCGCAGCCCGGCTCCGGCGAGGTTCTGGTGCGCGTTCACGCCGCCGGCATCAACGGGGCGGACATACACCAGCGCCTGGGCCGCTACCCGGCCCCACCGGGGTCGCCCCAGGACATCCCGGGGCTCGAGTTGGCGGGCGAGGTGGCGGCGCTTGGCCCTGCGGCGCAGCGGTTTGACGAAGGCGACCGGGTGATGGGCGTCGTCGGCGGCGGCGGACAGGCGGAGCTCGCCACAGTGCATGAGCGGCAGCTGATGCCTGTCCCACGCGCGCTCGGCTGGCTCCAAGCGGGCGGCGTTCCCGAGGTGTTCACGACCGCGCACGACGCACTGTTCACCCAGGCAGCGCTAAGGAGCGGTGAACGGCTGCTCGTCCACGGTGGCGCCGGAGGGGTCGGCACGGCGGCCATCCAGCTTGCGCGGGCGGCCGGCGCACGGGTTACGGCGACGGTACGAAGCGATGATCTGCGCTCGGCGGTGGAGGAGCTGGGTGCGCGAACCATCCCTCCCGGCGATTTCGCCGAGCACGGCCCATTTGACGTGATCCTGGAACTGGTCGGCGCCCCCAACCTCCCGCACAACCTGACGGCCCTCTCCACCCAGGGCAGAATCGTCGTGATCGGAGTCGGCGCCGGCGCCAAGGGCGAGCTCAATCTCGGACTGCTCATGACCAAGCGCGTGCGCATCTTCGGCTCGACGCTGCGTTCGCGTCCCCTCGAGGAGAAGGCGCTCGCCGCCCGGGCGCTCGAACGCTCGGTTCTGCCGCTGTTCGAGTCTGGGGCTCTGGAGGTTCCTGTTGCCGCCGCCTTTGAGCTCGAGCGGGCCGCGGCCGCCTACGAACGCTTCGAGGCCGGCAGCAAATTCGGCAAGGTAGTGCTCGAGATCGGCGGCTAGGGCTCTTACGCCTCTCCGAAGCCTGCCTCGTCCTCGGCTACCGGAACCACTTCGTCGGCGTGGACCGAGCACAGGGCCGGACCCCCTGACTCGAGTGCTGCCTGTATCTCCGCGGCAGTCAGCTTGGTGCCGCAAACCTCGCAGCGATCGCCGGGCTTCTCGATGGTCTTCTCCTCGAGGTCCATTGCAGGCAGTCTAGATATGTTGGCCGGGCCGCATGCGGCCCGGCCCCGCGCGAGCATGCTCGCGCGGCGGGTGCGCGCATGCGCGCACCCGGTCAAGAAGAGATCAGTAGGGCGGCAGCTCCGACCACCATTGCCCGAGCACCCGGAAAGCAGCCCAGAAAGCCCGCTTGGCCGGCTCTTCGTCAAGCGCCTCATCGATGCTCGGCACGTACAGGGCATCGGCTGACGGCGTGAAGAACTGGATCTCTCCGGGCTCCTCGACGAGGAGGTGGGCGAGGGGCACCTCGAGATCGTTGAGCACCCCAAGCGCGTCGGACCCCATCACCACGACGATCTTGGGCTGGACGATCGCCAGTTCCTCGAGCAGTCGGGCGATGCACCCAGGGTCGGCCAGCGTTGGGTCGGGCACGGGGCACTTCACGCATAACGTCCCGTACACCGCCAGCGGATCGATCTGAAGGCGCTTGAGCGATTTCATCAGCGCGTTTCCGGCGCGTCCGTAAAAAGCAACTCCCTCCTCGACCTCCGCGGGCTTCGGTGCGTACTTGAGCAAAAAGATGTCGGCCTGCGGATGGCCGGAGCCGAGCACGGGCATGAGCTGCCCCCGTGGGCAGCGCGAGCACCCTTGAAGCTCCCGAGCGAACGTGTTTAGCTCCCGGATCGCCCGCTCGAGGTACTTCTCCCGGATCTCGTCGTCGGTCGCAGGCATCCTCATCGGATTGGACGGTTTTGAAGCTTGTCCTTGCACGTGCATCAGGAGTTGCGGGGCTAAGCGCGGTCGGCGACCCGCCGCAAACGACGATCTCGCGCCGCGCGTCGGGCCGCAGCCGGCATAGCCTTCGTTTGCAAGAACTTGAGCGCCTGCACGTAGAGAAGGTTCGCGGGGTTGCGAATGATGTCGGCCTCGCGCAGCGACTCCAAGAACTCTTCCGGCCCATCGAAGTCCCTCATACGGATCCGCACGGATCCGAGACCCTGAGGGACGTGCGCGTCAGATCCGGCGCCGGCCGGGATGCGGTACTTGGCCGCAAAGCGGGCTGCCTCTTCGTTGAACTCGCCGATCGCGACCCGGGGGTTGAACACCTCGATCGCGTCGACCTGGTCGAGCACCGGCAGGAGATGCTCGTAATCGGGAACGGCGTGGAGACGGTCAAACGGGTGGGGCACATAAACGAGGCCACCTTGGCGCTTGATTTCGCTGATGGTCTCCTGCAGCGTGAGGCCGCGTGGAATCCGTTCCTTGATGAACAGGCCGATCACCTCTCCCTGATCCGCCGTCTTGATCTCCTCCGCCACGATGACCTTGATTGCCTGCGCTTTCGCACGCGCCTCGAGTGCGCCAGAGATCTCGTTGTGATCGGTGACCGCGATCGCTCCAAGACCCCTTTCCTTGGCCTCCGCCAAAAGCACTTCTACGGGCGTGGCGCAGTCGGGCGAGTGGTCTGTATGCATATGTAGGTCGACGTCGATCAGGGGGCGGGACTGCAAACGCCGGCTTGGGCCGCCATTATCGGCACCGTCATGGCGACGGGAGACGAGCTCTCCATAGATCTGCTCGAGCTCTGATCCCACGCGGCCCCAGGAAAGCTTGGCGCGTAGCGGCTTGGCGCTTGCCGCGAGCTCTCGGCGCAGCCGTGGCTCGCTGACCAGACGATCCAGCTGGTGGCCCAGGGTCTCGGCATCCCCGGGCTCAAACTCGAGCCCGAAGCTGTCGTTCTCAAGCAGCTCCACGTAGGCCTCGAGGCGCGAGACGACCGGGACCGCACCGGCGCCGATCGCCGCCACGAGCGTGCCCGGCGTAACCCGTAGGCCTTCCGAGGCGAGCACCACGACATCCGCGCGTGCGAGCGCATCCGCCTGCGGGAGCTCGCTGACGTCGCGGAACTGCACGCGCTCGCGCAGGACCGCGCTGAGCGTCGCGGGAGCGGCCCGCGGCCCCGGCGAGAGCACCGTGGCGCGCCAGCCCTCTAGCTGCGCCAGCGACCTCAGTGCGCGTAGGAACGTCCGCGTCGCTGCCCGTTCTTCGGTGGCGATGAGCAGTAGTTCCACCTCACCGGATGCATGCTGCGGCTTGGCGAGCGGGACTGCGCCCGGGATGACCACGCGATAGGCGGCCGGAAAGTAGCGCTGCAGGAGTTCCGCCGTCGCGTGGTAACTCGCGATGCGAACGTCGAGGCGCGAGAACAACAGCCGCGACAGCGGGCGGGTCAGCTGGGTAGAGAGGATCCGCTCGGTGGGCGCGTGAAAGCTACCCACGTTGAGCGCACGGGAGTGGCGCAGCGCGGTGCCCGCGGCGCTCGGCTGGAAGGGCTCGTGAACGTGTACGAGATCGAGCGTGACGGAGGCGAGCACGCTCTCGACCGTGCGCGACACGTCGAGTGGGAGCGAGGCCGCTCGGCGCCGGGCAAAGGAGAAGGGCAGAACCTCGCCGACACCCAGCACGAGGGGCTCTCCTTCGGCGCGCTCGAGCAGCGTGTCTGGCTCAGCGCGGATCGCGCGGCGGCTCGAGCGAATCAGGTCAGGCGACTGCGAGGGGGCCAGCACGAGCACGCGGTGACCCCTCTCCGCGAGCTCGCGGGATACCTGTGCGACGTACTCGTTAACCTCGTTCGCCGCCTCCCACGCGAACGGCGTCACCTGCGCGATCGCGAGGCCCTCTATCGGCACGGTTGGAGTCTAAAGCCAGGCTCTAGTGCGCTCGAGCGGCCCGCCGAGTGCGCTTGGCGGCGGGCTTGCGCGCATACTTCGCGATGAAGGCTTCGGTCATCTCGCGTGCCTCGTCATCGGGCCGCTGATTCATCGGCGACTTCATCAGGTAAGAGCTCGGTCCATCGAGCTGCCCCGTGATCCCGTTGTTCAGCGCGAGCTTGCAGCAGCGGACGGCATCGATCACGATCCCCGCGGAGTTGGGCGAGTCCCACACCTCGAGCTTGAGCTCGACGTTCAGGGGGACGTCACCGAAAGCTTGTCCCTCCACGCGGATGTGCGCCCACTTGCGGTCCGTGAGCCAGGGGACGTAGTCCGAGGGGCCGATGTAGACGTCCTCCACGGGCAGCTCGTGTCCCATGATCGAGGTCACCGCGTTGGTCTTGGAGATCTTCTTTGACTCCAGCCGCTCGCGCTCGAGCATGTTGTAGAAGTCCATGTTGCCGCCAACGTTGAGCTGTGAGGTCCGGAGCATCTTCACGCCGCGCTCGTGGAGCAACCGCGCGAGTGCGCGGTGCACGATCGTGGCGCCAACCTGGGACTTGATGTCGTCGCCCACGATGGGGAGCCCGGCCTTTTGGAAACGACCCTCCCAGTAGGGCTCGCGGGCGATGAACACCGGGATGCAATTGACGAAGGCACACCCGGCCTCGAGCACCTGCTCGACGTACCACTTGGTCGCCTGCTCGGAGCCGACCGGCAAGTAGGACACCACGACGTCTGTTTGGCTCTCCTTGAGAATTCCCACGATGTCGGCCGTCGGGCCCGGGGCCTTGGTGATCTTTTCTTTGAGGTACTTGCCGAGGCCGTCGTGGGTCATGCCGCGCTGGACCTCGACGCCGAGTGCGGGGAGGTCGTCACCCAGCCGCAGCGTGTTGTTCTGACCCGCGAAGATGGCCGCTGACAGGTCTTTGCCCACCTTGTCGGCGTCGATGTCGAAAGCCGCCGAGAACTCGATATTGCGTACGTGGTAGCCACCCAGGTCGACGTGCATCAACCCGGGGACGCGCTGCCCGGGGTCGGCGTCGCGGTAATAGCGAACGCCCTGCACGAACGAGCTCGCGCAGTTGCCGACGCCGATGATCGCCACACGAACCTTGTCGTCCTGATAGCGACCGGAGCCGTTGGGAGAAGCCTGGATGGTGGTGCTCACGCGCTCAGATTTACTCCCCGTTCGGAGCTTTGGTTACACGCGTCATTGCGCACCTTTGGTGATCGAGCCAGCGTCAGCGCTCGCCTAGGCGCTCTCGGAGGGCACGGCGCGCAGTTGGCGGCGCACGTACCAGATGCGCTGCATCACGGTCAGGACCGCGAGCCCGGCGAGCACGTACACCGCCGGTGCCAAAAGCTCGAAGTGGCCGAGCGAGGCTCCTTTGGCGAACACGAGCCCCGCCGACAGGATCACGACCCGGACGGGCCGGGTGGCGAGACCGACCTTGCACGGTACGCCGAGCGCCTCGGCCCGCGCTCGTGTGTAGGAAACCATCAGCGAGCCGAGCGCGGCCGCCACCGTCGCGGCGACGGCTGCCTCCTCGTGGCGCGTGGCAAAGTACGCCGCGACCGCGATCAGCACGACGCCCTCCTCGATGCGGTCGAGCGTCGAGTCGAGAAACGCGCCGAAGGGCGTGCCCTTCCCGGACATGCGGGAATAGCGACCGTCGAGCGTGTCCATGATCGACCCGATGATGAAAGCCACGCCCGCGAGGAAGAAGAATCGCTCGAAGATGAGGACGGCGGCCGCGACGTTGAGCGCAAAGCCGGTGAGAGAGATGGCGTTGGGGGTGAGGCGCGATTCGATCAGCCTCTCGCGCATCAGCTCCTGTGTGGTTGGGCGCGAGCGCTGAGGCGGGGAGCGGCGTGCTCCGGGGCGGCTCGAACGCGGGCGCAGACGCCTTGGCCGTAACTCTGCTTGGGCCATCGCTACGCCGGCGCCTCGTCAAAGGTCCACCTGGCCAGGCCGAGGCGTGGCAGTACTCGCGCGGCGAGAAATGCCGAGATCCCGGCTGTCAGCGCGCCGAGGAAGACGTCCATGAAGTAGTGGTTGCCGGTCACGATCACGACGAAAGTGATGAGCAGAGGGTAGAGGGCCCATGCCACCTTGATCGGCCGGCGCCGCGCGAATTTCGCCATCGGCCAGCCGAGCATGATCGCGAAGCAGACGTGCATCGAGGGCACCGCGGCATAGAGGTTGAGCACCTCGCTGGAGGGTCCCTTCTCGACGGTGATTCCGGTGAACTGCTTGACGGCGTCGCTGAAGCCCCACTCGGGCATCAGGCGTGGCGGCGCTGTGGGATACAGCCAGTAGGCCACGAGAGCGATGACCATCGCGATTAAGAACATGTTGCGAATGACGTAAAACGAACGATTGTGGCGCGTGTAGATGTAGGCGAGCACGCCGATCGTCACGAACAGGTGGGCATTCAGGTAGATCCAGTCGGCGCCGTCAATCAGCCAGTGCTTGCCCAGCGCCCACTCTTGGAGCGTGGGTTCTACGAACACATGCAGCACACGCTCGATGTCGATGATGCGCATGGCGTCGCCGAAGGGCCGGTACCCAGGGTTGTAGGCGCCGCCGTGCACCGCGATGCGGACGAGGCTGTAGAGAAAGTACGCGCCCAAAAACAGCGCCAACTGGCGGATGAGGTCCAGCCATCCGCGCGGCAGGACGCGCGCTTCGAACCACCGGAGTGCTCGCCGCATCGGTATTCCATCGTAGCTAGGGCGCTCCCGTTCGGCGCCTCGGATGGTCCTTAAAAGCCTTCTCATTTGCAGCGTGGCGTGGTCGCGCCGATCCGCCCGAGCGAGAAGTCGATGCCCACCGCGACCGGGCCGGGCCGGCGGATGAGCAAGCGTGTGAACTCGCCGGCCGGCTCGACGCACCCAGAGCCGCGCGTCAGCGCCCAGTAGGGCGTGAAGTGGACACGCAACGTCACCTCGCCTGGGCGCTTGGCGTCAAGCCTCAACCAATCCGGCCCCAGAGCGGTGAGCCGCGCCGCCCCCGCCGCGATCGGAGTGGAGTCCTTGACCGCGTAAACGCGCCAGTGCGTGTCTCGCATGACGAGCTTTAGATAGGGCAGCCCCTTGGCGATCAAGCGAGCCTCCGCGCGGCCGGCGTAGTCGAGGGGGGCATTCGCCATCGCCACGAAGCGAACGGCGTCGGTGTGCAGCCAGTGCTCATACCGGGCGGGCGTAAGCCTCCCCGAGTAGAAGAGCGAGTTGTCCTTGATGTCAAGCTGGCGTTCCCAGCCGCGGGCGATCGGGAAATGTGAGGCCACGGCGTAGGCCTCCCAGTGGAAGCTGGTGAAGGGAATTTCGACACGAAACGGCGGGCCCCCCTGCCGCCTCAGGAAGCTCAGGAGGGGCCGGTAATACCCCACCGAGTTCGAGGGATCGGAACTGGCCGTGGTGAGGTCCCTGATCGGGTCGTGCCACTGCAGATAGAGCAGCGGCACCGCCACCAACGCCAAAAGCGTCATGGGGCGGCGCCAGAGCGGCTCGCTGCGGTATGGAGGCCGCGACGGATCTTCGCGGTGGCGCGTGGGGTGCCACCAGAGCAGCGCCGCCAGCGGGGCCGCGACCCACGTTCCGAGCCGTCCGGCATTGCTACCGACGGCAGTCGGAACGAGGTAGCTCGCGATCGTCCCAAGCGTGTACAGGGCGACGCCCGCCGCCAGGACCGGGCGTCGCGGTCCGATCGCCAGCAGCGCGCCGAGACCGATCAACGGCATCGGAATGAAAGCGTTGAAGACGAAGGGTTCCGTCCCTCCCTCGGGAAAGGCGATCGCGAGCAGGCCCACGGGGACAAGCGCGGCGAGGGCCACGGCCAGCCCGGGGAGGCAGGCGGTCACCCGTCGTGACTCCCACGCCCGCCCCACTGCATAAGCCGCGCCCGCGAGTGCCGCGAACAGCGCCGCCACGGGACTGCAAAACGCCGTGATGAAGGCCAGTCCACACGCGAGCCAGGTTCGCCGCCGGTCGAGCGCGACGATCGCCGCGAGGGCGGGAAGCGCGCCGAAGGCGAACGCCAGCCTGCCGGTGAAGAGGTTCACTGCTGTGGCTGCGCCGAAAATCGTCGCTCCGAGCCAGGCGTCCTCGCCGAAATGCCGGCGCGCCAGCGGCTCGAACAGCGCCGCGGTCGCCGTCGCGGCGAGTGCCGCGGCGAGTTGAGGCGTCAGCGCCCAGGAGGCGGCGGGGAACAGCAGGCTGTAGCCGACTATGTGGTGGCCGGAATACCAATAGTTGTTCCAGATTCCGAAGGGCTCTCGCCCGAACAGCTGGGCGCGAAAGAGGTGCGCAGCCAGATCGAGACTGGGCGGGGAAGCGATCACGTAGGCAGCGGAAAGCGCAGCCGCGACGGCTGCGGGGAGGAGGCGGCGCCAGGATGTCGCGCGCGCGGCCCTCCACGACGCACGGGATCTCCGCGGCGCGGTGAACTTTGGCGATTCAGTTCGGCCTGACCGAACCCGATCGCCAACGTTGCGCCGAGGACGGGTGCCTGTCCCCAGCTCGGTCATCGCTCGCTCACAAAGTCCACTATCTGCTCGGACATCTCGGGCCGCTCGAGCCATGGCCAGTGGCCCGCATCCGGCACGCGGATCACCCGAGCCCCCGCCAGGCGCTCGCCGTATCGGTCGGCAAGGGGCGCCGGAAACCACGGATCATGCTCGCCCCACATCACCATGGTCGGCACCGAGAGCCGATCGAGCCCCGCGCCCGCCTCGGCCAGCCGGTCCTCCGGCGCGGAGCGGTGGAGCCGCAGCACCGCACGCTGGGTCCCTTGATCGAACTGATCCCAGATCGCCTTCAAACGCGCGCGCGACAGCGCGCTGGGGTCGGCGTAGCCACGCCGAAGGATGCGCCGTAGCACGATGCGCGTGGTGGCTCCCATTGCCAGCTCTCCCAGCAGCGGCACCCTCCACGCCCGGGCCAACCGGTGCCACCGGTAGCCACCGATCAGAGGCAGCGCATTGATCAGCACCAGCGCCTGCACCCGTTGCGGCTGGCGCTGAGCCAGCAGGAGTCCTGCGCCGGCTCCCCAATCGTGGGCGACCACGGTGACAGCCGGGATCTCGAGTTCGTCCAGAAACAGCTCGATGAAGTTGGCAAGCCCCGCGAGTGTGTAATCGAGGTTGGCCCCCTTTGCCGAACGTCCAAAGCCGACCAGGTCAGGGGCCACACCTCCCGTCCGCTCGAGTAACGGGATCCAGTCGTCAGAGCTCGTCGGACAGCCGTGGACGTAGAGGAGTGGCGCAAGTTCGGCCTCGGTCCTGCGGTAGAACACAGGCGCGCCGGCGAGTTGGATGGTGTGCTCGGCGACCTGCACCCCGAAGCGAGGATAACG
>Ga0070741_10019681_pt1 | contig 10750 bp, 9 predicted proteins | sample Coa_R1_4_FD_66440 | JGI IMG/M metagenome (GOLD analysis project Ga0070741, IMG submission 66440) | Surface soil microbial communities from Centralia Pennsylvania, which are recovering from an underground coalmine fire - Coalmine... | ecosystem: Environmental > Terrestrial > Soil > Unclassified ... | reverse complement strand
GAGTGCCTGAACGCGTCACTTTGGGCAAAGGCGAAGTAGGAATTCGGCTGGAGTTGATGCATGGTATGGCCGGCGAGTGATGCCGGCCTTTGCTTGACATGGATGTGGGCCGGGCTAAGCCCGGCTGGACAGCCCAGGACTGCCGTCGCTAACGGATCAGATCTTCTGAGGGTCGCCGGGCCGATGCTTATCTAGCCGACTTCTTCGCTCCAATTCTCGAGAGTCTTCTTGACCAAAGCCATGAATTGATCGGCCACGGCGCCATCGATGACGCGGTGGTCGTAGCCGAGGGTAAGGTGCACGAGTGAGCGGATGGCGATCGAGTCGCTACCCTGCGAGTCGGTCACCACGACGGGCGCCTTGGCGATTCCGCCCACGCCCATGATGGCGACGTTCGGCTGGTTGATGATGGGCAAGCCGAAAACGGCACCGAAGGTTCCGGGATTGGTAATGGTAAATGTGGAGCCCTGCACTTCGTCGGGCGAAAGCTTCTTATTGCGGGCACGCTCGCCGAGGTCGGTGATGGCGCGCTGCAGACCTAGAAAGTTCAACTCCTCAGCGTTCTTCAGGACAGGAACGATCAGCCCCCAATCGAGGGCTACAGCAATCCCCATATTGACGTGCTGGTGATAACGGATGGCGTCATTTTCAAGAGACGCATTGATGATGGGGAACTGTTGTAGCGCGATAATCGCCGCGCGCACGAAGAACGGCATGAAAGTGAGGCGTACGCCATAACGCTGCTCGAAGCCGTTCTTAGTCTTGTTGCGGAGGTTGACGATGCGGGTGACGTCCACCTCGAAAAGATTGTGGACGTGCGCACTGGTGCGGCGGGACTCGATCATGCGCTGGGAGATAATCTTGCGCATCTGCGTCAAGGGTACGAGCTCCCCAGGGATGGGGGCGGCAGTAGCGGGCGCAGGGCGAGCAGCCGGGGCAGATGTCGGAGCGGCGGCAGCGCGGGCAGGGGCCGGGGTGGGCGCGGATGATTGCTTATCCAGAAAAGCCATTACGTCTTGCTTGGTAATGCGGCCCCCGGTGCCGGTGCCAGGAACCCGGGAGAGATCGAGATTGTGTTCCCGCGCTAATTTGCGAACCAGCGGGGAGGAGCGGACGTGCTCGTCATCGGCCTCGTGTTCCTCTTCGACTTCCGCGGCCGAAGGAGGAGCGGGCATAGGCGGCGGAGCGGCAGCCTGCGGGGGGGCGGCGGGCTGGGCAGGCGCAGCAGGTTTGGGCGCAGCGGCCGCAGGGGAGGCTTCGCCATCGGCGGAGATTGTTCCCACCACCGTGTTCACCTGAACCGTGTTGCCCTCTGTGACCTTGATCTCCTGCAGCACCCCCGAAGCGGGAGCGGGAATCTCGGCGTCAACCTTATCGGTGGAGATCTCGAAAAGCGGCTCGTCGCGCTGGACCTTTTCGCCGGGCTTTTTCAGCCACTTGGTAATGGTGCCTTCCACGATGGATTCGCCCATCTGGGGCATAACAATGTCTGTCGGCATATTTCCTTCCTGCGGCCCACGGTGGGAATCCGGGCCGAACCCCAACCTTACATATTAACAATTTTCGGGCAGAGCTGAGGGAGCAGGGTCAGAGGCATAGTAAAGAGAAGTTCGTGTCTAAACGGACTTCACGCCATTGGGATAAACGAGGATCTTGCTGGCTTCGCCGGTTTTCAGGCGCTCCATGGCTTTGGGGAAATCTTTCATCGAGATGCGGTCTGTAATGACCGGGTGCAGATCGAGTTTGCCGGCCTTGAGCAGCGCAGTCATTTGATACCAGGTCTGATACATGCGGCGGCCATTGATGCCCTGGATCGTGATGCCTTTGAAAATGATGTCTTCGGAAAAGTTGAGCGAGATGGGCTTGGAGGTGAGGCCGAGGAGGGAGATGCGGCCACCACGCCGCACAATGTCGAAGGCTATCCGAATGGAGTCTGGATGGCCAGCCATCTCGAGGACGACGTCAACCCCGAGCCCGCCTGTTTTCTCCATCATGATGTTGGCAGCATCCTCCTTAGAAGGATCGATCACGAAGTCGGCTTTCATTTCTTTCGCGATGCGGCGGCGATGCTGATTAATTTCGATAGCGAAGATGGTGGTAGCGCCGACCGCACGAGCGACGGCAATAGAGAAGAGGCCGATCGGGCCCGCCCCGGTGATAGCGACGGTCTTGGCCGCGATCTCACCAGCGAGAACGGTATGCACGGCGTTACCGAGGGGATCCAGAATTGAGGCGTACTCCTGGGGAATGGCGGGATCGAGCTTCCAGATATTTGATTCGGGAATAACCACGTATTCGGCGAAAGCGCCATCGGTGTCGACGCCGATAATTTTTACGTTCTGGCAGATGTGGGCTTCACCGGTGCGGCACTGCAGGCATTTGCCGCACGCGACATGCATCTCGGCGGAGACGAAATCGCCGACTTTGACGCTGGTGACCTCGTCGCCAAAGGCGACTACTTCGCCGCAGAACTCGTGACCCGGGATGAGCGGCGGGTGAATGCGATTCTGAGCCCAGCGATCCCATTCGTAGATGTGGAGGTCGGTGCCACAGATGGAAGCAACTTTGACTTTGACCAGCACATCGGTGCGGCCGAAAGCGGGAATTTTGACATCGCGAACTTCGGCCCCGGCCTTGGGCTCGGGCTTTACGACGGCCAGCATGGAATCGGGCATCAAAGCGACCTTAGTATGACGGGAATGCGCACAAAACTGCTCATTCTAGCACCATGCTGACGCCGGCGTTGTGCGGCCGATCACGGTCAGGCACGCGGACCGGACGAACCCGGCTTGCGCTCCGACACAGCTGCGGAATTGAACTGCTCCGACTGGCCGCGCGGAATACTTAACGACTGCCACTGGCTGGAACGGATGTGCTTAGCCAGAAAGATGACTTGTCCAACGTGATAAGCGTAGTGCGCGATCTGGCGATTGATCGCCTGCAACACAGTGTGGGGCTCACCGCGTATGGTGACGGTTTTCATGACGTCTGCGGGGGTGAGTGAGTCGATCGCCGAGAAAACGCGCACCCATCCTTCCTCCCACCACTTCATGACATCCGCACGGGACGTCGAGGAGGTGAGCTCGAATTCCTGATCGCGATGACGGTCAGGTTTCTCGCCGTCGGTGGTGAGGAAATCGGTGAAGCGGGAGCGCATGTTGCCGGCAACATGCTTCACGGTGATCGCAACCGAGTTGGATTCGGGATCGAGGGTCACGAAGAAGTCTTCATCTTTGAGCTGGGCGAAAGCGCCTTCGGCGAGACGTTTATGGCCACGCATCTGGCGGCGAGCTTCATCGAGATAGTGAGCGGCGAGGTCAGACATGGCCAGTCCATTGTACCGGTAGAGGCGATGATTCGGAGCGGTGCAGCAGGCCGGCAAGGCGAGAGGAAATTCAGAGTCCTCGTTTCGCGAGGGATAACAGAAGCGGCGCTATGCGCGAAAGCTTGGCAGTCATTCCGGTTTGCCCCAACCGCCAGCTCCGGGAGAATCGATGCGGATGCGGTCGCCCCGCGAGATGCGCACGTTGAACTTCCCGGGCAGCGACTTAACCGTGCCATCGCCGCGGATCAGTTCGGCTTTCCCCGGAGTACCTGACGCGCCGCCGGAAAGGCCATATGGCCCATGGTTACGGCGATCGGCAAGCAGGGTGACTTCCGCGTCGGTGAGCACCTCGATTTCCCTAAGCACGCCATCGCCGCCGCCATACCTTCCTGCCCCGCCGCTATTTTTGCGCAGTGAGTAGCGGGTCACGCGGAATGGGTAGGCATACTCGAGCGCTTCCGCGGGAGTGTTCAGAGAATTCGTCATGTGGGTATGGACGCCGGAGACTCCGTCCATGGTGGGACGAGCGCCCATGCCGCCAGCGATGGTTTCGTAATAGGCAAACGGCTGGCCGGAACGGGGATCGATTCCGCCGATGGTCAAGTTGTTCATGGTTCCGGATGACGCAGCGGGAATGCGATCGGGAATGGCCCGGGCAAGCGCGCGCAGAAGCACGTCGACGATCCTTTGTGAGGTCTCAACATTGCCCGCAGCCACAGCCGCGGGAGGACGCGCATTGACCACGGTTCCGGGGGGCGCGATGACCTGAATGGGGCGCATGAGCCCGGCGCTCGCGGGAATATCCTCGGCCAGCAGACAGCGAAAGACGTAGAAGCAGGCCGAGTATGTAATAGCCTCCACGGCGTTGACGCTACCTCGTACCTGCGGATCAGAACCACTGAAGTCGACGGTCACGAGTCGAGGGCTGGACAAAGTTTGAGGGGTCTGTCGGTGGGTGCGACTTTTTCGTTTATGCGGTTTTTCAAACCTGACGCTTACGACAAGGCGCACCGGCTGGTCGGAGACTCCGTCATTGTCCAGAACATCCTCGGCGCGATAGGTTCCGGGCGGCACCTGCTCAAGAAATGAGCACATGAGCTCTTCGGCGTAGTCGAGAAGGCCGGCAGCCGCGCGATGCACGCGCGTGAGTCCGTAGCGGGAGCACAATTCCTGAAGTCGAGTAGCGCCGGTATGGCAAGCGGCGGTTTGGGCACCGAGATCGCCTTCGCGCTCGTCAGGAGTGCGCACGTTGGTGAGCAGCAGCGCGAGAATGTCGCGGTCCATCCTGCCGCCGCGTACAAGCTTTACCGGTGGAATCCGAAAGCCTTCCTGGTAAATCTCCCGAGCCGGACCCATCGATCCTGGATAGGCGCCACCTACATCGGCGTGATGAGCGCGGGAGGAAACGTAGAAGCCGGGTTTGGGCTTTCGGGATTTCGCCGTCGCGGTTCCTCGCACGTCGATGTAGACCGGCGCTACCAAGGTGATGTCCGGCAGGTGGGTACCACCGGCAAACGGGTCATTCAGCATGACGATGTCGCCGGGTTCGAGGTCGCAGTGGGTAATGGCGGCGCGCACCGACATCGGCATCGATCCAAGATGGACAGGCATGTGATCTCCCATGGCGATGACTTCGCCTTCTGCGTCAAAGACGGCACAGGAGTAATCCCGGCGCTCCTTGATGTTGGGAGAGAAAGCGGTGCGCCGCAACGCGGCTCCCATCTCCTCGGCGATCGAATGAAAGAGATGCTTGAAAACTTCGAGCTCGATGGGATCGCGAGGCATGGGCGAGAGGAAGTGTACAAGAGCGGGTAGGAACAATGGAATCAACGTCGGGAATGCAGAATTACATTGACTTTTAATATAACAACACGCAATATCTTGGGTTAGAGTAGAAGCCCATACAAGAACTTGGGCGAGAGTAGAATATAGGGCCCGTAAGTGAGTACCTTTGCAAGGGAAAATCGTTCACGGAGGAAACACTTCATGCCAGCAAAGAAGAAAGCTGCGAAGAAGAAAAAGAAACACTAGGGCGAACGCAGATTCGTCCCAATCCATAGGTTTGCGGCCTCTCGAGAGAAGCACCTTTCGAGGGGCTTTTTCATGGCGAGATGAGGCACCGAGGTACGGGGAAGCAAATAAAGGGATTGTTCTCAGGGCCGGGTCGTGCTAGAAACGCCAGTGAGAGTGACCTCCGCAGACGCGCGCCGCTTCTGGACGGAAGGGATGAGTTCGAAGAAGAAAGCGCCAGGGAAGCCGGGCAATTCGCACGAAATTGTGATTCCGGAGAAGCTGTATTTCCGCATCGGCGAGGTCGCCCAACTTTGCCGCCTGCCAGCTTACGTCCTGCGATTCTGGGAAACGGAATTTCCTCAATTGCGCCCGGTAAAAAGCAGCACCGGCCAGCGCATGTACCGGCGGAAGGACGTGGAGAATGTCATCCGGATCAAGAAGCTGCTATACGAAGACGGCTTTACCATCGCGGGCGCACGAACCCAGTTGCGGGACGAGATGAAAGCCGACAAGAAACAGACTGCGTTGCCTTTTCCCGCTCGATCCACTGCTGACCTGCGGAACGTACGCCAGGGCCTCCAGGAAATTCTCAATATGCTTTCGGCGCGGCGCTAACAGTAAGGTCGCATACCATTTTCCCCATCATTCCCATTTTGGGAAACTTTCACATTTGGGTGAGCCCCACACTTGCAGAGGGATGAGATTCCCGGCAACGTGAGGGGAGGAGCACCGCCATGATCAGCGTCCTGGTTCATCACAAAGTAGCCGATTATCAACGCTGGAAAGCGACCTTTGATTCTTCGCTCGACTTCCGGCACAAGGCTGGGGAGCAGAGCTGCCGTATCTTTTTCGATCCAGATAAGGAAAACGATCTCACACTGCTGTTCGAATGGGAGGACGTAAACCTGGCGCGCCGGTTCATGAACTCGAGTGAGTTGCGTGAGCGCATGAAAGAGGCGGGCGTGCTTGATCAGCCGACTATCGAATTCCTGCACGAGATGTATACGGTACGCCGTTCGGCGGCAGACTAGCGGCCGAATTGACCTCGGTTGCGGCTGTCGTCATGGGCATGCCGGGGAGATCTCCTGATCCAAGATTGGGCGACGTGAATGCAAGCAGGCCGTTGAGGCTGGCGCCTTGACTTTGCTTGCGCCACGAGTGCCGTCTTCCGCTGATCAGCGGTGACGAGGCTGCCGCAAAGGCAGCCCCAAGCAGCCAAACCAGCAAAATTTGACAATTCCGGACGGCTCCGTGGCCTGTGAGCAGGCGTACAATGAGGGGCAACTTGGGGTGACTCACCATGATGTCCAGGACCCTCGCCCTTACCCTTGCTATTGCAGCTCTCACCATCAACCTAGAAGCCCAGCGTGGAGGAAAAGCGCCGGGGGGCAACGTGCCGAACCAGCCGCCGCCGGGGGGCAACATTCCCATGAGTGCTCCCGACATGAACCCCATGCCCAGGACGTTCTTTCTGAGCGGGAAGGTGGCGCTGGACGACGGGACGCCACTTACCGATCCCGCGGTGATTCAGAGTAACTGCCGCGGCATGACGCGGACGGAAGGGTACACCGATGCCAAAGGGCACTTCAGCTTCGAAATCGGCGCGGGACAGGGATTTCAGAGCGCCGGTATCGATCAAGCTTCCGATTCGTCCGGAGCTGCGATGGCCAACTACCCGGGGACTGTGTCCCGCAACTCGGTCAGTGCGAACTCCGCCAATCGGGGCAGCCTAGCACGCGATCTGCGGGAGTGCGAACTGCAGGCAGTGCTTCCGGGGTTCAGTTCGCAGGTGGTCGAGCTCGCGTCCCATTTAGGCGACCTGAACGTGGACGTGGGAACCATCATGTTGCACAGGATGGCGCAGGTACAAGGGTTTACCGTGAGTGCGACCAGCGCAGCTGCGCCGGGCAAAGCGAGGAAAGAGTTTGATAGAGGGCGCGACCAGGTAAAGAAGGAGAAATGGGACGACGCCCTGAAAAGCTTCCAGAAAGCGGTAGAGCTTTATCCCAAGTATGCGGTGGCGTGGTTTGAGTTAGGGCAGGTTCAGTTGCAGAAGAACGATGTGCCGGGCGCCCAGCAGTCGTTTCGTCAATCGATCAGCGCCGATCCGAGGTTCATCAGTCCATACGAAATGCTGGCGCAGATAGCTATCAAACAACACGAGTGGCAAGTGGTAGCAGACAATACGTCGGAGATTCTGAAGCTTAATCCCTTGAATTTTCCTCAGTATTGGCTTTTCAATTCCGCCGCCAACTATTACCTGAAACACTACGAGGTCGCAGAGAAGAGCGCGCTGAGGGGTCTAGAAGCAGACCCGCAGCATAAAGTTCCCAAGCTCGAGCACCTGCTGGGGGTGTTGCTCGCGCAACGACATGACTATGCGGGCGCGGTGGAGCACATCAAGAACTACCTGCGGCTTTCGCCCAACGACTCCGATGCGCAGATCGCGCAGAAAGAGATGCAGGAATTCGAGAAGATGTCGAACCAGGCAGCGCGCTGAGGGTAGCGACGAGTCCCCGCCCCGGCGAAAGGCGGGGAACTCACAGGTAATTTACTTGTGTTTACGTGCCCCGCTGGTGCCGGGAGCCAGTGTGATCGCGCCGAAGATACCATCTACGTACTCGTTCGGACCCGCCGTAAAGAAGAGCTGGTTGCGGTTGCCATTCATAGAATTACCGGCTCCAAACGCAATTCCCCATAGTTGGTCGATAGTGATGGGTTTGCCTTTCGTATCCCTGATGGTGCCGATAAACTTTCCCGTATGGCGGTCGAAAGCGTTGATGGTTCCGCTTGGAGTATTGTTGCTGACGAGCAAGGCGTTACTGAGCGGGCCAAAGTTGCCGGGCGATACCGCGAGTCCCCACGGCTGGTTTAGCGGGTTACCGGCGATCAGCCGCTTCATCAAATCACCGCTTTCGGAGTAAACATCGACCAGACCGCCGCTACCACTGGTGATGCTGGCATAGGTCACGTAGACAGAATTCCCGATGTCCTGAATCCCGTACGGGGTAAAGCCGGCCGGGGCCATGGGGTCAGTGAAGGAGCGCACAAAATTGAAGTTGCCGTCGTAGATATCCACCTTGTTGTTCACCGTGTCAGCGGCGAAGAGATAGTTGGTGCCATTCAGGTTGTCGGTGGTAATGGCCAGGCCGGTGTAGGCTGCTCCGCTTTTTGAGTTATTCACTGCGATGATCGCATTGGTGGCGTCTACAGATGGACTCCAGCCACTGATCGTTCCGTCCAAGGTGGCGAAGAGGAATACGGCCGCGCCCGACTGACCATTCGAAGAAATCACAAAATCAGACGAGCTGTTGAAGACGATTCCCGTGGGTGATCCGTTGCCGGCACCCGAAGCGGACGGAATGGTCACGACTAGCGATTGCTTAACGCCGGGGCCGCTGTAGAGCGTGGACAATCCGGTACCGTTGTCGCTGAGCCAGAATGGGCCGGTGGAAGAGAACGCCAGTCCCCAGGCATTTACCAGATCAGAATCCACGTGCAGCGCTTTCCCGGATTGATTGGCGACAAGATTGAACCGCTTGTATTGGGCCTGAACGGAAGTCAAAAGGGACAGTGTCAATGAACCGAGCAGGGCGGACCAGAGGGTGAAACGGCGAACTGGATGCGACATTGGAACTCCTTTCGAATTGCGAGCGTGAAATCGGGGACGCGCTCGATCCCCATTGAAGAGGGGTGAAGACGACTCACCTCAAATCCGGGGGAATGGTAGTGCCGTTTCACAGGGGAGTTGTCGCGGCAATGTCATTGCTTCGTCACTTTGTTGTTGGGGAAGGCGGGGGAGCAAGTGCTCTAAGGGAGCTGTTACATCTTCGGGGCGAGCCGATGGCCAGGAAGATCGGAACGTCTCCGAACCGCCTGGCCTTATCGCCGGGATTGTTACGGAGTAATTTTGAAGATCACTCCCGAGCCGTGGGCGCCCCCGAAGCGGGTAGTGCCATACAGATTACCGGCTTTATCACGAGTCAACCCTGCGTAGGGTTGATTTCCGTCAGAGCCGTCAAAGCTATGCAGCACTTTGAAATCTCCAGCAGTGGTCACGGTGAATACTGTCCCTGAGCCAAAATCCCCCCCATAGGCGGTTGTTCCGTAGATGTTATTGGCATCGTCAAGGACCAGGTCACCGACTGGATACGATCCGTTTGACCCGCCAAAATTGATGATCCATAGCTCGCGCCCTGAAGGATCGAGCTTGAAGACCGAACCGAGGTTCAGTCCGCCACCGGCGGAGGTCGTGCCGTAGAGATTGCCGTCCGCATCACGGACCATAGCACCTAGGGGAAAAACTCCATCGCCGGAACCGGTGAAATCATGCAGGGTTGTCTCCCCGCCCGTGATATCGAGTTTGAAGATGGTTCCGGACAAGAATAGTCCTCCTATGGAGGCGGTACCATAAAAGTTTCCAGTGACGTCGCGGATGAGAGTTGCAGTCGGCTGGGCACCATCTGTCGGAGTGCCAGCAAAATTGTGCAAGACGGTTTCTCGCCCCATGGGATCAAGCCGGAAGATAGTGCCATCGCCGGAAGAGCCACCGCCCTTGGTGGTGCCGTACAGGTTGCCACGACGATCGCGAATCAAGCCGCCGTAAGGTTGACCACCATCGGCATGACCGGAAAAAGTATGGAGCAGCTGAAAATTGCGCGCAGGCGTGATTTTGAATACGGTTCCAGCGTTGAACGCTCCCTTGTAGGACGTGGTGCCGTACAGATTGCCGAACGGATCGAGAACCAGTCCGCCGATCGGACCTGCCCCGTCCCTTAAACCTCTAAAGTTGTAGAGCACGCTTTCTTTGCTCGCGGGATCCAGTTTGAAAACCGTCCCCTGGAAGAACGGACCGCCCGCGTAGGTTGTGCCGTAGAGATTTCCAACGGGATCGAGAACGAGTGTGCCCTTGTCGGGAGAGGCCCCGTCTGGCGAGTTGGAGAAATCGTAAAGCACGCTGAAGGTTTGCGCTTGTACTGTGGGAATCAACAATGTGAGGAAGAAAAACAGTGCGAACGGCAAAAGGAGAGGGCCGCCGCAGGTTGAGCCGAGAAACTTGATTTTCATGTTACGCACGCCCCGGAGTCTCTGGATTACAAGGGGGCGTCAACGGTTGCCTGGGCGGGGCCGGGGAGGTCGAAAGCGGCAAAAAAAACGGGCCGAAGCCCGTTTTGAAGAAGTTACCCTATTCTGAAATCATCCCTGGTCGTTGCTAGCCCGCTTCCAGGACATCAGTTCGCCGATGGTTGAACCGCCGGTGCTGGACACGGGCTGCTTGTAAGACTCCACCTCGGCACGCGATGCCTCTTCCCCAACCGCGCGAATGCTGAGGCCGACCTTCTTTTCATCGGGGTTCATCTTGATGATCTTGAAGTCGAACTCCTGACCGGCTTCGAGATGAATGGGTTGGCC
>Ga0070741_10019680_pt1 | contig 10750 bp, 8 predicted proteins | sample Coa_R1_4_FD_66440 | JGI IMG/M metagenome (GOLD analysis project Ga0070741, IMG submission 66440) | Surface soil microbial communities from Centralia Pennsylvania, which are recovering from an underground coalmine fire - Coalmine... | ecosystem: Environmental > Terrestrial > Soil > Unclassified ... | reverse complement strand
CTCGTCACGTCGAGCGACGACGGCACCGCCGCGGTCTGGAACGTGCGCACCGGTGCGCGCGACCTGCTGCTCGCCGGCGCCACCGGCGCCGTGCAGGCGGCGGCGATCGCGCCCGACGGACGCCTGCTCGTCACCGCGAGCGTCGACCACGACGCCCGGCTCTGGGACGTGCGCAGCGGCCGGCTCCTGCACGTGCTCCGCGGCCACTTCTTCCCGGTCGCATCGGCGTCGTTCAGCCCCGACGGGCGCTGGATCGTCACCGCCAGCCAGTTCGCCGCGGGCCTCTGGGACGCGCAGACCGGCCTGCTCGTCGAGTACGTGCGCGGCGCGCCCGGCCCGCTCGCGGACGCGGCCTTCACCCGCGGCGGCGCGACGATCCTCGCCGTCACGACGGACGGCGCGACGAGCGTCGCTCGCTGCGTCGTCTGCCACGGGCTGGGCGGGCTCGAGCAGGCGGCGCGCGCCCGCCTCGCCGCGCTCGGTTAGCTCACGCGACGCGCAGCGCGGACGACGGCCGCGGCCGCAGGCCGAGCAGCGTGTCGTCGAGCGCCGCGACGAGGGCGGCGCGGTCGCCGCTTCGCAGCGCCTCGACGAGCGCGCGTCGGACGGCGTCGCGGGCGTCGCGGCCGAGCCGCTCCGCCGAGAGCGCGTCGACGAACGCGCGGCGCGAGCCCGACTTCTCGGCGAGCAGCACGGCGGCGCGCATCGCCGCCGCCCACGCGCCCCCGCTGCCGCCGAGCAGGCACGCGAGCGCCTCGCGCAGCTGCGCCGACCGGAACGGCTCCTCGGAGAAGAGCGAGAGCTCCCAGCGGTCGAGCGCCTCGCCGAGCGCGCGGTCTTCGTCGGCGAGCACGAGCCGCTCGCGCAGGTCGGCGGCGAGCGCGGCGCTGACCCGGTCGAGCCGCGTCGGCTCGCCGTGCGGCTGCGACGCGGCGATCGGCAGGAGCGGCGAGATGCGCAGCGGGCGGAAGTCGAGCCGCTCGAACACCACCGGCCCGGCGGCGACGGCGCCGGCGGTCGCGAGCCGCAGCGCGGTGACGGCGTCGGCGAGCTCGGCGGCGGCGTCCGGCGCGTCGGCCTCGTCGGCGCCAAGCTCGCGCTTCCACTCGAGCACGAGCAGGCGGTCGACGTCGCGGCCGAACTGGGGCGGCGCCAGCCCCTGCGCCTCCGGCCACAGCTGCGAGATCTCGCCCGTGACGACGGGGCGCAGCGAGATGTCGCCGCCGAGGTCGACCTGCGAGCTGCACGACAGGCCGACGACCGGTGCGAGCGCGACGTACGTGCGCGCGGAGCCGAACAGCGTCTGCTCGAGGTCGGCGTAGGCGGCGTCGAACGCGTCGTCGCGCCAGTCGAAGCCGCCGCAGCGCTCGGCCGTCCAGGTGAGCATCGGCAGCAGGATCGAGCGGAAGAGCGCGTCGTCGTCGGTGTCGGCGAGGCCGGCGTGCGCGCGGGCGAAGATCGCCGCGGCGGGCTCGCGGCGCAGGTCGTCGATCGCGTTGCGCGCGTCCGGCAGGCGGCGCAGCGTCGGCGCCTGCTCCTCGACGAAGCCGCGCACGAGCGGCCGGTACTCGTACAGCGAGGGGCCGCCCGCGGTCGCGTGCTCCTCGAAGGCGAACGGCACCTGCGCGCCGCGCTCGGCCGCGAACGCGGCAAGGCAGAACGCGCGCAGGGACTCGTACAGATGCGGCGCGCGCAGCACGGGTCTCAGTACGCGCCGCGCGGCTCCTCTCCTCTCTGGCAGACCGGACACCAGTAGGCCGTCCGGTTGTCGCCGCCCTGGCCGCGCGCCCGGATCGCCGTGCCGCAGCGTGGGCACGGCCGGCCCGCCTGCCTGTACACCCGGCGCGGGCCGTCCCGGCCGGTGTCGACGGAGGCGCGCATCAGCGCGGCCGCCGTCTCGAGCGCGCGCCGCCGGTCCTCGTCGGGGACGTCGCGCAGCCGCCGCCACGGCGAGAGCCGCGCCTGCCAGAGCGTCTCGGCGAGCCACGCGTTGCCGATGCCGGCGACGAGCGACTGATCGAGCAGCGACTCGCCGAGGCGGCGTGTGCCGTCTGCGCGGCGAAGGCGTGCGAGCATCTCGTCGATTCGCGGCGGTCGTTCGAGGATGTCGGGGCCGAGCCGGGCGAGCGCGCGAGCGTGCAGCTCGAGCACGGGGCCGTTCCAGAGGACGCCCTCGTAGCGCTCGCCGCGGAGCACGAGCCACGGCCGGCCGCTGCGCGCCTCGCCGCGCGGCCGCAGCGTCCAGCGCCCCGACATGCGCAGGTGCGAGCGCACGACGACGCCGCCGTCGAAGCGGAGCAGCAGGTTCTTGCCGTGCGCCTCGACGGCCTGCAGGACGCGACCGTCGATCCGCTCGGCGACGCGCTCGGCAAGCGCGCGTGGATGCGGAGAGCTCGCCTCGATGCGCTGGCCGACGAGCGCCTGCAGCCGGTTCGCCGTGCGATGCAGCGTGTCGCCCTCGGGCATAGGGGTCACGCTAACGTGGCCGGATCGTGCTCGAGCTCGAGCGACCGGTCGTGCTCGCGCCGCTCGCGGGCGGCCCGTCGACCCCTGAGCTCGCCGCCGCGGTGTCGGAGGCGGGCGGCCTCGGCTTCGTCGCCGCCGGCTACCTCTCCGCGGACGAGCTCGCCGCCCGCGTGCGGCGCGCGCGCACGTTGACGAGTGGGCCGGTCGGCGTCAATCTGTTCGTGCTCGCGGAGCGTCCCGTCGACCCGGCGGCGCTCGCGGCGTACGCCGACGAGCTCGCCGGCGAGGGTCCGCTCGGCGAGCCGCGCTTCGACGACGACGCGCTCGACGCGAAGCTCGAGCTGCTCGTGTCGGAGCCGGTCGACGTCGTCTCGTCGACGTTCGGCTGCTTCGCACCGGCGGCGATCGAGCGGCTGCGGCGCGCGGGCAGCGAGGTGTGGGTGACCGTGACCAGCGCGGCCGAGGCGCGCGCGGCCGCGGAGGCGGGCGCCGACGCGCTCGTCTGCCAGGGCGCCGAGGCGGGCGGGCACCGCGGCGCGTGGGACGACGCGGACGGGCCCGACCTGCCGCTCGCCGCGCTGCTTGCGGAGGCGCGCGCGGCGGGGCTGCCGCTCGTCGCCGCGGGCGGCGTCATGGACGCGGCCGGAGCGGCCGCCGCCCTGGCGGCCGGCGCGGCGGCGGTGCAGTGCGGGACGGCGTTCCTGCTCTGCCCGGAGGCGGGCACGTCGGCGCCGCAGCGCGAGGCGCTCGCGCGCGGCGGCGAGACGGCGGTGACGCGGGCGTTCACCGGCCGCCGTGCGCGCGGGATCGTGAACGGCTTCATGCGCAGGCATGCCGCCGCGCCGTCCGCGTACCCGCACGTCCATCACCTCACGGCGCCGCTCCGCGCGGCCGCGCGGGCGGCGGGTGACGCCGAGCGCATCAACCTGTGGGCGGGCACCGGGTTCGCGAAGGCGCGCGCGCTCCCGGCCGCCGAGGTGGTGCGGGCGCTCTCCCCGTAGGGACGTGCGAGCGGGCGGTCGGCCACGGTGGCAGCCACCCATACGGAACTGCCACGACTTGCGCGCGGAAGTGTGCCGGGGGTCGGCTCGTCGGGACGGGTCAGGGGCGCAGGACGGCCCGGCGCGGGCCGGCGAGGAAGCCGAGCTCGACGAGCAGCGGAAGCAGCTCGCTGCCCGCGATCGGCTCCCCGTCGAAGCGCTCGACGCCGAGCCGCTTCGCGCCGCCGCCGCGCACGTGGGCGACGAGCGCCTCGAGCGCCGGCCGCAGCCAGTCCTCCGCCGGGTCGCGCAGCGGGACGAGCGAGCGGCCGCCGCGCTCGACGTACAGGACCGCCTCGCCGCCGAGCAGCACGACGAGCGCGCCCGCCACCCGCGCCGCCCGCGAGCCGGCGCGCCGCGGCCACGGCAGCGCCGCCCCGTACGGCTGCGCCGGGTCGGCCGCCGCCAGCACGAGCGCGTCCGCCTCCTCCCCGCGCTCCCGCAGCTCGCGCAGCCGCTCGACCGCGCCGCCGAGCGCGAACTGCGCGCCGCCGAGCCCCTCGACGAAGTAGCCGCGCCGGCACAGCCCAAGCGTCTCGAGCGCACGCAGCTCCGCGTACACGGCGCCGTAGCCGCCCGCGATCCCCTCGCCGCGCACGCCGTCGCGCGTCACGATCCCCTGCCGCTCGAGCAAGAGCTCCGCGAGCGCACGCGGCTCCGGCGCCGCGGCGAACAGACGCCCCGTCAGCGACCAGCGGCCCGCCGTCGCGGACGGCGCCGAGACCCGCCGCCGCGAGAACCGCCGCGGCCGCCGCTCCGCCTTCGGCACCCCGAACCGGCGCGCCGCCCGCAGCGGCGCCCACGCGTCGTTCGTCACCTCGCCCGACCAGACGAGCTCCCAGAGCGCCGGCAGGAGCAGCTCCTCCTCGAGCCCCGTCGCCGCCGCGAGCTCGTCGAAGAAGAGCGCCGAGCCGAGCGCCGCCCGCACCGCGTCCGCCTCGGCGCCCTCCGGGGCGGGCGCGGCCGCGACCCGGCCGAGCGCCGCCGCGTCCTCGCGGAAGTAGAGCGCGACCCGGTCGGCGCCGGCGCCCACCCACACGACCTCGCCGGAGGCGCACAGCGCGTCCAGGTGCTCCGGGCGGTAGCCGGGCACGCGGCGCGGCAGCACGTCCGACTCCCACAGCGACACGGGCAGCGGCAGCGCCTGCAGCGGCACGAGCGCCTCGCGCAGCGACGCGCGCCGGTCGACGCCGTGCCACCCGGGCAGGAAGCGCGCGAGCGCGTCCCGCTCGACCGGCTCCACCTCGCGGCGCAGCGCCGCCAGCGACGCGCGGCGCAGCCGCCGCAGCACATCCGGCTCGCACCACTCCCGCTGCGTGCCGCCCGGCCGGAGCTCGCCGCGCACGAGCTGCTCGGCGGCCTCGAGCGCCGCCAGCTCGCCCGACACGTCCCGCCCGAACCGCGCCGACGCCTCCTCGGTCGTGAACGGGCCGCGCCCCTTGGCGTAGCGCAGCACGAGCTGCCGCAGCGACTCCGGCCCGCCCTCGAGGAACGCGTCCGGCAGCCCGGACGGCGGCATCACCCCGAGCGCGTCGCGGTAGCGCCCCGCGTCCTCGGCGGCGATCAGCCGCTCCTCCCCCGCCACCCGGACGAGCAGCGCGCGCCGCTCGGCGACGAGCGGCGCCGCGAGCGCGGCGTCGTACTCGCCGACCCTCAGGTCGCCGCGCAGCCGCAGCACGTCGTGCAGCTCGTCGGGTGAGCGCGGCGAGCCGCGGAGCGAGCGTTCCACCTCCTCCACGGCGTCGCGGTCGAGGAGGTCGCGCAGCTCCTCCTGCCCGAGCAGCTCGCGCAGCAGGTCGCGGTCGAGCGACAGCGCCTGCGCGCGCCGCTCGGCCGGCGGCGTGTCGTCCTCGTACATGTAGGTCGCGATGTAGTCGAAGAGGAGCGACGCCGAGTACGGCGACGCCGACGCCGTCTCCACCTCGACCAGGTCGAGCTCGTGCGTCCGCAGCCCCTGCAGCAGCGAGCGGAGCGCGGGCAGGTCGAACACGTCCTGCAGGCACTCGCGATACGTCTCGAGGATCACCGGAAACGAGCCGTACTTGCGCGCGACGCCGAGGAGCGACTGCGCCTTCAGCCGCTGCTGCCACAGCGGCGTGCGCTGGCCGGGACGGCGGCGCGGGATGAGCAGGGCGCGCGCGGCGTTCTCGCGGAAGCGCGCGCCGAAGAGCGCCGTCTCGCCGAGCTCGGCGACGACCAGGTCCTCCACCTCGCCCGGGTCGATCAGGAGCGCGTCGCTCGGCGGCGGCGCGTCCGCCTCCGGGAAGTGGAGGGCGATGCCGTCGTCCGACCAGATCGACTGCGCGTCGACGCCGTACGACTCGCGCAGGCGCGCGGCGATCGCCATCGCCCACGGCGCGTGCACGCGGCCGCCGAACGGCGTCAGGATGCAGACGCGCCAGTCGCCGATCTCGTCGCGGAAGCGCTCGACGACGATCGTGCGGTCCGACGGGACGGCGCCGGTCGCGTCGCGCTGCTCGTGCAGGAACGTGAGCAGGTTGCGTGCGGCGCGCTCGTCGAGATGGAACTCCTCCCGCAGCCGTTTCGCGGCCTTCGGCTCGGCGAGCGCCGACAGCTCGCGCGAGGCTGCGCCGATCTTCTGGCCGAGCTCGAACGGCCGCCCGATCCCCTCGCCCTTCCAGAACGGCACGGCGCCGGGGAGGCCGGGCGCCGGCGAGACGAGCACGCGGTCGCGGGTGATCTCCTCGATCCGCCAGGTCGACGCGCCGAGCAGGAACGTCTGCCCGGCGCGCGCCTCGTACACCATCTCCTCGTCGAGCTCGCCGACGCGGCCGCCGCCCTCGACGAGGAAGACGCCGAACAGGCCGCGGTCGGGGATCGTGCCGGCGTTCGTGACGGCGAGCCGCCGCGCCCCCTCGCGGGCGCGGACGACCCCGCCGGTGCGGTCCCAGACGATGCGCGGCCGCAGCTCGGCGAACTCGTCGGACGGGTAGCGGCCGGCGAGCATGTCGAGCACGTTCTCGAGCTGCGCCCGCGACAGCTCGCGGAACGGGTAGGCGCGCGTGACGAGCCGGTGCAGGTCGTCGACGCTCATCTCCTCCTGCGAGGTGATCGCGACGATCTGCTGCGCGAGCACGTCGAGCGGGTTGCGCGGGATCTTCGTCTCCTCGATCTCGCCGTCGCGCATCGCGCGCGCGACGACGGCCGACTCGAGCAGGTCGGCGCGGAACTTCGGGAAGATGCGCCCCTTCGACACCGAGCCGAGGTCGTGCCCGGCGCGGCCGATGCGCTGCAGCCCGCGGGCGACCGACTTGGGCGACTCGACCTGCACGACGAGGTCGACGGCGCCCATGTCGATGCCGAGCTCGAGCGACGAGGTGGCGACGAGGCACGGGATGCGGCCGGCCTTCAGGTCCTCCTCCACCAGCATGCGCTGCTCGCGCGCCAGCGAGCCGTGGTGCGCGCGCGCGATCTCGACGGGCGCGGCGTCCGAGCCGTCGTTCGCGAGCTCGTTCAGCCGCAGCGCGAGCCGCTCGGCGAGCCGCCGGTTGTTGACGAACACGATCGTCGAGCGGTGCTCGCGGACGAGGCGCAGGATCTCGGGGTAGATGGACGGCCAGATCGACTGGGTGCCGAGCTCGGTGCCCGCGTCCATCTCCTGGCCGTCGGCCGGCACGGGGTAGGAGAGCGACGCGGTCGAGCCGAGCTCGCGCAGATCCTCGACCGGGATCACCACCTCGAGGTCGAGCTCTTTGCGCGTGCCCGCGTCGACGAGCTCGATCTCGCGACCGCCGGCGACGAAGCGGCCGATCTCGGCGAGCGGCCGCTGTGTCGCGGACAGGCCGATCCGCTGGATCGGCCGCTCGACGAGCCACTGCAGCCGCTCCAGCGAGATCGCGAGATGGCTGCCGCGTTTCGTGCCCGCGATCGCGTGCACCTCGTCGAGGATCAGCGTCTCGACCGAGCGCAGCGTGTCGCGCGCCTGCGAGGTGAGCAGCAGGTACAGCGACTCGGGGGTCGTGATCAGGATGTCGGGCGGCTCCTTGAGCAGCTCGCGGCGCTCCTTCGCCGGCGTGTCGCCGGTGCGCACCGCCACCCGCAGGGTCGACTCGAGCCCGGCGAGCGGGCCGCGCAGGTTGCGCTCGACGTCGTAGTTGAGCGCCTTCAGCGGCGAGACGTAGAGCACGCGCAGCCCCTCGCCGGGGCTGCCGTTCAGCCGGTCGATCGCCGACATGAACGCGGTGAGCGTCTTGCCGGAGCCGGTCGGCGCCTGGATCAGCACGTTCGCGCCGGACGCGATCACCGGCCAGCCGAGCTCCTGCGGCGGGGTCGGCGCGGCGAACGTGCGCTCGAACCAGCGGCGCGTCGCCGGCGAGAAGGAGTCGAGCGCGGCCACCCGCCCAGGGTAAATGCACCCTTGACAGCGGCGCGGACGCAGCTACCGTTCCTATCCCCCATATGGGGGATAGCGGGGGTTCACACGCACACGAGGGGGTGCGTCCGAGTGCCGATCAAACCCGAGGAGATCACCGCCGAGAACCTCCCGCAGGGAGTTCGCGGCTACCAGAAGGAAGCGACCGAGAACCTGCTCAAGCTGGTCGCCTGGGACTACAGGCGCGTGCTGCGCGAGCAGGCGCTCGACGAGGAGGAGCTGCAGCGGCTGCGCAGCAAGGTCGACCAGCAGGAGACGGAGCTGCAGGCGCTGCGAAGCCTGCTCGACCAGCAGCCGGTGGACGAGGAGCGCCACGCGGCGCTGCAGGCGGAGGTCGAGCGGCTGCAGTCGGTGCTCGCGGCGCAGCGGCGCCGCGACGAGCTTCCGCAGGCGCTGCTCGACGCGGCGCTGCGCAGCGCGCGCGAGCAGCGGGAGCGGGCACGCGCCGAATGCGACGAGCTCGTGAAGGCGGCGAGGCGGCGGGCCGACCAGATCGAGCGGGAGGCGCGGTCGTCGGTGCGGCAGTCCGCGGCGGAGCTCGAGCGGCTCCACCGCATGGAGCGCGACCTCCGCGACAACCTGCGCCGGATGCTGCAGGAAGTGATCGACGGCGACGCGAGCCACCGGAACGGCAACGGGAACGGAAACGGCGCCGTCCCGAGCACCGTCGTCGAGCTGCCGGCGGCCGCGCCGGCCGCGACCGACTGACCTCGAACCTGGTTCGCACGGGCGGGCCAGGTTCGCGCGTTAGGATCGTGCGATGCCGCCGAAGGCGCTGTACTTCACCGACGACCCGAAGGCGTGCGCGCTTCTGGCCGAGGATCCGTTCGCGCTCCTCGTCGGCTTCGCGATCGACCAGCAGGTGCCCGTGCAGAAGGCGTTCGCCGGGCCCTACGTGCTCAAGCAGCGCGAAGGGACGCTCGACCCGCGGAAGCTCGCGACGCGCGACCTGACGGAGTCGTTCGCGGCGAAGCCGGCGATCCACCGGTTCCCGGGGTCGATGGCGAAGCGCGTGCAGGAGCTCGCCGCGGTCGTCGCCGAGGACTACGGCGGCGACGCCGCCCGCATCTGGTCGGAGGCGAAGGACGCCGACGACCTGCGCAGGCGGCTCGGCGCGCTGCCGGGGTTCGGCCCGATGAAGGTGTACGCGATCGGCTCGGTGCTCGGCGGGCAGCTGAAGGTCAGGCAGGCGAAGGAGCTCGTGCCCGACCATCCGTGCCTCGGCAAGGTCAACTCGCCCGAGGATCTCGAGGCCTACCAGGCGGCGAAACGGGCGCACAAGCGCGCGCTGAAAGACGCGGATGGACGCGGCTGACGCGCTGCGGCAGGTTCCGCTGTTCGCCGACCTGAGCGACCGGCAGCTGAAGAAGCTCGCGCAGCGCTTCCGCGAACGGACGCTCAAGCCCGGCACCTCCGTCGTGCAGGAGGGGACGATGAGCGGCGTCGGCTTCTTCGTCGTCACGAGCGGCGAGGCGAGCGTGAGCGTCGACGGCAGCGAGGTTGCGACGCTCGGCCCCGGCGGCCACTTCGGCGAGCTCGCGATGATCAGCGAGCGCGAGCGCTCCGCGACGGTGACGGCGAAGACCGAGCTGACCTGCCTCGAGATCCCGTTCTGGGACTTCCGCGAGTTCGCGCACGAGAACGGCGACGTGACCTGGAAGCTGCTCCAGCACGTGGTGGCGCTGCTCCAGCCGGCCTGAGCCGAATCCGTACGCGAGGCTCACACGGTCCGCACAGTCGAGGCGTACGTTCTGCTCGGCATGACACGCACCCGGGCCCTCGTCGTCTGCGGCGTGCTCGCCGTCTGCATGGTCGGCGCGGCCGTCGCGCGCGCCGGCTTCACCCCCGCCTGGAGCTACCTCCCCGCCCCGCTCCGCGCGCAGCTCGCGGCGAAGCTGGGCGGCAGCCTCTACCTGCCGGCGCGCACGCCGCTCTTCTACCGCTACCGCTCCGGCGCCACGGTCGTGAACCGCGTGCTGACCGTGCCGTTCACGAACCGGGTGCGCGTCAGGGCGGGCGTGTGGCGGTGGACGGCGGCGACGTTCGACTGGAAGGTGCAGCCGCTGCCGGCCGGCACCGCCTGCGTCGACTGGCAGACGAAGGACAGGACGCTGCAGCTCGACGGCAACAAGGTCTACTGGTCGGCGGCGACCGGCACCGCCTGGCGCTGCGTCGTCGACCGCAGGCACCGCAGCCTGGTGCTCTCGGCCGCGAACGGCGCGAAGCTCCCCGACGTCGGCCTCGGCATCGTCGTGGCGAGCGGCCTCGACGTCAGCGGCCGCCGCGCGCCGACGCGCTGACGCGGGCGACGAGCTCGCGCATCCGCTCGCCGAACCGCTGCTCCCCGAACGCGCGCGCGTGCTCGCGGATGGCGGCGGCGTCCCAGCTGCGGCGCTCGAGCTCGTGGACGGCGTCTGCGATCGCGCCGGTCGTGGGTGTGTCGAAGTAGACGCCTGTGCGCCCGTCGACGACGGTGTCGAGGTGGCCGCCGAAGCGCAGGGCGGCGACCGGCTTCCCGAACGACGCCGCCTCCACGGGGGTGAGCCCGAAGTCCTCGCGCGAGGCGCTCACGAGCCCGGAGCAGCTCGCGTACAGCCACCGCAGCCGGTCGTCGCCGACCTCGGTGAGCAGCGTCACGTTCGGCGGCAGCGCCGCTTCGAGCGCCGGGCGCTGCGGGCCGTCGCCGACGACGACGAGGCGGCGCGCGGGCAGCTGCCGGAACGCCTCGACGGTGTCGAGCACGTGCTTGTACGGCAGCAGGCGCGCAACCGTGAGCAGGAAGCCGGGCTCGAGGTCGGGCACGGGCTGCTGCGGGCCGTCGGCGTCGAGCCCGGCCGGCGGGAACACGATC
>Ga0070741_10019679_pt1 | contig 10750 bp, 11 predicted proteins | sample Coa_R1_4_FD_66440 | JGI IMG/M metagenome (GOLD analysis project Ga0070741, IMG submission 66440) | Surface soil microbial communities from Centralia Pennsylvania, which are recovering from an underground coalmine fire - Coalmine... | ecosystem: Environmental > Terrestrial > Soil > Unclassified ... | reverse complement strand
ACCGGCGATCGCGTGACGCTCGAGATGTCGCCCTACGACGTGACGCGCGGGCGCATCAATTTCCGCCACCTCGACTCCCCGGCGCCGTCGGGGCCGCGCCGGCGCCCGGTCTACCGCAAGCGGTAGCGGGGCCTCTCGGCCCGGCGGCCGTTTGCTATACTGCAGCCCGCAGTGATCGTAAGCAGTGAAGTGTGCAGTCCTCCATCGCGCGAGCGGTGCCGAAGCGGCCGTTCAATTCCTCCTTTGATCATCATGCCCCACAGCGGGACCGGGTTCGTCCCGCATCCAGGAAAGGAAGCATGAAATGGCGACAGGCACCGTGAAGTGGTTCAACGACTCCAAGGGCTTCGGCTTCATCACGCCGGATGACGGCGGCAAGGATCTGTTCGCGCACCACAGCGCGATCCAGATGCAGGGCTTCAAGTCCCTCAAGGAAGGCCAGAAGGTCTCCTTCGACGTCACGCAGGGCGCCAAGGGCCCGGCGGCGGCGAACATCAAGCCGGTGTAGCTCCCTTTTTCGCATGAAAGAAGCCCGCGGACCGCGGGCTTTTTTTTGCGGATCTCCGGCTTGCCGTGCCCGACGCCTATCGCCGACGGGCGCGCTGTCTGAGTGCACGCGCCTCGCTCACCAAAGTCCTGGTCACCCTGACTAGCTCTCTGGATTCAGCCACCAGCTCCTGCGCTGTACGGAGCAACTCGCGCTGTACGTTCCGTCGGGGGGAGGCGGCAGGTTTAGCCGGTTCCACGCTTGCCATGCTACCCCTCGGTCGTGAAGGAGTACCATGGCCTAAAGGGAGAGTGAGCCGTGGAGCAGTTCATCAAGCACTTCCGGCGGATTTCGCCGGGAGTGTGGGTCTGCGAGGAGCCCGTGACCTTCGATTTTCCGGACGGTCGGGTCCAGATCGCGCCCGGGGAACGCCTGCGGCAGGGCAAGCCGTTCATGAACGTGGACGTCGCGGGGCGCCTGGAGCAGCACTTTCTCGAGCGCGGCGGCAAGCCTTAGGCGGCGCCCGGCTCCTTTCTCCCGCGCGGCTGTCGACTGACGGTGACAAGGCGTAGCCGTCCGCAGACAAGCGCAGTGCCAGCCTGCGACGAGGGATAGCGCGTTGTTCTGCGCTCGCGTATACACGTTGGCATGTCCGCTCCCCGATCAGGGCTCTGAGGGCCATGGTTCCGGCACTGGAAGAAGAAAGGCGCCGGCCGCTTCGCGTGCTCGTCGTGGACGACAACATCGACCACGTGCGCACGATGGCGTATCTCGTGAGGGACAGCGGCCACCACGTCGATTACGCGATCAACGGCATCGTGGCGCTCGAGCTCGCGCAGCGCACGAGGCCCGACGTGGTGATCCTCGACGTCTTCCTTCCCGACACGAACGGCTTCGAGCTCGCGCGCGAGCTTCGCAAAAACCCGCAGCTGAAGCAAGCCTACGTGGTGGGGATCACCGGGCGGGACGTCGAACGGGCCGTAGCGATGCAGAACGGCTTCGACGAGCTGCTGCACAAGCCCGTGCACTTCCGCCTGATCGACGAGCTCCTGTCGCGGATCTTCCGGAAGTAGTCCGAGAGCTTCGCTGTCGAAATACAGCTACATTGGGTCGCCGCTCCGGCTGACTTGTGCGCCGCGCGGCCAGGGCGCAACATCGACCGGGCACGTGGATTGCGCAAGGAGACGAGGGGCGCGATGGAAACGGCAATGAACGCGACGGAGCTCAAGCAGTACCGGGTGCTGGTCGTCGACGACAACCTCGACACGGCGAACACGCTCACCTACCTGCTGCGCGATTCGGGCCATATCGTGCATTGCGCCCTCATCGGAAGCCTGGCGCTCGACCTCGCGAAGGCGCAGCGCCCCGAGGTCGTGCTGCTCGACATCGGGCTGCCGGATTACGACGGCATCAAGCTCGCGCGCGACATCAAGAAGACGCCGGGCCTGGAGAACGTCCACATCGTCGCCCTCACGGGGCGCAACTGCGACGACGAGCAGCGCGCGCTCGACGCGGGCTGCGATCTCTTCATCCCGAAGCCGGTCGATCCGCGCACGCTGGAAAAGATCATCGGCCAGGTGATGGAAACCGTGCCGCGCCACTGACGCGCGGCAGGGCTAGAGCGTCTCGAGCAGCTCTTCCAGCTCCGGGATCGCGATCGGCTTGACGAAATAGCGCTCGCATCCTGCGGCCTCGGCGCTTTCCCGGTACGCCTCCTGCCCGAACGCGGTGAGGGCGACGAAGCGCACCTGCTTCAGCTTCGGGTCGGCCTTGATCCGCCGGCACACCTCGAAGCCGCTCAGGCCGGGCAGGTTGAGGTCGAGGAGCACGATCTCCGGCCGGCAGCTCTTGATGAGATCGAGCGCCGAATAGCCGTTGATCGCGTAGTCCACGGTGTGTCCCATGTCCCGCAGCAGCAGCACGAGCGCGTGCACGCCGTCCAGGCTGTCCTCGACGACGAGGACGTGGCGCGGCCGCCTCGCCTTGCTGACCGGCCTTTCCGGCAGGCTTTGCAGAATTGAGGCGCGGCCGCCGTTGCCATTGCCGCCTTGCGCGCTGAAATGGAAGCGGCCGTCCTTGACAGTCACGCGCACCGGCGGCTGTCGCTTGCCGAAGAAGAACATTCACCCTCCTGATTTTCTTGCGGGCGAAGGTACCGCAGATATCGCGGCGCTTCTATAGCGGAGAGAGCGACAGGCGTTCCACTTAAGGAAGCGCCTGCGCGAGCAGCTTCTCGAGCTGCACGGCATCCACGGGCTTCGTCACGTGGTGGTCGAAGCCCGCGTCCAGCGCGCGGCGCTTGTCGTCCTCCTGGCCCCAGCCGGTGACCGCGATGAGGAGCATCTTCGCGCCCCAGGGCTCGGAGCGGATGCGGCGCGAGAGCTCGTAGCCGTCCATGTCGGGCATGCCGATGTCGAGGAGCGCTGCGTCCGGCGCGAGCGCCTTCGCGGCGGCGAAGCCGGCGGCGCCGCTGTTCTCCACCGCGACCTTGAAGCCGACGGACTTGAGGAGCGCGCTCAGCGTGCTCGCGGCATCGACGTTGTCGTCGACGATGAGGATGGTGCGCTCGCCGCTCGGGCGCGCCGGCAGGCTCGCCTCCGATGCGCCGGGCGCGGCCGGCGCCGCGAGCGGCAGGAGCACGGTGAATTCGCTGCCCTTCCCGATGCCCGCGCTCGCCGCGCTGACTGAGCCGCCGTGCAGCTCCACCAGCTGCTTCACGAGGTAGAGGCCGATGCCGAGGCCGCCCTGCGAGCGCTCGAGCGCCGAGCGGTCCTGCGCGAACATGTCGAACACGTGCGGCAGCGCCTCGGCGCTGATGCCGATGCCGTTGTCGCTGACGGCGATGCGCGCCCGGCCCGCGTCCGCCGCGACGCGCAGCGCGATGCGGCCGCCGGGCGCGGTGTACTTCGCGGCGTTGATGAGCAGGTTGGAGAGCGCCTGAGCGAGGCGCACCGGATCGGCCTCGACCCAGAGCGGCAGCTGCGCGAAGTCGACGCTGAGGGCGTGCCGGCCCGCGTCGATCATCGGCCGGCTGGTCTCGAGCGCCGAGTCCACCACGAGGTGGAGCTGCGTGCGCGCCTTCTGCAGCGCGAGCTTGTTCGAGGTGATGCGGCCGACGTCGAGCAGGTCGTCGAGCAGGCGCGTGAGGTGGGTGATCTGGCGATCGGCCACCTCGCAGGCCCAGCGCACGTCGCGGTCGGCCGGCGCCTTCATCTTCATGAGCTGCACGCTGGTGCGGATTGGCGCCATGGGGTTGCGCAGCTCGTGGGCGAGCGTCGCAAGGAACTCGTCCTTGCGCTTGTCGGCCATGCGCAGCGCCTTCTCGGCCTGCAGGCGCTCGGCCATCTCGAACTGCAGCGCCATCGTGCGGCGCTGGATCTCGGCCAGCATGGCATTGAAGCCCTCGGCGAGGACGCCGATCTCGTCCTCGGTGGTGCGCGGCGCGCGCACGCCGAAATCGCCCTGCTCGACGACGCGGCGGGCGGCAGCCTCGATGTCCACGATCGGTTGCGTCAGCATGCGCTGCAGCCGGCTCGAGATGAGCAGCGCCGCGCCGAGCCCGATCGCGAGCACGGCGCCGAGGATGCTCGCGTACGCGAGCACCCGGTCGGCGAGGCCGTACTGGGTGACGAGGTAGACCGAGCCCAGGCGCTGGCCCGCCTCGACGACCGGGACCGCGGCCCGCAGGAAGTCGCCGCTCGCCGAGACGCTCTCCGCGGGGGCGAGCTCGGGAAGACGCTCGCGCGAGCCGGGGCGCGGCTCGAAAAAGGCGAACAGCCTGCCGTCGGCGCCGTACACGCCGGCGGCGAGGAGGTCGCGGCGCGACTTCAGCGTGGCAAGGCCGGCGATCGCGTCCTTGCGGTCGTTGAAGGCGAGGGCGGGAGCGGCGAGGCGCGCGAGCACTTGCGCCTGCGAGCGAATGTCGTCGAGCTCCGCCTTGCGAAAGGTCCGGATGTCGTAGACGAGGAGCGCGAGCGCGTTCGCGAGCAGGGCGGCGAACGCGGTGACGATCACGATCGCCATGGTCTTGCGCTTGACCGAGCGGCGGATGAAGCCGGGCGCTCTCATCGGCGGGAAGCCCGCACGCGGGTCGCGAGGGCGAGCAGGCGCGGGCTGATGCGAAGGCCGTTGCGCTCGGCGCTGTCGAGCGCCACTTCGAAGCGCACGCGGCCTTCGAGCAGCACGAAGTTGACGAGGCTGCCCTGGTCCAGCGCGCCGGGCGACTCGCTGACGACCAGCACGGGCGTGCCGGCCACCGAGCGGGCGAGCTCTGCGAGGCGCGCGCTCTCGCGGCCGACGAAGAGCACCTGGGCGCCGGCCGCGCTCTCGCCCTTGCGCAGCGGCTTCACCATGACCCGCCGGCCGAGGATGTCCCGCCCCTCGCTCAGGCGCGCGAGCTCGCTCGCCACGTCCTCGGCATCGGCGACCGCGATCACGAAGGCCGCCGGCGGGCGCTCCGGCCACTCGACGAAGGCCGGGAACTTGTACAGGAAAGCGGCCTTGACCTCCTCCTCCGTCGCGCTCTGCGCGCGCGCGCCGCCCGCCAGGCAGGCGAGCGCCGCGAGGAGCGTGAGCGTCGCGCGCAGCATGGTCAGTTCGTGGTCAGCCTCACGCTCACGAAGACCGAGCGCGGAACCTCCGGCCGGGTCGCCGGCAGGCCGAATTCGGGGTGGCCCGGGTCGGTCAGGTTCTGCAGGGTGAGCGAAATCTGCGCATCGCGCCGCACCTTCCACCCCAGGCGCGCATCGAGCGCCGTATACGCCGGCACGCTGGGCGAGGGCAGCGCGTTGACGTGGCGCGCCATGACGTCCAGCTCGAGATTGGCGCCGAGGTCCATCGAGGAGCGGAACGTCACCCAGCCGTTCGGGTCGTTGCCCGACAGAGCGTCCGGCGTGAGCAGGTTCACCACGCCGGGGTTGATCGAGACGGACTTGGTCATGTGCGTGATGCCGGCGCTGAGTTGCCACCATGGCCGCAGCCGCCAGCTGCCCCACGCCTCGATGCCGTGCGTGCGGCCCTGTGCATCGTTCGTGAACACCGCTCCTGCCGGAGTGAGGACCTGGGTGCGCAGCGACTCCAGGCGCTGATAGAACAACGTGGCGGAATACGAAAGCGCGGACGTCGGCTGGCTGCGGTAGCCGATCTCGTAGTCCTTGCTCACCTCCGAGCGGTAATTGGGCCCGCCGGCGAAGATCGTGAAGGGCGGATTCACCGGCGCGTACAAGTCCTTCTCGAGGCGCGTCGGCGCGCGCACGGCCCGCGATGCCGCAGCCCAGAGGAAATGGCCCGGGGCCACCGCCCAGCCGATCCGCGCCGTCGGCAGGCCCTCGGGCTTGGTGTAGTTGTTGCTCTCCACCTTGGCGCCGAGCGTGAGCGAGACGTCCGGGCGCAGCGCGATCTCGTCCTGCACGAAAACGTTGTTGCGGGTGAGCAGGGCGACGTTCGGCAGGAAGACCGCGGTGCCGACCGGGATGCTGGAATCGTCGTGGCTGCGCCGGATCCCGCCGCCCCACTGCACACGGTGCCGCCCGAGCGGCGCGAGCGTGTGGATCGCCTCGATATCGAAGGTATCCAAGCGGTCCGTGAGCAGGGAGACGTGGTCGCGGTCCGTGTAGTCGTAGTACGCCTGGACCTGGAGCGCGCCGCCGCCGTCGAGGCGGCGGTTCCACCGCGCGAGCAGGTTCGCCCCGCTCAGGTTCCTGCCCTGCGGCGTGAGATCGTAGCCCGCGCTGTAGGCATCGCCCTGCAAAGTGAAGCCGTCGCCATGCCCGCCCCAGTCGGCGCGGAAGCCGCTCGTCGTGATGTCGCCGCCATCGTGCGACGAGGCGCCGGAGGCGAGGCGGGTGGATTCGCGCCGCAGCGTCTTGCCGTAGACGCGGTAAGCGCCGTCTTCCAGCGCGCCCCCGTACCGGAAGCCGCCGCTCTGGGTGGTATTTCCGGCGCCGGCCGAGATGAGCGCGCCCTGCGTGTCGGCCGCGCGCTTCGTGATGACGTTGATGACGCCGTTCACCGCGTTCGCGCCCCACTCGGTGCTGCCCGGACCGCTGATCACCTCGATGCGATCGACATCCTCGAGCATGAGGTCCTGCGCATCCCACCAGGTGCCCGAGAAGAACGGCGTGTAGATCGTGCGGCCGTCGATCATGGTGAGCAGCTTGTTCGCCGCCGCGTTGTTCGCGCCGCGCGCGGAGATCGCGTATTGCGTGGGGTCGGCCACGCGCGCGACGTGCAGGTTGGGGGCGAGGCGCAGCGCCTCCGGAATGCTCGTTGCGCCCGAGCGCCGGATGTCTTCCGCGGTGATGACGTAGACCGACGCCGGCGTTCGGAGCAGCGGCTGCTCGTGGCGCGAAACCGACGACACGACGATGTTGCTCAGCTGCTCGAGCGTCAGGTCCGCGAGTCCCGCGACCTGATCGTTCGCGCGCGCCGGGCACGCCAGCGCCGCGGCGCACGCGAGAGCAGCCCGTGCAAAATGCTTCATGGACGATCCCCCCCTCCTGCTGCCGGTGGCAGCGCGGGGAATCTTAAGTGCCGTTTTTCGGCTTCCCTGTAGTGGTTTGCACTACAGCGGGCCGCCCGCGAGGCGATGGTGCGCGCCCTGCCGGTTCGCGAGCGCCTGGCGGCCGAGCGAGCCGATGAGCATGCCCACGCCGCCGGCGAGGAGGCCGGCGAGCTGCGCGGGGAACGCCTTGCCGGCCGGCGTGGCGAGGAAGAAGAGCCACGCGCCCAGGCCGAGCACGATCGAGAACACGGCGCCTTGCGTGGTGGCGCGCTTCCAGTACAGCCCGCACACGAGCGGCCAGAAGGCGCCGACGAGCGGCAGCGTATAGGAGCTCGAGACGAGGTCGTAGATCGGCGTGCCCTGCGACTTGATCGCCCAGGAGCAGACGATCGCGGCGAAGCCGAGCACCGTCACCCGCATGGTGAGCAGCTCCTCGCGGTCCGAGAGGCGCGGCTTGAACTGGCGCCAGATGCTCTCCACGAAGGTGACCGAGGGCGCGAGCAGCGTCGCCGAGGCGACCGACTTCAGCGCGGAGAGCAGCGCGCCGAAGAAGAGCACCTGCATGACGAAGGGCATGTGCTCCATGACGAGGGTCGGCACGATCTTCTGCGGATCGTCCTTGAGGAGCGCCGCCGCCTGCTCCGGCATGATGAGGAGCGCCGCGGCGACGATGAACATCGGCACGAAGGCGAACGCGAGGTAGCACAGGCCGCCGATCACCGGGCCGTGCGTCGCGGCCCTGACGTCCTTCGCCGACATCACCCGCTGGAAGACGTCCTGCTGCGGGATCGAGCCGAGCATGACCGTGACCGCGGCGCCGAGGAAGAAGGCGATGTCGCGGAAGGTGGGCTCGGGGAGGAACTGGAGCAGGTCGCGGCTGCGCACGAGCGTCATCACCTTGTCCGCGCCGCCCGCCTGGTCGGCGGCGAAGAGCGCGATGATCGCGAGCCCGACCACGAGCACGATCATCTGCACGAAGTCGGTCACCGCCACCGACCACATGCCGCCGAAGAGCGTGTACGCGAGGATCGAGATCGTGCCGAGCACCATGCCGAGCGGGATCGAGATCGCGTCGCCCGAGAGCAGGTTGAACATGATGCCGAGCGCGGTCACCTGCGCCGAGACCCAGCCGACGTAGGAAAGGATGATGACGAGCGAGCAGGCGACCTCGACGCCGCGCCCGAAGCGCTCGCGGTAGTAGTCGCTGATGGTGAGCAGCGTCATCTTGTAGAGCTTGCCGGCGAAGAACAGGCCCACGAGCACGAGGCACATGCTCGAGCCGAACGGGTCCTCGACCACCGTCTTCAGGCCGCCGTCGACGAACTTCGCCGGGATGCCGAGCACCGTCTCGGAGCCGAACCAGGTCGCGAAGGTCGTGGTGACGATCATGACGAGCGGCAGGTGGCGGCCGGCGATCGCGAAGTCGGCGGTGTTCTTCACCCGCTTCGCGGCCCACAGGCCGAGCGCGATCGTGCCCAGCAGATACGCGAGGACGAAGGCCATCAGCATGGAGGAAGTTTAGCGTGACCTGCTAGGATTTCGCGGGAGGAGGAGGCCGCCGCATGAAACCGCTTGCAGCGCTCGCCCTGTCGCTCGTCGCCGCGCTGGCGTGCGCGCAGAGCTACCCGTCGAAGCCGATCCGCCTGATCGCGCCGTATCCGCCGGGCGGCGGCGTGGACACCGTCTCGCGCATCGTCTCGGAGAGGCTCGCCGCGCGGCTCGGGCAGCCGGTCACCGTGGACAACAGGCCCGGCGCGGGCGCGACGATCGGCGCCGCCGAGCTCGTCAAGAGCGCGCCCGACGGCTACACGGTCATGATCGGCAGCATGGTGGACTACTCCATCGCGCCGCACATCCACCGCGGCCTCGGCTTCGACATGCAGCGCGACATGACCGCGGTCGTGGAGATCGGCAACGGCACGGTCGGGCTCGTCGTCTGGCCGGGGCTCGGCGTCGACTCCATGAAGGCGCTGATCGCGCTCGCGAAGGCGAAGCCCGGGCAGATCAGCTTCGCCTCCTCGGGCACGGGCGGGCTCATCCACCTGAACGGCGAGATGTTCAAGCAGATGGCCGGGATCGACATCGTGCACGTGCCGTACAAGGGCACGACGCAGTTCCTGCCCGACCTCATGGCGGGCCGCGTGCAGATGTCCGTGGACAACGTGCTGGCGCATCTGCCGCACATCAAGTCGGGGAAGGTGAAGGTGCTCGCCGTCGCGAGCGCGCGGCGCTCGCCGCTGCTGCCCGAGGTGCCGACGATGGCGGAAGCCGGCCTGCCGGGATTCGAGTCGGCGACGAACTACACGCTCTTCGCGCCGGCGAAGCTGCCTCCGGAGATCGCCGCGACGCTCAATCGCGAGGCGAACGCCGTGCTGCAGCAGGCCGACACGCGAGAGAAGCTCCTCGCGCAGGGCGTCGTGCCGCTCGGCGGCAGCCTCGAGGCGGTGCAGGAGCACGTGCCGCGCGAGATGGCCAAGTGGAGCGCCATCATCCGCACCGCGAACCTGAAGGTCGAATAGTGCCGAAGGTCGCCGCGCTCTATCGCTATCCGGTGAAGGGGTTCGGCGCCGAGGAGCGGCGCAGCCTGCGGCTGCACGAGAACGGCCGCATCGCCGGCGACCGCGTGCTCGGCTTTCGCTTCGCCAGCGCGGCCGCGGCCGACGACGCCTGGGGGACGAAGCACGAGTTCGTGGCGCTCGTCAACACGCCGGGGCTCGCGCTCCTCGATCTCGCCTACGACCCGCGCGCGCTGCGCCTGCGCATCCGCTCGCGCGGGCGCGTCCTCGCCGAGGCCGGCCTGGACGGCGCCGGCCGAGAGCGGCTCGCCGCCGCGGTCCAGGCCTTCGTGCTGCAGCTGCAGCTGAATCCCCTCGCCGCCGAGCCGGCGCGGCTGCCGATCCGCCTCGTCGGCGACGGCGTCACCCCGCGCTACCAGGACAAGGAAGCGGGCCACGTGACGCTGCACGGGCGCGCGAGCGTGCAGGCGGCCGCCGCGGCGGCGGGCGTGAGCGAGCTCTCGGAGCTGCGCTTTCGCTCCAACATCGCGCTGGAAGGGTTGCAGCCCTGGGAGGAGCAGGGCTGGATCGGCCGGCGCCTGCGCATCGGCGCGGTGGAGTTCCGCGCCGTGGAGCCGAAGACGCGCTGCCTCGCGACCCACGCCAACCCGCGCTCCGGCCAGCGCGACGTGCCGGTGATGGCCTCGCTCCTCAAGGCGTTTCCCGCGGAGAAGCCGACGCTCGCCATCGCGCTCCTGCCGCTCGGCGGCGGCACGCTCGCGATCGGCGACGAGGTCGAGCTCATCGACTCGCGCTGATTCAGCTTCGCGCAAGGTCGCGGTGAAAGATCTTCAGCGAGGGTCGTTTTGCGCGTTGCAAATGTAAGATCGCCTCGCTTCGCAAAGAAGCGCCGATAGAGAGGTCGGCTCAATTCGACAAGGGGAGAAACAGGAAATGAAAACGCTGCAGAAGGGCTTCACGCTGATCGAGCTGATGATCGTGGTGGCGATCATCGGCATCTTGGCGGCGGTTGCGATCCCGGCCTATCAGGATTACATCGCGCGGGCGCAGGTGTCCGAGGCGGTGAGCCTGCTGGGTTCGGGCAAGACGCCGTTCGCGGAGTACTACGCCGACAAGGGCCTCTGGCCGTCGGACACCGCTTCGGTAATGGGCAACACGCAGGGCAAGTACACGGGCAGCATCAGCATCGCCGGAACGCCGCAGACCGCGGCACCGGGCTCCGTCACGCTGCAGGCGACGATGAAG
>Ga0070741_10019678_pt1 | contig 10751 bp, 12 predicted proteins | sample Coa_R1_4_FD_66440 | JGI IMG/M metagenome (GOLD analysis project Ga0070741, IMG submission 66440) | Surface soil microbial communities from Centralia Pennsylvania, which are recovering from an underground coalmine fire - Coalmine... | ecosystem: Environmental > Terrestrial > Soil > Unclassified ... | reverse complement strand
GACCTCGTCCTCCGCGGGGACGTGCAGGCGCGCGATCCGCTCGGTGTCGGATTCCGTCCGCGCCACGAAGCCGAGTCTACGGGAGCATCAGCCGGTAGCCCACCCCCCACTCGTTGATCATTCGCGCTTGAGTAGGCGTGGTTACGCGGGGTCTGTGCCCTTTCCATGCCCAAACGATCCGTCCTCGAGGCCCTTCTCGCCGGCGCGGAGCACCGCCATCGGGTCGCCGTCCGGCCCGGCGAGCGCGTCGAGGCAGCTTGCCGTCGTCCAGGTCTGCGCGAGGATCAGGCTCATCAGCTCGCCCTTCGCCTCGTCGTCGATGGCGTCGACGTGATCGCCGAGCGCCTCGCGTAGGACGCGGTCGAGCTCGCTTCCGATGTTCTCGCCGTAGTGCGCAGCGACGAGTCGGAAGGCGCGCTCACGCGCGCGATCGAGCTGCCCACGTCCGCGCTCGTTTACTTCATCCATTGGCCGCCGCCTTTCTTCCGTCGTAGCCGTCGAGGAGGTCGCGCAGGTACTCCTCGCTGTCCGGGACAAGGTGCCCGTAGGTTCGGTCGATCTGCGCGACAGACGTGCCCATGATCCTCGACAGGTAGAAGAGCTGGACGCCTGCTCGAATCGCCCACGCCGCGAACGTGTGCCGCGCGGCGTAGACGCCGCGGTGGTCGAGCCCGGCAGCGCGGAGTGCGGGCGTCCAGTGGCGCAGTCGGAACGTCGCGTGTCGGATCCGGCCGCCGTCAGCTGCCGGGAAGAGGATCGGCGTGTCGATCCGCGTCGGCATCGCGTCCAGAGCCTCGAGCACCTTCGCCCGGAGCGGAACACGCCGGCGTTGTCGGTCGCTCTTCATGCATGGCTTCAGCCTGCCCTGCGTGAACACCCGCTCGACGCTCAGCACGGCATTCTCGCGGTCGATGTCGCGCCGCTCGAGCCCGTAGAGCTCTTCGGGCCGGAGACCGGTGCCGGCGAGCACGATCGGTATCGCCCGGTAGCGCGCCGTCAGCTCGGCGGCGATCGCCTCGACCTGGGCCCAGTCGTCGAACGGTCGGATCTCGCGGTCCTCGTCGAGTCTCGTGCGCCGGTTCTTGATCCGTCCGCATGGGTTCGCGTCGAGCAGGCCGAGCGTGACCGCCTGCTCGAGCACCTGCTTGAACGTGCCGAAGGGCTGATGCCGAGTACGCGGCGGAAGCGTCGCCCGCCACGCCGACAACTCGAGCGGCTTCAGCTCGTCGATGCGCCGATCGCCGAACGCCCGCTTCGCGTGCGCGAGCTCGTACTTCATCCGGTCGGTTGTCGCCGGGTCGACGTCGTGGGTGGCGAGGAACCCGTCGATCAGCTCTTCGACGGTCGGGAGCGTGCCGGGCTTGGGGAGGTCGCCGCGCCGGAGCGCAGCGACCTCCTCCACCCTGTCGTCGACCCAGTCGCGGGCTTCGCTCTTCGTCGCGAAGCCGCCCTGGAACTTCCGGGCTCCTGTGTCGTCGTACCAGCGGGCCGCCCACGTCGAGCCGCGCTTCACGACCGAGCCGCGTTGAACGCTAGGCATCGTGACCGCCCTGGATCACCTTCAGCTTCGGCTGGGTCGGCTCGAACGTCTCACCGAGCTCCGCGAGGTCCTTCCACATCCGAGCCAACGAAGGCTGGCCCTTCTCGTGCCAGTACCGCGCGTGGTCCCAGCACTCTTCAACGGACGGTTTCGCCGGCGCAGCAGCATTGTCGATCGCCTCGGCGAGTTGCTGCTTTTCTTCAGCAGTCGGCATAGAAATCCCCTCCTACCGCTTCGAGCAGCGCTATGTCGTCCTGGGAAAGTCCGCCGTCGACGTGTGCCTTCAGCTTGAGCGCCATCTCGGTCATGGAGCGGAGGTCGAGCGTGACGTCTTCGAGGAAGCCACGCAGGAGCCATTTGACTTCCGGCTCCAGCTCGGTGTCTTTCAGTCCGAGCGCGAGATCCTCGAGCGGATGGTAAACCTCGCCGAAGCGAGCGATGATCGCTTCCAGCTCGTCGACGATCGCGCCTTGGATCGAGGGCGCGTCAACGGTGGTGGTGGCCACGGTGGGCCTCCTTTCAGCGCAAAGGCCCTCCGACGCTGCGATTAGGGCGCAGGCCGGAGGGCCAAGCGCATCCTGACAACGCAACCGGAGAGAGTGTCGCCCTAATCGACACGCGCGGATCATGACACGACCTGCGGTCGAACGGAAGGCTCGGCGTCGACGTGCCACGCCTCGAGCTTCGCCTCGATCTCCGACAGCCTGAACCTGACCGGCCCGCCTTTCCGACCGAAGAGCCGATAGCCCGGGAGGTCGCCAGCTTCCCAGCGATCGAGAACGGTCGACGAAGACAGCCCGAGCAGCTCGCCGAGCTCTCGAGCAGTGAGCAGCCTCTCGCTCACGCGGGCCCCGCTGCCTCACGCACGCGCCTTTCCTTTAGGGCGCGCGTGAATAGACCGTGCATGAAATGCCGCGTGATTGGATGGTTGAGCCATCCGCAGCCTTCCGCGTGAATGGCGTGAGTAATCACGTGAGCTTCACGCCAATCACGCGGCCGTTTTCGCGTGATAGGTGACCGGGTGCGGCCGTTCGCCGCGCTTCTCGAGGAAATCAGGCACGAGCTTGTCCAGCCGGCGCCGCGCCTTCTCGATCTGGTTCCTGTCCGGCGTCGCGGTCCCGAACAGCGCCGCCGCGGCTGCTTCGGCCGTCAGCCCGTCCGAGCACGTGGCGAGGGACAGTAGGTCGACCTGGTCGACGAGCGTCGTCTCGCCGCGTTCGTGGTCATGCAACAGCTTCAACGGGCCGACCTCGTCGAGCGGCTGCTTCAGGTGGGTCAGCTCGACGACCAAGTCGCCGGCGTCGCCCCAGATGCAGAACACGGAGCCCATGCCCGCAGTGAGCCAGCGCGACCCGTAGACGTCGGAGAGCCGCTTCGGCGGGCCAGCACCCTGCTGCTGCTTCCGCTGATGGTGGAGCACCAGCACCTGGACATCGCGGGCGATGACCTCCTGGATGCAGGAGTTGATGCGGCCGCCGACCTCGTCGTCGCTGAGCTTCGCCGCGACGTCCTTCAGGCTGTCGATCACGACGGTGCCGGCGTTCTGCTCAGCAGCGAAGTTCGCCAGTCCGTCGACCTCACGAAGCGGGTTGAAGGGGAGCGGGCCGCGCCAGACGACGAGCCGGTCGCGCAGAGTCTCGCGGTCGTCCTCAGTGACCATTCGCGCCAGCGAGCGCGCCGCTTGCCGCGGCCGATCCATCGCGAGGTACAGAAGCGGCCTGCCGTCGTCAGCAACCCGCATGCCGAGGACCCGCCGCCGCAGGCCTATCCGGCCAAGCCCGATCTGCTGCCCGAGCGTGGTCTTCCCGACGCCGTCAGGGCCGACGACCATCAGCGGTTCCCCTTCAGCCCAAGCGACCGTTCCCGATGCGCCGCCCCAGACGGCAGGAACATCGACTGGCTGGTCGAGCACGAACGCGTCGCCGCGAACGAGACGGCTCGCGCTTGCGGACGGGCCTTCGTCGGTGCGCCCGTCCGTTCCGCTCTTGAGCAGCTCAACGCGCTGCGCCAGCTGATGATCGAGAACGACGTCGCCGGCGAGGCCGAGCCGCTGCACGAGATTCGGGTCCAGCCGATGGACGGGAACCGCGATGCCGGCTGCGAGAGCATGGGCCGCGTCGACATCAACGGCGAGCTGGATGGCGGCAGCGACGTCCGTCACGCTGCTCGCTCCTCCTGCTCGAGCTCGATCGCGAGCCGCACGATCTCGGCGAGCCGCGGCTTCGCATGGATCCAGTCCCACAGGCGCGCTTCGTCTCGGTCGTTCATGCACGAGGCGATCACGTGCGGTGCCGACCGCTCGAACCCGATCGTGACCAACAGGTACGGCGCGCTGACCGGCTGGCGACTCACCGGAAACCACACGCCTCGAACGCCGGCGGATTTTCTCCCGGAGGCTCAGGCCGTGGCTGATCGTCGTACCTCTCGAGCGCGGCGCGTAGGATCTCGACCGCCTCGTGCTCGTCGCCGGCCTGCAGCGCGCGAGCCACCCGCCTGACCGCGAGGTATAGCCCGCTCGAAGCGGGCGACTGTTGGCGCGGCGCGTTCACGCAGCCGCCTTCGCCGCGTCCCTCATGCGCTTCTTGCGCTTCGCCTCACAAGGACGGCACCACACACGCCCCGGGCTCAACTCGCACGGCTCTACCGCGCGACGACAACGCGAACACTCACGCTTCACCAACCGCCGAGCCTGCGCCTTCAGCCGCTCGCGCTCAGCCTGAATCCGTCGGCTCAGCTCAAGCCGCTCCTGCCACGTCATCGCGCGCCTCCGCGGAGGCGGCGAGGATCAGCTACCGGTTCTGGGTCAGGTTCTCGGCCAGGAGACCGGCAACCGGCCCGACGGCCGTGGGTCGACCGCCGGCGGGGTGCATGCGCACGCGCCCGTGGGCGGACGTGGAAGCCGACGGGTCGCCGCACGCTCAACCTCTCGCGCAACCGGACAGCCTGACCACGCTCGACGTAGCGGCTGATCTGAGCCCAGTAGGACCGAATCTCTTCGGCATGCTCGCGGATCTCCTCGGCCTGCAGTGCCGTGCAGACGGCGACGAGCGCGACATCATCGGCGCCCTCACGCAACCGCTTGTTCGCCGCTGCAGTCAAGAGATCGCAGACCAGAAGGAGCTCGGCCGGCGCCTTCGGCGTGTCTCCGCGCGGCGTGCAGCCGTGCGCTACGTCGGTCTGATGCTTCTGCATGTGCCAGATCCGTTCACGATTCCTCCTTTGAAGCTACTCCGCGTGCCGGATGCTCCTTTGTCGACCGACCCGGGGCCGGCTCCCGGATCGGCGACAGTGAACGTCTGGCACGACGCGCTCCCAACTTAGCGAGCTGTCCCGACGCGAAGTGGGACATTTCAGGCCCGCGAGAAAGGCCCAAAGAGATCCACAGAGACCCAGACGAAGGTGTCTAGTGCAGATCGGCCCGAATCCGCTGCCGCACGCGCTCGACATGCAGAACGCGATCGCGGAGCGATGACGCAATCCCTTCGAGGAAGTCGGAAAACTTCGCGCCCTCCGGGGTGACAATGTGCTCGCGGAACGTGGCGGCGAACCGCTGGATCACCTTGGCGTTCTCGTCGATGTCCCGATGCAGCTGCTCGAGATCTCGGAAGATCGAGGCGACGAGCTCGTTCTCCTGCATCAGCCGAGTCCGATGGTGACGTTGCGGCCGGCGCGGCGGATGAGCTGGGTGTAGTTCCACTCGGCGAGTTTCTGGCCGTCAAGAACCAGCTGGATCGTCTGCGGGCCGTCATAACCGCGCATTCCCGAACCCGATGCGGCGGCGAACGCTGGTGCTCCCATCCGGTCACCCCCGAGCGCCAAGTTCCCGAACAGGTCGCCGATCCGGCCCGCCCTCAGTCCCGCACCGAGTTCCGAGCCCCACGCACGGCCCATGTCGAACGGGTGGAACGCGAGCGGTCCCCTCTTCGCAGGCTGCAGCGGTGAGTTCACGGACGGCAGCTCGGCGGCGATCGCCGCGGCCAGATCTCTCATCGCGGCGACCCCCTGGCTGATGGTCGCCCGAATGCCCTTCGCGAATGCCGCGACCCAGTCGACGCCGGCTTTCTCGAGCTTTACGTTGTAGCCGGCGAGGACCTTTCCGACCTGCGCGCCCATCGTGTTCCACTTCTCCGGCTCCTTCGCGAGCTCTTCTCCGATTGCGGTGATCCTCTTCTGGACGCCTGTCCGCGCGGTGGCGGCGAGCTGGTCGTGGCGTGTCGTTTCGGCCGCGATGAGGAGTCCGGTGCCAGTTTCGATCGCACCCTGGATGGCCGCATTGAGCGCGTTCTGGTTCTGGACAGCGGTGTCGAGGGCCTGCTGGGCCGCGGCGATCGCGTCGGGGTCTCCGCCGGCCTGGGCCGCTGTCAGGGCGGCTTGCGCCTCGGTGACGGCCGTCTGCGCGGCAGCAGTAGCGCCGGCCGTCGCGTTCGTGATCGCGGTGGTCATCGCTGTCTGAGCCGTCCGCGAAACCGTGTCCAGCGCCGCCAGCGTCTTCGCGCCGGCGATCTTGCCGAGCGCCGTCGACATCGCGGTCTCGACGGGCCCGCCAACCGATTCCTGCAGGGACTTCGCCAGTGCGGCGCCGCCGCCCTGCGCAGTGGCCGACGCTTCGTTCAGGGCGTCCCCGATCCCCTGAATCTGCTCCTTGAGCTGCATCTTGTCGAGGATCCGCTGCGACGGCGGGACCCACGCGGCCATCTTCGCGTCGAACGCCGCGAGCGCCTGCGTTGCCAGGTTGCTGAACGCCTGGCCCGCCGCTTGTGCGGCCGCCGTCGTCGACTCGCTGAACGCCTTGATCGTCGCCGCGATCATCTCGGGTTTGCCCTGGAGGACGCCCTGAGCGATCGCGCGCGCGTTCGCGAGCCCGACGATCGTGCCGGTGCGACCAACGTACAAGGCGACCGCGTTGGTGACGGACTGCATGACGTCCTGTGAAGCCTTCGCGATTTGCGGCTTCGTCGCCGACAACTGGCCGGGGATCTTCTGGAAGTAGCTGAAGGCCTTCGCGACTTCTGCGGCGGAGTTCGCTGGCCGCTCGAATCCCCAGCCGGGCCCGCCGACGATCTGCTTGATCGCCTCGAGCCCGACCTTGCCTTTGGCCCCTTCCTCTGCCATGCGCCGCAGCGCGAAGTTGATCCCCGCGACGCTGTTCGCGAACTTCCGCGCAGCCTCAGTGCTCATGTTCGAGAGCTCGCCGAAGTCGGCCATCTGGAACGGCCCAAACGAATGGCCAGCGTCGCCGACCGCGCCCCACTTGAGCCCGCCCTCGGTCATCGCGACCGCCATCGCCGCTCGCGCGTCGACGCCGTACTTCTTCGCGGCCGCGACGATCAACTGGCCGACCTCGCTCATCCCCTTCGTCGCTACGGTCTTCGCGGCCCCTGTCGCCGAGCTGGCCGCATCCTGGACCGCCTTCGCGATCAGCTTTCCCAATGTCGGCCCCAGAACCTTGGCCGCGTCGGTCATCCCCTTCGCGGTCCCTCTGCCGATCGCAGCGCCGAGAACCCGGCCGGCGTAGTCCTCGGTCGTCGAGCCAGTGTGGTCATGGGCGTGCCGCACCATCCCAGCGACCGCTCTGCCGAGGATCCCGCCGACGAGCGGCACCTGCTTCTGAACCTCCGCCTGGATACCAGCGGAGATCGCCGCGCCGAGGCTCGCCCCGGCCCGACGGGCGTCCTCGACCTTCGCGTTGAACTCGTCGACGATCCGTTGCGCCGCCGCCGAACCGTGGATCTGGTCGAGCTGCGCGTGGATCTGGTCTTTGAGGTCGCGCGCCCACTGGCCGCCCTTCCACGGGATGTGCGAGAACGGCTCGATCACCGCGAGCGCAGCAATGAGAGCGCTCTGCTTGATCCAGTCCCAAGCGCGGCCGAGCGCGTCGATCACCGACGACGCGATCCCCCTGAACACGCTGACGACGCGTGTCGCGAGCCCGACAACCGAGTCGATCACCGCTTGGACGCCGAGCACCTTGATCGTGAACTGGGCGAGCGTGCCAAGCCTGGCGAACAACGATGTGAACGGGCCGATCAGTGATGAGAACAGGCCGGACACCATTCCGGGAAGCCTGAGAAGCCCCCTCAACACGGCGTCGGCGAGTCTGGGGGAGAGCCGCTCGATCGCTCCAACGGTCGCTAGTACAGCGTCGCCGAATGGTCTCGCGAGCAGCACGCCGATCTTGCCCGCTGAGCGGGTGATCGACCCTCCGAACGCGACCAACCCGACGGCGAGGGCGAGGTCCCAGTTGTGTATCCAGAACGACGGGTCGGTCAGTGTCACGAACGCTTGCGCGACCGCCGCGGCGAGCCCGGGACCCATCGCCCGGCCGAGGCTGACCCAGTCGACGCCGTTGACCATGTTGCTCAGCGCCTTCGCGAGCTTCTGGCCGGCGGCGAGCGTCTTCGCGAGCGCATCAGCGATCCCGTCGCCGATCGTCGCGCCGACACGCGACCAGTCGATCGTCCGGAACCGGTTCGCGAGCCCCTCCGCGATCCCAGACGCCTTCGACCACACCGCAGCCCAGTTCACCAAACCGATCGCCTTCTGCAACGCCGACAACAGCGACTTCCCGGCGTCCTTAACGCCTTCCCAGACGATCTCGAGCTTGCGATGCATCGGCGCGCGCATGAACGCGTCAACCGCCTTCTGAATCCCCGGCAGCCTGTCGACGACCGCCTGTAATCCCTTCGTCGCCAGGTCGAAGAACGGCTTCATCACCGCTCCGGAGATCTGGTCGAAGGTGTCCTTCACGGTTGACCAAAGACCGCTGAAGGTGTGCGACTGCTTTTCCATCATCCCGCCGAACCGCTTCTCCATCCCCTTCGTGACCGCGTCAACGGTCGTCTTCGCGTCGACAGCGCCCTTCGAGACGAGTTTCATCGCCTCCGGCACCGACGTCCCGATCGCGTCCGCCAGGAACTGCCACGCCGGAATACCGGCCTCGGTGAGCTGCAGCATTTCCTCCGCCGACGCTTTCCCCTTGGCCTGGATCTGCCCGAGTGCGGTCGTGACCCGGTCGAGGGTGCCAGCGTCGCCGCCGAGCGCCGCAACGGCATCGCCGATCGCGGTCATCGTCGGGATCACATCCTTCGCCGCGAATCCCATCGCCAGCAGCTTCTGCGACGATTCGACCAACCCGGAGAACTCGAACGGAGTCTTTGCGGCGAACTGCTGCAAATCGTCAAGGAACGCACGCGCCTTGCGACCGTCACCGAGCATGGTCGTGAACGCGATCTCCGCCTGCTGACGCATCTGGTTGAACCCGAACCCCGCCTTCGTCGCCGCCACAGTCCCGATCGCAGCCACACCACCAGCAGCGATCCCCGCGATCCGGCCGACCGTCTGGAAGCCGGCGCCGACCTGGGACACGAACCCCTGCGCCTGCGTCCGGGCAGAGCGAAGATCCCTCGTGAACCTGCCGCCGTCGACATCGAGCTCGAGGACCGCCCGCCCTAACGACTCCGTCATCTAGTCCCTCACGTTCTCGAGCGGGCGAGCCGAGGCCTCGCGCGCGCCCATCGTCAAGCGCGCAGCGAAGGCCGGCAGGTCGCCGGGCCCGCCCGCCCGAGTCTCAACGCGCATCAGCCTCGGCGAGCATTTGCGCGAGTCGGCCGTCAGCCTCCGCGTCCGCGATCTGTTCCTCGCTGAACCCGAGCTCCTTTGCGAGCTCGCGCTCGCGGCCCGTGATCACCGCGAACTTCGCGGCTTGGCGGCGTCGATGCCGCCACAGCTCCCCTCTGAGCCAGTCCTCGCGCGGCATCTACCTCGCCTCCGACGACGCCGCGTCCACGGCATGGGGCAGGAGCGCCTCACGCTTCACAGACGCGGGATTCACAAGCTTCCCGGGAGGATCGACATCCTCGCGAAGCGCCTGAATCAGCTGGTCGTGGCCGACCTGCGCACCCCGCCGCCGATCCGTGAAGACCGGCCCCGCACCCTTCGGCAACGGCTGCTCCGGCCGATCAGGGAACGTCCGCAACCAGCCGCGCAGCGACGCCAAATGCCAATACGCCTCACGCGCTTCGGCGTAGTGACCGATCTCATCGCGAAGCGCAGCCCGCGCAGCCTCGACCTGGCGGTCGAGCTCCTTGAACCACTCGGGATGCGACTGGACGAGAGCGCACAGCTCGTCGACGGTCCGGTCGATCGCGAGCTCGAGCACCGGAACCCGCTGCGACGCCCGCTCGATCTCCTCCTCGACTCGCCGGACAGGAGCGTCGGACGGCTCCTTCCCGCCCGTGCGAACGGCATCCGCTCGAGCACTAAGGAGATCATCCTTCGCCTGTGACAGCGACCGCTCGAGCTCACCGAGCCGCGTCTTCGCCGCGGCCAGGTCGCCCTTCAACTCCTCGTGCCGTGCACCGAGCTCCTCGAACTCAGCGAACGGCGTCTTCGGAAGACGCACCCTGAACCTCATATCTAGCCGATCACGCATCACGCACTCCTCTCGACGCCGGCCATCAGCCGATCGATCTCCTCGGCCGGGATCCGCACGCACTTCGGCGCCACACGAACCGTCCGCACCTCGCCGCGCGCGATCATCCGCTTCAACGTGTTCCGACCAATCCGAAGGACGGCGCACGCCTCGGCCTGCGTCCACATCGCGGCGATCGGTAGCTCTTGAACGGTAGCCATCTCAGCCCACATCGCACCAAACGACGCGGATAAGCGGTGGGACACGGCAAGACCGACCGCACCCCCTGGGCTAGCAGGGGTAAGCGACCTCGATCAGACCGCAGGGGTCAGCATCCGCGAGAGAGAGTCGTGAGCGAGCCCTCGGCTCACCGACGACCGCGGACTTTGCGTTCCAAGGCCCCTAAAAGGCCCGGAAACGGCTTATTAGGCCAGAAACGGCTCATTTCGACCGCTTTTTCTCCCCGCCTTTAACCCCGGCGGTCTAGGTTGCGCGGCTCAGTGTCCCCACCGGTGGGTAGGCCCGCCTACTTTCAGGCCGAGGCTGACGCTCAGAGCTCCGTCGACCGCCTGAAGCACGTCGCCGGCCAGAGCGCCGCGGTAAGTCTCGAGCCGCTCCTTTGCGATCGTGTTCAGCTGGTTCCCGAGCACGAAGCTGTCGAGGGGCAGGATCCCTGCGGGCACGGGGACGACGAACGGGTAGGGCTTCTTCGGTGCTTTGCGGTCATCGTCTGCGTGTCACCTCCTTACGCTCAAGCATTCACGGCGCACGGAGGGCAAGCACAGTGCCCGTTCCGTGCCC
>Ga0070741_10019677_pt1 | contig 10751 bp, 10 predicted proteins | sample Coa_R1_4_FD_66440 | JGI IMG/M metagenome (GOLD analysis project Ga0070741, IMG submission 66440) | Surface soil microbial communities from Centralia Pennsylvania, which are recovering from an underground coalmine fire - Coalmine... | ecosystem: Environmental > Terrestrial > Soil > Unclassified ... | reverse complement strand
AGACCGCGCTCGCCGTCGGCGCTGTCGCTATCAAAGGTGCGGGCTAGCTCCTCCAGCAGCTCGCGTTGCTCGTCGGTCAGCTCCTCCGGGATGATGACATTGGCTCTAACCAGCAGGTCGCCGCGGCCGCCGGCGCGCAGGTGCTGGATGCCCTTACCCTTCATTCGGAAGACGTCGCCGCTCTGGGTGCCCGGCGGAATGCGCAGCGTCTGCACCTTCTCTTCGAGTGTGGGTATCGGCGCCTCGCAGCCGAGGGCCGCCTGCGCCATGTTTAGCCGCAGGTCGTACACCAGGTCGTACTCCTCGCGCTGGAAGAACGGGTGCGCCTTGACCTGCAGGACCACGTAGAGGTTGCCGGCGGGGCCGCCGTTGGAGCCGGCATCGCCCTCACCGCTGAGGCGCATCTGGGAGCCGTCGTCGACGCCGGCCGGTATCGTCACCAGCAGCTTGCGGCTGCGGCGCTCGCGGCCGGCGCCGCGGCAGTCACGGCAGGGGTTGGTGATAATCGAGCCCTCGCCGCGGCATTGCGAACAGGTGGCGACGTTGATGAACTGGCCGAAGAAGCTGCGCTGGGCGCGGCGCACCTCGCCGCTGCCGCCACAGGTCGGGCACTTGGTGCGCTGGCTGCCAGGCTCGGCGCCGGCGCCGCCACAACGGCTGCAGGCCTCGCTGCGCTGGATCTCGACTTCTTTCTCGGCGCCGAAAGCGGCTTCCTCGAACTCCAGCTGCACGGTCACCTTGTGATCGTTGCCGCGCTGCGGCTGGCGGCCGCCGCCGGCCGCACCGCCGAAGAAGGCATCGAAGATGTCGCCGAAGCCTCCGAAGTCGAAGCCTTCGAACGGCCTGCCAAACTCGAAGCCCTGCAGGCCGCTGTGGCCGAAGCGGTCGTAGGCCTGGCGCTTCTCAGGGTCAGAGAGCACCTCGTAGGCCTCGCCGATCTCCTTGAAGCGGGCCTCGGCGCCATTGTCCTTGTTGCGGTCCGGGTGGTACTGCATGGCCAGCTTGCGGAAGGCGCGCTTGATGTCTTCCTGGTTGGCGCTTCGGGGCACGCCGAGCGTCTCGTAATAGTCCCGCTTGCTGGCCATCGTGAGAACCATTGTAGCAAACGCCTATGCGTCGAACGAGGTGAAATCGCTCTGGCGACGGCTTCGAGGCGGGTGCTATCATCGCCGCGTGATCATCGATTTTCATACCCACATCTTCCCGCCGGAGGTCAGTGACGAACGCGACCGCTTTCTCCAGACTGACCCCACCTTCCGCGAGATGTACTCCAGCCCCCGTGCCCGGGTTGCCACGGCGGAGGAGCTGCTGGCGGAGATGGACTCCGCAGGTGTGCACGCCGCCATCGCGCTCGGTTTCGCCTGGCAGGCCGGCGACCTCTGCCGGCGCCACAACGACTACATTCTGGAGGCGGCGGCCGCCAGCAAAGGACGCATCATCCCCTTTTGTACCCTCAACCCGGCGCTGGGCGAGCCGGCTCTGCGCGAAGCGGAGCGCTGCGCCCGGGCCGGCGCTCGCGGCGCCGGTGAGCTGCGGCCCGAGAACCAGGGTTACGAGCTGGACGGTGCCGGCGGCGAGGTACTGCTTCATGCCGCCAAGGAGCTAGGCCTGTTGCTGCTCTTCCACGTCTCGGAGCCGGTGGGTCACCAGTATCCCGGCAAGCAGGGGCTGCGTCTCGATGCCTTCTATAGATTTGTGACCGCGAACCCGGGGCTGCCCATCGTGGGAGCCCACCTGGCGGGCGGGCTGCCATTCTACGCGCACATGACATCGGTCGGCCCGGCGGTCGCCGACCTTTTTTTTGATACAGCCGGCGTGCCGTTCCTCTACGGTGAGGCCGCCTATGGCCAGGTCATCGAGCAGACGGTGCCGGAGCGTGTTCTCTTCGGCAGCGACTTCCCCCTGATCGGCGTGAACCGCCAGCTGGAAGCGATCCGGCGCAACGTGACGGAGCCGCGGACGCAGGCTCTGGTGTTGGGCGGCAACGCGGCGCGCCTCCTGGGCTATGGCGAATCCGCCTGAAGCTTGGCGGTTGTTCGTAGCGCTGGAGTTGCCGGACTCCGTTCGAGAGGCTATCGCCGCCGTTCAGCAACAGCTACGAGAGCGCGGCCTGGGGCGGCTGCGCTGGGTGCGGCCGCAGGGCATCCACCTGACGCTGAAGTTCCTCGGCAATGTGGCCACCGGGAGGCTGCTCGATCTCTCGCGGGCGTTGCAAGGCGCTACAGCGGGTCAGGGTGCTCTCAGCCTGAGCACGGCCGGCGCCGGCATCTTCGACGAGCGGCGCCCGCGTGTGCTCTGGCTCGGTCTGGCCGGTGACCTCGATCGGCTGAAGAGCCTGCAGGCCCGCGTGGATGAGGCGCTGCTGCCGCTGGGGTTCCATCTAGAAGGCCGTCCCTTCGCGCCACACCTGACGTTGGCGCGGGTACCGCCGGCGCAGGCGAGCGCCCTCAAAGACGCGATTCGCCAGGCCCTGGCAGACACGAATGTGCCCGAAGAAACGTTTCTATCTACGGAGGTGTCTTTAATGCGGAGCGTTCTCACCCGGGAGGGCGCCCTCTACAATCGTCTGGAGGCGTTCCCGTTAACCTGAAATGACCGGACCAAGAGCTGCACTGGCAAGGCTGAACTGGCGGCCGTCCGTCTTCGATGGGTTGCGCCAGCACGTGACCCCGCGTCTTAGCGCCTCGGTCATCCTCTGGCGTATCGAGGCGGCGGCCGGTACGCCGTTGGCGCTGCTACTGGTCGCGACGATCGGGCGCTGGAGTGCCGCGCTCGCGATGGGCGCCGTTATGGCGGTCTTCGCGGCCATCTTCCTGGCGATGCTCAGCGAGCAGACGGTGTTGGTGGCTTTCAGAGAATGGGCGCGCGACCACCGGCTCCTGAGTCGCATGTACCGGCCGCTGGTGCACCCGCAGAGCCTGCTGGCGGTACTTTCGCTGATCCTGCTGCTGCCGCTGCTGGTAATGCTGCTGGGGCCGTTCTGGCGCGCCGTCGCCTTCCACTCGCTGGCGTTGCGACGAGACGTCGCCTACGCAATCAGCGTGCTCGGCAGCATCCCTCACTCGCTGCTCTGGACAGGCCTGATCCTGGGTGGGCTCTGGGAAGGCCTGGTCTGGCCCGTCATCAAGGCGATCTTTTAGGCGCGAGGCTAGTCTTCGTAGCCGTCCGGGTGCGCCTGGCGCCAACGCCAGGCCGAGCCGACGATTTCGTCCAGCGACGTAAATTCTGGTTGCCAGTCGAGTTCCACCTTGGCGCGTTCGCAGGAGGCGACCAGCACGGCCGGGTCGCCCTCACGGGGTGGCTCCTCGCAGACCGGCAGCTCGTGGCCGCTGACCCGCCGCACTGCCTCGATGACCTCGCGATTGGAGAAGCCGTTGCCATTGCCCAGGTTGTAGACGCCGGATTCCGGATGCTGCTGCAGCAGCCGCTCCAGCGCCAGGGAGTGGGCGCGCGCCAGGTCGGAGACGTGGATGTAGTCGCGGATGCAGGTGCCGTCCGGCGTTGGGTAATCCATACCGTAGAGCGAAAGCTGCTCGCGCTTCCCCTGCGCTACGTCCAGCGCGATGGGGATGAGGTGGGTTTCCGGGCGGTGGTCCTCGCCCAGATGTTCGGTGGCGCCGGCCGCGTTGAAGTAGCGCAGGGCGATTGAGCGCAGGCCGCACTGGCTGCCGTACCAGGCCAGGAGCCGCTCCACGATAGCCTTGCTTTCGCCATAGGGGTTAACGGGACGGATAGGTGCGTCCTCGGGAATGGGGTTGGCCTCCGGCTCGCCGTAGACGGCGGCGCTGGAGCTGAAGACGAATCGTGAGACGCCGTAGGCCAGCATGGCGTTGAGGACGCTGATCACGCCGCCGACGTTGTTCGCGAAGTAGCGGTCGGGATGGCGCATCGACTCGGCAGCCTGGATGTAGCCGCCGTAGTGGAGGACGGCATCGAAGTCGTTAGTGGCGAAAAGCTTGCCCAGCTCGTCTTCGTCGCGGCAATCGGCCTTAACGAGCTTGGCCTTTTTGTGGACGGCGGATTTGTGGCCGGCGACCAGGGAGTCCAGAACGACGACGCTGTGACCGGCTGAGACAAGCTGGTCGACGGTGACGGACCCGATGTAGCCCGCGCCGCCGACAACCAGGACCCTCACGCGGCGGCTCCCGCCAGGCTAGCCATCAAAGCGCTTGAGCACGAGGCTGGCGTTCTGCCCGCCAAAGCCAAAGCTGTTCTTGAGGATGATCTTGACATCAGCCTGGCGCGGCTCGTTGGGGACGTAATCCAGGTCGCATTCCGGGTCTGGCTCCTCGTAGTTGATCGTCGGGTGGATCCAGCCCGTCTCCAGCGTCTTGATCGAGGCGATGGACTCCATGGCGCCGGCGGCCCCAAAGGCATGGCCGATCATCGACTTGGTGGAGCTCACCGGAATACGATAGGCGTATTCGCCGAAGACGCGCTTGATGGCGGAGGTCTCGGCGGCGTCGTTCAGCGGCGTCGAGGTGCCATGGGCATTGATGTAGTCGACCTCTCCCGGCGAGATACCCGCGTCCTCCAGGGCCAGCTGCATGCAGCGGATGGCGCCGTCGCCGTCAGCACAAGGCGCAACGATGTGGTAGGCGTCGTTCGTGTTGCCGTAGCCAATGATCTCCGCCAGGATCTGGGCGTCGCGGGCCTGGGCGTGCTCCAGGCTCTCCATGACGAAGATGCCGCTGCCCTCAGCCGCAACGAAGCCGTCGCGCCGGGCGTCGAACGGCTTGCTCGCCTTCTCCGGCGGCTCATTCTCGGTCGAGAGCGCCCTCATCACGGCGAAGCCGCACAAGCCGACCTCGGAGATGGCGGCCTCAGCGCCGCCGGTGATCATCACGTCGGCCAGACCCCAGCGAATAAGGTGTGCCGCGTCGCCCATCGCGTGGGTGCCGGCGGCACAGGCGGTCGTGGCGGTGTTGTTGTAGCCTTTGAGGCCGTGGAGCAGCGCCAGGCGGGCAGCCGCCATGTTGGGCAGCATCTTTGGCAGGAAGAGTGGATCCAGCCGCATGCCGCCCTTTTCGACGATCGTCCGGACGCCCTCATCGACGTTGGGCAGGCCGCCGATGCCGACCCCCAGGACGACGCCGATGCGCTCCCGATCCTCGCGCTCTAGCTCGAGGCCGGAGTGTGTCAGCGCCTCATAGCTGGCTGCGATGGCAAGCTGCGTGAAGCGGCCCATGCGCCGGGCCTCGCGATGCTCGATATAGTCCGCAGGGTCGAAGTTCTTCACCTCGCCCGCGATGTGAGCGGGGTATGGGGAGGCGTCAAAGACGGAGACCTCAGCGATGCCGGATTTGCCGGCCAGACAGTTCTGCCAGAAGGCGTCTACGGAGTTGCCGATTGGTGTGATGGCGCCCATGCCGGTGATTACCACCCGCCTGGGTTTCACCTCTCGCATCGGCGTTTCTCCCTCCTAGACACGGTCCATCAGGCCCAGGTGTTCGCGGCCTTCAGCCACCAGGAAAAGCGAGCCCACCAAGCATATTACTGTCTTTTTCGACGCTAGCGCCAGCGCGCGGTCGATGGCTGCCGCCGGGCTGACGACCGTCTCGACGTCGCCGCCGGCGGCCGCGAACGCCGCTGCCACATCCTCCGCCGGCAGCGATCGCGGGTGCCTGCTTTGCGTCGCGATGACGTGCGCCCCGGCCGGCGCCAGCTCCTCTACGATAGCTGAGATATTCTTGTCCGCAGATGTGCCGGCGACGTAGATCACCTCGCAGCCAGGGAGCAGCTCCGTTAGCGCCTCTCGCAGGCGGCGGGCGGAATCCCGGTTATGGGCGCCGTCCGCCAGCACCAGCGGATCCGTCTGGAGGACCTCGAGACGACCGGGCCAGCGGACGCATCGCAGACCCTCCGCGATCGCTTCATCCGGCACCGCCAGCGGCAGAGCTGACACCGCCGCGATGGCTGTAGCCGCATTCTCGACCTGGTGGCGGCCCAGGAGCGGCAACTCGATAGACAGCGGTGGACCGAGCGGTCGCTGGAGTGCGAAGCGCGTGCCCTGCAGACTTATCCCGGTGACCTGCGCGGCGTAGGCCTGCTCTACCTCCTGCAGTGAGGCCCCGGCCCGTGCGGCTGCGGCGCGCACGACCTCTGCCGCTTCGGGATAGGCTTGCACAGCCATGACGACCCGGCTGCCGGGCCGGGTGATGCCGGCCTTTTCGGTAGCGATCGCCTCCACGGTATCGCCGAGGATGGGGGTGTGCTCCAGGCTGAGCGGCGTGATTACGCAAACGTCCGTAGCCTGAAAAACGTTGGTGCTGTCCAGCCGGCCGCCCAGCCCCACTTCAACCACCTGCACGTCGACGGCGTGCTCACGGAAGGCGAGAAAGCCCATCGCGGTCAGGAGGTCGAAGGTGATGAGGCGTCGGCCGTCCTCGCGCTGGTTGACGGCCTTGACCGCCGGTCTGATCGCGTCCACTAGCGCCGCGAATTCCGACTCTGCGATCGGCCGGCCATCGATGCGGATGCGCTCGCAGTAGGAGTGCAGGTGCGGGCTGCTGCAGAGGCCGGTGCGATAGCCGGCGGCCCGCAGGATGCTCTCGGTCATCGCTGCGGTGCTGCCCTTGCCCTTGCTGCCGGCGATATGCACCGTTGGCCGGCCCAGTTGCGGGTCGCCGAGGCGCGCCAGCAAGTCGAGCATCGGCGCCAGGTCCGGGCGCTCGGCGAAGCGGCCGGAGCGCTCGAAGTCGGCGAACTGCAGCAGGTAGGCGATCGCGTCGTCGTATTGCATCGAAAGTGGCCTGTCAGAGCCACGCTTAGTTTATATTGAAGCCGATGGACACGGCAGGGGCGCTGCCATTTCAGCCTCTGGACGCCCGGCGAGCGCAAGCCCTGGCATCCAGCCGCTGGCAATTCGTCTCGCCGGAGCAGAAGAGCCTGGCGCCGTTGCAGGGAGCGATATTGGACGGCTATCGACTGCTGGCGCTGGCTGGCGGCAAGAACGGCGTCGGCGCTCTCTACTTCCAGATCTACCTCGTGTCAGAGGATGGCAGCATCAGCGAAGGGCCGCTGGCACTGGGTCTGCGAAACACCGGCCCCTATCCCGGCTTCAACTGGATCGAGCTCATCGACTACGAGCCCGTCGTGCGCATCGACGGCAACACTGTCGACCTGAGGGGGACGCCGGAGGAGCAGCGCCTCTTCCAGCTCTTCGGCGAGATGTTGCCGCCGGGCGGGCACATCATGGTGGAGTACGATTCCCCCGCGCAGGCGGAGACGGCGCGCATCCTCAGCGCCGGCTTGCCGGCGCCTTGCTCGCCGGTGGGCTACGCGTTGTTGCAGGCCGGCTGCCTGAACTTCCGCGACTGGTACATTCCGGAGGGCGGCTCAGAGGGGCCGCGCAAGCTCCAGGGGTTCAAGCCCCTGGACGACTCTGCAGCGTACGAGCGCTGGAGCAGGCTGCAAGATGCCCTCGCCGAAACGCTCGCCAAGTTGCCGGACGCTGGCGAGCCGTGGCAGGCAACGGCGAGGCGTCTGGCCGGGCTTTCCCTACAAACCCTACACCCCAGCGACGACTGATTTCCTTGACACGCATTTCGCGCGAAAAGTAACATTCGGTAGGCTACACACCCACTAAGCCAACATAATCCCGGGTAGCTCAGCGTCGAGTTCATCGGCGCGGAAAGAGGAGTGAAGGGTGGTCACCGTTAGCGTAATCAAGGCCGACATCGGGGGTTATGTCGGCCATTCGCAATCGCATCCGGATATCTTGAACCTCGGCCGCGAAGAGTTGGAGCAAGCCAGACAGCGCGGCCTTCTTATCGACTTCCACGTCAGCAATTGTGGCGATGACATGTTCCTGATCATGACTCATGATCGTGGGGAGAACAATGAAGAGGTCCACAAGCTGGCCTGGGATACCTTCATCAAGGGAACGGAGATGGCCAAGGTCTTGAAGCTGTACGGCGCCGGCCAGGACCTCCTGGCAGACGCTTTCTCCGGCAACATCCGCGGCGCCGGCCCTGGTTCGGCGGAGATGGAGATCGAGGAGCGGCCCTCCGAGCCCATCCTGGTCTTCATGGGCGACAAGACATCAGCCGGAGCATTTAACCTGCCCCTCTATAAGATGTTCGCCGACCCGTTCAACACGCCGGGCCTGGTCATCGGCGAGCCGCTTCATGAGGGCTTCGCTTTCGAGATCCACGATGTTAAGGAACACAAGATGGTGACCCTTAACTCCCCGGATGAGATCTACGACATGCTGATCTTCATGGGCGCGCCCAGCCGCTACGCGGTCAAGCGCATTTACAACCGGCGCAGCGGTGAGATATCCGCGGTCTCCAGCACTGACAAGCTCTCGCTGATAGCGGGGCGCTACGTCGGCAAGGATGACCCGACGATGATCGTGCGCTGCCAGGGCAACTTCCCGGCGGTCGGCGAAGTGCTGGAGCCGTTTACCGTCCCCTTCATCGTCGAAGGCTGGATGCGCGGCTCGCACCACGGGCCGCTGATGCCGGTTAGCGTTCCGGACGCTCACCCGAGTCGCTTTGACGGTCCGCCACGGCTGGCCTGTCTCGGCTTCCAGCTGGCGGATGGCAAGCTGATCGGCCCGCGCGACATGTTCGACGACCCTGGCTTCGACCACGTGCGTGCTAAGGCCAACGAGATCGCAGATTTCCTGCGCGCCCACGGGCCTTTCGAGCCGCATCGCCTGCCCCTGGAAGAGATGGAGTACACGACCATGCCCCAGGTGGCGGCCAAGCTGGCGAACCGCTGGGAGCTGGTGCGTGAGTACCAGCCTGTCGATTAGCGAATCACCAGACAGAACGGCCCGGGCTGTCAAAGCCCGGGCCGCCTGCTAACCGCTGCCGAATGACCAGCTGGCCGCGCATTCTTCTGGCGACTAACAACCCCGGCAAGCTGGTGGAGTTGCGGGTGATTCTTTCGTCTCCTGATTGGAAGCTGGTTTCGCCAGCCGAGATAGATATAGAACTTTCGACTGTGGAAAACGGAAGCTCCTATGCCGAGAATGCTACAATTAAGGCAGTGGAGGGCGCAGCCGCCGGCAGTCTTCTGACGCTGGCCGATGATTCCGGTATCGAGATCGATGCGCTGGGCGGCGCTCCAGGATATCTCTCGGCTCGCTACCTGGGGGAGACAGCTTCCTACGAGGAGCGCTTTCGGGCCATCCTCGGGGAACTGGCGGGCCTGCCGGCGCCGCAGCGGAGCGCTCGTTTTCGCTGCGTTATCGCCATCGCGAGGCCAGGCGATGGCGCGGTACGAACGGTTGAAGGAGTTTGCGAGGGGTTGATAGCGGAGACGCCGCAAGGCGATGCCGGCTTCGGGTACGACCCCATCTTCTATCTGCCAGATCTGGGCAAGACGATGGCCCAGCTGACGCCGGAAGAGAAGAACGCGGTTAGCCACCGCGCCAGGGCGGCCCGGGCCGCGCTGCCGATACTGAAAGAGCTGACGAACGAATGACTGAAGAGCAAAACGTCCTGCTGGACACGATGCAACGGCCGCTGCGTGATCTGCGCATCTCGGTCACAGATCGGTGCAACTTCCGCTGCACCTACTGCATGCCGCAGGAGGTCTTTGGCCGCGATTACCAGTTCCTGCGCCATGACCAGGTGCTCACCTTCGAGGAGATCACCCGCCTCACCCGTATCTTCGTCGCCCAGGGGGTCGAGAAGGTGCGCCTGACCGGTGGCGAGCCTACCCTGCGGCGCGACCTGCCCAAGCTCATCGAGATGCTTGCGACGATCCCCGGCCTGAAAGACCTGACCCTGACGACCAACGGTTCCAGGCTGTCCACAATGGCCCGCGACCTCAAGGACGCCGGCCTGCAGCGCGTCACCGTCTCGCTCGACTCGCTGGACGACGCCGTCTTCCGCGCCATGAACGATGTTGACTTCCCCGTCTCCAACGTGCTGGACGGCATTGAGGCCGCCCGCGAGGCCGGCCTCTCGCCGATCAAGATCAACATGGTCGTCAAGCGTGGCGTCAACGACCACACCGTCCTTGACTTTGCGCGGCACTTCAAGGGCAGCGGCTATATCGTGCGCTTCATCGAGTTCATGGACGTCGGCAATAGTAACGGCTGGGCCATGGAGGACGTGGTCCCGGCAGCCGAGATCGTGCGGACGATCAGCAATGAGCTGCCGCTGGAGCCGGTGCCGCCCCAGTACCCCGGCGAGGTCGCCAACCGCTGGCGCTACCTCGACGGCAGCGGCGAGATCGGCGTCATCGCCTCCGTGACGCAGCCATTCTGCGGCAATTGCACGCGCTTGCGCCTATCTGCGGACGGCAAGCTCTATACCTGCCTCTTCGCCGCTATCGGCAGCGACTTCCGGGCGCTACTGCGCGGCGGCAAGAGCGACGACGAGATCCGCCAGGCGTTGGCGAAGCTCTGGAGCCGTCGCAAGGACCGCTACTCCGAGGAGCGGTCGCAGCAGACGCCGAAGTTAGCCGAAAAAGTCGAGATGTCCTACATCGGCGGCTAGGCGCGCTTGAGAGCGCCCCGCCCGCAAGCTCTACTAGAAAACATAAGCTCAGAAAGGATACCGATGCCCGCAACAGTCGTTGCCGAATTCGCAGTCGATGACATCCTGGCCAGCATGGACTACTACGAGAACGTCCTGGGCTTCGAGAAGGGTCCGGCCCAACGCTTCGAGGACGAGCGCGTTTTCCACGGCCAGGTCTGGCTGGACGACGTCCACATCAGCTTTTCGCCGTCGTCGGGCGGTGGCGGGCCGGGCAACGACGAGATCACGCGCGCGCTCAAGCAGGGCAGCGCT
>Ga0070741_10019676_pt1 | contig 10752 bp, 11 predicted proteins | sample Coa_R1_4_FD_66440 | JGI IMG/M metagenome (GOLD analysis project Ga0070741, IMG submission 66440) | Surface soil microbial communities from Centralia Pennsylvania, which are recovering from an underground coalmine fire - Coalmine... | ecosystem: Environmental > Terrestrial > Soil > Unclassified ... | reverse complement strand
AGCCGTTCAAGCAGGTCTTCCGCGAGCTCTACGTCGTCACCGAGACCGAGCGGCGGAACGGGCCGCTGTCCTTCCGCTACGAAGGCCATCAGGTCCAGCCCCGGCAGGCCCGGGCGCTGCTCGGCGCGCGCGGTTGGAACGGCGACCACGACGCCGGCGTCATGAGCCGCGTGTTCCACCACTCGGGAATCGTGGCCCGGTTGGACTTCCTCGACGGGTTCCTGACGGCTGCCGAGGTCGAGCTGCCGACCCTGCGGTCGGTGTGGTTCACGCGGCGTGGAGAGCTCGACGCGCTACCGCTCGACTCGGTCCCGCGGATCGTGTTCTCGGAGGCGATGCGCGATCTCGACCTGGTCGTCAGCGTGGCGCACGCGGGCGCGGTCGATCCCGAGGCGAGCGCGTCGACGGTCGAGATGCGCACCGCGCTGGAGCGGGAGACCGCTCGCGTCATGAAGCTCGACAACGTCCGCTTCGTCGGCAACCACGCGGTGATCGACGGCCGCCTCGGTGAGTACAGCCTGCATCTCGGAAGCGGGATCGTGCACCGCCGTCCCGGCGGAGCCGTGTTCGTGATCCCCGTGCACAGCCAGCGTCGGGGCCGGCTGTTCCTCCCGTTCGCCGACGACGACCCGAAGACGGCCGAGGTCCTCTCGAAGCTGCTGCTGTTCGCGCGTGACGACGAGATGCGCGACCCTACGGTCCTCGAGCAGCTCCGGGCGGGCTGAGACCGGCGGTCGCCTCGGCCAGGGCGGCGAGGTGGCGGTCGGTCCACGGCCCCGTCGTGATGAGCACGAGGTGCTCGAAGCCGAGGTCGGCGAGCGTCTGCGCTCGCTCGAGGAAGGCGGCGGCCGACTCGCCGGCTTCGAGGCGGGTGCTGATGGTCTTCTCGATCTCGCCGGCGTCGCGGCCGGCTTCGTCGCATGCGCGTCGCAGCGCGTCGAGCTTCGCTCGTACCGTCGTCCCACCGTCGGGGATGTCGAAGAAGTTGCACGCGTCCGCGTAGCGGGCGACGAGCGGGATCGTGCGGCGCTCGCCGGTCCCGCCGATCAGGAGACGCGGCCGCCGGTCGCCGATGGGCGACGGTCGCGAGATGGGCCGACCCAGCACGAGCTGCCGGCCGCGGAACGGCCGCTCGTCGCCGGCCCACATCTGGAGCGCGAGCCGGATCGTCTCCTCCAGCCGGTCGAAGCGCTCCGCCGTCGAGGGGAAGGGAAGGCCGAGGGATTCGGCCTCGTCGGCCTGGTAGCCCGCGCCGATGCCGAGCCAGGCGCGCCCACCCGACAGCACGTCGAGGGTCGTGACCGCCTTCACGAGCAGCGCCGCCGGGCGGACCGATGCCGCCGAGACCATCGTTCCCAACCGGACCCGGCGGGTCGCGGCCGCGAGGTACCCGAGCGTCGTGTACGCCTCGAGCATCGGTTCGTGCACCTCGCTCGTCGGGTCGGCCTGGAGGAGGTGGTCGGCGACCCACACGGTGTCGACGCCCGCGGCCTCGGCAGCCGACGCGACGTGCGCGAGCGACGACGCGAGCCCGGCGTCGCCGCCCGGCCACGAGTAGTTGGTGACGTTGATGCTGAGTTTCACCGGCCGGCCTCCCGCTCGTCGGCGCCGATGAGGGCCCTACCCCGAAAGCATTTGTCATCAAACGCTTCGATCTCGAATCGACCTCTGGTACGCTGCCGCCGTGACGCGGAGCACGCCCATCGGATTGGAGCTGGCCTCCGCGGCCCGGGCGGTGGAGCGGGCGTTCGACGAGGCGCTCGCCGCGGCCGGTGGTTCGCGGCCGGTCTGGTTGACCCTGCTCGCGGTGAAGACCCGCCGGGGCGCGAACCAGCGGGCGATCGCCGAGGAGGTCGGCGTGCAGGGACCGACGCTGACCCACCACCTCAACGCGATGGAACGGAGTGGGCTCATCGTCCGCCGGCGCGACGAAGCCAACCGGCGCATGCACGTCGTCGAGCTCACGGATGCCGGCGAAGCCGCGTTCGAGCGACTGCGAGCCGCGGCAGTCGCGTTCGACCGCCGTCTGCGCCGAGGGCTCACGGACGCCGACACGACCCGGTTGCGGGAACTGCTCGGGCGCGTCGCGGCGAACGCCGTAGGCGTTCGCTGAACGCCACGCGAAGGGGCACACCGGAGAGCTCGCGCGCGATTTGTGGGAGAACGCGCATGCGGGAAGCGCGTCTGCGTCCCATACTGCCGGCAACGTGCGAGCGCGTGGCCGGGACCGTCACCTTCCCCGTACGTCGGTCCGTTCCCGAGCTCTCCCGGACTGCTGGTGGGGCGACAACCGCACGTCTGCGTGCCGAGGGAGGAACGATGCCCGAGTACGCATCCGTCGTCTACACGCTTCCGGTGGGTTTCGAGGCCGCGGACCTGTCGGGATGGATCGAGTTCGTGGGTGGGGTCAGCATCGACCTCGAAGCCGAGGTGCTCTGGCGGGGCTGCGTGCCGGCGGGCCCGGTGGCATGGCGTCTCGCTCCGGGTCACCCCGCCTCGGCCGACGAGGTGACCTACCAGTTCCGCATGCCGTACGTGCCGGCGTGAGCACGGCCGTCAGCCGGTGAACCGGGCCGCGGCGGGCACCGGTGTCGCCGCCGCGAGGACGCTCGGTGCCGCCACCGGGGCCTGCGTCTCGATGCCGCCCACCTGAGGCGGCGCGACCGCCGGGGTCCCGCACGTCACCGACGCGGTCGTCGCCGCCGACTGCCCACCGGGCCACGTCGCGTACGCCGTCACCGTCGCGGTCGCGCCATCGAGCGTCGCGGTCAGGGCAGCGATGTCGGCGCTGGCGGTGCCCGCGCCGACGAACGCGGCCGGCGTCTCGGTCGTCGCGACGGTCGCGGATGCGCCCGCCCCCAGCTTGACGTGCCACACGATCGGGTGGTCGTGCGCACCGAAGTCGTGGAACGTGCCGGAAACGGTCGTGCACGTGATGCTCGTCCGGTCGAGCTCGTGGCCGGACGCGGCGCCGGCGACCATCGCGACGACCGCGCCCGTGAACACGGCGGCGGCGACGACACGGATCAGGTTCGTCATCTCGAGATCCTCCCGGTGTCGGGTCTCGGTCGAGACCTCTGCGTCGTCCGCTCGCTCCCGATCGCAGGATGCGCCGCGGTCGCTCGCGCGGCCAGAGCCGAACGTCACGCGCCGCGGACCCGTCGCACGCGCACCGGCCGGTCTCGATGCACCGTGGCTGGCCGTGTCAAGCACCCGGGCCGGGCCGAAGGACCCGATTTCGCGGGCGCCGCTACGCTGCCGCGGTGAGCTACGACTACGTCATCGTGGGCGGCGGGTCGGCCGGTGCGACGCTCGCGGCGCGGCTGAGCGAGCGGCCGGGGTGCACGGTGCTGGTGCTCGAAGCGGGCGCGGACGGGCCGCTCGGGACGGCCGACGACCGCGTCGCGAACGTCAGCTTCGCGGCGACGCCGCGCGACTGGGGCATGCGGGCGCACGTGACGTCCGAGCGCGAGGTCGAGTACCCGCAGGGTCGCTTCGTCGGCGGGGGCTCGTCGGTGAACGGCGCGCTGGCGTTCCGCGGCACGCCGTCCGACTACGACGGCTGGGCCGCGGCCGGGAACCCCTCGTGGTCGTACGCGCACCTGCTGCCGTGCCTCCGCCGCCTGGAGGACGACCACGACTTCGGTACCGACACCGACGTCCACGGCCGGGGCGGGCCCATCCCGATCGTGCGATGGCCCGCCGACGACCTGGTCCCGCTCCAAGAGGCGTTCCGGGCCGGTTGCGAGGCAACCGGCTCGCCGTGGTGCACCGACCTCAACGCGCCGGGGACCGCCGGTGTGGGCCCGCTCCCGATGAACCGCGACGGCGCGGTCCGGGTCTCGACCGCGCTCGCATATCTCGCGCCGGCGCGCGAGCGGGCGAACCTGGACGTGCGCGGCGGCGCGCACGCGGCGCGCGTCTGCATCGAGCGCGGGCGCGCCGTCGGCGTCGAGGTGCTGACCGCCGGCGGCACGGAGCGGATCGACGCGGGGACGGTCGTCCTGAGCGCAGGCTCGATCCTGACGCCCGGCCTGCTGTGGCGCTCGGGTGTCGGCCCCGGGGACGCACTGCGCGAGCTCGGCATCGAGCCGGTCGTCGACAATCCCGCAGTGGGCGCGAACCTGACCGATCATCCGGGCGCGTTCGTGTTCGCGCAACCGGCCGACGACGTCGGCCCGACCGATCCGCAGTACCAGCTCGCGGCGCGGGCGTCGTCGACGACCGGGACCGCGGACGACCTGTTCGTCAGCATGATGAACGTCTTCGACCTGGCCGCGATGCCCGACCTGCGGGCCGCGCTCGGCGCGCCGACGGCCGTCGTGTTGACCTGCGGCGTCCACGAACCGCGCTCGCGCGGCCGGGTCACGCTCGAGTCGGCGGATCCGCGCGCGGCGCCCCGCATCGAGCTGAACCTGCTGTCCGACCCGGCCGACGCGTCGCGGCTCGTCGAAGGGATCCGGCGGTGCCGCGAGGTCGCCCGCGCCGGCATGTCGAAGTTCGTCCGGTCGATCGCGTTCCTCGACGACGACGACTTCGCCGACGACGCCCGCCTCGAGGCGTACGCGCGGTCCGTCGCCGCGCCCTGGTACCACCCCGTCGGCACGTGCCGTATGGGGCCGGCCGACGCCGGCGACACGGTGGTCGGCGACGATCTCGCCGTCCACGGCGTCGAGGGGCTCCGGGTCGTCGACGCGTCGATCATGCCCGCGATCACGAAGGCGCCCACCAACATCACGACGATCGCGATCGCCGAACGGGCCGCCGAGCTCCTCGCCGCCGCGAGCTGAACGCCGCTCTCGTTCTTGGCACGTCCCGGGGCGAGGATTCCGACTGCAGCGTGCCGAGTTCGGGAAGGACAATGTGGCGTGCCGACCGTCGTCAACCCGCGCCTCGTCTCCTGGGCGAGCGACATCGATGCCGAGACGATCGCGCAGGCCGAGAAGACCGCGCGCCTGCCGATCGTCGAGGGTCACGTCGCGCTCATGCCCGACGCCCACGTGGGGCTCGGGGCGACGGTCGGGTCGGTCATCCCGACGGCCGGGGCCGTCATCCCGGCCGCGGTCGGGGTCGACATCGGCTGCGGGATGATCGCCGCCGAGCTCGACCTCACCGAGGACCGGCTCCCCGACTCGCTCGATCCCCTCCTGCGCCGCATCGAGATCGCGGTCCCCGCCGGGGTCGGCCGGGGCCACCACCGGATCGAGCGCAACGCCCACCAGTGGCTCGCCGCGCACCGGCCGGCCACCGATCTGTCCCTCGATCAGGCCGACAAGGCGGCGAAGCAGTTCGGGACCCTCGGCTCGGGGAACCACTTCCTCGAGCTGTCGGTCGACGAGCGCAGGCGGGTCTGGGTGGTCCTCCATTCGGGGAGCCGGGGCATCGGGAACCAGCTCGCCCAGATGCACATCGGCCGGGCCCGCAAGCTCGCGGCGCGCCTCGAACGCCGGCTCGAGGACCCCGACCTCGCGTACTTCACGGAAGGCACACCCGAGTTCTCGGCCTACATCTCCGACATGCTCTGGGCCCAGGACTACGCGCACGCGAACCGCGACCAGATGATGGACAACGCGCTCCGCGAGGTGCTCGCGTTCGTCGGCACCGGTCGCGAAACGAGCCGGATCAACTGCCACCACAACTTCACCGAGCGCGAGGTCCACGACGGCCGCGAGCTCTGGATCACGCGCAAGGGTGCGATCCGCGCCCGTGAGGGTGATCTCGGCATCATCCCGGGGTCCATGGGTGCGCGCAGCTACATCGTCGCCGGCAAGGGCGACGAGCGGAGCTGGACGTCCTGCGCCCACGGTGCGGGCCGGCGCTACAGCCGCACGCAGGCCAAGAAGCTGTTCAGCGCGGCCGACCTGGCCCACCAGATGGAGGGAAAGGTGTGGCTGTCCGACCGGGCGCGCTCACTCGTCGACGAGATCCCCGCCGCCTACAAGGACATCGACCAGGTCATGGCCGACCAGGCCGACCTGGTCACGGTGCTGCACACGCTGCGCCAGGTTCTCAACTACAAGGGGACGTAGGCGGCGCCGTCAGGACCACGGGCCGAAGGTCCGGAACGCCAACGGGCTCGCGCCGGCCGGCACCGCCTCGAGGGGGACGGAGACGTCCTCGTAGGTGGGTGCGTCGATCGCGGCCGCGATGCGCTCCAGCGACGGGACGTCGAGGCCGAACACGTGCGCCGCGGTGAGCCCGACCATCGCGCGCACGTGGTCCTCCGGGATCCCGGCGAAGGTGAACCGCAGCGCCTGCTTGCCCGTCGAGGTCCCACCCGTGAAGTCGTCGCCGGGGTACTGGAACGTGCTCTCGAGGTGCGGGTAGTCGGAGCCCCACATGATGCGGTCCGCGTAGCCGTCGCGGATCGCGCCCTCGGCCTCTGCATGCGAGAGGAAGCTGGCGCCGATGTACACGTTGCGGTGCATGTACTCGCTGGGCCGGCGCGGCACCTGCCGGCGGAGCGCCGCGTTCCCGCGGGTGGTGGTCATGTGCACGGAGTCGAGCTCGAGGCGCGTGTAGGGCCACCACTCGCCGGGCTGCTCGGTCATGACGAGCTTCAGGCCGGGGTGACGCTCGAAGACGCCGGCGAAGATCAGCAGGTGCACGGCGCGCCGGCTGAACCAGCCGCCGCTCTCGGTCGACATGAGCGCGACGAGCTCGGGCCCCCCGAAGACCGAGGGGTCGCCCGCGCCCGCGTGCGTGACGAGCGGCATGTCGAGGTCGGCCGCCACGGCCCAGAACGGCTCCCAGACGCGCTCGTTGTAGGGGCGCAGCCACGGCCGGGGCGCGGGGAAGTTCACGCCCCGCAGGCCCGCGTCACGCGCCCACCGCAGCTCCTCGATCGAGGCCTCCGGGTCCCACAGGGGCAGGTGCACGAGACCGACGTGGCGGTGCGGTTCGGCCGCGCACATGTCGGCCAGCCACCGGTTGTAGATGCGCAGCCCGGCGGCGGCGAGGTCGGGGTCCTCGGGCGGCCCGAGCATCGACGTCTGGAACGGGATGGGCTCGTTGTTCTGGCTGCCGTGGAAGATCACCTCGGCGGCCACGCCGTCGAAGTCGAGATCGCGCCGCCGGGCCGCCGGGTCGTGGTGGCCGGCCGTCCCCTGGTTGGTGGCCTGCCACGCCGCGCCGCTGCCGACGTCGTCCTCTTCGACGTAGCGGCCCCGGGAACGGTCGCTCGCCCCGACGTAGGCGTCGTACTCGTCGAGCAGCGCGGCCGGGCAGTAGGGGCGCAGATCCTCCACCAGCCGCGGCCCGATGTGGCAGTCGGCGGACACGATCACGAGCGGGTCGGAGCTCATGCGAACCTCCTCGGGTCGACGGTGGCCAGCGCGCGCGCCAGCACCGATGTCAACTCCTCGCGGCCGTCGCCTGCGGCCCAGCGGGCCGTGCCGTCGTCGACCACCGCGACGAACACGGTCGCGACGACGTGGGCCGCCTCGGGCGGGAGCGCGTCGCGCTCGACCAGCGCGTCGGCGACCATCGTGCGCCACTCGTCGAGCAGCCCACCCGCGCGGCCGCGCAGCACCGACGACCGCGCGATCGCGCGGCGGCTGAGCAGCAGTCGGCGCCGGTCGACCGGCGAGAGCAGGTCGTGGGCGCCGGTGAACGCGGCGACGATCGCCTGCCACGGGCTCTCCTCGGGTGGGCGCGCCAGGATCGCCGCGTGCACCTGCGCGATCCGCGCGTCGCGGTCGGGGAAGAGCAGCGCCTCCTTGGATGGGAAGTAGCGCGCCACGGTCGCGGGCGACACGCCGGCGTCGGCCGCGATGTCGGCGACCCTCGTCGCCTCGAACCCGTCGCGCGCGAACCGCTCGAGGGCGGCGTCGACGATCGCCTCGCGGGCCTGGCGCTTCTTGCGCTCACGCAGGCCGGACGGAGCCGCCGGCGACGGCGCCGCTCCGAGGTCGAGCACCACACCCGAGATGATAGTCGGCTCTCAATTGAGAGTCAGATCTCAGGCCGTGCGCGGCCGGGGCGCGGGGCCCGTGGGTCCCTCAGCGGGGCGAGACGGGGGCGGCGTGGCGGTGCACGAGGTGGAAGTGGCCGTCCTCGAAGCGGAAGACGGTCGTGGCCCGCAGCCCGAGCACCGCGAAGGCATCGCCCGTCTCGACCCTGGCCCGGTACAGCTCGACCTCGACGACGCAGGCGAGATCGTCGGTCACGTAGCGGGCGACCGGGTCGAACCCGAGCAGCTCGGCCTCCGGGTAGGTCTCGCCGGCTCCGGCGAGCGCCTCCGAGACCGCCTCGGGGCCCCGCGCGAAGAGGCCGGACGGGTTGGCGAGCGTGACGTCGTCCCGATCCGACAGCACGCCCCGGTATCCCTCGGGGTCGCCGCCGAGGGCGTCGCGGAGAGCCCGGTGGCTCCGCTCGATGGCCTCGTCGAGCTCGGTCGTCGTCGGCACCGCGTTCCTCCCCGTGCAGCTCCATGACCCGGACGCGTCGGGGGTATCGACCCGGTTGCGCCATGCTCCGCAGGGTCGAAGGTCCCGTTCCGCCGAGGACCACGGTCCCGGAACGGCGCGCCGCGTCGAAGCTCGCTCAAGCTCACGGTGCCGGCTGCCGATAGGGCAGGTGGAGGAACTGCCCCTTCTTCCGCCTCACCCCCTCGAGACTCGAGCCCGCCGCTCGCCGGCGGGTTCGTCTCGTTTCGGAGGTGATCTCCGGGGCCGGTTCCCGCGGAAGGCTCGACTTCGCGCCGAACCCTGCCGATACGCGCGGAGGAACCGATGTGAAGGCAGAGAGGCGGTGCACCATGGGCGTGTTCAAGGAACGGCGCCGGGCCCCCCGCGAGCTCGCCGGTCTGCACGGCATGTACCTCATCGCGCGGCGTAGCGATCTCGGATGGCACGACTGCTACCTCGTCGACGCGTCGGAGTACGGGGCGGGGACACGGTTCCGCGGGCCGAGCCCGGACGTCGGCGACGACGTCATCATCCAGTTCGACGCGCCCGGCACCAACGGGTCCATCCGGCTGCAGGCGACGGTGCGGCACGTGCGCGCGGACTTCTTCGGCGCGACGCGTGGTGGCGTCGAGTTCATGGGGCTCGACGAGACGCGCCGCGAACGGCTGCGCGACCTCTTCCGCGGCGCGCACGTCTGACCGGGGCCGCGCCGCTCGCGCCGGCGCAGCGCGAGCGGCGGGGCCCGCCACCGCGGACCCCGCCGATCGGTGCCGTCGCGCGAAAGGGCCTACGCGTTCGGGCTGCTGGTGCTCGTCGAGCTCGAGCCGCTCGACGAGTTGGAGTTGGGCGCGCCGGCAGGCGGGTTGCCCGGGCCCGTCTCGACGCCCGTCACCTTGAAGTCCGCGTCCATCTTCACCGTGACCTGCGTGCCGTCGGACTTCGTCATGTGCGCCTCGTACTTCGCGCCCTCGGCGTCGGTCTCGACCCGTTGGATCGTCCCGCCGGGCACGGCCGCGAGCGCGGCGGCCTTCGCCTTCTCGGCCGTGTCACCGGTCAGCAGCTGCTCGGTGATGCCGTTCGCGGTGTGGCCGCCCTTGGCCGGGTCGAAGGCCGGAGGGGTCGCGCTCGGCGAGCTCGGCGAGCTCGACGAGTTGCTGTCGGCCGCGGGTGCCGTCGTCGACGTGCTGGAGTCGGCGGCGTTCGCCGAACCGCTGACGAGCGCGGCGCCGAGCGCGCCACCGGCGAGGGTCGACGCAACCAGCGCGCCGGCCAGGACGGTCTTCTTGACGGGGTTCATCCATTCTCCTTGTGTGGTCGGTGCCCGCGCTCTCTCTGGCGCGCCCAGCCTGGGGGCGCGCCATGGGAGGCGCCTTGGGGCTCGCTGGGAAAAGGCTCCGGATCCGCTGAGAGCGTTCTCAGCCCGCGGGCCGCGGCGTGAAGCCGTCGGGGTGCTCGCCGATGCGGGGGATCGACGTGTGCGACGCCCGCGGGTGGACCCGGAGCAGCGCGGGCAGGTCGGGGACCGCGCCCACCGCGGTCTCGACGAACGCGGCACGCGCGACGAGCTGCTCGTGCGCGGCCGCGTCCTCGGGCGTGTTGACGGGGGAGACGGGCGCACCCTCGGCGAGCAGCCGCTTCGTCGCGTCGGCGGCATCGAGCGCGCCGACCGCGGTACGCACGCGTGCGTTGACGGTCTCGGCGTCGGCGAGCCGCGCCGCGAACGGCGCGTCGGCCAGGTCGGGGAGATCGAGCGCGCGGCAGATCGCCTGCCAGAGACGTGCCTCGGCGAGGACGCCCAGCGCGAGCCACCGGCCGTCGCGCGTCCTGAACACGCCGTAGCCCGGTGACCCGCCCGTGCGCGCCTCGGCGTCGACGTGGGCGACACCGCTGTGGGCGCCGACCCACCACGACACGACGTCGGTCATCGAGACGTCGATGCGCTCGCCTTCGCCGGTCGCGCGCTGCCTCGCCCAGGCCGCGCAGACGAGCAACGCGCACATCGTGCCGCCCTCGAGGTCGGCGGTCGGCAGCCGCGGGACGGCCGGTTCGCGTTCGCCCGCCCGCGGCGGTGCGAGCGCCCCGGCCAGGGCCTGGTAGTTCACGTCGTGACCGGGCACGTCACGCCACGGACCGGTCTGGCCGTAGCCGCTCAGCGAGCAGTAGACGACGCCCGGGTTGACCGCCGCGACCGCGTCGTACCCGACGCCGAGCCGATCGGCGACCCCGGGCCGCCAGCCCTCGCACACCACGTCGGCCTCGACCGCGAGCTCGAGGGCGCGGGCGCGGCTGGCGTCCGACCGGAGGTCGAGCTCGATGCTGCGCTTGCCCCGAGCGACGGACGCGA
>Ga0070741_10019675_pt1 | contig 10752 bp, 5 predicted proteins | sample Coa_R1_4_FD_66440 | JGI IMG/M metagenome (GOLD analysis project Ga0070741, IMG submission 66440) | Surface soil microbial communities from Centralia Pennsylvania, which are recovering from an underground coalmine fire - Coalmine... | ecosystem: Environmental > Terrestrial > Soil > Unclassified ... | reverse complement strand
CCCGAGGCGAACGACCGCTTCATGCGCATCACGCGCACCGATGGCCGCGTCGTGTACGCCTCCGGAAGACCGCAGGACAACACTTTCGATCCGGCGCGCATTCCGCCGCCCCCACTTCAGAGGCAGGGCTCCTTCGTACGCAGGCAGCAGCTCGACAACGGCTCGCTGCTGATCGGTGCGGTTTCGCATGCCGGCAACCCGGGCTACATCGTCGAGGTGGGAGTATCCGCGCAGCACACGGATGCCACGCTGCGCCAGGTACTGGTGCTGCTCCTCATCGGGCTGCCGATCGGGGTGTGCGTCGCCGTCGGTGGCGGGTTCATCCTGGTGCGTCGTGCCCTGAAACCGGTGGATGACATCGCGCACAAGGCCGCGGAGATCACCCAGCTCAATCTGAGCGAGCGTCTGCCGGTGATGCATACCGGGGACGAGCTGGAGCGCCTGTCGATTTCCCTCAATCACATGATCAGCCGCCTGGAGGATGCCATCCAGACCTCCAAGCGCTTCGTGGCCGATGCCTCGCACGAGCTGCGCACCCCACTCACCGTACTGCGCGGCGAGCTGGAGGGCCTCGCCCAGGATCCGGCCCTCAAGGCGCAAACGCGTGAATCCCTCGGCAGCCTGCTCGAGGAGGTCGATCGCCTCGCGGAGATCGTCGAAAGCCTGCTGGCCCTTTCGCGCCTCGATGCGGGCGAGGCCAACACGGAGTGGGTGCGGTTCGATCTGGCCGAGCTCGCCGCCAGCACGGCCGAACAGATGAGCCTGCTGGCCGAAGACAAGCGCATCACGGTGGTTTGCGAGTCCTCGACCGAGGTCACGGTCGAGGGCGATCGCGCCCGCATGAAGCAGGTCATCGTGAACCTGCTCGACAATGCCATCAAGTACACCCCTCACGGGGGCCGCGTGCTGCTGAGAATCACGCGCGATGCCACCCGCGCCATCCTCGAGGTCGTGGACAACGGCGTCGGCATTCCAGCTGAGGCGCTGCCGCACATGTTCAAGCGATTCTTCCGCGTGGATGACTCGCGTGCGCGCCCGCAGGGTGGGGCGGGGCTCGGTCTGTCCATCGTCAAGTCGATCTGCGCTGCGCACGGCGCCGAGGTCGATGTGACGAGCACGCCGGGCAAGGGCAGCTCTTTCCGCATCGTGCAGCCGCTGGCCGAGGCCGCCGCGGGGCCCGTGTTCATCGCGGGTCACCCGGTGCGGCGGAGCTGACATGAACCTCGTTCAATATGTGCTCCGGCGCCCCTATACCGTCGTGGCCAGTCTCATCCTGGTTGGATTGCTCGGCATCGGTGAAGCGCTGCGCATGCCCATGGACATCTTCCCGGAGATCGACATTCCGGTGGTCAGCGTGGTGTGGACCTACGCCGGGATGAATGCTCAGGACATTCAGAATCGCATCCTGACGTTCCACGAGCGGCAGATGGCCTCACTGGTCGATGACATCTCGCGCATCGAGGCCACGAGTTATCAGGGTGTCGGCGTTGAGCGCGTGTACCTGCACGAGGGCGCCGACGTGACACGCGCCATCTCCCAGCTCGCGAGCAGCGCGCTGCTCGTCCTCAAGTACATGCCGCCGAACATCACCCCGCCGCTCGTGATCCGTTATGGCGCCACCGACGTGCCGATCATCCAGCTCAGCCTGTCGAGCGATTCCCTGCCCGACACCAAGCTCAACGATCTGGGGCAGAACATCATCCGGCCTGCTCTGGCCGTCGTGCATGGCGCCGAGGTGCCTTATCCATATGGCGGCAAGCCGCGGGTCATCATGGCCGATCTCGATGAGCGCGCGCTGCAATCGCGTGGCCTCACTCCCGCGGATGTGAGTGAGGCGCTGCAGAAGCAGAACGTCATCCTGCCCTCGGGGGATGTGAAGATCGGCAGCCGGGACTACATGCTCACCATGAACAACAGCCCGGATGTGATCGAGGCGATCAATTCGTTTCCAATCAAGGAGGTCGATGGGCGCGTGGTGTTCATGCGCGATGTCGCGCATGTGCACGACGGATTCCAGGTGCAAACCAACGCGGTGTCGGTGGATGGTGTTCCGGGCGCGCTGATGACGATCAGGAAGACGGGAGGCGTATCGACGCTGGCGGTGATCGATGGTGTTCGCGCTGCGCTGCCCGACATCAAGCACATGCTGCCGCCCGGCGTCTCGATCAAGCCGATCTTTGATCAGTCGGTGTTCGTGAAGGCGGCGCTGAACAGTGTCCTCATGGGGGGCTGCATGGCGGCGGGGCTGACCGCCCTCATGATCCTGCTGTTCCTGGGCAACTGGCGCCTGACCCTCATCATCCTGGCATCGATCCCGCTTTCGATCCTGACCGCCGTGCTCTTCATGGGCGCAGGCGGCGAGACGCTCAACACCATGACCCTGGGGGGATTTGCCCTGGCGGTGGGCATCCTGGTGGACAACGGCACGGTCGTGATCGAGAACATCGAGCGGCACGCGGGGCTGCATGAGCATCTGAGCGATGCCATCATCCATGGGGCGCGCGAGGTCGGGGTGCCCACCATGCTCTCGACCCTGTGCATCTGCATCGTGTTCGTCCCGGTGTTCCTGCTGCAGGGCACCGCCCGGTATCTCTTCTCCCCACTGTCGGTCTCGGTGATCGTCTCGCTCCTGGCCAGCCTCGTGCTCTCCTTCACGATGGTGCCAGTGCTGTTCAAATACCTGATGGGCACGCGTGCGCACGGCGCACAGCCGGCCCAGGCGAGGATGCATGACAGTGCCTCCGGGCTCGCGAATGCTTTCTGGCGGATTCACGTCGGCTTCGAGCGCGGCTTCCAGCGATTTCGCGAGCAGTACCGCAACGCGCTCGCCTGGTCGCTCTCGCAGGCGAAGATCACGGTGCTCGCCTTCGCCGCCCTGATGGTGGTCTCGCTGCTGCTGTTTCCGGAGCTGGGGCGCGATTTCTTCCCGCAGGTGGATGCCGGGCAGATGCGCCTGCACGTGCGTGCGCCGCCCGGCACGCGCCTCGAGCAGACCGAGGTCGATTTTTCGCACGTCGAGAAGGCGATCCGACAGCTCCTCGGAGCCGGCCAGATCGATGTGATCCTCGACAACATCGGCCTGCCCTATAGCGGAATCAACATCTCACTGAGCGATTCGGCCACCGTCGGTCCGATGGACGGGGAGATTCTCATTGCGCTGGGCAAGCACCATACGCCCACGGCGGAGCTCACCGCCATGCTGCGACGTGAGTTGCCGCGCCGCTTCCCGGGTTTGCAGTTCTTCTTCCAGCCGGCGGACATCGTCGACCAGGTGCTGAATTTCGGACAGCCCGCGCCCATCGACGTCCGGGTGTCGGCCTCCGACACCCGGAGCGCCTACGCGCTCGCTTCGCGCCTGAGCCATCTCATCGCGGGGGTTCCGGGCGTCGTGGACGCGCACGTCTTCCAGGTTCCCGATGCGCCTGCGCTGAGCCTCGATGTCGATCGGGCCTTTGCCACCGAGGTGGGCATGACGCAGCGCGATGCAGCCAACAATGTGCTGGTCGCCACCAACTCGAGCGCGCAGTCATCGCCGAACTTCTGGGTCGATCCGCGCAACGGCGTGAGCTATCCGCTGGTGGTGCAGCAGCCGACCTACAGCTTCGGATCGGCGCAGGACCTGCAGACCATGCCGGTCACCACCCCGACGCACGGCGCGGATCAGGGTCAGCTGCTCATGAACCTCACCAAGCTCGGGCGCGAGAGCCTGCCGATGGTCACCTCACAACTCAACATCCGCCCGGTGTTCGATGTGCACGCGGACGTCCAGGGACGGGATCTCTACTCGACTTCGCAGGACATCGATCGGGTCATCCAGGCGAACCAGCCACCGCCCGCCAAGGCGATGCACGTGACCCTGAGCGGCCAGGTCGAGACGATGCGCGAGAGCTATTCGGGGCTGTTCTCCGGTATCGCCCTCGCCGTGGTGCTCATCTACCTGTTCCTGGTGATCAACTTCCAGAGCTGGATCGATCCTCTCATCGTGCTCATGGCCGTGCCGTTTGCGCTCGGTGGGGTGATGTGGATGCTGTACCTGAGCCAGACGCACCTCAGCGTCCCGGCCCTGATGGGCACGCTCATGTGTATCGGCCTCACCACCGCCAACAGCATTCTGGTCGTGACCTTCGCCAACCAGCGCATGGAGCTCGGCGATAGTCCTTTGGTCGCGGCCGCAACCGCCGGCTATACCCGATTGCGGCCGGTGCTGATGACCGCCGGCGCGATGATTCTCGGAATGGTCCCGATGGCGCTCGGAGTCGGCGAGGGCGGCGAGCAGAACGCGCCGCTCGCGCGCGCCGTCGTGGGCGGACTGCTGTTTGCGACTTTCGCGACGCTCGTTTTCGTTCCCACCATGTACGCGCTGCTGCGGCGGCGCCCGGCTCCGGCTGGAGTCGACCTAGCGCGAGGTGCCAATGCAACCGCCTGATGACCCGACGGTTCAACCCGGCCAGGAGGACTCTCAGGAAGCGCGCCGGACGGATTTTGCCGATGACATCGCCGAGCACGAGTCGGGTGCGGTCTCGATGCAGTTCGATCCCCGGACCGGACAGCGTCTGAAGCGCGGTGCCGTCATATTCGCGATCGTGCTCGCCGTGTTCTTCATCGCGGTCTGGATCGATCGCTACGTGAAGGAGCGCGGAGTCCGCAGTGCCGCTCAGCAAGCCAGCTCCGCGGTCCCCAGTGTGGAAGTCATCCGGGCAAAGCCTGTCGGGGCCGTCCAGCGCTTCAGTCTGCCGGGTCAGACTGCCGCCTGGCACAGCAGCACGATCTACGCCCGTGTGAACGGTTACGTCGGAAAGTGGTTCACCGACATCGGCGACAAGGTTCAGAAGGGAGAGGTGCTGGCGCTCATCGAGACCCCCGAACTCGATGCGCAATTGACGGCGGCGCGCGCGCAGCTCAAGGCTGCCGAGGCGCAGGTGCAGGCGCGCACGAGCGAAATGCAGTTCGCCAAATCCACCTACGACCGCTGGCGCGACTCCCCGAAAGGCGTCGTCTCGGAGCAGGAGCGCGAGGAGAAGCGCGCCGATTATGAGGGCGCCGTGGCGCGGCTGAAATCGGCGCAGGCGGATGTGGCCCTCGATCAGGCGCGGGTGGATCAGTACATGGCGCTGGCGAAGTTCAAACAGGTCGCCGCCCCATTCGATGGTGTGATCACCGATCGGTACATCGACATCGGCAATCTCGTGACGGCAGGCAGCACCAGTGCGACGACGCCGCTCTACGTCATGACTCAGAATGATCCGATGCGCGTGTTCGCGGATGTCCCGCAGAGCGCTTCCGCCGAGCTCATGCAGGGACACGTGCCCGTAGAGATCCAGACCGGCGGCTCCTCCCCAGGGCATCCGTACGTGGGGAAGGTAGCGCGAACCTCCGAGGCGATGAACCCACAGGCACGTACGCTGAGAGTGGAAGTGGATGTGCCCAATGCTGAGCAGGGCCTGGTCCCGGGAATGTATGTCAACGTCGTCTTCGACCTGCAGCCGAAGGGCCTGGTGCAGGTTCCTGCGGCGGCCCTCATATTCCGCAGCAGCGGTCCTGAGGTAGCACGGATAGATCCGTCGGGTCGGGTGCGGTTTCGGGGGGTGAGCATTGCGCGCGATGACGGCAACATCGTCGAGCTCGGTTCCGGCGTCGCCCCCGGAGATGAGCTCGTGCTCAATGCGAGCAGCCAGATCTCGGAAGGCGAGATCGTCAAGGCGAGCCGGCAGGAGCCGACCGGCGCCACCCCCGCATCTGCGACGGCGCGCCGGTGAGAAGGCGGCTCGCACATTGCGCCCGCGGGCTCTGGGGAGCTTCGCTCACGCTGCTCTCAGCCTGTGCCGTGGGTCCTAATTACCATCGCCCCGATGAGCACGTGCCCGATCACTATGCCGCCATGACGGCGCCTGCAATCCCTGATAAAGCCGGCGAAACCCCTGTCGCTCAGCCTGTGGATGTCGATATGGCGCGCTGGTGGAAGGCACTCCACGATGCGGAGCTGGAGTCACTCGTCGATCGGGCCATCCGTGCGAATCCGGATCTGCAGATCGCCCTGGATCGGCTCCAGGCCGCGCGAACCTATGAGATCGCCCTGATCGGCAGCGTGCTGCCCGATGCGCAAGCCAGTGCGGGCGCTGGACGCGGTACCGGCAGTGATCTGACACGCGGCCGGACCGCACAGTCGCTGATCTCGGCCGATAACTCGAGCGGTCTGCAACACATCAACGAGGTGGCCGGCTTCGACTCGGTCTGGGAGCTGGATATCTTCGGCAAGTACCGCCGGGAGATGCAGGCTGCACGTTATGACGTCAAGGCGAGCCTTGCTCAACGCAACGCCGTACTGGTCTCGGTCGTAGCAGACGTGGTCAGAGCCTACATCGATCTGCGCGGGCTGCAGATGCGCGCATCCGTGCTGCACGCATCGATCGAGACGCTGCAGGAATCGCTTCGGATCGTGAAGATCCGCTACGAGCGCGGTATCACCAACGAGCTGGATGTGACGCTGGCCACCCGTGAGCTGGCGACTCTGCAGGCTCAGGTGGCGCCCGTCGATGCCCAGGTCAAAGCGGCCCAGTACACGATCGCGACCTTGCTCGGCGAATATCCCGAAGCTCTGGTCGCGGAGCTGACGACCCCGACGTTGATCCCCTCGGCACCGGCGGCCGTGCATTCGGAGCTGCCGGTGCAGCTGCTGCGCAGACGGCCGGAGATCATGGAGGCGGAAGGCCAGCTCGCCGCCGCTACCGCGCGCATCGGCGTCGCCACGGCGAACCTGTTCCCCCAGATCGCGATCACGGGAGCGATTGGATTTCAGCGCCAGGGCCTGGGAACGACCCCGCTCCTGGGCGAGCACATCTGGTCGCTGGGTCCGGGCGCGGTCTGGCCGTTGCTGGATTTCGGGCTGCTGGATTCCCAGGTCGAGACCGCCGATCTTCAGACGCGTGCGCTGCTGGTCAATTACAAGCGCACGATCCAGAACGCCGTCAAGGATGTGGATACGGCCTGGAGCGCCTACGCCGCCCAGCAGGTTCGGCTGGGGAGGCTCGGCGAGGCCCTCGTGGCCAGCCAGCGCGCCGTGACGCTTGCGACCGAGCGCTACGAACGGGGGCTCACGGACTTCCTGAATGTGATCGATGCGCAGCGGCAGAACTACGACATAGAAGAGCAATACACCGATGCGCAGGTCGGAGTGGCGGAAGAGTTCGTCGCGCTGTACCGCAGCTTCGGCGGCGGATGGGAGGACTACCAGTCGCTGCCGCCCGCCCACATCCCGGAGCCTGCGATCATCGCCGCCTTCCACCGTGTGCTGGCGCACAACGATCCGCTGAAACAGTGAGCCCGGCCAAGGTATTGGCAATCGCGACCTGCGCCCGGTTACGCTGACGGCGAATGCAGACTCCCGTGACAGAACTCGCACGGCTGCCGTCGCTGCTGACGCGACTGCGGCTGATCCTGTTCGGCCACGAGGATCTGGCCAGCATCGTTTTCTGGGCCGCTCTGGTGGGCTTCTGCGGCGCCCTGGTGAGCGTGCTGTTCCGTGAGGGCATTCATCTCCTCGAGTTGCTTTTCACGGGCGAAAGACTGGGGCTGGTGCATGCGGCGTCGGACCTGGTCTGGTGGCACCGCGCCATCGTGCCGCTGTTCGGCGGACTGCTGGCCGGCCTCGTGTTGCATCTCACGGGCCGCGCGCTGACTTCTCCTCGAGCCGTGGATTACATGGAGGCGGTGCTGGTCGGTGATGGCAGAATCAGCTCACGGGCAACCCTTTCCAACAGCTTTTCCTCGCTCCTCACCATCTCCTCCGGCGGCTCGATCGGCCGGGAAGGCCCGATGGTGCAGCTCTCCGCGATGCTGGGATCCAAGCTCGGCCTACTGGCGCACGCGCCCATTCCGCGCCTGCGCCTGATGGTGGCCTGCGGTGGCGCGGCAGGTATTGCCGCTGCGTACAACGCGCCCATCTCCGGCGCACTGTTCGTGTCGGAAATCGTGCTGGGCTCGATGGCCATGGAGAGCTTCGGGCCGCTCGTGGTCGCCTCCGTGACCTCGAGCGCCACGATCCACCAGTTCCTCGGATACGGGCCGGTGTTCGACGTACCCCACGTGGTGTTCGTCTCGAACTGGGAGCTGATCTTCTTCGTGATCCTCGGCGTGGCTCTGGGTCATCTCGCGCCGCCGTTCCTCGCGCTGCTCGATTTCGCCAAGTCGCGCTTCGTGCGCCTCGAGCTGCCGCGGTACTGGCAGCTCGGGCTCGGAGGCCTGATCGTCGGGATCCTCTCGATCTGGTTCCCGCAAGTCTGGGGCAACGGCTACAGCGTCGTCGGCAACATACTGCACGCGGATCTGTTCGGTTGGTGGCTGCTGGCAGTACTGGCCGCCAAGGTGCTGGCGACCTCGGCCACCGTGGGCTCAGGTGCGGTCGGCGGCGTGTTTACGCCCACGCTGTTCATCGGCTGTGCGGTGGGCGCTCTCTTCGGCGGCGTGGTCCACAGCCTGCTGCCCGGGATCACCTCCGTGCCCGCCGCTTATGCGCTCATTGGCATGGGCGGGTTCCTCGCCGCCACGACGCATGCGCCATTGACTTCGATCCTCATGCTTTTCGAGATGACGGCCGACTATCAGATCGTGCTGCCGTTGATGCTTGCCTGCGTGTCCGCTCACTACGCGGCCAAGGTTTATCGCCGCGGGGAGTCGGTCTATCACGCCTCCCTCAACCGGGCGCTCGCGACCTCGGGCGATGACTGGCGAGTCCGCACGGTCGAGTCTCTGGTGGAGCCCGCCACTGCCGTCGTCCCACCGACGATGACTGTGAAGGAGATGCTCGAGCAATTGCCGGGCCGGCCGCTGGAGCGGATCTATGTCATCGATGCCGGAGAGATCGTTGCGTGGGTCAGTCCGCGTGAAGTGATCGAGAGAATCGGGCGGGGGGAGCTTGCGTCCGACGTGTTGGTATCGGCCGTAGCCAATCCTGTCACGTTCACCCTGACACCGGATATGTCGTTATGCTCGGCCCTGGATGGCTTCCTGCGCGAGCAGGCGACCGTGCTGCCCGTCACTCCCGGGCAATGGCGCAATACCCTGCTCGGACAGGTCTCGCGGCACGACCTGCTCCTCGCGATTCAGGACCGATTGACCTACCCGAAGTAGGTGAGCAAGCGCGTGAGATATCGTATGGGGGTCGGTCCCCGGGAGAATGCTTAGATGCAAGGGGATCTCCCCCCATACGGATACCTCACGCGCTGCTGTGCGAGTTTATGTGGTGCGAAGCAGCTCGTTGAGGGAGGTCTTGGCGCGTGTTTGGGCGTCCACGCGCTTGACGATGATGGCGCAGGACAAGCTATAGCGGCCATCGTTGGAGGGAAGCGAGCCGGGCACGACCACCGAGCCGGCCGGCACGCGACCCTGAAGCACCGCGCCGCTCTCACGGTCGAAGATGCGCGTGCTTTGACCGATGAATACGCCCATCGAGATGACCGAGCCTGCCTCGACCACCACACCTTCGACAATTTCCGAACGCGCGCCGATGAAGCACTCGTCCTCGATGATGGTGGGTGCGGCCTGCAGCGGTTCGAGCACGCCCCCGATACCAACCCCTCCTGAGAGGTGCACGTTGCGTCCGATCTGCGCGCAGGAGCCGACGGTGGCCCACGTATCGACCATGGTGCCTGCGCCGACGTATGCACCGATATTCACGTAGCTCGGCATCAGCACGACATCCGGTGCGATGTATGCGCCCTTGCGAACCACCGCGTGTGGGACCACCCGAGCACCCGCCGATTTGAAATCCGCCTCGGCCGTGGCTGCGTATTTGAGTGGTACCTTGTCGTAAAAGCGGGTGAAGCCGGCATCCAGGACAACATTGTCCCGGGTGCGGAAATACAGGAGCACCGCCTTCTTCAGCCACTGGTTGACGACCCAGGTGCCGTCGCGCTGCTCGGCGACCCGCGCGCGCCCGCTATCCAGCAGCTCAATGGCCTCTTCCAGCGCAGAGGCCAGTCCAAAGGGCAGGGAGCCGGGGGTGAGCTGCGCGCGCCGCTCGAAACCCTCCTCGATCGTGTTCTGCAGGGCTCGCGTGCTCATGCTTTACCGTCGGCTCGCAACAAAATCACGGATGCGCTCGGCCGCCTCGACGCACTGCTCGACCGCGGGCACCAGCGAGATGCGTACACGGCCCACGCCAGGGTTGGGCCGGCTGCCATGTGCTCGGGCCAGATAGCTGCCAGGCAGCACGCTGATGTGCGTGTTGGCAAAGAGCTCGCGCGTGAACTCCTCGTCATCCCCGCCGATGTCGGGCCACAGATAGAAGGCGCCTGCCGGGCGCTCGACTCGCCAGATCTGCGCGAGGATCGGCAGCACGCGATCGAATTTCTGCTGATACAGATGCCGGTTGGCTGCGACGTGCTGCTCCTCATCCCAGGCGACGATGCTCGCGAGCTGCGTGGGGACCGGCATCGCGCAGCCGTGGTAGGTCCGGTACAGCTGGTAGCGGGCCATCACCGCCGGGTCACCTGCGACGAACCCGGAGCGCAAACCCGGCACGCTGGAGCGTTTGGAGAGACTGTGAAACACGATGCACCGCTCGAAGCGCTGGCGGCCGGCGGCGAACGCGGTTGGCAGCAGCCCTGGCGGCGGGGCGCGCTCATCCAGATAGATTTCCGTGTAGCACTCATCGGCCGCGACGATGAAATCGAATCGCTCGGCCAGCTCCAGAGCGCGCCGCAGAAAGTCCTCCCCGAGGACGGCGCCTGTTGGATTGCCGGGGCTGCACAGGAA
>Ga0070741_10019674_pt1 | contig 10752 bp, 11 predicted proteins | sample Coa_R1_4_FD_66440 | JGI IMG/M metagenome (GOLD analysis project Ga0070741, IMG submission 66440) | Surface soil microbial communities from Centralia Pennsylvania, which are recovering from an underground coalmine fire - Coalmine... | ecosystem: Environmental > Terrestrial > Soil > Unclassified ... | reverse complement strand
CCTGCCGACCGCTGGGCCATCGCCGCCTACATCCGCGCCCTCCAACTCAGCCACGACGCCCGTCTGCAGGACGCTCCGCCTGACGAGCAAGCCAAACTCGCTTCCCGATGAGCGAATTTCTCCATGGTGAATTGCTCAAGGCTCGCGGCATCGCGGTTGTGTGCGCTCTTCTCGGCGCGGTCGCATGCGTCGTCGGCATCATTTTCGAACCGCGCCAATTCTTCATTTCTTATCTTTACGCTTACCTGTTCTGGTTCGGCCTCACGATGGGTTGTTTCCAGCTGACCATGATTCACCACCTCACCTCAGGCCGGTGGGGCGGCATTACCCGGCGTTTCCTGGAAGCCGGCATGTCCGCCCTGCCGATCATGGCGCTGTTGTTCATCCCGGTCTTTTTCGGCGTCAAGGCTCTTTACCCATGGGCGCGCCCGGAGGATGTCGCGCATGAGGTCATCCTCCAAAAGCGCGCGCATTACGAAAACCTCGCCGGGTTCATCGTGCGCTCAGCCATTTTTCTCGCGCTGTGGACGTGGATAGCCGTCCGGCTGCGCCAGTGGTCCGTCCAACAAGACCAAACCCAAGACCTGGAACCAACGCGCAAAATGCGCCGCCTGAGTGGCATCGGCGTCGTCATCTATCCGTTCACTGGCACATTGGTCTTCGTGGACTGGCTGCTGTCGATCGAGCCGGATTGGTATTCGACCATGTTCCCGATCATCGTCTGCATCAGCCAGATTCTCATTGGCGTCGCCTTTTCCATCGTGGCTTTGTTCTGGGCCCAACGCGGCGAACCGTGGCGCGAATTGACCGACAGAAACCGTCTCCGCCAACTGGGCAACCTCCTCCTGGCCTTCGTGATGTTCTGGACCTACATCAGCTTTGGCCAATTGCTCATCATCTATTCGGGAAACCTGCCGGCGGAAATCCATTGGTACCTTCACCGCATTGCCGGGAATTGGAAACTCATCGTCGCCGTGATCGCCGCTTTCCACTTCTTTGTGCCGTTTTATGCCTTGCTCTTCCGTGGCGTGACGCGCCATTTGCGCCGCCTGACTGTTATCGCCGCCCTCGTCTTCCTGACTGGAGTCGTGGACGCCTATTGGTGTGTCGAGCCGACATTTTATCCGACAGGCATTCATATTGACTGGCTTGATTTCGCCGCCCCCATTGCTCTGGGCGGTATCTGGTTCGTTTTGTTTGCCACGAATTTCTTGCGCGCCCCGGTCTTGCCTCGCAACGACCCGCGCCTCGAGCAACAAAGGGAGGAGGCAGCCCATGCCGCATGAGGTTTCCCAAGCCTCCCTCCGCCTCGGGCATGAACCCGGCGGCGTCTGGAACAAACCCACTTTTCTCGTCGCGTTGGGTTTTCTGATTTCCGTGCCGATTTGCATGGTCTGCGTCTGGCTGCAATTCCGCTGGAGCGAGGGACGCCGTTATCGCGGTCTAACCACGCCGATGCTCCAATCGCCCAAGAGCCAGCCGCAATATGTCCCGCCAGAACCGCATCTCATCATCGCGCCCGGCCAGGCCTTGGCCGCTCTGCGCACGAACGAGGAAGCGGAACTGGACACCTACGGTTGGATTGATCGCGGCAGCAATGTTGTCCGCATCCCAATCGAGCGCGCCATGGAGCTGATCGCCCAACGTGGCTTGCCTTCCCTGAATGGCCGCCAGACTGGCGACTCCGAATACGAATTGATCATTGAGCGCAGCCGCCAACGCCAGGGCGCTCCCATCAAGGAGGCCAAATGAAAGGCATTGGCCTGGCGTTCTTGTTTCTATGCTTGACGATTCTGACGGCCCATGCCGACGTCAGCGACCAAACTCTGCGCGACATCCAATTCGACCAAAAAATCGGCGGCCACGTCACCATGACGACGCCATTCGTGGATTCAACGGGCAGAAAAGTCACGCTTGCTGACTGCGCCGATGGCAAACCCGTCATTCTAGCCCTCGGCTATTACCGCTGCCCCATGCTTTGCACGGTCGAGCTTAATGGGCTCGTCGCCGCCCTCCAGGACATGACGCCCGAGGCGGCGGACCGCGCGGCGGTGGTTTTTGTGAGCATCGATCCCAATGAAAAACCCGGCCTGGCCGCCGCCAAGAAAGCAACTTACATGAAACTCTACGCCCGCAAAGAGGCGGCCCCAAGCTGGCATTTCCTCACCGGACCTGATCTGTCAATCACAAATCTCGCCAATGAAGCAGGCTTCCGCTATGTCTATGACCCGTCCAGCCGCCAATTCGCCCATCCCAGCGGCCTCGTTATCTTGACGCCGGACGGCACAATTTCCCGTTACTTTTTCGGCGTCACCTTTGCGGCTAAAGATCTGGCTGGCGCCCTGCGCCTGGCCGAAGCGCGCCGCACCGGTGGCGTCGTCCAGCAATTCATTTACCTTTGCTTTTGCTACGATCCCATCCGCGGCAAATACGGCCCCGAAATCATGACGGCGGTGCGCGCGGGCGGCGTCCTCACGCTGGCGGGAATGGGCGGCCTCATCTGGATGTGTCGCGCGCCGCGACGGAAAAAGGAGGCGCCATGAACTTCCCTCTATTTCCGCCGGCCGCGTCCACCATCGCGCCGCAAACAGACTTGCTCTTCATCGTGTTGGTCGCGGTCAGCGCCCTTGTGCTTGCCGTCATCTTTATCCCGACGATCTATTTTCTCATCAAGTATCGCCGCGGCCGCCGGGTGGATCGCCGCATGCCCGAGCTGCCGAGCTTCAAAATCGAAGTCACCTGGACCTTAATCACTTTGGTCATTTTCCTCGGCCTTTACGCCTGGGCGTCCGAAGTTTATCTGAAAATCGAAACCCCGCCCGCCGACGCTCTCGAACTCAACGTCGTCGGCAAACAATGGATGTGGAAAATTGAGCACCCGGAAGGAATCTCCGAAATTGATCAACTCCACATTCCCATCGGCCAGAACGTCAAACTGATTCTGGCTTCGCAGGACGTCATCCACAGCTTTTTCATTCCCGCCTTTCGCGTCAAAGAAGACGTCGTGCCGGGTCGCTATACCACCGAGTGGTTTTGCGCCACCGAACCAGGAACCTACCATCTGTTTTGCTCGCAATACTGCGGCGCCAATCACGCTCAGATGATTGGACAGGTCATTGCGATGGACCCCGCCGCCTATCAACGCTGGCTGACGCAGAAGTCCCCTGGCGTCACCCTCGCCCAACGCGGCGCCAAGTTGTTCCGCGACCTCGGTTGTAGTGGCTGCCACATGGGCAACTCCATCGTTCACGCCCCGCGCCTGGAAGGGCTTTATGGCAAGCCTGTGCCTCTCGCCAACGGCCAGGTGGTCGTCGCCGACGACACCTACATCCGCGATTGCATCCTCACGCCGCAACTCCGTGTGCCGGGCGGCTATCCGCCCGTCATGCCGACTTTTCAGGGCCATGTCACCGAGGATGAACTGTTTCAGTTGACAGCCTACATTAAAAGCCTGGCCACCGCCACCGTTGAAGGAGGACAACCATGAACGCCTTGCAGGAAAAACTCGCCGTCGAAATTCCCGCCGAGGACTATTTGCATTGCGAGCACGGCTTGAAAAGCTGGCTTCTGACCAAGGACCACAAGCGCATCGGACTGCTCTACCTCTTCTCCATTTTATTCTTCTTTGCTCTGGCCGCTTTTGCCGCCGCCATGATGCGCGCCGAATTGTTGACGCCAAAAGGCGATCTGCTCATTCCCACGGATTACAACAAAATGTTCACCATGCACGGCGTCCTCATGGTGTGGTTCTTTCTCATCCCCTCCATTCCCGGCGTGCTCGGAAACTTCATTCTGCCGCTCATGCTCGGCGCCCGCGACCTTGCCTTTCCGCGCCTAAACCTGCTGAGTTGGTACCTTTTTATCATTGGCGGCTTCATGGCCCTACACGCGATCGTTATCGGCGGCGTGGACACTGGCTGGACCTTCTACACGCCCTATAGCACGACCTATTCCAACACGCACGTCGTCGAAATGGCCGCGGGCGTGTTTGTCGCCGGCTTCAGCTCCATTTTGACCGGCCTGAACTTTATCATCACCATTCACAAAATGCGCGCCCCTGGGCTGACCTGGTTCCGGCTGCCGCTCTTTGTCTGGTCGATGTATTCTACCAGCCTCATCCTCGTCCTGGCGACGCCCGTCCTCGCCATGACCCTCACTCTGATGGCGGTGGAACGCATCTGGCATGTCGGCATTTTCAATCCAGCCCTCGGGGGCGACCCGGTGCTCTTCCAGCACTTGTTCTGGTTCTACTCCCATCCGGCCGTCTATATTATGATCCTGCCGGGCATGGGGGTGGCCAGCGAGATCGTCACCTGCTTCTCACGCAAGAAGATCTTTGGCTACGAATTTGTGGCCTTTTCCAGTATCGCCATCGCGTTGCTCGGTTTTCTGGTTTGGGGCCACCACATGTTTGTCAGCAGCATGTCCGCCTACGCCGGGGCCGTTTTCTCGTTGATGAGTTTTCTGGTCGCCGTGCCCTCGGCCATTAAGGTCTTCAATTGGACCATGACTCTTTACAAAGGCTCCATCTCTCTGGACACACCCATGATCTACCTTCTGGGCTTCATCGCACTTTTTGCCATCGGCGGCTTGACCGGCATTTTCCTCGCCTGCCTCGCTGAGGACGTTCATTTGCACGACACCTATTTCGTCATCGCCCATTTTCACTACATCATGGTCGGCGGCATGGTGACGACCTTCATGGCCGGCCTGCATTATTGGTGGCCAAAAATCACCGGCCGCATGTATCCGGAAAAACTCGGCCAACTCGCCGCCCTCATCCTCTTCGGCGGCTTTAATCTCACCTTCTTTCCGCAGTACATCCTCGGGTTCCTCGGCATGCCCCGCCGTTACCACGCCTACCCGCCGGAGTTCCAGATTTACAATGTCCTCTCCACCGCCGGCGCCTCCATTCTGGCCATCGGTTATCTCATGCCGGCCTTCTATCTCGTGTGGTCGCTCCGCAATGGCAAAAGAGCCGGCCCGAATCCCTGGGGAGCCACCGGGTTGGAGTGGAAAACCTCCTCGCCGCCGCCCAAGCATAATTTCCATGAAACTCCCGTCGTCACCGAAGACGCCTACAACTACCCGCCCTTGATTGACTGATGCGACACGCCGCCCTCAAAGTCCAATTTGATTCGCTGGAGCAGCAGCATGAAGCCTCGCGCCTCGGCCTCTGGCTTTTCCTCGCCACCGAATACCTTTTCTTCGGCGGTTTGTTCCTCGCCTATACCGTCTATCACCTGCTTTATCCTCAAGCCTTCGCCGAGGCCGGCAAACACACTAACCTTCTCTGCGGCTCGATCAACGCCGCTCTCCTCCTCACCAGCGGCCTCACCATGTCTCTGGGCGTCGCCGCCATCCGCCGCGGCGCCTCCGACATCTCCGCCCTGTGGATAGGTCTGACGATTCTCCTCGCCCTTGCTTTTCTCGGCGTCAAAGGAGCTGAATACGCCGACGACATCCACAAACATCTCGTGCCCGGCAGCGCCTTCGCCCTTTCGCAAGTCCCATCCGCCCAAATCTTCTTCTACCTCTATTGGTTGATGACAGCTTTGCACGCGCTTCATGTGATCGCCGGCGTCGGTTTCATGCTCATCGTTCTATGGTTGGCCAAGCGGGGCAAATTCTCTCCTCAATACCATTCCCCGGTTGAGTTTGCCGGCATCTACTGGGGTTTCGTCGATGTTATCTGGATTTTCCTTTACCCGCTCCTTTACCTCCTGGATCGCCACACATGAAGACAAAACATCTCGTGCTTGTTTGGCTCGGCCTCGTGGCCGGCTTCATCGCGACGCTGCTGCTCGGCCAATGGCGCCTCGGGTTTTTCTATACTCCGGTGGCTGTTTTTATCGCGGCCGCGCAGGCGTTCCTGGTCGTCGCCTTCTTCATGGAGGCCAAATACAGTTCGCGCCTCACCTGGTTTTTCGCCGCAGCCGGCATCTACTGGCTCGGCATCCTCTTCGTGCTTTCCCTGGGCGACTATTTCAGCCGCGCCTGGCTTAAATAAGATCTTTTGACAGGCCCGACCGATCTGTTAAAATCGCGCCTGCACTGGAGAACTAAACGTTCGCAAAGGCCAAAGGATGCAGGCATGAAAAACTCTCGCCAGACGTTTGTTGTCGTACCGCCCGCAGAATTGGTTGCCTTCACTCTGATCGAATTGCTCGTCGTGATCGCCATCATCGCCATCCTGGCCGCCATGCTTCTTCCGGCCCTTTCCACCGCGAAGGAAAAAGGTCGCGGCGTTTACTGCCTCGGCAATGTCCGCCAGCTTGCCGTCGCATGGCTTAACTATAGCGGCGACTACAACGACCGGCTCGTCCTCAACGCCATCGAGGTCAGCCCCACCAGTTGGGCCGCCGGCGCCATGAACTGGGCCGATCCTGGCAACACTGATAATACAAACCAGCAGAATCTCCAGTCGCCCCTCGGCATCCTTTGGCCTTACACACGCAACCTCCACCTTTATAAATGCCCCTCCGATCGCGGCGCTATCACCATGCACGGCAAGTCCGTCCCACTCGTCCGCTCCTACAGCCTCAATGGCCGCCTGAACGGCTCCGATTGGCGCCTGGCCCCAGTCTCCGATTACTTCGATCCCGACCGCCTCAGCCAACTCGTCAAGCCTGGCCCCGCCAACACCTTTGCGTTTCTCGACGAACGCGACGACACCATCGACGACGCCTACTTCGGCGTCGATGTCATTGACACAGGCCCCGGCGCCATGCTTTGCAATATCCCGGCCAATTATCACAGCGGCTGCGCGGAAATCTCCTTCGCAGATGCGCACGCTGAAAACCGCAAATGGCTGAGCAAACAAACCGAGCCGCCGATGACGGCCAATGTTTACACGGGCTATGTGAACGTCCCCAACGATGTTGATATCGCCTGGCTGCAGTTTCGCGCGACTGCTCCTCGCTAAGCTGCGCGCCCGCGCCCGCGCCTGCCGGCGGCAAACGGGGGCTTGCCAAATCACCCGTCGGCGGGCCAATTAGACCGGCCCATGAATTTCGGATTCTGGAATTTTTATCCCTATTACAACCGCAACCGGATGTTTACGCAGGGCGCCTCGGAAATTGGCGACGACCTGGCTTATCCGACCGTTCTGCTTGGCCAGCGCCTGCGCGATCTCGGCCACAACGTCTCGACGCTGGATATGCAGCCGCTCTCCTCGTTCGACAAAATCTTCTTCATCGATTATCCGATGAAAATCAATTCGCGGTTCCGCACCCTGCTCAAGCTGAAGCATCCGCACGTCAATCTCATGGCCTCGGAGCCGCCGATGATCCGTCCCTCGAATTATCGGCCCTCAACGCACGCCTTGTTTGACAAGGTCCTAACCTGGAAAAAGGACCTCGTAGTGCAATACCCAAAGAAATGCGTGCTCTACCATCTCCCCAATAAGCTGCGCGAACCCCCGCCTCCCCTGCCCTTCGCCGAGCGCAAGCTTTGCGTGATGATCAACCGTTTCATGGCTTTTCACGATCCCCGCGAATTGTTCTCGGAGCGCGTCCGCGCCATTCGTTGGTATGAAGCCAACGCTCCGGGCGACTTCGATCTCTTCGGCTCCGAATGGGACAAGCCGCTGCTGAGCGGACGCCTCGCTGCTTTCAATTTGCCCATTCGCCTAATGTTCCGGCGCATCGGGCTCCTCAAGCGGGTCAGCCTTCGGCGCTTCCCTTCGTTTCGAGGGCCGGTCCCCTCCAAGAACGCGACCTTGCGCCGACACCGCTTTTGCGTGGCGTACGAAAACTGCGTCGAACCGGACTACCTCTCTGAGAAATTGTTCGACTGCTTTTTTGCGGGCTGTGTGCCGATTTATCTCGGCGCGCCGAATGTGCAGGAGGTGGTTCCCGCCGCCGCCTTCATTGACAAACGCAAGTTCGCTTCCTACGACGAACTCCATCGTTTTCTTTCGGCGATGCCGGAAAAGGAATACGATCGTTATCTGGAAGCAGGGCGCGAATTCATCCACAGCGCAGCCATGCGCCCCTACACGGCTGAGGGTTTTGCGGATAACTTTATCGCAAAGTTCGCCGCCTCGTAATGGCGGCGGCGGCGCGGGGCGCTGTCAAGCCCCCACTTGGCGCGCCTCCTCTGTTTCAAAACCGCCTAACCTCGCATCAGCGCCTTCGAACGCGGCATGCGCGCGGCGCGGGCGTTCAGGCGGCCTCCCACTGGTCCGGTGGACCGGCGCTTGATGGGCCCTCGGGTCCGGCTCTCCTTCTCCAGCAAGTAACTCGGCGACTGCTTCAAACGGCGGCGATACTTCAGTTTTTGGCGCATCCGTTCGCGGGCTGCAACGGTGTGTTTCAAACAATACACGCCAATGGCCGGCTGCCCGCACGTCAGACAAATCCCTCGCGCCTTTTTGCGTAGCATGTGCACTTGCTGGCGCGACATCGGCGTCCCGTCAGCTTTCAGCATGCCGGTATATTGGTCGGTTATCTTCTTTCGGCTCCAACTTTTCTTTTTCATTCGATTTCCTCCCTCTGTCTATTCTACTCGCTTTCCGGGATTACGCGAGGGGCGGCGTCAATTATTTTTCCAAGAACTGAACGAGCGTTGCGTGGTTGCTCCAGTGGCACTGTCAACCAATCCGCCCATCCTGTCAAGTGGCCGGGACGAATCTTTGCAAAAAAATCGCCGCCAGGAACAACGCCGGATAGGCCCACAATCCGCGGCTTTCCCCCGGGGCGACTGCCAGCAAATCCACTAACGCAAGGCCGGCCAGCAGCCGCGAAACCGTTGCGCCCACCCGGGGATAGGTCCGCCAGAACGTTTCCGCCACCGCCCACACAATCCAGATTCCCACCGATCCCACCAACGCCGCTGTGCGCGACCAGCGATCGTCATTGCCCAGCAAGGCAGCCAACGCCAACGGCGCCGCCAGCAGCGCAATCGGCCACGCCGCCGGCCGGCCCTTGCCGCTTTCCCTCCGCGCCAGGCCGCTCACGCCGAGGACATACAAACCCAGCGCGACGGCCGGCCAGATCACTTCGCCCGTCAGAGCTCCGCCACCCGCGGCCGCTGCTGTCAAGTAAACCAGGAAACGGCACCCGCCCATCAGCGCCGGCCCAAAGGTCGTGTGCTTGTGCGTGGCGTCATAGACCACGATGCACGCCGCCAAAATCCCCGCCAACGCAGCCGCCGTCGTCCCCGTCCACAGCAACCCGGCCACGCCCAGAGCCAGCCACGCCGTCCCCCACCGCCACACTTCCGCCTCGCTGATCAACCCGCCCGGAATCGGACGCAAGGCCCGGTGCCGCCGGTCAAAGTCGGCATCGAAGGCGTCATTCAAGAACATGCCGCCGATATAGAGGAAGGTCACCGACACCACCGCTGCCGCCAGGCCACGCCATTGTCCGCCATGGCCGAGCGTCCAGCCAGCCAGGCAATTGGACCAGACCGTCGGCAGATTCGAGACGCGGCCCAAAATCAGCAGCGTCCGCCATTTTGGCGGCGGCTTGACAATTTCCAGGTTGAGGACAGAACTCACTCCCTTATCATTCGACCGGATTTCACCACAATATCAACTCTGTACTGCACAACGCCATGAAAATATTGGTCTTGACAATCATCGCCCTCGCGCTTTCTGTCCCATTGTCCGTCCAGGCGGCGCCGATCCCGATTGTTGTCGATCCTGCGGCGACGCCCGCCGAGTATTACGCCGCCGTGCAACTTTCCGATTTCCTTCATCAAATCACCGGCCAACAGTTCCCAGTTCAGGATAACGGCGCCCCTTCTCCCGCGATTTTTGTCGGTGCCGGCCCGGCCGCCCGTATCGCGTTCGGAAATGTCTCCTTCGACCAACTCGGGCCCGAAGAGCTGATCATGCAAACGAAAGGACATCGCCTGCTGCTGGCGGGCGGACGGCCGCGCGGGACGCTTTACGCAGTGAGCCGTTTTCTTCAGGAGCAATGCGCCGTGCGCTGGTGGACGCCTTGGGCTTCGCGCATTCCGCATCAGAGCGACTTCGAATTTCCGAAGGATCTCAATGTGCGCGAAAAGCCGGCCTTCGAGTATCGCGAGCCGTTCTGGATCGACTGCTTCGATCCGGATTGGGCCTGGCGGAATAATTGCAACGGCGCCTCCGAGAATATTCCTGCCGACAAAGGCGGCCATGTCACTTACAAGGGCTTTGTCCACACGTCTTATCCGCTCGTCCCGCCGGACAAATATTTCGCCTCCCATCCCGAGTGGTACGCCTTGGTGAACGGAAATCGCACAGACCATGACGCCCAGCTTTGCCTCAGCAATCCGCAACTCCGCGATTTCGTGGTGAACCAAGTCAAACATTGGCTCCGCGAGTCGCCCGACGCTGGCATCATCAGCGTCTCGCAGAACGATTGCGCGGGCTGGTGCGAATGCCCCGTTTGCTCGGCGCTTGACGACGCGGAAGGATCGCACTCGGCCTCGATGATCGCCTTTGTCAACTACGTGGCCGAAAAAATCCAGCCCGAGTTTCCCAACGTCGCTGTGGACACGCTCGCCTACCAATACACGCGGCACGCGCCGAAAACCCTTCGTCCCCGTCCCAACGTCATCGTCCGCCTTTGCAGCATCGAGTGCAATTTCCACGAGCCGCTCGATGATGCTTCCAACGCCAGGTTCATGGACGACTTGCGCGATTGGGCGAAACGGGCCGACCGCCTTTATGTTTGGGATTACGTCACCGATTTCGCGCATTACGTCCAACCGCAGCCGAATTGGTTTGTCCTCGGCCCGAACCTTCGCCTCTTCGCAGCC
>Ga0070741_10019673_pt1 | contig 10752 bp, 8 predicted proteins | sample Coa_R1_4_FD_66440 | JGI IMG/M metagenome (GOLD analysis project Ga0070741, IMG submission 66440) | Surface soil microbial communities from Centralia Pennsylvania, which are recovering from an underground coalmine fire - Coalmine... | ecosystem: Environmental > Terrestrial > Soil > Unclassified ... | reverse complement strand
AAGACGATGAGGTAGTCGGCGCCGGCGCGGCCGTGCAGCCAGTCGACCGCGAGCACGAGCGACGCGACCGTGTAGACGACGAAGCCGAGGTTGTACATGCGGACCCGCCCGTACATGTCGCCGAGGCTGCCGAGGCTGACGACGAGCACCGCCGACACGACGAGGAAGCCGAGGATCATCCACAGGAGGTAGAAGCTGTTGCCGGACTGCAGCGGGTTCAGGTGGATGCCGCGAAACACGTCCGGCATCGCGATGAGCATGATCGACGCGTCGATCGTCGACAGGAGCATCGCGAGCGTCGTGTTCGAGAGCGCGATCCACTTGTAGCCGTCGTCCGCCACCGATAGGCAGGCTACCTGAACAGGTAGCCTGTAAACCGTGGCTCGGCAGACCCCCGTCGCGGACGCGCCGCAGGCGCTCCGGATCGTGCTGGGACGTCTCGTGCGCAAGCTGCGCGCGAGCGACAGCGTGCCGCTGCGCCTCGCGACGGTGCTCGCGCGGCTCGATCGCGAGGGGCCGCTGACGACGAGCGAGCTCGCGGCCCTCGAGCGGATGCGGCCGCAGTCGATGGCGGAGACGGTGCAGGAGCTGGCGGCGGACGGCCTCGTCGAGAAGCGCGCCGACCCCGGTGACGGCCGGCGCCAGCTCGTGTCGCCGACGCCGCGCGGCCGCGCGGTGCTCGCCGAGTCGCGGCGGCGCCGGGAGGACTGGCTGGCGTCGGCGATCGCCGAGCGGCTGAGCGCGCGCGAGCGCGAGACGCTCGCCGAGGCGATCGCGCTGCTCGAGCGGCTCGCGGAAGACTGATCGCTCCGATGAGTTCCGGCGGCGGCGAAGGTCTCAACTCCATGGCCGGCGGATTCGAGGTCCAGGGCATCGAGATCGGCGCAGGGGTCTCCGTGATCGTCGTCGACGCCGCGCCCGGCGAGGGGCCGCGGCTGCACCGCCACGCCTACCGCGAGGTCTTCGTCGTGCTCGAGGGGGAGGCGACGTTCACGCTCGGCGAGGAGGAGCGCGTCGTGCGCGGCGGCGAGATCGTCGTCGCCCCGGCGGGCGTGCCGCACCGCTTCACGAACTCGGGCACGGGCCGGCTGCGCCAGGTCGACATCCACGAGGGCCCGGCATTCGAGACGGAGTGGCTCGAGCCGCCCGCTTTCTTAGACGCCTCCTAGACGGCTCTTCGTCCGTTCACACCTTCGGCGGGCACAACGGTGTCATGACGACACGTAAACGCATCCTGCTCCTGGCCGCCGCCGGCGTCGCGGCCGTCAGCATCGGCGCCGGCTTCGCCTTCGCGCGCACGGGCTCGACGGCCGCGATCGGCAGCGGCATCGTCGTCGTGGACACGAAGCTCGGCTACCAGAGTAGCGCCGCCGCCGGGACGGGAATCGTGCTCACGTCCTCGGGCGAGGTCTTGACCAACAACCACGTGATCAACGGCTCGACCTCGGTCACGGTGGTCGTGCCGGGGACGTCGCATCGCTACGCCGCCACCGTCGTCGGCTACGACCGCTCGGCCGACGTCGCCGTCCTGCAGCTGAAGAACGCGTCGAACCTGAAGACGGCCGCGCTCGGCGACTCGGCCACGGTGAAGCCCGGCGACAGCGTGAAAGCGCGCGGCAACGCCGGCGGGACGGGCACGCTGAGCGTGTCGTCCGGCAGCGTCGTCGGGCTCGGCAAGTCGATCACGGCGGGCGACGACCAGGGCGGCAGCGAGCGGCTGACGGGCCTCATCGAGACGAGCGTCCCGCTCGAGCCCGGCGACTCCGGCGGCCCGCTGCTCGCGGGCTCGGGCCGTGTGGTCGGCATGAATACCGCGACGTCGACCGGCTTCGCGTTCCAGGCAGCGTCCGCCGCCGACTCGTACGCGATCCCGATCGACACCGCGCTCGCGGTCGCGAAGCACGTCGAATCGGGCGACGCGACGACCGCGATCCACGTCGGCGCGACCGCCTTCCTCGGGGTCGAGGTGCAGCCCGTCGCGACCGGCTACGGCTTCGGCTACGGCGGCACGTCCGCCGGCGCGGCGATCGCCGGGGTCGTCGGCAGCGGCCCGGCTGCGGAGGCGGGTCTCACGCCCGGCGACGTGATCACCGCGTTCGCGGGGCACACGGTCTCGTCGCCGACCGCGCTGACGACGCTCGTGCTCGCGCAGAAGCCCGGGGCGAAGGTCGCCGTCACCTACCTCGACCAGGAGGGGACGAAGCACGTGACGACGGTGACGCTCGGAAGCGGTCCGTCGCAGTGACGCTCCCGAAGCCGAGCTCGCCCGGTCACGACGCGCACGCGGCCTGCCGGCACGATGCTGCGCGTCCTCGGCGCGGCGGCGCTGCCCGGCGCTGCTCTCGCCCGGCGGGACGCAACGACCGGGGGCGCCTTGCGGCGCCCCCGGTCGAGCTTCCGAGCCGACGCGGCTAGTTGCCGCTGCCGCTGTCGTCGCCCGACGAGGACCCCGACGAGTCGGTGTCGCTCGGCCGGCCGCTCGTCAGCGCCGAGCTCGCGAGCTGCGAGAGCGACGGCGCCTGCTGTGCGTCGCGCTTCGCGGTGCGAGCCTCGGCGATCAGCGCCGTCTGCTCGTCGTCGGTCAGCGTGCCGCACGGGTTCGCCTGCGGGCCGCTCGTCGGCGGCTGAGGCTCGGTCGGCGGCGCGATCGCCGGGTAGTACGTCGGGAAGAAGTCGATCGGCTCCTCCTGACGGAACGACGCGAACTTCGACGGATCGTTCCACTGGCCCGCCCCGGCCACGAGCAGCTTGACGTCGTACCACGCCGCCTGGGTCGGGAAGGTGTGCTGGATCGTCGGGTTCGTCGTCATCACCATCGGGCTGCCGTCGCCGAAGTCCCAGTAGTACGTCAGCCCGTCGGTGTCGCCGGACTTCGTCCGGCTGAAGCCCGCGTCGAACGACACGGTCGTCTGCGCGGTCGGCTTCCTCGGCGTCATCTCGAAGTACGCGATCGGCCGGTTCGGCTGTGCGACCGCGCCGCCCTCCTGCGGCGAGGCGATGACGTACGAGAACCACGTCGCGATGAACTCGACACCTCGCAGCAGCCCTTCCGACGGCTGGTCGTAGCCGCCCGGCCCGTGCACCGTGCCCGAGGCCCAGAAGTTGAGGTTCGAGAAGTAGTCGCTATTCGAGTCCTGCCCGTACTCGCCGGCGATCGTCGGCTTCGACGGGTAGTAGGACGGATACGGGTTGTCCGCACCGCCGACCAGCGGATCCGTGCTCGAGTCGTACTGGCCGATGTCGCCGAGCGACGGGATGCCGCGGACGCCGAACGAGACCTGGTCGGTGCGTCCCGTGTGGTCGTCGAGCACCGGCGTGTAGAGGGCCTGGTCGCCCGGCATGTACGCCGGAGCCGTCTGCGGTCCCGGGTTGTCGGGCGTCGAGCCCGTGTTCTTCAGCTGCAGCGGGTTCTCCAGCGGGATGCTGAAGTTGTACTTCTGCCCGAGATCCTGCAGCGCCTGCGTCACCGCGTTCGCGGCTGCGGTGCGGAACGCCTGCACCGCCGGCAGGTTGTGCTGCAGCCGCTGGATGCCGACCGCGCCGTACACGCTGTTCGGCGCAGCCGAGACCGGCGTCGCGTTGATGTTGTTGAACCACGGACCGGCCTGGCCGTCGAGCAGATCGCTCATGTAGTAGCCGGTGCCCCACTTGTGCGCCGGGTAGTTCAGGCCGTCCTGGTCGTTGTTCAGCACCGCGATGATCTGACCCTGCGGGCTGTCGGAGATGAGACCCGTCGCCGGGCCGCTCACCGTCGAGCCGTACGGATGGGCCGCTGCGAGCGGCGCCGTCAGCGTGATTCCCGTGCCGAGGTTCGACGTGTCGACGACATGCGCCGTCGCGGGATGCGCCGACGAGAGCGCGGACGAGAGGCCGATGCCGCTGCCGAGATCCTGGATCGAGTCGCCGCTCGGATGCGCTCCGGTGAGCGCGCGGTCGATCGTGACCCCGGTTCCCGTCGCGCCGGCGGTGCCGACGGCCGTGATGAACGCGTACTCGACGTTCTCGAACCCCGGGTCGATCGCGACCTTGTCGCCGACGACCATGTTCGTCACGGATGCCACCTTGAGGTTCGTGTCGCCGGCGTTCGCGTTGGCCGACAGCGTCGTCGCCGTCTTCTGCGCCGTGCCGACGGACGACACGGTGGTCGTATCGATCGACCCGAGGTCGATCTTCAGCGTGTTGCCGGCGCTGATGCCGGACACGCTCGCGACGTAGATCCGCGTCGCGCCCGAGTCCGTCGGAGCGGCGAGCGTCGTGTTCGTCGCCGCCGTCCCGACCGCCGAGACGACCGGATTCTCGGTCGACACCTCGTCGACCGCGATTTGCGTCCCGACGCCGAGGTTCGCCGTCGAGAGCACCTTGAGGTTCGTGTCGCCGGCGGCCGACGCTGCGGCGAGGATCGTCGCCGGCGTGCCGGCGGCCGAGTAGTCGCCGGAGCCGACGAGGCCGCCCTCTTCGTTGTCGTAGAGGGTCGACTTGATCGTGCGGGCCGGGTAGGTGCCGTTGACCTCGTGCCAGCGCAGCACCGACCCGAGCTCCTCGAGGTTCATGTTCTCGCCCATGTTCGCGTCATAGGCCGAGCCGTTGCCCCAGTTGCCGGAGTGCATGCCGCTCATGGGCGTCGCGCTCCCGCTGACGGCACCGGGCGCCGGGTTCGTCGAGACCGGCGTGGAGTCGTTGTGACCGGCGAGCATGACCTGCTCGCCCGCGCACGTCGCTCCCGGAATCGTCAGCTCGGCGTCGTCGAGCTGCCAGCTGCGCGTGTTGAAGAGGTGGTCCCTCGCCGTGATGAACTTGCCGAGGGTGCCCATCGGCTGCGGCGTGTGCGTCGTGCCGAGCCCCTTCCACCAGGAGTAGAACTCCTGCGCGCCGTTGTAGTTCGCCGGCAGGTTGTTGGAGTCGCCGGGCGTCCCGCCGCCGGGGCAGGTCGTCGCCGCCGGCAGGCAGCCGTCCGAGCCGGCGACCTTGTAGATGAAGTTCGTCGCGTCGTACCAGTCGTTCGCGTAGATCCAGTTCGCGTCGATGACGGGGTGCGCCGGATTCGAGACCGGGATGCCCTCGTCCGCCTTCGACGCGGTGGTCGCCACGAGCGCAGTGGGCACCGCGACCGCGACGAGCGCGAGCGGCAGCAGCCAGCGCGCACGGAAGACCTTCCGCACTGCCCTCTTCATCCTGGAACCTCCTGACTGCGCGCTCACGGGAGCTTCCCCTTCAGCGCGGCCTTGGCGCCTGCGATCAGCTGCGCCTGCTCGGACGGGCTGAACGTCCCGCAGGCCGGCGTCGACGGCGGCGAGCCCGGTGGGCTGTCGACCGCGACCGCCTGCCGGTACATGCCCCAGTGCGACGAATCGCCCTTGACGACGACGAGCTTCACGTCGGCCCACATCGGCGACGAGAACGTGTGCGTCACCGTCTCGCCGGTGGCGTGCGTCCCGTCACCGAAGTCCCAGTAGTAGGACAGGCCGTTCGTCGTGCCGTTCGCGTCGCGCGCGAAGCTCGCGTCGAAGTGAACCGTGAGCGTTCCCGTCGGGTTGACCGGATCGGTCTCGAAGTACGCGACCGTGCCGGTCGGGGCGGGCACCGCGCCGAGGTAGTTGTTCTGGCTCGCGAGCAGTGCCGTATACGTCGCCGGCAGCTCGAGCGCCCGCAGGAGCTCCTGCGTCGGCGCGGTCTCGCCGCCGAGCCCGTGCGGGGCGCCGGAGGCGAAGAAGTTCAGGTGCTCGAGCGTGTCGCCCGTGAACCCGACCGGCTGGCCCTGGTTCACGTTGAACGGGACGCCCGAGGCGTGCGCGAACCTGAGCGGCGCCGTCAGGGTCACCGAGGCTCCGGCCAGCGTCGTTCCGGTACCGCCCGAGACGGACGCGATCTGCCCGACCTCGAGATTCGTGCCGGTGTCGACGAAGAACGGCTGCCCGGCGACGAGGATCGGCGTTCCGCCCGACGCCGCGGCCGTGACGGTCACGGTCGTGTCTCCGGCTGCTGCCGGCGCCGCGAGCGTCGTCATGCCCGCGGTGGGGACGCTGCTGCCCAGCTCGAACGACGTGCCGCCGCCCGTATAGGACAGGATCGGAGTCGAGCGGACCGCTGCGCTGACGGTCGACGCGTAGGGGTTCTCGTCGATGTTCGAGTCCTGGTCGCCGCCGACGCTGAAGCCCGGGATCCCCAGATCCCAGAACGCTGCGGCATCGTCCTCGGTCGAGAGCTCCTCCGATTCGGCGGCCGTTCCCGCCGGGTGCACCGGCGAGTACGTCGACTGGTCCGAGGAGGTGTACGCCGGCACCTGCGGCGTCGGCACGGCGGGAAGCGGAGCCGAGCCGGTGTGGTTGTACCGCAGCGGGTTCTCCTGCGGGACGGTGCCGCCGTACTTGGCGGCCTGCTGCGCGAAGCCGTTGGTCACGGCGCTCTGCAGGTCGGTGTTGAACTGCGAGATCGCCGCGCTGTTGGCGGAGATGTCCGCGCCCGGCGAGCCGGGGCCCGTGTCCGGGTAGAGCGGATTCGGCGCCGCCGGCGTGTCGGTGATGAACGTGCGCCACGGCCCGACGCCGCCGTTCGCGAGGTTGTTCCAGTAGTACTGCGTGCCGAGGTGGTAGGCGGGGTAGCTGAGGCCGTTCGCGTTCATCTCGGCGAACATCGCGTACTGCCCCTGCGGCCCGTTCGGGATGAGGTGGCTCGCGTAGTACTTGGAGCCCTCGCGCAGGTACGTCCCGTCGGCGGCACGCCCGGCCGACGCGTCGAGCAGCGCGATCTTGAGCGTGCGGGCGGGATACGTGCCGTTCGCCGTGTACCACTTCAAGAGCGCCTGGTACTCGCCCATCGTGAGCGTGACGCCCGACGTGTCGTCGTACGCGCCGCCGTTGGCGAGGTTGCTGAGCGTGAGCTCGCGCCGGCCCGCGCCGAAGCCGTTCGCGGCGCTCAGCGAGCCGGACGGGTTGTTGACGTCGCCGACGATCGCCGGCGTGACCGGCGTCCCGTCGGGATGCGCCGCGAGCAGCACGCGCTGCCCCGCGCACGTCGCGCCGGGGATCGTCACCTCGGCGTCGTCGGAGTCCCACTTGTAGGCGGTGTCGAACGTGTAGTTCGGGCTCGTCCGCTGCTCGGGCAGCCGGCGGAAGTAGTGGTCGGAGACGGTCGCGAACTTCGCGAGGTTCGTCATGACCGACGGGTCGGTCAGCTGCGCCTTCCAGTGCTGGAAGAACTCCTGCCAGCCGTTGACCGTCGGCGGCAGGTTCCAGGGCGAGCTCGGATCCTGAGGCGGGCCGTCCGCCCCGGACACCCGGTACACGTCGTTGTACGACATGTCGAAGAGCTGCCCGTAGATGTAGTTGACGTCGACGACCGGGGTCGCCTGCGGCGAATCCGCCTGCTTCCCCGCTGCGACGCCGCTGACGACGAGACCGACCGGCGCGGCCACCGCGACACACGCGGCGGCGAGCAGCCATTGCGGCCTCGTCAGCCTGCGAAGCACCGTCATCCTCTCCCCTCCTTCGCGCGACCCGCCAAAAAAGCGCGCACACACGACGCCCCGCGCGCGCCCTCCCCATCTGACCGGGCGAGCCTACGCCTCTGCGCACGGGCAGTGCAAGTCTTGGACCCGAGATATTCGGTTTATGCGTTCAGCTCTTGCAGGCGCGGTCGATCGTGCGCGTGGCGGCCTTCAGCTTGCCGAGCGCGTCCTCGTCGGCGAGCGCGGCCGAGGCCTTCGCGAGGTTGCCGTGCCGCGTCGCCTTCTGGGCGACGGCGAAGTCGGCCGCGTACTCGCGCAGTCCCGCCGCGAGCTCGTTGCGCGCCGGCACGAGCCGTGCCGGGGCGCCGAGCCCCTGGAACGCCTTCGCGGAGTAGATGAGGTCGAGCCGCGCCTGGCCGGTGCGCCTCGCAAGCTCCTTCGGGTGGAGCGACTGGGTCATGTACTCGACGACCGACGAGACGAGCTGCGAGATCGTGCCGAGATTCGACTCGAGGTTCGCGCACTCCTGGAGGTCGACGGGCGACGTGAAGCGCGGCGGGGCCTTCGCCGCCTTGCGCGTCGTCGTCGGTGCCTGCTTCGAGCCGCCGCCGCAGCCCGCGAGGAGCACGCACAACGCGACGACGAGCACGAGCAGGCGAACGGACATCCCCCGAGAGCCTTTCACAACGCGCCGAAGTGCCGTACTAATTGATCCCGTGCGCAGACGACTCGCGTTTCTCGGAGCCGCCGCGCTCGTCACCGCGGGGTGCGGCGGCTCGGCGGCGAAGCACGCCCACGGCGCGGCGCCAGCGGTGCCGTGGACGGCGGCGAAACCGCCGCAGCTCGGGACGCGCACGCCCGCTCCGGTCGCGTGCCGCGCCTCGGATCTCAGCGTGCCCGCTCCGGTGAAGTTCGTCCCGCGCTTCCAGGGCGGCATCGCCCTCGTCACGCTGCGCAACACGGGCAGCCGCGCGTGCCGCTTGACCGGTCGTCCGCAGGTCCGGTTCGTCGCGACGAGAGGACCGCAGCAGGTGGAGAAGGCCGTCCCGCCGACGCCGACGGAGTTCCCGGATGCGACCTATCCGCAGTCGTCCCTGCTCGCGCTGCAGCCGGGCGAGTCCGCCGCGCTCACGATCACCTGGGACAACTGGTGCGAGCGGCTGATCAAGGGAAAGCCGCATCTGCCTCCGAGCGCGATCCGGATCACGCTCCCCGGCGGGCGAGGCAGCGTCGCCGCCGACTACAACGCCGTCGCAGAGTGCGTCGACCCGACGCAGCCCTCGATCGTCGGCGTCTCCCGCTTCCAGCCGGCGCTCGTTCCGGACGGTCGCCCCTGGACCTCCGCGTACTTCCGCGCAGAGATCCCCGACCAGCCCGTCCACGCACGCCGCGGCGGCGTGCTGCGCTTCCGCGTCGTGCTGACGAACATCTCGCACACGCGCGCCGACTTCGCGCGCTGCCCCGCGTACGAGCAGCAGCTCGTACCACGAGGCGCGCTCGAGGTCTTCGAGCTGAACTGCACAGCAACGCACGCCCTTGCCCCCGGCAAGAGCGTCGCGTTCGCGATGCGCGTGGACGTGCCGAAGAGCTCGCCGCTCGGCGCGAACGGCCTCTTCTGGGAGCTCGACCCGTTCGGCGCGCAGGGACCCGAGGTGCACGCGCGCGTGACGATCACGCGCTGACGGCTCTCAGCGCGCGCGCCGCACCACGACCTCGTACTTGCCGACCGAAGCCCGCCGGCCGGGAGTCTCGTCGGCGGGCAACGCACCGAGGATCTCGTCGCCGCGGCGGTAGTCGTCCTCGTCGTCGAAGAACACGACGACGACCGCGCGATCTCCTTCGCGGTCGTGCAGCACCATGATCTCCGTCGGGTTCATGCCCTCCGGCGGGTCGTTCTCTCGCAGCTCTCGAGCCGTCTGCGCCATCCGCTCCTCGTCGATCCCTTCGAACGTGACGACACGTGCCAACGGCATGGCGATCCTCCTGGTCGGTTGCACCGACTCTACGCCGCAGGGGCCGCTGCGCGCGCAAACTTGCGCACGCATTTGCGTTTGCGTGCAGCCTCGCCGCGGGTACGAGGCGCTCCGAGAAAGAGCAAGCGGACGTAGGAGAGAAGTGATGGGGTCTGGGTCCCCCGTGCTTCGCACAGTGCGTACGGCGCTTCGCGCCGCCGTCATCGTCGCGCTCGTCGCGCTGCCCGCGCTCGTCCCCGCGCGGGCAGGCGCGATCGAGCCGCGCGACGACCTGACGGGGCTGCTCTGCTCGCTGCTGCCGCCGCTCGACGTCGTGCTGCCCTGCAGCGCGGCGACGCCGCCGGCGCAGGTCCCGCCGCAGGCGGCGTCCGGAGGCACGGAGCGCACCCCGACGCCGCCTGCGCTTCCCGACACGACGCCGCCCACGGCGCCTGTCGCTCCGCGTTACGTGGACGACATCCTCCTCATCCGCTTCAAGAGCGGCGTTTCCCAGCAGGACCAGACGGACGAGCTCGCCCGCGCCGGCGTGACCGCCGTCCGGCGCATCGACGCGATCGGCGTCACCGTCGTGCAGATGCCCCCGGAGCATCGCAACGACGCGCTCGCCGAGCTCGAGAGCTCCCCGCTCGTCGCGGACGCCGAGCGCGACGTGGTGATGCAGCAGCTCGACACGACGCCGAACGACACGTACTGGCAGTCCCAGTGGGGGCTGCGCAGGGCCGACTTCCCGAGCGCGTGGGATCACACCCGCGGTCTCGGCTCGGTCGTCGTCGCCGTGCTCGACACCGGCGTCGACGCCGCTCTGCCCGACATCCAGAACGTCGCCTCCGGCTTCAACTTCGACTCCCCCGGCGCGCCACCGTCCGACGACAACGGGCACGGCACGTCGGTCGCCGGGATCGTCGCGGCGCACACGGACAACCGCGAGGGCGTGGCCGGCGTCTGCTGGTCCTGCTCGATCCTCCCGATCAAGGTGCTCGGAGCCGACGGAACCGGCGACACCGCACTCGTCGCCGAGGGGATCGTGCACGCCGCCGACGCGGGCGCGCGCGTGATCAGCATGAGCCTCGGCGCTCCCGCCGACGACGAGACGCTCGACGAGGCGGTGACGTATGCGATCTCGAAGGGCGCGATCCTCGTCGCGGCCGCCGGCAACAACGGCTCGTCGACCCCGTTCTACCCAGCCGCGACGCCGGGCGTGCTCGGCGTCGCCGCAACCGATCAGAACGATCGCCTCTATTCGTGGTCGGACTACGGCAGCTGGGCGAAGGTCGCCGCGCCGGGCTGCAATCCGGCCCCGTCCTCGAGCGGCGGCTACGTGAACTTCTGCGGCAC
>Ga0070741_10019672_pt1 | contig 10752 bp, 10 predicted proteins | sample Coa_R1_4_FD_66440 | JGI IMG/M metagenome (GOLD analysis project Ga0070741, IMG submission 66440) | Surface soil microbial communities from Centralia Pennsylvania, which are recovering from an underground coalmine fire - Coalmine... | ecosystem: Environmental > Terrestrial > Soil > Unclassified ... | reverse complement strand
AGTTGGACGCCGACTGGCAGCCCTGCGGCTGACGGCTCAACCGGAATCGTGATCGCCGGGTGGCCGGTGACGTTGAACGGCTGCGTCAGCCGCAGCATCATGTTGCGGACCGGCTGCTGATCTTTGCCCACACGGACCGTTGTCGCGCCAATCGGTGGCGCCACGATCGGAAGAGTGGGCAATATCAGCGCGTCGTGCTGGGCGAGCGCCGCGTCGACCTCGCGCTTCAGGACCTCGCGCCCCGCCAGGGCGCGCACGTAATCCTCCGCCAGGATCGTCCGTCCCATCTCGAGCCGCAGTCGCACGTTCGGCGTATACAGCTCCGGATGCGTATCGAGGACCGTCGCATGATACGCAGCTGCGTCCGGCAAACTGACGTGGAGATAGACGGTCGCGATCGTGTCGGCGTGGCGGATTTCGACTTCGTCGATGTGCACGCCGTGATGCCGCAGCCGATCGAGCGCCGCCTCGAAGCTCGCGCGCACGTCATCGTCCAGCAGATCGCAAAAATACTTTCGCGGGACCGCGAGCCGAACACCGGTCAACGGCATCGGCGCGGGTGTCGTCGCCACGTGATCGCCGAGCAGGGCGTGATACAGCAGATACGCGTCGGTGACCGACTGCGCCAGCGGACCGACATGATCGAACGTGCGCGACAGCGGGACGACGCCGTCGGTCGACACTTCGCCGAACGTCGGCTTCAGCCCCACGATGCCGCACGCGGCGGACGGGATGCGAATCGAGCCACCCGTGTCGGTGCCTACCGTGGCGAGCGCCATTCCCGCTGCGACACTCGCCGCGGATCCACCGCTGGATCCGCCGGGCGACCGGGATGGATCGTGCGGATTGCGCGCGGGACCGAACGCGGAATCTTCGTTCGTCGTGCCGAACGCGAACTCGTGCAGGTTCGTCTTGCCGACGAAGACCGCGCCCGCCTGGCGCAGGTGCGCGATGCACGCGGCATCGCGATCGGCCACGTGTCCGTCGCGCACGCGTGACGCCGCCGTCGTCGGCAATCCGCGCATGTCGATCAAGTCCTTGATCGAGATCGGGACGCCGTGCAGCGGACCGCGGTCGCGTCCGGCCGCCAGCTCGCGATCGAGCTCGCGCGCCTGCCGTCGCGCTTCGTCGGCGAGCACGAGGATGAAGGCGTTGAGCCGTGACTGCTCGGCATGAATGCGCCGCAGGCAGTCCTCGGTAATCTGTTCGGATGTGATCTCGCCCGCGCGCAGGCGCCGGCCAAATTCTTCGATCGTCATCGCTTCTGCGCATCCACCTTCGCGCTTCGCGCTTCGGCGGACAAGTCGTCGTTGAAGTCGGCGGCGCGCAACGTCTGCGTTGCGCGCGCCAGGGTTTCGAGCAGCGGCTTCAGCGCGGGGAGGCCGCGTGACTCCGCATCCGCGATGACCGCTTTCAGCCAGGCATCAATCGTCATGATTGCTTCACCGAGATCGAAACGCCATCGCGCAGCGGCACGATCGTCGTCAAGAGTTGGGGATGTGCGGCGACGCGCTCGTTGAATTCCGCCACCGCGCGTGTGTCCTCCGCCGGCTTCTTCGGTGTCGGGACGTAGCCAGGCACCACCTCGCCGTCCCACAGCACGTTGTCGGTGACCAGCAGGCCACCGGGACGAAGCAGCGAGACCAACCGATCGAGGAGCGCCAGATACAACTGTTTGTCCGTATCGAGGAAGATCAAATCGAACGGTCCGGCGACTTTGGCGATCTTCAAACGCGCGTCGCCGACGATGACGGTCACGCGATCGTCGACGCCGGCGCGGGCAAAGTTCTCTCGCGCTTCGCGCGCACGGCCCTCGTCGTTCTCGAGCGTGATCAGCATGCCGCCCGGCGGCAATGCGCCCGCGAGCCAGATCCCGGAATAGCCGACCGCGGTTCCGACCTCGAGCATGTTCGTCGCGCCGATGGCGGTGGCGAGGACGCGCAGGAGCGCGCCGACTTCAGCATCGATCAGCGGCAGGTGACGTTCGGCGCCGCGGCGCGCGATGTCGTCGAGCACAGGCGAGCCGGCGCGGTTGAGGCTCGCGAGGTAGCGCTCGATGGGCGTCGCGACGATTTGACCCATAATCGGGATTGTAATGCGGCACACGAAGATTATCGCGACGGTCGGGCCGGCCAGCGACAGCGACGCGATGCTCGACGCCCTGATCGCGGCGGGCACCGACATCTTCCGGCTGAATTTCTCGCACGGCACGCACGACACGCATCGCGCCACGTTTCAGCGGATTCGCGCGGCGGCCGCACGCGCGCATCGCGAGGTCGCGATCCTGCAGGACCTGAGCGGACCGAAAATCCGCACCGGCACGCTGGCGGCCGGTCACGCATTTACCGTCGGCCGCGGCGATCGCTTGACGATCGCGACCGGCGATTTCGCCGGCGGTCCCGGGCGCGTGTCGACGACGTTCGAAGGGCTCGCGCGCAGTGTCCGGCCCGGCGATCGTCTGCTGCTCGCGGATGGCGCCGTCGAATTGCGCGTGGACGACACGAACGGCACCGACATCCAGACCACCGTCGTCGAAGGCGGCGAGATCGGCGAGCACAAGGGCATCAACGCCCCAGGCGTGCCGCTGGCGACCTCCGCGATCACGTCGAAGGATGTGGACGATGTGAAGTTCGGCGTCGCGCTCGGCGTGGACCTCGTCGCGCTCAGCTTCGTGCAGTCCGCCGCGGATCTGAAACACGCGCGGCAGATTCTCGCCGACATCCATGCCGCCGACATCCCCGTGATTGCGAAACTCGAACGCCCGCAGGCGCTCGATCATCTCGACGAGATCCTCAAGTGCAGCGATGCGGTGATGATTGCGCGGGGCGATCTCGGCGTGGAGATGCCGCTCGAACGCGTGCCGCGCGCGCAGAAGGAGATCACGCGCGCCGCCCGGCGGCACGGCATTCCGGTCATCGTCGCCACCCAGGTGCTCGAGTCGATGACGACCGAACCGCGGCCGACTCGCGCGGAAGTGAACGACGCGGCGAACGCCGTGTCGGACGGCGCGGATGCCATCATGCTCTCGGCTGAAACCGCGACGGGTGCGTTCCCGGCGCGGGCGGTGCAGACGCTGGACGCGATCATCCGTGACGCGGAAGCGATGCCGCCCGGCGAACGATCGCCGGCGCAGCCGCTGCCGATTCATCACGATCACGCGCAGGCGTTGTGCGAAGCGGCGGTGACGCTCGCGAACCGCGGCGATGCGGAAGCGATCGTCGCCGTCACGCGAGGCGGCGGCACGGCCCGGCGGCTATCGGCGCTGCGTCCGTGCGCGCCAATCATCGCGACGAGCAACCGTGACGACACGGCGCGCCGCCTCACGATCTACTGGGGCGTCATTCCGTTGTGCACCGAGCTAGGCGACAACCTCGATGGGACGCGCGCGTTGATCCGCGACGAACTGCTTGGCCGCCGCCTCGTCACGGCGGGATCGACGGTCGTGCTCGTCAACATCAGCGACGACCTGACGCGCGTCGACGCAAACTACCTTAAAATCCAGCGACTCTGATGACCTCGGCCCACTACATGACGATCGCGGCGATCGTCATCGCGTTCCTTGTCGCGGCTGTGGCCGTGCGCGTGCTGCACGCGATCGTCCACCGCGCTCTCGACGCGCTCGAAATCGTCGGGACGGAGAATCGTGCCGCGATCCATGCGCGCGCGCAACAACTGATACGCGCGCTGACGGTGCTGGCGTACGGCATCGCGGCCATCGCCAGCATCTCGCTCGCGCTGTCGCGCCTGGGGATTTCGGAAGCGCGCTGGGATCCGCGGACGATCGCGCGCTGGGGCGCCACGCACGGCATCAACGTCATCATCATCGTCGCGGGCGCCTGGGTGATTGTGCGCGCCGCCAACCTCGCCATCGAACATCTGCAGTTCAAGCTGTCGCGCAGTCACGCGACGACGGACCTCGAGTGGCAGCGGCGGGCGACGACGCTCGGCGGGATCTTGAGCAGCCTTGTGACCGCCGCCGTCGGCTTCGTCGCGGTCTTGATGCTCCTGCGCGAGCTCGCGATCGACGTCGTCCCGATTCTGACCGGCGCCGGCATCGTGGGCCTGGCGGTCGGCTTCGGCGCGCAGAACCTGGTCCGCGACGTGATATCCGGATTCTTTCTGATTCTCGAAGATCAGGTTCGCGTCGGCGACGTCGCGCGGATCAATGGCGTCCAGGGCAACGTCGAGCAAATCAACCTGCGCACGATCGTCCTGCGCGACGGCGAGGGCGCCGTGCAGGTATTTCCGAATGGCACGATCACCGCGCTCGCGAACCTGAGCAAGCAGTTCGCGTACGCCGTCGTCGACATGAAGGTTGCGTACAACGAGAACATCGATCGGGTGATCGGGACGATGAGGGAAGTCGGCGCGCAGCTGCAGAACGATCCGTCATGGGGAGCGCTGGTCATTGCGCCGCTCGACATCATCGGGATCGAATCGCTCGAAGGCGGCACGGCGACCATTCGCGCGAAATTCAAAACGCTGCCGCTCAACCAAGGGAAGGTGGCGAACGAGCTGCGCCGCCGCTTGATGGGCGCCTTCGTCGGCCGCGGCATCAAACCATACGCGTAAGTCGCGCCGTAGCTTTAGCGAAGGCGGATCATGAGTAACGAATATCAATTTCTCTCGCATTGGCGTGTCGAAGGAACGGTCGGCGAGGTGGCCGACATTCTCGGCGATCCGTTGTCGCTGACGCGCTGGTGGCCGTCGGTGTACCTCGACGTGTGGGAAGTTCGGCCGCCGGACTCGCGCGGCGTGGGCCGTCGCGTCAAACTCCACACCAAAGGATGGCTGCCGTACACGATCCGGTGGGAATTCGAAGTCACCGAATCGCGCTATCCGAACGGATTCACCATTGTTGCCAACGGCGACTTCGACGGACGCGGCGTCTGGACGTTCGCGCAGGACGGGGACGTCGTCGACATCCTCTACGACTGGCGCATCCGCGCCGAGAAGCCGCTGCTGAAGAACCTGTCGTTCCTGCTGCGCCCGATCTTCGAAGCGAACCATCGGTGGGCGATGGCGCAGGGCGAAGAGAGCCTCAAGCTCGAACTCGCTCGAAGACGCGCGTCATCAGAGGCCGCGCGCGCGCAAATCCCCGCACCGCCGCCGCCCACGACGTTCGCCGGCATCGGCCTCATCGCCGGCGCCGCCGTCATCGGCGGCACGCTCGTCTATCTCGTCTCCCGCGCGTCGCGCCGCCACAGACGCAATTCGTGAACCGACCACCAGCGATTCGATTCTGCCGTTTGGCGGATTCGAAGCGCAGTCGCGTGGTTCGGAGGAAGCGGGATCGTGATGTCAGGGTACCGCTCGCTGATCGCGAGCGCCTCAATCAGCTTCGATACAACGCTGCCGTCAAAGAGCGTCGCGATCTTGCCATCCGCGTCCACCGATTCGATCACCAGATGACGCGGATAGTCGTAGAGGCTCCTCTCGGCCGTGACGAGCGACACGCCGCTCACGTCCGTCGGCCGCGGAAGCTGTACCTCGATCCATTCGTTTCCGCCCTGCGGATCGCCGGAGAGCCAGCGCGTGTCGAGATCGCCGTCGGTCAGGAGTTCGGCGCGCGATCGTTGATGCGAGACGGTGACGGTCAGCGAGCGGCGGTCGATTTCGGACGCCGGGGCAGGCCTGAAGGCCTGCGCTACACCAGCAGCATCAAAGAGTCGCCATGCCCAGGTTTCGCCGAAGCGGTGTTCTTCGGCAATCTCGTGTGGCAACGATCGAATCGCCTGCGCGAGCGCGTCGGCGTCCTTCTGCGACGGGAACGTGGCGTCGTGCAGGATCACGTACCTGACGCCGATCGCGCGCAAGCCATCCAGCGTTTCCGCGAGCTGACCTTTTTCGTACAGCGGTGACGCCGGCCCCCCGAGCCACTCCTGCAGCTGCGACTTGAATCCGCTGTAGCCGTTCACGATTGGATGCCGGTGCCGAAGCGACTCGAGCTGATACGTCGTCGTATACGGATGGAAGTCGTCCTGCTGCGTGATGTTCAGTTCGAGCGTCGCACCCGGCGGACTGGTGCGGAGCCACTCGTACGTCACGCGATCCCACGATCGTTCGAACGCAAACGGCACAGTGCTGACGAAGACGCCGTGCTGCCCTTCGAGCAGGATGATGCCGCCAATGGCGACGGCCCACGCGATGCCGGCGGCCCGCGGAAGCCGCGAGAGCACCCATGCGAAGCCGACGGCCGCGAGCACTGCGAACGCCACGATCGCGACCGCCGAGAATCGCGCCGGGACGCGAAGGCCGTTGAAACCTGGAACGTGATTGAACATCCAGGCGTAAATCGGTCCGCCGCCCGGGCCCATCGACAGCCAGACGACCGCGATCGCCGTCGCGACATACATCGCGACGATGCGCGTGCGGACGACGACAGCGGCGAGCAGGGCGAACGAGAGCACGACGAAGCCGTGGAACAACTCGCGTTCCCCGCCGCCGACCGATAGGAGCCCGCGCCAGTTCCACGCTCCGCTGCTGACACGGAAATAGTCAGCGGCCCGCGCGCTGAGCCCAGCAAGATCTTCGTCAGTCCGGACGAAACCGAGATCGTGCTGCAGCCGGAAGTACACCCACGCAATCGGTCCGACGATCGCGATCAGCAGCAACGCGGCCATCGCGCCGTCGATCAGCACCTGACGCCGATCGAGACGCGTCATCGCGAATTCGACCGAGCCGACGATCAACACCGGAACGGCGAAGAAATAGAAGAAGTAGCCGTTCGACAGTCCGACGAGGGCGAACGCGGCGGCAAAGCCGAGCATCCACTTTCGTGCGCCGGTCGAAAAGTAGTTGTGCAGCGCCCACAAGCCGATCGGCATCCAGCCGTTCATCAACACCTGGACGTGTGTCGTCTGCGCCAGGCGATACGGCGTCAGCTCGAACGCGAGGGCGGCAAGGATCGCGGCGTCGACGCGTCCGGTGAGCGATCGCGCGAGCAGGAACATGCCGAACCCGGCGAGGATGTAGGAGCCGATGTAGGCGACGTTGTAGGTGAGGATCGGATTCCGGCTGATCCACGCAATCGGCGACGTGAAGATTGCGATGCCGAGCAGGTGCTCCGAATAGGCGAGCGTGTGTCGATGCGGAAAGAGGAACGGCGGATCCCACAGCCCGCGGAACAGATGACGGATGCGGTCCGCGTCCCACGCGAGGATCGTCGTGTTGAGCAGCGGATCGCCGAGGCCGCCGGCGATCGTCCGCCCCGGATGCAGGACGAGCGGCCACGTCGCGACGACCGCCGCCGCCGCGAAAACCGCTAGTGCTCCAGCAGTGACTTGAGAGAAGCGAGCGCGCGTTCCCACCCGTGTGTGATCACTTCGTAGTACCGTCGCCAGCGTTCGCTCTCCTCGAACCCACGTTGCAGAACGCGCACGACCGTTGCGCCGCCCGCCTCGGGTTGCAACGTCACCTCGAGCGCCATCGGGCCGATCGGTTCACCGTCAGGCGGCAGCCAGAACGCGTCGGCGACGAAGAAACCGCGTCCTGGATCGAACTGCATGACGGTCCCGCGAAACACGCCGCCGAGGCGCCCCAGGATGTCGTCGCGAAAATGCGTCGGTTCCCATTCGACGACGTACGGTCCGAGCATGCGCGGGGTCGTGACCGAGTGCGCCACCTGCCACCATGCCGCCAGCGCGTCGGCCTCGAAGAACGCTTTCAGGATGATCGCGCCGGGCGCCGCGATGCGCACCGACACGTCCATGAGCGGCGCAGGCGTCTTCGTCGCCAATCGTTATTGCGCCGTCGTCGATCGCGGCTGCTCGCGGCGTGCGCGCGCAACCATGTCTTTCACTTCCCGCATCAGCGTCGGCACGTGATACGGGATGCCGTCCTTGATCGTCCACTCGATGCCGCCGCCATGGACGTTCTGGACACGGTCGGTCGGCGCTACGTTCGTGTAGTTCGACGCCGGCTTGCCGTTCACCATCATTACGTCGGTGCCGTACGGATTCAACAGGTGCAGGTTTTCGACCGGGTTGCCGTTGACGACGAGCAGATCGGCGAGGAAGCCTTCGCGCACCTTGCCGAGCCGATCCTCCATGCCGATCAGACGCGCGCCGTTCCACGTCGCGTGTTCGATGACTTCGAGCGGCTGGAACCCCGCCTCTTCCTGCAACTCCAGCTCGCGATCGATGCCGAAGCCGTACATCGAGTAGATATAGCCGGCGTCATCGCCCGTCGTCACCATGCCGCCTTTGCGCGCGAACTCGAGGACCGCGTCCTCCCAGATCCGGTACTGCCGGCGCCAGTGTGCTTCCTGCGTGTTCGTCCAACCGAAGAAGTACGACCCATGATTCTGCATCGAGGCGTCGAAGTATTTCTCGAGCGACGGGTGCAGGTAGTCCTTGAACCACGGTTGATTCTGCGCGCGCACGAGATCGCGGCTCGCTTCGTAAATCGAGAACGTCGGATCCCAGGCGACGTGCTTCGCGACCATCAGATCGATGGTGTGATGCAGCTTCTCGGGATCGGCCTGTTCGTAGAGCTCGCCGGCGCGACCGAACCGGTGCACTTCGTTCGACAGGTTGGTGTCCGGCGGAAACTCCTGAATGCCGAGCAGCGCCGCGTCGGCTACGCCGTAGAAATGTTCGATCGAGGTGATGCCGAGCTCGGCGTAGTCGTTCGCGTTGGTCTCGTCGACGGCGATGTGCGCGGCCGTGCGCATTCCGAGCTTGTGCGCTTCGTCGAGCGCCGCTTCGAGCAGATCGCGATCCCAGCCGCCGATGATCTTCAATCCGTCGGCGCCGCGCTGCTTGATGTTGCGGATCCACTCGCGCGTTTCGTTGCCAGTCCGTCCTTTGAACGTGAACGGATACACCAGAATCCGCGGCGCGACGATGGTGTGCGCATCGCTTTCGGCCTGCCACTTCTTCGATTTCTCGAAGTCGCCGCCGACCTCGCGCGCCGTCGTGACGCCGGCGGCGAGATACAGATTCCGTTCGTACTGGATCGGCTGCGGGATGCCCGGCTGCCGCTCCTCGTGCCAGTGCATGTGTGTGTTGACGATGCCCGGCATGACGTACTTGCCGGTCGCATCGATTTCCGCCTCGCCCGCCTGTCGCGCAGCGCCGCGGCCATTCGACGAGCGGATCGACGCGATCCGTCCCCCCTCGACGACGATGTCCATCGGTCCCGCTGGCGGACGCGCGTTGCCGTAGATGACCATCGCGTTGCGGATGACGAGGCGCTGCGACTGTTTGGCGTGAATCGCCGGTGTGGTCGGGGCCGCGTTCTGCTGCGCGCGTACGCCCAAGGTCAGCAGCGCGGCGACCGCACAACCCGACAACAAGATGCGTTGGAACATCCGCGGATGATAGCACTCTGATGATAGATTTCGGTTATGGCGCAGTGGCCGCTGGCGTACCTATATCCGGAGTTTCTCGAGAGCAACGAAGCGCGACCGATCCGCATCCTTGCCGAATACCTCGAGCCGCTGCGACGATTCAAAGAGCAGAAGATCCAGGACACCGTCGTGTTCTTTGGCTCGGCGCGGGTCGACAGCCGCGAACGCGCCGAACGCGCCCTGCAGACGCTGCGCGCGCGCGGCGACCGCAGCGCCGACGAGCACTATCAGCTCGAGCTGACAAAAAGCCGTAAAGCGCTCGAGTGGGCGCGCTACTACGAAGACGCGCGCGAACTGGCGCGGCTGCTGACGATGTGGAGCTTGACGCTGCAGTCGGAGCACCATCGCTTCGTCGTCACGTCAGGCGGCGGTCCCGGGATCATGGAAGCGGCAAACCGCGGCGCGCGTGAAGCGGGCGGCAAGACGATCGGCCTCAACATCCGCTTGCCGTTCGAGCAGGGCGCCAATCCGTACATCACCGACGGTCTGCAGTTCGAGTTTCACTACTTCTTCATGCGCAAGTTCTGGTTCGCGTATCTGGCGAAGGCGCTCGTGATCTTTCCGGGGGGGTTCGGCACCTGCGACGAGCTGTTCGAGATCCTCACGCTCGTCCAGACCGACAAGCTGTCGAAGAAAATCGACGTCATCCTCTACGGCAGCGAATACTGGAAGGAGGTCCTGCAGTTCCGGCCGATGGCCGAATGGGGCGCCATCGCGGAAAAGGATCTCGAGTTGCTGCATCACTGCGACACGCCGCAGGACGCATTCGAGCGCCTGCGCGCACACTTGATCGACAATCACCTCGAGCCGGCGACCGCGCAGGAAGCCGCGGCTCCGGGGATTGCGAAAACTAGAGGCTAGAGGCTAGAGGCTGGAGGCTGGAGGCTGGAGGCTAGAGGCTGGATCATGACTGCTGATGAACGGAAGAAGTTGATCGACACCTACAAGGACGGGTATCGCGTCGTGTCGGAGTCGCTCGTCGGCGCGACCGACGAGGAGCTCGATGCGCGGCCGGCGCCGCACAAATGGAACGCGCGCGAGATCGTGCACCACCTCGGCGACAGCGAGATGGCGGCGGCGTTTCGGCTGCGCCTGCTGCTCGCGCTCGACAAGCCGCAGATCCTCGGCTACGACCAGGATCAGTTCGCGCGGCGATTGCATTATGAACGGCCGACCGAGGCGTCGCTGCAGGCGTTCAAGGCAGCGCGGGCGTCAACCGCCGAACTGCTCGACTGCATGACCGACGCCGATTGGCAGCGTGAGGGGACGCACACCGAACATGGTCCCTACACGATCGAGCGCTGGCTCCAGATCTACGCCGCGCACGCGCACAAACACGCGGAACAGATCAAAGTGGCGCGCGACTCGGCGCGCAAGTAATGCGGATTGAGGGATGCGGA
>Ga0070741_10019671_pt1 | contig 10753 bp, 8 predicted proteins | sample Coa_R1_4_FD_66440 | JGI IMG/M metagenome (GOLD analysis project Ga0070741, IMG submission 66440) | Surface soil microbial communities from Centralia Pennsylvania, which are recovering from an underground coalmine fire - Coalmine... | ecosystem: Environmental > Terrestrial > Soil > Unclassified ... | reverse complement strand
GTCAGCGTCATGATCACTTCCATGATGTGCTCGACGATCACGATGGTGACGCCCATCTGGTGAATGCGCCGCACCAGCGCGATTGCCTCCTGCAATTCGCCCGGCGTCAACCCGGCGAGCGATTCGTCAAGCAACAGAAGCCGCGGCTCGCTCGCCAGCACGCGGGCGATCTCCAAGCGCTTGCGGCCGGGGGTGCCGAGCGAGCGCGCCGGCTGCTCGGCGCGCAGTCCGGTCAGCTCGACGATGCGGCGGGCCTGCTCGCGCGCGTCGTTGCGGTGCGGATGGCGCAGGAAGGCGCCGACCATGACGTTGGCGAGCACGCTCATGTCGTCGAACGTGGTGGGCACCTGAAAGGTGCGGCCGATGCCGGCGCGGGCGTGCGCTTCAGGCGATTTGCGCGTGAGGTCCACGCCGTCGAACAGGATGCGGCCCGCGGTCGGCAGCGTGTCGCCGGCGAGACAATTGAAGAACGTCGATTTGCCGGCGCCATTGGGGCCGATCAGGCCGACGATTTCGCCTTCCTCTACGGTGAGATCGGCGCCCGCCACGGCGCGGAAGGTGCCGAACGCCTTGGCGACGTTGCGCGCCTCAAGCAGCATGGGCGCGCCTCCAGATGAGCGGCGCAATGCGCCGCCACAGATCGAACAGGCCGCCCGGCTCGAAGCGCGCGATCAGCACGATGATGCCGCCGTAGAGAATGAAAGTGAGTCCCGAGCCGCCGCCGCCGAACCAGGTGTTGGCCGCGGTCTGCAGCGGCACCAGGATGAGCGCGCCAACGAGCGGCCCGAACAGCGTGCCGGCGCCGCCGAGCGCCGCGAAGATCACCATCTGCACCGAGACCAGAATGCCGAAGCCGGAATCCGGATCGATAAACCCGGTTTTCACGCCGTAGAGCGAACCGGCCGCGGAAGTGAACGCGGCCGACAGCGCCAGCGCCTGCAGCTTCACGCGGCGCACCGGCACACCGAGGCTGCGCGCAGCGCGTTCGCTCGATTTGATGGCGCGCAGGTAATAGCCGAAACGCCGCCGCTCCAGCGCGAAGGTGACCGCCAGCACGAACGCGAGCACCGCGAGGAAGATGTAATAGTACGGCAGGTCGCCGCGGAACGTCAGGTCCCACCAGCCCCGTGACATCGCCGGGCCCTGCAGACCGATGGCGCCGCCGACAAGCGCCCAGGTGCCGACGAAGATGCGGATGAGCTCGGCCACTGCGATGGTCGCCATGCTGAAATAATGACCGCTGAGCCGGAACGTCGGCAGCCCAATGCCGATCGCCAAACCGACGCTGAGCAGAATGGCGATCGGAATGCCGGCGAGCGGCGGCCAACCCCACAGCGTGTAGACCAAGAGCGGCACATAGGCGCCGAGGCCAAAGAACATGCTGTGGCCGACCGAGACTTGGCCCGCATAGCCGCCGACGATGTTCCAGGCCGACGCCGATATCGCGGCGAGCAGAAACGTCACGCCGACGTCGCGGTAAAACGCACCGGAAAAAATCAGCGGATAGAGCACGAGCGCCGCGGCGAGCAAACAAACGCTCAAGCGCTGCGCACTGGCCGGAGGAGCAAAATACTTTTTCACGCCTTCCCCAACAACCCCTGCGGCCGCAGCCAGAGCAGCGCAACAAACAGGCCGTAGACGACGATGTCTTTATAGATGGCGCCGAGCCAATAGGCCGACACCGCCTCGATCAGCCCGATGATCAGGCCGGCGTAGAGCGAGCCGAGCACGCTGCCGAAGCCGCCGAGCGCCACCGTGACGAAGGCGAGCAGACCGAAGGTTTCGCCGACCGACGGCGACCACGGATAAGCGGTGGCGAGCAGTGCGCCGGCGATGCCGGCGGCGCCAGCCGACAGGCCCCAGGTCAGCGCCTGCATGCGGTCGGGACGAATGCCCATCAGCATGGCCGCGGCACGGTCCTCGGCCACCGCGAGCAGCCGGCTGCCGAGCGTTGAGCGCGTGAGCAAAAGATGCAGTGCGAGCGTCAGCGTAATCGCAACGATGGCAGCGACGAGCTGCGCCACAGGCAGATAAATGCCGCCGAGCGAAACCGTGCCGGACAACGACGTCGACGGCAGCGACACGAAATTGGCGGAAAAAATCCAGAACGCGGTGTAGCGCAACAGCAGCGCCAGGCCGAAGCTCGACAGTATCTGCGCCAGCATGGGCCCGCGCACCACGTGGCGGATCAGCAAGGCGTAAACCGCAACACCGAGCGCAAACAGCGCAACGGCTGCGGCAAGGCCGAACGCCGCCGGGCCGCCGCCCGCCCAGACCACGACCAACAGCGCCACGTACATACCGAGCATGACGAATTCGCCGTGGGCGAAGTTGATGAAGTTCATCATGCCCCAGATCAGCGTCAGGCCCGACGAGAACAGCGCATAAATGGCGCCGAGCAGAAGCCCGCCGACGATGACCTGGATGAGCACCATGGCTGCAGTCGATCCTGCCGCGGATTGCGCCGCGAGGACCCGCAGTCTGGCATTCGGTGCGCGCTATCGCCAGTCCGCCCTACACCGCAACCCAATGCGCCGTGTTATCCCATCGCCGCGATGAAGTGGGCCAGTGCGTCGGCCACACGCGCGATCGCGGCATCCCAGTCGCCGAGCGCGTTTTGGCGAAACAGCCGCGCCGCCGGATACCAAGGGCTCGTCTCGCCCTCGAGGCTCCAGCGCCAGTCCGGCGCGAACGGGATCAGCACCCACAGCGGCCGCCCCATGGCGCCGGCGAGATGCGCCACTGCCGTGTCGGCCGAGATCACCAGATCGCACAGCGCCATGACAGCGGCGGTGTCGGTGAAGTTTTCCAGCTCATCGCCGACATGGGCCATGCGCTGCTCGGCGGCGAGCCGTTCGGCGTCGTCACCGCGCAGCTCGCGCTGAATGCTGATGAAGCTTGCCGGCAGTGACAACAAGGGCGCCAAGCGCGCAAACGGGATCGAGCGGTTGCGATCGTTGTAATGGCTGGCACTGCCGGCCCAGGCCAGAGCGACGCGCGGCCGTTTGAGCGCATCGAGCCGCGCCGACCATTTGGCCAAAGCAACATCATCCGCTGACAGATAAGGGATCGGTGCCGGCACGCTGGAAACATCGGTGCCCATCGCCAACGGCAGGCTGCCGAGCGGACAATGCACGTCGAACGGCGGGACCGCGTCGCCGCGCGCGATCACGGTGGCGCCACCGTCGAGCCGCGCCAGCAGGGCGGTCAATTCGCTCTGCACTTCGAGCACGATTTGTTTAGGTCCGCCGGCGGCGAGAACCGGTACATAGCGGGCGAACTGGATGGTGTCGCCCAAGCCCTGTTCGGCATGCAGGAGCACGGTCTTGCCGGCCAGCGGGTACTCGCCGCGCCACAGCGGCCGGCCACGGCTTTTTTGCTCCGGCATGCCGGTGCGGCGCCAGCGCGCCTCGTATTTGGCAAAGCCCTGCCGGTAATCGCCGCGCGCAAGCAGCGCCAGACTTTCGCTGAATTCGACGTCCGGATCGCCTCTGCGCAGCGCGCCGGCTCTGCCGTAGCTCGCCAGCGCCTCGTCGGTACGCTTGAGCGCCACAAGCGCGCGGCCGCGATGCAGCCAGGCGCCGGGGTGCTGCGGCGTGGCGGCGAGCGCGCGGTCGTGCGCCTCGACGGCTTCGGCGTAGCGGCCGAGAGCCTGCAGCGCCAGCGCACGGTTGTAATGCACTGCAGGCGGCGCTGGCCCGAGCATCAGCGCCGCATCGAATTCGGCCACGGCTTCATCCGGCCGGCCGAGCGCCGCGCAGGCGATGCCGCAATTGAGCCGCGCCTCGCCATGCCGCGGCGCGCGCGCCAGCACGGTGCGGAATTCCGCGAGTGCGTCTTCGGTGCGGCCGAGGCTCAACAGCGTATTGGCATGCTGGTGCAGCACATTGAGGTCGTCGGGCGCCAGCGCGCGGGCTTTGTCGAGGCACTGCAGCGCTTCATCGTTGCGCTTGAGCGCATGCAGCGCCTGCCCCAGATTGGCCCAGGCGCCGGCCACGTTCGGGTTGATCTTCACCGCAGCGCCAAACAGCCGCTGCGCCTCGCCGATCTGGCCTTGCTGGGCCTTGACGGTACCGAGCAGATTGAGCGCGTCGAAGTGATCAGGCGCGGCCTTGAGAACGCGTGCGTAAATCCTTTCGGCTTCGCGCAAACGGCCTTGCCGCTGCAACGCCAGCGCTTCATTGAACGACTGCGCCAGATTGAACGGAGCGCTCACAGCCGATTGATCCGGGCGATACGCCGCGTCACTTCCGCCGCCGTCTCGGCGTCCGCTTTGGCCTTCAGCGCCAGCGCCGCGCGCGCCGCGGGCCGGTCGAGGCAGCGCGTGAGCCAGGCTTTCAGGTTCGGCACCGCCGCAAGGTCCATGTCGACGGCGCGGCTGATCACCGCGGCGACGTTGAGATCCGCGACGGTGAAGTCGCCGACGAGCAGATAAGGCTGCGTCGCTACGGCGGCATCGAGCACCCGGAACGGCGCGGCGAGAACGGCGAGTGCCTCGTCGCGCTTTTGCGCGTCGCGCTCGGCCGGCGGCAGCCGCACCGCGTGCAGCGACCAGATGTTGACGCCGCGGTCGACTTCGGAAATCGCCCAAAAGCTCCACTGCCAAGCCTGGGCTTCGCCCTGCAGCGCGTCGGGATACAGCCGTCCGAGTGAATGTTTCTTGGCGAGGTAGAGCGTGATGGCAAGCGACTCGAACAGCACGAAACCGTCGTCGGCGATGAACGGCAGCCGGCCGTTCGGATTAAGCGCCAAAAACTCCGGCGCGCGGGCGCCGGCCTCGCCGATCTCGATCGGAAGGTGCTGATAGTCGAGCCCGAGCTCGGCCGCCATCCACAGGGCGCGAAACGCGCGTGTGCGCGCAATGCCGTAGATGCGCAGCCGGTCGGGCGATTGTTCGGCTGAAGAAGCGGTGCTCACCGCGCCATTATATACATCGGCCTGCGATGTTCCTAAAATCCTCGACCACGCAGAGAGGACCGCTATGCGTCTCGGAATCTTCATGATGCCGGTGCATCCGCCGGAGCGCTCGTTCACCGAGACGCTGGCCGAGGACGAGGAGAAGGCGCTGTATGCCGACCGCCTCGGTTTCGACGAGATGTGGCTCGGCGAGCATTTTTCGGCGGCGAGCGAGCCGATCCCCTCGCCGCTGATGTTCATGGCGAGCCTCGTGCCGCGCACCAGCCATCTGAAATTCGGCACCGCGGTGATCTGTTTGCCGAGCCACGATCCCGTCAAGGTCGCCGCCGAGGTGGCGCAGTTCGATCACATGAGCCGCGGCCGCTTCATGCTCGGCATCGGGCCGGGCGGGCTGCTCTCCGACTTCGAGCTGTTCGGCAACGCCGATCGCGGCGTGCGCGCGCGCAAAACCATGGAAGCGATCGGCATGATCGACCGCATCTGGGCGCAGGATCCGCCGTACGATCTGCACGGTGAGTTCTGGAACGTTGCGCTCAAGGACGCGATCATCCCGGCGCTCGGCATCGGCACCATGCCGAAGCCGTATCAAAAGCCGGGGCCGCCGATCTCGATGTCGGTGTCGAACCGCAACTCACCGACGGCGCGGGTCGCCGGGCAGCGCGGCTGGGGCATCATCTCGGGCAACAACATGCCCGGCGACGCGGTGGCGGCGCATTGGCGCGTCTACAGCGCGGCCTGCAGCGAAGCTGGCCGCCCGGCGCACGGCGACAATTGGCGCGTGGCGCGCAACGTCATGGTGGCCGAAAGCGACGCGCAAGCGCACGACCGTATTTTCAGCGCGCAAGGCTCGAACAACTATTTCTATACCTACATGCGCGAAGTGCTCGGCCGCGTCGGTCTGCTCTCGGTGATGAAGCCCGATCCCGACATGCCGGACGACGCGGCCACCGTCGAGGTGATCACCGAAGCTTGCACCATTTACGGCTCGCCGAAGACGTTCTTGGACAAGCTGATCGCGTTCCGCGACGCCGCCGGTCCGTTCGGCACCCTGCTGATGACCGGCCTCGACTGGAGCGGCCCGAACCGTGAGTGGGAACGCGAATCGATGCGGCTTCTGGCGCAGGAGGTTTTTCCGAAATTCCGCCAGCACGCACTGGCCCAGGCGGCGGAGTAGTTGGGGCGCGGCGCGATCAATCCGCCAGGCAGCGCGCGCCGGCAACGGCGTAGATGCGGCGCTCGCCGAGCATGTGGGCGATGAAGGTCCGCGCGCCGAACAAGCGCGTAAACGCGCGGTCGCGCACGTTGAGGCCGCCCGCATAGGCGCCGAATGCCGGCATCACCAAGCGCTCGCCGTCGCTGGCAAAGCAGCGCCGGCTCACCGCGCGGCCGCGCCGGGCCACCCGCGCCACCGGATGCAGATGGCCGGCGATCTCGCCTGTGTGAGACTCGCCAGTGGGTTCGTGCCGGAAGGTGAAAGGGCCGAGCCCCAGCACCTCCACGAAAGCGCCGCCGATGTTTTCGGCCGGCGCGGGGTCGTGATTACCGGCGATCCAGATCCAGTCGCGGCCGCGCTGCAGCGCCTTGAGCGCCGCGCGATCGTTATCGGCCATCCGTGCCGGCCCGCCGCCATCATGAAAGTTATCGCCCAGCGCGATGACGCGGCGCGGCGCGAAATGCGCGATCAGCGACGCCAGCCGCGCCAGCGTGTCCGCCGTATCGTAAGGCGGCAGCAGCACGCCCCGCACGGCAAACGCCGAACCCTTCTCCAGATGCAGATCGGCCACGACCAGGAGCTTTTCGTCCGGCCAATAAAGCGCGCCGGCCGGATCGGCGATCAGCGTCAAGCCCGCAAGTGAAATGGCGTGCTCCGCTCGTCCGCGCGGAAGCGGGGCCCCAGAATCCGCGACCGCAGCCGCAGAGCCGGCTTCTGGATTCCCGCTTGTGCGGGAATGAGCGGCCGAAGCACCCGTCACTGCATGGCCTCCTTCACCAATTCGTCGGCCGCCTCGCCGAGCAGCGCATCGGCGGCTTCGCCATAGACCGCTTCGCGGCCGATCTCCAGCATCACGGGCACGGCGAGCGGAGAGACGTGGTCGAGCGCTTTATGGACGATTCGGCCATCGATGCGCGAGAGCATTTCGGACAGCCGCCGCACGTCGAGAAGCCCGGTGGCCGCATCGGCCCGCGCCGCGCGCAGGAGCACGTGGTCGGGCTGATGACTGCGCAGCACGTCATAGACCAGGTCGGTCGAGATCGTGACCTGGCGGCGCGATTTTTCCTCGCCCGGAAACCGCCGCTCGATCAGGCCGGCGATGATCGCGCAATTGCGGAAGGTGCGCTTCATCAGCGCCGATTCGGCGAGCCACGCTTCGAGGTCGTCGCCCAGCATGTCCTGATCGAATAACTCGGCGAGGCTGAGCGTGCCACGCTCGATGCGCTGCGCCACGTCGCCGAGGCCCCAGACCGCGAGCGCATATTCGTTGGCGACAAAACCCATCGGCTTTAACCGGGCACGCTCCAGCCGGCGCGTCAGCAGCATGCCGAGCGTCTGATGGGCGAGCCGGCCCTCGAACGGGTAGCAGACCAGATAATACTTGTTGGCGCGCGGAAAGGTCTCGACCAGGAGCTCGCGCTGGCCCGGCAACTGCGAGCGCCATTCCTGAATCTCGAGCCATTCGCGGACCTGCGCCGGAAGATGCCGCCACGTCTGCGGATGCGAGATGATGGCGCGCACGCGCTCGGCCAGATAGGTCGACAACGGGAATTTGCCGCCCTCGTAGGCCGGCACCTTCGGGTCTTCGGACGTGGCGCGCGACACATAGACCGCGTCCTCGACCAGCGCTTCGTATTTCAAAACCTCGCCGGCGAACACGAAAGTGTCACCCGGCACCATGGTCTCGACGAAATATTCCTCGACTTCGCCGAGGAGCCGCCCGCCGCGGGGAATGACGTGCGAAGCGCGCGACCGCACCAGGCGCACTTTCAGCATGTCGGCCGCGACGATGGTGCCGACATTGAGCCGGTAGCGCTGCGCCACGTTCGGATGGGTGATGCGCCAAAGCCCGTCCTTGCCCTGACGGATGCGGGCGAAGCGATCGTAGGCTTTGAGCGCGTAGCCACCTGTGGCGACGAAATCGACCACGGCGTCGAAGTCGGCGCGCGTCAGCACCGCGTAAGGCGCGGCGCTCGTCACCTCGGCATAAAGCGCGTCGGCCGAAAACGCCTCGCCACAGGCGCAGCCGAGCACGTGCTGCGCCAACACGTCGAGGCCGCCGAGGCGCGGCGCCGGCGTGTCCTGCGCGTTCTCGGCTATCGCGTCTAGCGCGGCGCGGCATTCCAGCACCTCGAACCGGTTGGCCGGCACCAGCACGCCCTTGGACGGCTCCTCCATGCGGTGATTGGCGCGGCCGATGCGCTGCAACAGCCGCGAGGCGCCCTTCGGCGCGCCGACATTGATGACCAGATCGACGTCGCCCCAGTCGACGCCGAGGTCGAGCGAGGAGGTACACACCACCGCACGCAGCCGACCGCTCGCCATCGCGGCTTCGACCTTGCGGCGCTGCGCCACGTCGAGCGAGCCGTGGTGCAGCGCGATGGCGAGATTGTCGTCGTTGATGTGCCAGAGGTCCTGAAAAATGCCTTCGGCCTGGCTGCGCGTATTGACGAACACGAGCGTGGTGCGATGCGCTTTGATCAGTTCGTAGATTTCCGCGAGCGCGTAGCGCGACGAGTGACCGGCCCAGGGCAGGCGCTCGCGGCTGTCGAGCATCGACACATCGGGCGCGGCGCCGGCTTCGGCAACGATCAGATCGGCGCGGCTTTGCGCGCCGACACCGTGCTGCGGCACCATGAAGCGGCAGAGATCGTCGGGCTCGGCGACGGTCGCGGACAGGCCCACGCTGGTGAGCTGCGGTGCGATACGAAACAGCCGCGCCAGATCGAGCGACAGCAAATCGCCGCGCTTCGACGTCACCAGCGCGTGCAGCTCGTCGAGGATGACGCGCTGGAGCGCGCCGAACAGATACGGCGCGTCGGCAGAGGCGAGCAGCAGCGCCAGCTGTTCGGGCGTGGTCAACAATATCTGCGGCGGATCGCGGCGCTGGCGCTGGCGCTTCGACGTGGGCGTGTCGCCGGTGCGCGTCTCGATGCGGATCGGCAGCCCCATCTCGGCGACCGGAATTTCCAGATTGCGCGCGATGTCGACCGCCAGCGCCTTGAGCGGCGAAATGTACAGCGTGTGCAGCCCGCCCTCGCGCCGCACATCGCGGCCCACAGAAACCATGCGGCGTCGCTCGGCCGAAGCGGCTCGCTCTTCCCCTCCCCCTTGCGGGGAGGGGCTAGGGGTGGGGGTCGGGACGCTGGGCGCTAGCGTCGATGAAAGCGCACCACCTCCCGACCCCCTACCCCAACCCTCCCCCGCAAGGGGGGTGGGAGTTCGCCGCGTAAGCATCGACGCCGGCGACTTCCCCGCAGCCCCGCTCAGCTCAACGAGGCTCGGCAAAAACCCCGCCAAGGTCTTGCCGCCGCCGGTCGGCGCGATCAGCAGCACCGAACGGCCGGCGCGCGCCTTGGCCAACAGCGCGAGCTGATGCGGACGCGGTGTCCAGCCGCGGGCCGCGAACCACCGCGTAAAGATATCCGGCAGGCCGGTGACGGGTTCGAGCACGCTCACAGCGCAGAAGTAGCGGCCCCTCAGGGGTCGGTCGAGGGTGGCGCGGCTTTCGGAATAAAGCGCAGCGTCTATGTATGCCCCATGCGTGCTGAAGACATCCTGGCGCTGACGCCGGCCGGCGTGTGCTGCAAACTTGGCGGCTTTCACATCGACCCGACCCGGCCAGTCGCGCGGGCGCTGATCACGCACGCCCATTCGGATCACGCGCGCGCCGGCCACGGCGCCGTGCTGGCGACCGCCGAAACGCTCGACCTGATGCGGCTGCGCTACGGCGACAACTTTGCCGGCACCACCCAGGCGATCCGTTACGGCGAACGGCTGACGCTCGACGATGCCGAGGTGACGTTTCATCCCGCCGGCCACGTGCTCGGCTCGGCGCAGATCGCCGTCAAAGCCGGCGGGCTCTGCATCGTCGCCTCCGGCGACTACAAGGACGTCGCCGATCCGACCTGTGCGCCGTTCGAGCTCGTGCCGTGCGACGTGTTCATCACCGAAGCGACGTTTGCGCTGCCGGTGTTTCGCCACGGCGATCCGCGCGAGGAGATCGGCAAATTGCTGCACTCGGTCGCGCTGTTTCCCGAGCGCGCCCATCTGGTCGGCGCCTATTCGCTCGGCAAGGCGCAACGCGTCATGGCGCTTCTGCGCCGGGCCGGCTACGACCGGCCGATTCATCTGCACGGCGCGATGGAGAGCATCACGCGCTATTACGAGAGCCGCGGCATTGCGCTGGGCGAACTGCGCCCGGTGCGCGGCGCCGGCAAGGCCGAACTGGCCGGCACCATCACGCTGTGCCCGCCCTCGGCGCTCGCCGATATCTGGACCCGCCGCTTTCCCGATCCGGTGACCGCGTTCGCTTCCGGCTGGATGCGGGTGCGCGCACGCGCACGCCAGCAGGGCGTCATGCTGCCGCTGGTGATCTCCGACCACGCCGACTGGGACGGCCTCACCACGACGATCGCGGCAACCGGCGCCGGCGACATCTGGGTGACGCACGGCCAGGAAGACGCGCTGGTGCATTGGTGCGGCACGCGCGGGCTCACAGCACGGCCGCTCGACATCGTCGGCTACGGCGACGAAGACGAAACGCAAGCGGCCGGCGCGCCGACTGAGCCCGATTCCCCTCAGCTTGCGCTCGAGGCACCGCGAGCGGCCTCGCATGCGCCC